>Ga0163144_10000029_pt1 | contig 305217 bp, 265 predicted proteins | sample OliLak19BULKMAT1_FD_123175 | JGI IMG/M metagenome (GOLD analysis project Ga0163144, IMG submission 123175) | Freshwater microbial mat bacterial communities from Lake Vanda, McMurdo Dry Valleys, Antarctica - Oligotrophic Lake LV.19.BULKMAT1 | ecosystem: Environmental > Aquatic > Freshwater >... | reverse complement strand
GGCGCGGCGTAGCCGCGCCCTCCAGGCTTGCGTATCGCGAGGACCCGCGGTAACGGTGTTACCCCTTCATGGTAACACCGTTAGCCTCGCGGGCGCGCAAGCCGCTCACCACCGCCGCCGTCGTCACCGCGGCGCGCAAGATCATCGAGGCGCGCGGCATGGCGGCGTGCTCGATGCGCGCCCTGGTCGACGCGCTGGGCGTGCAGGCGCCGGCGCTCTATCGGCGCATCCGTAACAAGGACGAGCTGCTCGCCCTGGTGCTCGACGATGTCATCAGTGGCATGCACTGGGACGACACGACGTTCCCCGCCGACGGCGCCTGGCAGGAGCAGTTGGCCGAGATCATGCGCCGCCTGCGCGCCCTCTTCGCGCGTCGCCCGGCGCTGGCGGCGCTGTTCGCCCACGCGACGCCGCACGGCCCGAACGCGCTGCGCTTCATCGAGGCCGCCACCGCGCCGCTGCGCCGCGCCGGCTTCTCCGACGCCAGCGCCACCTTCGCCATCACCGCGTTGACCACCTACACCATCGGCCTCACCTTCCTCAGCGCCAGCCGCTCGCGCGGCCCCTCGCACCGCCAGATGCAGGCGACCCTGCGCCGCGCCCGCGACGCCGCCGGCAACGGTCAGTTCGGGCCCGACACGCTGGCCGCCTACACCGTCCTCGAAGGCACGCACGCGGCGAGCGCCGAGGCGCTGTTCGAGTTCGGCCTGCGCCACATGCTCGCCGGCCTCGTGGCCGACCTGCCGATCCAGGACTCTTCACACGGCGGCACGGAGAAACGGAGGCGGGCCGGATGACCCGAACCCCCGCTTTCTCTCCGTGCCGCCGTTGCTGCGTGTGAACTCTTCTTCAGAAAGGACCCCTACCCATGCACACCACAGTCTGTGACCTGCTCGGGATCGAGCTCCCCATATTCGCCTTCAGCCATTGCCGCGACGTCGTCGTCGCGGTCAGCAAGGCGGGCGGGTTCGGCGTCCTCGGCGCCGTCGGCTTCTCGCCGCAGCAGCTGGAGGTCGAACTGAACTGGATCGACGAGCACATCGGCGACAAGCCGTACGGCGTCGACATCGTCATTCCCGGCAAGTACGAGGGCATGGGCGAGGTCGACCCGAAGAAGCTCGAGGAGATGCTGATGGCGTCGATTCCCGCCGAGCATCGCAAGTTCGCCGACAAGATCCTCGCCGACCACGGCGTGCCGAAGCTGCCCGAGGGGGAAGCGCCGGTGAGCCAGCTGCTCGGCTGGACGGCGGCGACGGCGACGCCGCAGGTCGAGGTGGCGTTGACGCATCCGAAGGTCCGGTTGATCGCCAACGCGCTCGGCACGCCGCCGGATGAGATCATCGCCGACATCCACGCCAAGGGCCGTCTGGTCGCGGCGCTGTGCGGCGCCCCGAAGCAGGCGCGCGCGCACAAGGCGGCGGGCATCGACATCATCATCGCCCAGGGCACCGAGGGCGGTGGCCACACTGGCGACGTCGGCAGCATGGTGCTGTGGCCGGAGGTGATCGAGGCCGTGGCGCCGACGCCGGTCCTCGCCGCCGGCGGCGTCGGTTCGGGCAAGCAGATTGCCGCGGCGCTGGCGATGGGCGCGGCGGGCGTGTGGACCGGCACCCTGTGGCTGACCGTGCAGGAGGCCGACGTGCCGCCGGCGCAAATGGAGTCCTACCTGAAGGCCGGGACGCGAGACACGGTGCGCTCGCGCAGTTGGACCGGCAAGCCGTGCCGCATGCTGAAGAACGACTGGACCGACGCCTGGGAAGGGCCCGACTCGCCCGGCACGCTCGGCATGCCGCTGCAGTTCATGGTCACCGCCGAGGCGGTGAGCCGCGGCCACCGCTACGCCGACAAGGCCAAAGACGTCATGTTCAACCCCGCCGGCCAGGTCATCGGCCATATCAACCAGTCGCGTAGCGTGCGCGACGTGATGCAGGAGCTGGTCACCGGCTACGTCGAAGCGGTCGAGCGCCTGCAGTCACTGACCGCGGCGTGAGAAACACGGCACGGGGAACACGCGCGTCCCCCGTGCCGCCCCGCGGTCTCGCGGCTGTCCTGTGCGGTACGTGGCCTTGAGCCGGACCCATCGTTGCGCAACGCCGGAGCGGGGAACGCCGACTCCCCGCAGGATGGGGACGACATCCGCGCGCTGCTGGTGGACGCACGCGACGACGACATCGGCGATGCCCGCAACGCACTCGGCTTGATCGAGGCCCGAGGCTGGGCGCGCGATCGACCGCCGAGGCAGCAGCGCGAAGAGATTCTCGCCGCGCGGCCAGGGCGATACTGACGAGGCGCTGCGGTCGCCGGCTCGGCCGCAAGCTGCGCGTCGTCGACGCGACGCCGCGTCAGGTCGCCGCCGAGCCAACCCGGCCGTCGCCGAGGCTGCCCGCCGCTCCATCCGTCTCCGCGTGCGCTGCCGGAAAGGGCTCCAGCGGCATCGCCCGGTCGTGGTCCAGGTACTCGTCGCAGACGCGGAAGAAGTCCGGCTCGCTGGCGACGCGCCGGATCTCGTGCAGGAACCGCCCCGTCGGCTCCACGCCAACGCCGAGATGGTTCATGTAGCGTTTCATCTTCTGCACCTGCGCCGGCGCGCGCCCGGCCGGCGGCATGGTGAGGCGATACAGCTCGCGTACGTAGCCGAGCACATCGCGGCCGCGCGGCACGAACAGCGCCGCGCCGCGCTGGTGTTGGCGGATCTGCGTGAAGAGCCACGGATTGCGGATCGCGCCGCGGCCGATCATCAGCCCGCGCGCGCCGGTCATCGCCAGCACCGCGGCGGCGTGGGCGGCGGAGTGCACGTTGCCGTTGGCGAGCACGGGACACGGCACCGCCGCGGCCGCGCGCGCGATGTCGTCGTAGTGTACGGGGCTGCGATACATCTCCGTCACCGTGCGCCCGTGCACGGTGAGCAGGTCGAGCGAGTGCCGGGCGAAGATGGCCAGGAGGTCGTCGAAGCCCGCCGCCGAGTCGAAGCCGAGGCGCGTCTTGACGGTGAACTTGACCTGCACCGCCTGGCGCAGCGCGCCGAGGATGGCGTCGACGCGCTGCGGCTCGCGCAGCAGGCCGCCGCCGGCGCACTTGCGATAGACCACCGGCGCCGGGCAGCCGAGGTTGAGGTCGATGGCGGCGACCGGCAACTGCTGGAGCTGCCGCGCCGTGCGCAGCAGCGACGGGATGTCGTTGCCGATCATCTGCGCGACGACCGGCCGACCGGTGGGATTCTTCTCAATCGCCTCGACGATCCACGGCTCGAGATTCGACGTGGCGTGGACACGGAAATACTCGGTGTAATTGACGTCGGCGCCCCCGTACGCCGCCATCAGCCGCCAGAACGGCAGATCGGTCACGTCCTGCATCGGCGCCAGCGCCAGCAGCGGCGCCGGGCCGCGCAGCAGGGCGTCGAACTGTTGGTGATGATCCATCGCCGCCGAGTCTACGTCCGAAAGGGTCCCCGTGGCGCCACCGGCGGCGCCGCGGCGGCCTCAGCGATCGCCGCGGCGCGGGCTGCCGCGGCCCTGGACGGGGCCGCCCTGCGCGTAACCCTGGCCCTTGGCACCGCCACCGACCGCCTGGCCGCCGCCGGCGCCGCCCGCGACCACCGCGAGGGCGCCGGCCTCGACCAGCTTCTGCAGCGGCGCGTGCTCGGCGGCGCGCGGCGACACCTGGCCGCTCGCCTTCGGCCCCAGATGCACCGTCTTGCCCCCGGGCAGCGGTACGCTGAGCGGCTTCGTCGTCTTGTTGGTGATGGTCGGCATGTGGGAGCGACGATAGAGCGTTTCGGCTCGCCGAGCCAGGGCCGGCTTGGCCACCGCGGTTCCGCCGCGCCCGGAGGAGTACGCGGTGGCCATGGGTGGCTTCAGCCCCGACATGCTGCCGGTGCTGAGCGCGCTGGCGCGCGGCGGCTCGAACGCCATGAACACTCTGCTGCTCGTCAGCTTCGATGAGCACGGGGGCACCTACGACCACGTCCCGCCGCCGGCCGCGGCGTCGGCGCGGGCGCTGCTGGGGATGCTGCCGCGGAAGTTCGGCGCCAGCTCCGACGCGGTGCCGACGGCGTTCGGCGCGGCCTACGCGGCCTTGCAGCGCCTCGGACACGGCCTCTTCGGCGGCTCGGCGCGTGGCGGCGCTTGTTGCGACGCGCGCCGCTGCTAGCATGCAGGGATGGCATCGATCTTCCCCACCGTCGCGGTACCCCTGCGCGCCGCCGCAGCGGCGCTGTCGACGGTATTGCTCTCCGGCTGTTCGCTGTTCGGCATCCGGGCCGGCTACGAGCAGCCGCCCTACGAGGTGATCGGTCACCTCGGCGACGCGGTCGAGGTGCGCCGCTATGCCGCGCGCTTGGCGGCCGAGACCACCGTCGCGGCGCCCGACGCCGAGGCCGGCCAGGACGCCGCCTTTCGCATCCTCGCGGCCTACATCTTCGGCGCCAACCGCACCAAGACAGGGATCTCGATGACGGCGCCGGTGGCGGTCGAGGCGCCGGCGGAACGGATCGCCATGACCGCCCCGGTGCAGAGCGCGCCGGCCGCGGACGGCACCTACGTCATGCGCTTCTTCCTGCCCGCGAGCCTGACCCTGGCGACGGCGCCGCAACCCACGGACGCCGACGTGCGGCTCGTCGAGGTACCGGCGGAGACCATCGCCGCGCTGCGCTTCACCGGCTCGCGCGGCGCCGCCGCCGTCGACGCCCAGCGCGCGGCATTGTCGCGCGCCCTGCAGGGCTCGCCGTGGCGTCCCACCGGGGTGCCAGCCAACTACTTCTACGACCCACCGTGGACGATTCCCTTCCTGCGCCGCAACGAGGTCACGGTCGCCGTCGCGCCGCGCTGACCGGCGCCTGTTGGCGGCGCTCACCGGCAGCCGTGTTCAACAGGCGCCGACGGGGCGTCGCCCTCCAGCAGGAAGTGCCGACCGGGCGGGGATTCCTGCGGCGCTTCACCTATCTTTGTTGGCCCTGGTATGGGTCAGACGTCCCGCACGGGTCCACTGGCGATGCACTCCGACGACGCAAACGACGCAGACGACACTCCCGCTGCCCTTCCCGCGCCGCGCTCGCGGGCGGCCGAGAAGCGCGACCGCGCCGCCGACGAAGACGCGTTGGAGAAGCTCGTGCAGGCCCTGCGCTCGCTCAACGCGGTCCAGCTGCAGGCGGTGGAGGTCCCCGACCTGGTGCGCAACGCGCTGGAAAACGCGACGCAGATCAAGAGCTTCTCGGCCCTCAAGCGCCACCTGCGCCACACCCGCGCCCTGTTGCGCGGGGTGCAGTGGCAGCCGTTGCTGCGTCGCGTCGATCTGGTCCGCGCTGGACTCCCCACCAACGCCGAGGACGAAGCCAGCCCGGCGGTCACCTGGGCGCATCGCCTGGTGATCCACGGCGATCCCGCCCTGGCGCGCTTTCTCGAAGCCTTTCCCGACGCGGATCGGCGCCGCGTGCGTCAGTTCGTGCGCAACGTGCAGCGGGCCGCCGAGGGCCGACGGGCCAAGGCGCGCCGGCTGCTCGAGACCGCCTTGCGCAACGTCATGCAGCAGGCCGAGAATGAGGGCGGGCTCAGACGCGCCCCCGGCCCGACGCCGGGGTGGCCGCAGGCGCAGTGAGCCGGCGGCATCAGCGCGGCAAGATCAGCGCGACTTGAGCTTGCCGCGGCGGACGACGACGTGCAGATAGAGGTTCTCGACCTTCCCGCGCGCCCAGGGAGTGCGGCGCAGGAACTTGAGACTCGAGGCAACGCTGGGATCGACGTTGAAGCAGCGAAGGTCGATCTGGCGGCCGAGCTGCTCGAAGCCCAGGGCGGCGACCAGACCGGTCACCATTGCCTCCAGGGTGATGCCGTGCAGGGGATCGTTGGAGGCGGCGCCGGTCATGCGCCCAGCTGAGCCTTGCCGGTGGATGGACGCAAGCCCGCCGTCGTGCGACAGGCGAGTGTCGTAGGCGAATGGATCCCATGCAGGCTGCCCAGGACACGGGTGTGGAAGATTTCGACGTGATCATCGTCGGCGCCGGCCTCTCGGGCGTCGGCGCCGCGGTCCACCTGCACGAGAAGTGCCCGGACAAGCGCTACCTCATCCTCGAAGGCCGCCCGGCGATGGGCGGCACCTGGGATCTCTTCCGCTATCCCGGCATCCGTTCCGACAGCGACATGCACACGCTGGGATACCGCTTCAAACCCTGGCGCGAGGCGAAGGCGATCGCCGACGGGCCGGCGATCCTCCGCTACGTGCGCGAAGCCGCCGCCGAGCACGACGTCGATCGGCACATCCGCTACCAGCACCTGGTGAAGTCCGCCGCCTGGTCGAGCGCCGACGCCGCCTGGACCGTCGAGGCGCTGCGCCAGGACAGCGGCGAAACCGTGCGCTTCACCTGCAACCTGCTGTCGATGTGCGCCGGCTACTACAGCTACCGGCAGGGCTACACGCCCGAGTTCGCGGGCCGCGAGCGCTTCCGGGGCACCATCATCCACCCCCAGCAGTGGCCCGAGGACCTGGACTACAAGGGCAAGCAGGTGGTCGTCATCGGCTCCGGCGCGACGGCGATGACGCTCATCCCGGCCATGGCCAGGGACGTCGCGCACATCGTCATGCTGCAGCGCTCGCCGACCTACGTCGTGTCGCGCCCCGCCAGGGACGCCCTCGCCAACGCCCTGCGCCGCCTGCTGCCCGCGCGCTGGGCGTATGCGCTGACGCGCTGGAAGAACGTCGTCATGCAGCAGGTCGTCTATCGCCGCACGCGCACGCATCCCGACCAGGTCAAGGCGAAGCTGCTCGACATGGTGCGCCAGGAGCTCGGGCCGGAGTACGACGTCGCGACCCACTTCACGCCCAGCTACAACCCCTGGGACCAACGCCTGTGCCTGGTGCCCGACGGCGACCTGTTCGCGGCCATCCGCTCGGGCCAGGCCTCGGTCGTCACCGACCGCATCGCGCGCTTCACCGAGAACGGCGTCCTGCTCGCGTCCGGCCGGGAGCTCGCCGCCGACATCATCATCACGGCGACCGGCCTCACCCTCGTCCTGCTGGGCGAGATGCAGTTCAGCGTCGACGGCGCGCCGGTCGATTTCGCCCAGACCTGGACCTACAAGGGCATGATGTACTCCGGCGTGCCGAACCTGATCTGCACCTTCGGCTACATCAACGCCTCGTGGACGCTGCGCGCGGACCTGACCTCCGAGTACACCTGCCGGCTCCTCCAGCACATGGACCGGACCGGCGCGCGTCAGGTGACGCCGCGCCTGCGCGCCTCGGACGCCGACATGACCGCCCGTCCGTGGATCGACCAGTTCACCTCCGGCTATATGCAGCGGATGATGCACCGCTTTCCGAAGCAGGGCGATCGCCAGCCGTGGATCAACCCGCAGCACTATGCTCGCGACAAGAAGATGATCCGCTCCGGCGCCATCGAGGACGGCGCCCTCGTCTTCAGCCGGCCCGAGCCGACATCCTGACCGCGACGGCGCCCGCGCCCCGCGGCGCGGGCGCCGTGCCGCCGACTCACTTGCTCTGGTAGGTGAGGTCTTCGATCGTCGCCAGGCTGCTTGGCGCCAGGCGCGCCAGCGCCGCCGCGTCGCCGCGCAGGATGGCGTCGAAGAAATTGAGCGACAGGTAGTTGGTGATGTCGTGCGCATGGCGCCACGGCAGGTGGCGCGGCTCGCAGGCCTCCTCGAAGCCGCCCAGGAAGGCGAGCAGGGCGCGCGGGACTTCGCAGAAGTCCGAGAAGGTGAAGTGCCCGGCGTTGGTCAGATCGCCGTAGCCGACCACGGCGGCACCGGCCGGCAGGTTGGCGAACGGCCGCTGCTGGTTGTTGGCCGGCGGCGTGACGCCGTCGATCGAGCCGCCGACGATCAGGGTCGGGATGGTGATCGTCGAGAAGAAGGCGTCGGGGAAGGCATTCGCGGCCGGTGCCTGCGGAAAGATCGCCTTGACGCGCGTGTCGGTGAAGGTCCCGGAGCCGAACGCCCCGCCGGCCAGCGCGAAGGTCGTATAGCCGCCGAACGAGTGGCCCGAGACGCCGATGGCGTTGGCGTCGATGGCGCCGAAGTAGGGGCTGCCCGGATCGGCGTTGAACGCCAGGAAGGTGTCGATCAGGAAGCGCATATCGAGCGGACGGTTCACCGACGGCTGCGGATCGACGATGCCGGCGGCGCCGTCGACGAAGGTGTTGCCGTGATGATCGGGCGCGACGACGATGTAGCCGTGGCTGGCGAGATGGGCGGCGAAGAAGAACGACTGGATGCGCAGCCCGTTGTTGCCGTGCGAGAACAGCACCAGCGGATGCGGCGCGCCGCCGGCCAACGCGACGTCGCGATAGGCGGGGGTCTCGAGCACCGGGATGCCGAGCACGGCGGCGATGTCGCGCGGCACGCCGACGACGGCGGCCGCGGTCGACGGGTAGTACACTTCGACGGTGACCGGACGCGGGCCGGTGCCGGGGACATTGAGCCGCGCCGGGTCGCTCAGGGTGAGTGTCGTGATGCCGATCGGGTTCGGCCCGAACTCCGCTGTCGGCCCGAGGTCGTTGGGCGGGTAGACGCGCAGCGCGAAGTGGCGGGCCCGGGTGACGGCGACGTCGGCGAGGCTGGCGACGCGGTCGGCGACGGTGCCGGCGGTGCCGCTGACCAGTCCCAGGGCGTCGAACTCGGCGCCGCAGCGCGTGACGATCTTGTCGACCGCCTTGCCGCGCGCCTTGGCGACGCGCGCGTCGCGCCCGCTGCGATCGCAGCTCTCGCCCTCGAACGCGGTGACGAAGCACTTCTTGCCAAACTCCGTCACCGTCTTCTTGCCCAGCACGCGCAGCGTCGAGGCCACCGCTTTCTGGCACTTCGCCGCCGCGCTCGAGAGACTGGCGAGGTCGTCGGCGAACGCCAGATCAAGGCCGTCTTCGCCCCAGTCGGCGCAGGCCTCGGGAATCTTCGCGTCGATGTCGGCGAGGAAGAGATAGCCGAGCGGCACCGCGTTGGCCTCGCCGCAGTGCTTGGCGATGGCGGCGGCCGGCTCGTCGAGGATGGTGTCGAGGGGCCCGGCGGCGACGCGCAGCGCCGTCTCACAGGCCGCGTCGGCGGCGTTGCGGCACTTCTCGACGCTGCCGGTGTACTGCTGCAGGCACTTGAGCCCGGCCTTGCCGGAATTGGCCAGGCACTTGCCGTCCGCGGACAGCGCCGACGCGGTCGAAGCCGACAGCGCACCGACGACGAGCGCCAGCGCGAGAGTAAAGCAACGCATGGTGATCCCCCCAATGTGACCGAACCTACCCGTTTGGTGCGGTTCTCCCAGGCAAGCACGCTGGCACGGTGAAGGCCAGCACCTCCGGCCGTATCCCCGTGGCGGGGCCCACCCCGCCCGCAAACATTGAGATCCGCGGCGGATTACGCGACCGGCGCCGTGCGCCACTTTTGTTGGACCTGGGAGGCGAATCGCGCATGATGTGGAGAACCGTATTGGGGTTCTGGCGCGCCGCGCTCGTGGCCGGCGCCTTCACCGGCCTGGCCGGTTGCGCCATCGACGTCGAGCTGACCTCCAGTCCCCCCACCGCCAACGTCGGCGACCCGGTGACCTTCGACATCTCCGTCACCAATCGCACCACCTGTCCCGTCGGCGGGGTCGTGGCGCTGCTCGTCCCGTTCGTCCCCAAAGACCTGTTCATCAGCCAGATCCAGGACGCAGAGGTGCGCGAGGCGCTGAGCACCTTCGTCGACGCGTTCTGTAGCGGCATGGACGTCCAGCCGCCGGGCGGAGCCGGCAACTGCCGCATCGAGGTCGGCGACCTCATCTGCGACCTCATCCCGCCCATGAGTCTCTCGGCGGGACTGCCGCAGACGGCAGTGGCGATGACCGACGACGGCGAGCGCATCACCTGCGGCAGCGACGGCGCCAAGTTCACCTGCCGCGTGCCGCGCCTCCTCGTCGAGCAGGCGATGGCCCAGCAGGCGACCAGCGAGACCTCGCTCGGCGGGCTGCAGTGCGCGACCAACGGCGATTTCGCCACCTGCGGCGCGCTGCTGCTCGACCCCGCCGAGCCAAGAGCGCGCAGGTCGAACTCAACGTCCCGCGCGGCGGTACGCTGCGCAACTGGGTCGTCTCATTCGCCACCGTGCGCAGCGGCGTCTGCACCGGCGGCCTGCTGCGCCGCCGGCCGTGCGAGGACAACGCCGACTGCAGCCCCATGGCGGGCACGTGCGGCAGCGGCATCTGCGTTGGCGGTACCAAAGCCGGCTTCGGCTGCAACATGACCAGCGACTGTCCCGGGATGGGGGCGACGTGCACCGACTGCGAACTGCCGGATGACGGGCAGTTGCTCTCCGGCGTGGCGTGCACGACGACAGCCGCGCCGGTATCGAAGGCTCCCGCGGCCTCCGCCTCGGGCCTCGCGGCCATGATCGCGGCGCTCGCCCTCACCGGCATGGCGATGCTACGGCGCCGGCGCCGCGCCGGGGACATCGGCGGGCGCGCGACCTGATCGTCAGGCAGCGGCCAACGACCGAGGACGCAGCGGCGCCCGCCGGTCGGGAATGGATGCCATGCCCGCTCCCGCTCCACCCGCCAGCGAAGACGCCTTTGCGCTATCGCTGGTGCGCGACGATCCGTTCTTCCGCATCCAGCGCCGCCTGGGCCTGATTCCGGCCGGCGGCCTCGGCATCGGCCGCCGGCTGCTCTTCTGGTCGCTGCTGGGGTGGCTGCCGATCGCGCTCTGGGCGGCGGTCAACGGCCGGGCGCTGTCGGTGGCGGTGGGCGAGCCGCTGCTCGCCCACTTCGGCGTGCATGTGCGTTTTCTCATCGCCGTGCCGCTGTTCATCCTCGCCGAGGGCCTCGCCCACTCGCTCACCACCCGCCTGGTGCCGCACTTCGTGCGCGCCGGCATCGTGCCCGAGGCCGAAGTGCCGCGCCTGCGCGCGGCGCTGACCTGGATCACCGGCCTGCGCGATTCGTCCCTTCCCTGGATCGGCATCTTCGCGCTGGTTGTCTCGGTCGCCACCTTCTCCGCCACGCTGCAGCCGCCGCATGAGGTCGCCTGGGCGACGGAAGCCGTCGCGGATGGCGGCGCCGCCCACCTCGGCTTCGGCGCCGGGTGGTTTCTGCTCGTCGGGCGGCCGATCTACCTGACCCTGCTGCTGAGCTGGCTGTGGCGCGCGGTGCTCCTGGCGCTGCTCTTCCGCGCCATCGCCGGGCTGCGCTTGGCGATCGTGCCGACGCACCCGGACGGGGTCGGCGGGCTGGGGTTCCTCGAGCGCCTCCCCAGCGCCTTCGCGCCGGTCGTCCTGGCGATCTCGGCCGTGGCGGCGTCCGGCTGGGCGCACGGCGTCGTCTACCACGACGTCGCGGTCGCATCCCTGCGCCTGCAGATGGGCGCCCTGGTCGTCGTCGTGCTGCTGATCTTCCTGGCGCCGATGCTGATGTTCTCCGGCGTTCTGCGCGCCGCCAAACGGCAGGCGCTGCTCGACTACGGCGTCCTCGTCGGTCGACACGGCCGCTTGGTGCACCAACGCTGGATCGAAGGCCGGACGGTGACCGACGACGCGGTGCTCAGCGCCCCGGAGCTCGGACCGGTCGCCGACACCAACGCCCTCTACGCAGCGGTCAGCGCCATGCGCACGGTGCCGATGGGCAAGGCCTCGCTCGCGCCCCTGATCCTCGCCGCGCTACTGCCCATGCTGGCGGTACTCGCCATCCAGGTGCCGGTGAAAGAACTGCTGCGCACACTCGTCACCGTCCTGCTCTGAGGCCGCCGCGCCGCCTCGGGCGGGCGACGGGAACGGGGCGCGCTGGGGATGCGGAGAGCTCCGGCTCCCTATGGGGCGTCCTCTTCGACCAGTCGCACCGGCGTCGCCAGCGCCGGGTACTTGCCGGTCACGCCGCCGTAGAAATCGCGCAGCAGCGCCATGTCGGCCGAGGCGACGCCGCTCGCGGCGATCGTCGGTCCGATCCCACCCACCTTGCGGCGATAGTCGAGAAAGGAGCAGACGATCGGCACATTCGCGGTGCGCGCGATGTGGAAGAACCCCGATTTCCAGTGCGTCGCGCGGCTGCGCGTGCCGGACGGCGGCACGACCAGGAAGAGCCGGTCGGCGGCGGCGAAGCGCTGCGCGACCTGTTCGACGAGGTTGGCGCGCACGCCCCGATCGACCGGCAGCCCGCCGAGCCAACGCATCAACCCGCCGAAGGGGAAGCGGAAGATCTCACGCTTGCCGAGCCACGACGGCCGCACGCCGAGGACCCAGGCGACCGCCAGCATATGCGGCAGATCCCAGTTCGAGGTGTGCGGCGCGGCGATCACCACGGCCTTGTCGACCGGCGGCAGCGACCCCTCGACGCGCCAGCCGAACAGCCGCAGGTAGAGCCGCCCGAGCATCGGCGTGAGGCCGCGCCGGCGCACGGTTACTGCAGGCGGCGCGGCGGTCGGGGTAGCCCCAGTCGCCGCGTCGCCATCGGACACCCCGGTTCCGCTGGCATCGTCATGACGCACCATAGTCGACTAGGTCGCTACACCACCGCAGGCGCGCGGCGCCATCCGCCCCCGGGGCCGGCGCGGGCGCCCGCGGTCACTCGGCCTGCAGTGCCACGCGCGCGGCCTCGAGGTCCTTCTTCTTGGCAGCATCGACCTTCGGGTACTCGAGGGCGAGGTCGGCGAGGGCGTCGATCACGGCGGAGGCGACGACGACGCGGGTGAACCACTTGTGATCCGCCGGTACCACGAACCACGGCGCCTGCGGCGTCGCGGTGTGGCGGATCATGTCTTCATAGGCCTGCATGTACTGTTTCCAGTGCTGCCGCTCCTGCGCGTCGGCGAGCGAGAACTTCCAGTTCTTCTGCGGCTGCTCGAGGCGCTCGAGGAAACGCCGCCGCTGCTCGGCTTTCGAGATGTGCAGGAAGAATTTGCGGATCACCGTGCCGTTGCGCGTCAGGTAGCGCTCGAAGTGGTTGATGTCCTCGAAGCGCTCCTGCCAGATCTTCGTGGTCACCAACGGCGCCGGCAACTTCTGCCGGCCGAGGATCTCCGGGTGCACCCGCACCACCAACACCTCTTCGTAGTGCGAGCGATTGAAGATGCCGATGCGGCCGCGCTCGGGCAGGGAGCGCATGCTGCGCCAGAGAAAATCGTGATCGAGTTCCAATGGCGACGGCGCCTTGAACGAGAAGACCTCGCAGCCCTGCGGGTTGACGCCCGACATGACGTGCTTGATCGTGCCGTCCTTGCCGGCCGCGTCCATGGCCTGGAAGACGAGCAACAGCGACCAGCGATCCTGCGCGTAGAGCTTGTCCTGCATCTCGGCCAGGAGCTCGACCCCCTCGCGCAGCAGCGCCTCGGCACGCGTCTTGGAATCGATGCCGTGCGTGTCGCCGGGCTTGATCCGGCTCAACGCAAAGTCGCGCCCCTGGTTGATGCGATAGCGTTTGATGAGCTGGCGGATTCGTTCACGCTGCTTCGGTATCATGGCTGCCGCGTCGCGTGGCGCCGCGTCACGCCCGGCGGCGTCCCATCGTCAGCCGGTAGGCGCCGAGGCCGCCGAGGGCACCGAGCGTCGCGACCAGACCGACGATCGAGAGCAGCGGCGCCGCCACAGGCGCGGCACAGTCGATCGCCTGGCACGACGTCTGGTTGCCGATGAAGTCGCCATCCCGCTCGGTGTCCGTTCACCTGCCCTCCGATCTGCGGCGCGCCGCGGCGCCGGGAACGCGACGCGCAAGGCTCGACCCCATCCCTACCTGCTCCGCGGCCGGCGCGCACGCGGGGCGCCGGCCGCGTCCTGGCCGGTGCCGAGGCCGGCGCGTACGCCCTCGAGGACCAGCGCCTCGCGATCGGCGTCGCCGAGGATCTGGATCAGACGGGCGATGACGCCGGTCCAGCCGGTCTGGTGGCTGGCGCCGAGGCCGGCGCCGTTGTCGCCGTGGAAGAACTCGTAGAACAGCAGCAGGTCGTGCCAGTGCGGGTCGGTCTGAAAGGTCTCGGCGCCGCCAAACAGGGGACGACGGCCATCCTCCCCGCGCCGAAAGGTCGCCACCAGGCGCCGTGAGATCTCGGCGGCGACCTCGAACAGGGTCATCAACCGGCCGGAGCCGGTCGGGCACTCGACGCGGAAGTCGTCGCCGTAGAACGCGTAGAACTGTCCGAGGGCGCGCAGGATGAGCAGGTTGACGGGCATCCACACCGGCCCGCGCCAGTTGGAGTTGCCGCCGAACAGGCCCGACGTGGACTCGGCCGGCTCGTAGGCGACGCGCCACTCCTGGTCGCCCCACTGGAAGACGAACGGGTGCTCACGGTGGTGCAGCGACAGCGAGCGGATGCCGTACGGCGAGAGGAACTCGTTCTCGTCGAGCAGGTAGGCGAGGACGCGGCGCAGCTTCGTCTCGTCGAGCACGGCGAGCAGTCGGCGGTCGGCGACGCCGGGACGGGTCAGCGGCGCGATCGTGCCGGTGATCTCGGGATGACGGGCGAGGAAGTCGCGCAGGCGTTCGGCGAGCTGCGGAAACCTGTCGCGCTGCTCGGCCTCGAAGACGGTGGTGGCACAGAGCGCCAGCAGGCCGACCATCGAGCGGACCTTGAGGCGCTGCGCCGAGCCGTCGGGGAAGCGCAGCACGTCGTAGAAGAAGCCGTCGGCCTCGTCCCACATCTCGTCCTGGCGCGCGCCCAGGCGGTCCATGGCACCGGCGATCCACAGGAAGTGCTCGGCGAACTTGAGCGCCATCTCGTCGTAGGTGGGATCGTCCTGCGCCAACTCGAGGGCGATTTCGAGCATGTTCTGGGCATACAGCGCCATCCACGCCGTGCCATCGGCCTGCTCGAGCGTGCCACCAGTCGGCAGCGGGGCACTGCGGTCGAAGACGCCGATGTTGTCGAGGCCGAGGAAGCCGCCCTCGAAGACGTTGCGCCCGCTCGGGTCCTTGCGGTTCACCCACCAGGTGAAATTGACCAGCAACTTCTGGAAGGCGGACTTGAGAAAGGCGGTGTCGCCGCGGCCGCTGCGCGCCTTCTCGGTGAAATAGATGCTCAGCGTCGCCCAGGCGTGCACGGGCGGGTTCACGTCGCTGAAGTTCCATTCGTAGGCGGGAATCTGGCCGCTCGGATGCAGGTAGAGGTCGCGCAACATGAGGGCCAGCTGCTGCTTGGCGAACTCGAGATCGACGACCGCCAGCGCGACGCAGTGGAAGGCCAGATCCCAGGCGGCGAACCACGGGTACTCCCACTTGTCGGGCATGGAGATGACGTCGTCGTTGACCATGTGGAACCAGTTGCGGTTGCGCTGGCCGACGCGGTCGCCGGCGCTGAGCGGGTGACCGCCGTGCTCCTCGAGCCAGCGATCGAGGTTGAAATAGTAGTGCTGTTTGCTCCACAGCATGCCGGCCAGGGCCTGGCGGAAGATGGCGCGCGCGTCCGCGTCGACCGACGGCGCCAGCAGCGCCGCGTAGAATTCGTCCGCCTCGGCGCGGCGCGCGGCGACGACGGCGTCGACCGCCGCGGCCAATCGCCCGGCGCCGTCGCCGGGCACGCCGCCCGGGGCCGCGTCGCTCAGACGCAGGTGGAGGACGGCGCTGCCGCCCGCCGGCACGTCGAGCGCGTAGAGCGCCGCGGCCTTGGTCCCCGTGCGGGCCGGGTTCACGGCCGTCGCTTCGCCGTGGACGACGTAGCGGTGGAAGGCGTCCTTTACATACGGCGTCGGGTTGGGCTGCTGCCAGAGCCGTTCGCGGTTCGACTCGTTGTCGGTGAACAGCAGGGTCGGCGCGCCGGCGCCGATCAACCAGCGCCGTCCGAGCGCCGCCTGCGTCGCTTCGATACATGCCGCCGCGCCGTCGGCGGCGCGCAGCCGCGGCCGCGGCGAGTCGGGGGCGCTGCTCCAGGTGTTGCGGAACCACAGCGTCGGCAACACCTGCAGCGGCGCCGCCGCGGCACCGCGGTTGTGGACGGTGATGCGGATACCGACGTCGTCAGGCGCCGCCTTGGCGTACTCGACTTCGATATCGAAATAGCGCTGCGCGGCGAAGACGCCGCTGTCGAGCAGCTCGTACTCCATCTCGTCGCGGCCGCGGCCGCGGTTGACCGCCACCAGGTCGTCGTACGGAAAGGCGCGCTGCGGGTACTTGTACAACCAGCGCAGGTAGGAGCTGGTCGGCGTCGCGTCGAGGTAGAAATAGTACTCCTTGACGTCCTCGCCGTGATTGCCCTCGGCGTTGGTGAGGCCGAAGAGCCGCTCCTTGAGGATCGCGTCGGCGCCGTTCCAGAAGGCCAGCGCGAAGCACAGACGGCTCTTCTCGTCGCCGAAGCCGGCCAGCCCGTCCTCGCCCCAGCGGTAGGCGCGCGAGCGCGCCTGATCGTGGCTGAAGTAGTCCCAGGCGTTGCCGTCGGCGCTGTAGTCCTCGCGCACGGTGCCCCACTGCCGTTCGCTCAGGTAGGGCCCCCACATGCGCCAGGGCACGCCGCGGCGCGCCGCCTCGAGTCGCTCATGTTCGGCGGTCATGGAATCGAGTACACCGAAACGCGGAGGTGGGAAACGGCCGCCGGACACGGCGATGGGACGGTCACGGGGCGCGCGCGATCACCACCTTCGGCCCGGGGTCGAGCAGCGCCTCCGGCGCGTCGTCCCAACTCGCCAGGCGCGAGGTCACCAGCTCGGGCCTGAAGCGCCCCGCCGCGACGAACGCCAACAGCTCCGGCAGGACGGCGCGGCTGTGGACGCGCCCGGTGACGAAGCTGATGCCGGCGCCGTACATGGCGCGCAGCGGGATCGCCGTGCGCGCGGTGTAGTAGATGCCGACGCTGGTGCACGTCCCGCCCGGTTCGGTGGCGAGCAGCGCCCGCTCCAGGCCGGCCGGCTCGGCGCTGGCGTCGACGGTGACCGGATAGCGCCCGCGCCGCGCCTGCGCATACGGCGCCTCGATCGGCGTCGCGCCGAGCCGCGCCGCGGCGGCGAGGCGGAGCGGATCCTGATCGAGAAAGTCGACGCGTTCGGCGCCGAGGGCGACGGCGAGACCGGCGGCGTAGAGCCCGACGCTCTGCGCCTTGCCGCCGACCACCAGCACCGGCGCGCCGGGCCGCGCCGCCAGATACGGGGCGACGGTGCGCCAGCCGTCGGCGACGTTGTCGCCCAGGCTGGCCAGCGCCACCGGATCGGCGCCCGCCGGCAGCGGCACCAGCATCGCGTCGGCGAACGGCACGCGCAGCAGCTCGGCCAGCGCACCGCCCCATTCGAGACCGCCGAGAGTGCCGAAGCCGTACATGGCGCGCGGCGGCGCCGTGCCGCAGTTGGCGCTGAGCCCGCGCCCGCAGGGCGCACAGCCGCCGCACGAGATCTGGAACGGCACCACGACGCGATCGCCCGGCCGCACGCCGCGCACCTCGTCGCCGACCGCGACGACCGCGCCGACGCACTCGTGCCCCATCGGATACGGGCCCTGGAACGGCGCGTCGCGAAACAGGCCGCGCTGGCCGATCGCCGCGGGCAGGTGGTTGCGCAGCCAGTGCAGGGCGGCGCCGCGGAACGGCGCCGTGCCCTGCAGCACCGCCAGGTCGAGGTCGCAGCGCGCCACCGCCAGCGGCCGTACCAGGGCCTCGCCGGGCCCCTGCAGGCACGGCTCGGTGGCCTCGCGCCACGCCACCCGACCCGGGGCGATGAAGCTCAGCGTGCGCATGGTCAGGCCACCCGCGCTGGCCGCACCAGGGCGAGTCCGATGCCGAGCAGCGCCAGCACGAGGCAATTCATCCACCACGGCGAGTTGAGACCGTTGCGCAGGTTGGTCGCCACCAGCAGGACGAGACCGAGGCCGTTCAGCGCCGCCAGGCCGGTCCACGCCGCCGGCGAGCCGCCCGGCACCGCCGCGGCGCGCGCCAGCAGCAGCGTCGCGACGCTGGTGGCGAGGAAGAGGCTGCCGAGGGCGCCAACCAGGGTCAGATAGAGGCTGGCGACCTCGGGCGAGAGGGTGTCGAACGGGACGCCGCCGGCGAGGCGCTCGTGATAGGCGGCCGCCCAGGCGCCGCCAGCGAAGGCGCGCAGCAGATAGGTGGCGCCGAACCAGGCGGTGGCGGCGGCGACGACGGTGAACAGGGCCCTAGCCAGGTGGCGAGCGGTGACGTGCGTGCGCATGGATTCCTCCGGTTGTGGGGTGGACATGCGGTTGACTTGCCGCCCCGGCGCGCCGGATGGAATCCCCATGGGACGCAAAACGGAATTGCCGCCGGTGGCGATGGAGGAGCTGTTCGCGCTGCGCGCCGTGCAGCAGGTCGCCGCGGCGCGCTCGTTCAGCGCCGCCGCACGCACCCTCGGCGTCGCGGTGTCGAGCGTCACCCGCGCCGTGCAGCGGGTCGAGCGGTCGCTCGGCGCGCGCCTCTTCCGCCGCTCGACGCACGGCCTGTCGCCGACCGAGGCCGGTCGCGCCTACGCCGCGCATGTGGCGCAGTGGCTCACCGCCGAGGACGCCGTGCGGGCACAGATCGGCGCCGCACGCGGCGCGCGCGCCGGCACCCTGCGCGTCACCGTGCCGGTCTTCGTCGCCGAGCACGTCCTGCCCGACGTCGTGCGGCGCTTCGCCGCGGCGCATCCCGCCGTGCATCTCGACGTACACGCCAGCGACGACACGCGCGATGTCGTCACCGACGCCTTCGACCTCGCCATCCGCCTCGGGCCGCTGCGCGACTCCACCCTGCGCACGCGCCGCGTTGCCAGCTTCCGGCGCGTCGTCTGCGCGGCGCCGGTGTTCGTCGAGCGACACGGCCCGCTGCGCGACCCGACGCGCCTCGCCGCCCTACCCTGCCTGCTCTACGGTAGCGGCGTATCGCCGATCACCTGGAGCTTCCGCAACCGGCGCGGCGCGACGCGCACCGTCGCCGTGCAGGGGCCGTTGCGCAGCAACAACCTCGACCTGCTGGTCACCCTGGCGGCCGCGGGCGCCGGTGTCGCCCGCCTGCCCGACTGGGCGGTGCGGGCGCCGCTCGCCGCCGGCCGCCTGGTCGCCCTGCTGCGCGGCTGGAGCGAGGCGCCGCCGGGCGATCAGCCCTCGCTGTGGGCGGTGCATGCCGCGGACCCGGGCAAGGACGCGCTGCGGCGCGCCTTCCTGGCGCTGCTGGCGGAGGCGACGGCCGGGTAGAGGAGGGGGACGTTGGGGCGAAACGGGCACTTCCGCGGCGGAAGTGCCCGTTTCGCCCCAACGTCCCCCTCACGGCCCCCCTTCGCGTAGGGTGCGCGCGACTTCGCGCGCCAGGGCCTCGCGATCCAACGCCGCCTGCTCGCGCTCGAAGCGACGCTGGCGGTAGTACATCTCCATCGACACCAGGCGCGCCAGCATGACGGCGGGGAAGAGCTGCCCGATCAACGCCTCCAGCACCGCCAGCGAGCGCGCCAGACTGTGTACGGCGTGGATGTCGCCGTAGCCGACCGTCGTCAGGGTCACGAAGCTGAAATAGCCCAGCAGGCGCGACACCGCGCCGGGGTGCGTCGCCTGCATCACCGTGTCATCGTACACGAACGAGCCCGGCACCAGCGCCAGCACCAGGGTGTAGGCGAAGGCGAAGACGATGCCGATGAGCAGGTAGACCACCACCGCGCCCTGGATGCGGCGGCCGGTGATCGGCCCCTCGCGGTTGGTCTGCACGAAGACGATGCCGGTCAACACCATGCAGCCGACCAACGACGCGGCGAGATCGACCAAGGCGAGGCCGAGCTGCGGCATCATCGCGTCCAGCCAGTGCGCCGTCAGGCTGCTGAACGCCACCAGGCAAAGTACCACGGTGATCAGGCGCGACTGGGCGGTGACGAAGATCCCGGTGATGAAAAAGAAGGCGAAGATGACGCCGAGGGTGGCGCGGCCGACGAGGTCGAGCTCGTGCAGCGGCCCGAGGATGAAGATGTAGACGAGGATGACGACGAGGAGGGCGGTGAGGCTGCGGTCCTCGAGCCAGAAGCGCAGCACCCGCTCGCGATGCCGCGCCGTGCGCTCGCTCACGGGCCGCTCACTAGCGCCCGCGCGTCGACGGCGATCACCGCGCTGGCGGTCGACACGTAGACGCGCCTCCCGTCCGGCGACACGGCGACATCGCGCGCCAACCGCGCCGCCAGTTGGCCGCGCGTCGCGCCGCTGGCGGCGTCGAGCGCCGTCAGCAGGCCCTGCGTCTGGCTGGCGACGTAGAGGGTGTTGCCGTCGGGGGCGATGGCCAGGCCGGTCGGCTGCACCGGCACGCGGAAGGTCTGCGTCACGCGACGCGCCGCGAGATCGACGACGGAGATGCTGGGGCCGGTCAGGTTGGCGACGTAGGCGATACTGCCGTCTGGCGAGAGGACGATGCGGAACGGGTTGCCGCCGACCGCGATCTCGGCGCCGAAGCGCTGCGTCGCCGTATCGAACAGGTTGACGAAGCCGGGCGTGCAGATCTGCTTGCAGCCGGCGGTGACCACGGTGCGCCCGTCGGGCGAGATGGCCAGAGCGGCCGGCCACACCGTCGGCCGCAGCAGGCTGCCGCTGCCCTGCAACGGCGTGTTCTGAAGCGGGATGATGCCGAAGGCCTGGTTGTCGCGGTTGGCGATGTAGAGGGTGCGGCCGTCGGGCGCCACCGCCATGAAGCCGAAGCCGCCGCGCTGCCGCTGGATGAACATGGTGATCGGCGTCGCCAGCGTGTTGGTGGCGGTGTCGAGCACGGTCAGGGTGATCGAGAACAGGTTGGCGACGTACACCTGCGCGCCATCCGGCGAGACGGCGATGCCGGTGGTGTTGGCGTTGATGCTGAGCCGCGTCACGACGCTGTTGCTGGCCGTGTCGATGACCGACAGCGACCCGTTCGAGGCGGCGTAGAGGTGCCGCCCGTCTGGCGCCATGGCGAGCAGCGTCGGCGGCGCGCCGACGGGAATGGTCGCCAGCACGGTGCCGGGCGGCGGCGGCGGCACCGCCGGCCCGGCGAGGGAACCGCATCCGGCGACGAGGAGCAGCAGCGGCAGCGCGCGCGTCATGCGGCGCGGTATACACCGCGCGCCGCCACCCGTCACGTTGGCGCGCCCTTGTCGTGCCCCCGCCCGCCGCGTAACCGTGAGGCTATGCCGCACGTGCACCGCCCCGGCGCCTTGGCCTTGGCTCTGGCCTTGGCCCGCCCGAGCGTCGCCCCGGCGTGCGGCCGTATCCCCCCGTTCGCTTGAGGAGGCGCCCGTGCACGACAACACCATCCTGCTCGGCGCCGTCGCCTACGACCCCAAGGTCCTGCGCATCTGGGAGGGCATCCGCGCCCACTTCCAGTCGCTCGGCGCGACGATGGATTTCGCCCTCTTCTCCAACTACGAGCGCCAGGTCGAGGCCCTGCTCGCCGGCGTCGTCGACGTCGCCTGGAACACGCCCCTGGCGCATGTGCGGGTGCAGCGGCGCAGCAGCGGCGCGGCGCGCCCGCTCGGCATGCGCGACAGTGACCGCGACCTGCGCTGCAAGCTGATCGTGCGGCGGGACGCCGGCATCGGCGGACTCGCCGACCTGGCGGGCAAGCGGCTCGCGGTCGGCTCGCGCGACTCGACCCAGGCGCGCATCCTGCCGCTGCACTTCCTCGCCCAGGCCGGCGTCGACCTCGGCGGCCTGCACGTGCTGCCGTACGACACCGACGTCGGCAAGCACGGCGACACCGGTCGCAGCGAACTCGACGTCCTCGAGGCGCTGCGCAGCGGCGCCGCCGACGCCGGCACGATCTGTGAGCCGGTGTGGCTCTGGCAGCAGGCGGCGGGGAAGGTCGACGCCGAGCAGCTCGCCGCGGTGTGGACCTCGGAGGGCTTCGACCACTGCATGTTCGACGCGCTGCCGACGCTGCCGGAGGCCAAGGCTGCCGCCTTCACGCGGGCGCTCTTCGCCATGCGCTGGGAGGATCCCGTGCACCGCAAGCTGCTCGAACTCGAGGGGCTGAAGGAGTGGCTGCCGCCGCGCGAACAGGGCTATGACAGCCTGCGCGCCGCGCTCGACGCGCAGGGCGGCTGGTGAGCGCCGGCCTGGCGGCCGTCGCCGTCGACGGCGGTGACCTGACGCTGGCGAGCGGGCTGCTTGCGCTGGTGCGTCCCGCCCTCGACTGTCTCGCCCCGGGCGGCGTCCTGGCGGTGCTCTCGGTCGCGCCCGCGGCGCGCGACGACCTGCCCGCCTGGTGCCGCGTCGAGCACCACCGCTACCTCGGTTGCGAGAGCGGCGCCGACGGCCGCGACCGGCACCTGCTGGCGCCCGGCGGCCTGGCGACGCCGCGCCCGCCCGCGCAGCGCGCCACGGCGCTGGCGGCGCAGCGCCCGCTCACCGCCGCGGCGTCCGCCGCGGCGGCGCCAACGCCGCCGCGCGCCAGCACCGCGACCGGCTTCGCGCCGCGCGACGCGGCGGTCGAGCCGGGCGGGCCGGCGTATCCGTTCACGCTACTCGAACGCGCTCACGTGGCGCCGCCGGAAGCGGCGGGGTTGTACGACCAGGCGGTGGCGGCGCAGTGGGACGGCGGCCGCGATCTGCCCTGGGACGACGCCACGGCGCTCGAGCCGGCCGTCGAGGCGGCGGTGGCGCAGGTGATGACCTTCCTCGCCGAGAACGAGCTGGCGGCGCTGTACGTCCCGGCCCGCTTCCTGCCGCGCCTGCACCCGGCCTTCGCCGAGGTGGCGATGTTCCTCGCCACCCAGCTCGCCGACGAGGCGCGCCACATCGACGTCTTCCTGAAGCGCGCCCGCCTGCGCGGCGGCCCGCCGTCGGTCTCCTCGGCGATCACCAGCCATTCCCTGCTCGGCTTGCTGGCGCCCGACGACTTCACCGAATCGACCTTCCTGCTCTCGGTCCTCGGCGAAGGGACCTTCCTCGACCTGCTGCGCTTCATCGAAGGACACGCCCCGGATTCGCTCACCGCCGAGATCGCGCGCCGGACGCGCGCCGACGAGGCGCGCCACGTGCACTTCGGCCTGGCGCACGTCCGTCACGCGCTGGCGCACGACGCGACCTGCGCGGCGCGCCTCGAGGACGCCGTGCGCCGCCGCGCCGCCGGTCTGCACGGCATCGGCGGCGTGCCGGCACGCGTGCAGGATGCACTGACCCTCCTCGCCGCCGGCGCCACCGCGCCGCGCGCCGTGGCGCGCGGCCACGAGGCCTTCCGCGCCCTGCTCGACACCATGCACGAGGGCCGCATCAAGCGCCTGCAACACGCCGGGTTCTCGGCCGAACAGGCCGAGACGTTGTCGGAGCTGCATACCCCGAACTTCATGTAAGGGGGGACGTTGGGGCGAAACGGGCACTTCCGCGGCGGAAGTGCCCGTTTCGCCCCAACGTCCCCCCTCCTAGGGACCCGTCGGCCAGAAGCCGGGGTCGACCGACATGTTGTTCGCTTCCCAGCCGCCGCCGAGCGAGCGATAGAGATCGACCACCGCCAGGACGCGACCGAGGTCGGTCTGCGCCAGTTGCAGCTCGGCTGGGAAGAGCTGCTGCTGTGCTTCGAGCACCTCGAAGTAGGTCGACAGGCCGCCGTTGTAGCGCAGCAGCGCCAGGCGCACCGACTCGCGCAGGGCGGCCACCTGCACCTCCTGCTCGACGCGCACCTCTTCCTGCTTCTGCTGCGCGATGAGCGCGTTCGACACCTCGCCGAGCGCGGTCAGCACGGTCTGCTCGTAGATCGCCTTGCTCGCCTCCCAGTCGGCGACCTGGGCCCGGTAGGCCTCGGTCAGCCGGCCGCCCTGGAAGATCGGCCCCAGCATCGAGCCGGCGACGGCCCAGATCACGCCGGGCGTCTTGATGACGTTCTCCAGATCCGAACTCTGGCCGCCGTAGAGCGACGTCAGGCCGATGCGCGGAAAGAAGTTGGCCACCGCGACGCCGACCTGGGCGTTGCTGGCCTCGATCAACCGTTCCGCCTGCAGGATGTCAGGCCGGCGCCGCAACAGTTCCGAGGGCAGCCCCGGCGGCGTCTGCGGCGGCAGCGCGCCCAGCGTCAGCAGCGGCTCGCGCGCGATTGGTCCGGGCGGCCGGCCGAGCAGGGTGCAGAGGGTGTTCTCCTGTTGCACGATCTGCTGCTGCAACTGCGGAATCGTCGCCGCCGCCTGGGCGCGCGCGGCCCGCGCGCGCTCGACCGACAGCTTCGAGTCGACGCCGCCCGTGAAGCGGCGCGTGAACAGCTCCAGCGTCTCGCTGAAGTTTTCGGTCGTGCGCCGCGCGATCTCGAGCTCGAGGTCGAACTCCTGCAGCGTGAAGTACGACCCCGCGACGCCGCTGACCAGGCTCAGCACGACGCCGCGCCGCACGTCATCGGTGGCGTAGAGGACCGCCTCGGAGGCCTCGGTGGCGCGCCGGATGCGCCCCCAGACGTCGATCTCCCAGGCCAGATTGAAGCTGCCGAGGAAGGTGTTGAAGGTCTGGTTGCTGGTGTTGGGGCCGATGAAGCTCGCGGCGCGCTGCGCCGCGCCGTTGTAGCCGACCTGCGGGAAGAGTTCCGCGCGCGTCACGCCGACCTGGTGCTGCGCCTGCTCGACCCGAGCGGCCGCCGTGCGCAGGTCGTAGTTGTTGGTCAGCGCGTCGTCGATCAGGCCGCGCAGGGTGGCGTCCTGGAAGACGTCGAACCACGCCTGGTCGGCGAACGACGCCGCCTCGGCCGGCGCCACCTCGCTGCGAAAGGCCGGCGGCACGACCGGCTCGGGCTTGACGAAATCCGGTCCGACCGCACAGCCACCGACGGCCAGCGCCATTAGCGCGAGCGCGCGCCTCACGGCTTCTCCCCGCGCGCCGAGAGCCGTTCGACGACGTAGAAGCTCACCGGAATGATGAAGATGGCGAGCAGCGACGCCGCGATCATGCCGCCGATCACCGCCGTGCCCAGCTGCTGGCGCGCCAGCGCGCCGGCGCCGCTGGCGGTGACCAGCGGCACGACGCCGAGGATGAAGGCGAAGGCGGTCATCAGGATCGGCCGCAGCCGCAGACGCGCCCCGGCCAGGGCCGCGTCGATCAACGGCGTGCCCTTCTCGTACTCGTCCTTGCAGAACTCGACGATCAGGATGGCGTTCTTCGCCGCCAGGCCGATGAGCATGACCAGGCCGATCTGCACATACACGTTGTTGTCGAAGGCGCGCAGCCAGATCGCCAGGAAGGCGCCGAAGACCGCGATCGGCACGCCGAGCAGGACGCTGAACGGCAGGGTCCAGCTCTCGTACTGCGCCGCCAGGATGAGGAACACCATCAGCAACGAGAAGCCGAAGATGACGTTGGGCGAAACGCCCTGCGCCGCGACCTGCTCCTGGAAGGACATGCCGAGGTAATCGAAGCCCATCTCGCGCGGCTGCGTGGCGTGGAAGACCTCCTCCAGCGCCGCCATCACCTGGCCCGAACTGTAGCCGGGATTGCCCGAGGCGTTGATCTGCGCCGCGCGGTAGCCGTTTAAGCGGATGGTGAACTCGGGACCGACGATGTCCTGCATGGTCACCAGCGTCGACAACGGCACCTGCTCACGGTCGTCGTTGAGCACGTAGAAGCGGCCGACGTTGGTCGCCGTGGTGCGCGCCTCGCCCTCGGCCTGCACGTAGACCTGCCAGACGCGGCCGAAGCGGTTGAAGTAATTCACGAACGAGCCGCCCATGAAGGTCTGCAGGGTCTTGTAAACCGAGCTCAGATCGACGCCCTGCTTGAGCACCTTGTCGCGGTCGACCTCGGCGAAGACCTGCGGCACGCTGGGGATGAAGGTGGTCGTCACCGACGCCAGCTCCGGCCGCTTGCGCGCCTCGGCCAGGAAGGCGTTGGTGTTGCGCGCGAGCAGCTCGATCGTGCCGCCGGAGCGGTCCTCGAGCATGAACGTCGCGCCGCCCGAGGTGCCGACGCCGGGGATCGCCGGCGGCGGGAAGGCGAAGGCCTGCGCCGACGGCAGCATGGAGAGCTTCTGGTTGAGCTCGCGCATGATGACACTGGCGGTGCGGCCCTCTTTGTCGCGCTCTTCCCAGGGCGCCAGGGTGACGAAGTAGAAGCCGTTGTAGGTCGTGTTGACGCCGCTCAGCAGGCTGAAGCCGACGACGGTGTTGTACGTCTGCACGCCCGGCGTGTCCTTGAGCAGCGCCTCGATCTCCTGGCACACCGCGTCGGTGCGCTGCAGCGACGCCGCGTTGGGCAACTGCACGTTCATGTAGAAGTAGCCCTGGTCCTCTTCCGGCAGGAAACTCTGCGGCAGGCGCGCGCCGAGCACGCCGGCCATCACCGTGATGCCGCCGAGCAGCCCCATGGCGAGCGCCGCCCTGCGGATGAGGAAATGGCAGGTCGACACGTATCCCTCGGTGGCGCGGCCGAAGACGCGGTTGAACCAGCGGAAGAAGGCGCCGAGCGGGCCGCGCGTCTCGGTCTTCGGGCGCAGCAGCAGCGCGCACAGGGCCGGGCTCAGGGACAGGGCGTTGAAGGCGGAGATGATGACCGACAGCGCGATGGTGACGGCGAACTGCTGATAGAGCTGGCCGGTGATGCCGGGGATGAACGCGGTGGGCACGAACACCGCGGCGAGGATGAGCGCGATCGCCACCACCGGGCCGGAGACCTGTTCCATCGCTTTGAAGGCGGCGTCGCGCGGCGACAGGCCCTTCTCGATGTTGTGCTCGACGGCCTCGACGACGACGATGGCGTCGTCGACGACGATGCCGATCGCCAGCACCAGGCCGAACAGCGACAGCGTGTTGATGGAAAAGCCGAGCAACGGAAAGATGGCGAAGGTCCCGACCAGCGACACCGGCACCGCCAGCAGGGGGATGAGCGTGGCGCGGAAACCCTGGAGAAAGATGAAGACGACGATGATGACCAGGATCAGCGCCTCGAACAGCGTGCGGACGATGTCCTTGATGCCCTCGGTGACGGCCAGCGTGGTATCGAGCGAGACGACGTAGTCGACGTCGTCGGGGAAGCGCGCCTTGGCCTCCTCCATCAGCGCCTTGGCCGCCTCCATGGTCTGGATGGCGTTGGACCCGGGCAGTTGGTAGATGGCGACGATCGCCGACGGGGCGCCGTTGAGGCGGCCCTTCATGGCATAGGTCTGCGCGCCGAGCTCGATGCGCGCGACGTCCCGCATGCGCACCAGCGAGCCGTCGACGTTGGCGCGCACGACGATCTCGCCGAACTGGTGCTCGTCGACCAGGCGCCCCTGGGCGCGCACGGTGTAGGTGTACTGCTGGCCGGCCGGCACCGGCTCTGCGCCGATCTGGCCGGCGGGGTTGACGGTGTTCTGCTTTTTCAGCGCGTCGAGGATCTCGGTGACGGTGATGCCGAGCTTGGAGAGCGTGTCGGGGTTGAGCCAGAAGCGCATGGCGTACTGGCCTGCGCCGAAGATCTGCACCTGGCCGACGCCGGGCACGCGCGACATGGCGTCGTTGACGTTGATCATCGCGTAGTTGGTCAGGAAGAGGGCGTCGTAGGTCCCCTTCGGCGAGTACACCGAGAACAGCGCCAGCGGACTGGTGGTGGAGGTCTTGATGGTGACGCCGTAGGACTGCACGTCCATCGGCAGCTGCGACTGCGCCTGCGAGTAGCGCATCTGGGTCAGGATCTGGTCGGTGTTGAAGTCGGTGCCGACCTCGAAGTCGACCTTGAGCGTCATCTGCCCGTTGCTGGCGTTGGTCGAGTACATGTAGATCATGCCGTCGACGCCCTGCATCTGCTGCTCGATGGGCGTCGCCACCGACTGTTCGACCGTCAGCGCGTCGGCGCCGACGTAGGTCGCCTGCAGCTGGATCTCCGGCGGGGCGATGTTCGGGAACTGCGCGATGGGCAGCTGCACCATGGCGACGATGCCGACGATCACCATGATGATCGAGATGACCATCGCCACGATCGGGCGGTCGATGAAGAAGTGCGACATCAGCGGATGTCCTGGATGATCCCGGCGCCGCTCAGGCGCCCGGCAGCGGTACCGCGGTCGGTGGCACGGCGGTCGGCACCGGCGTCGGCGGCACGTAGGGCCGCGGCGATACCTTGCTGCCGCCGCGCACCTTTTGCACGCCCTCGACGATGATCGTCTCGCCGGCGGTGAGGCCGTCGAGGATCACCCAATCGGTGCCGGTGCGCGGCCCGGTGGTGACCGCGCGCATCTCGACGGTGTCGTCGGCGCCGACCACCGCCACCAGCGACTGGCCCTGCAGGTCCTGCACGGCACGCTGGGGAACGACCAGCGCGTTGGCGCGGTTCTCGATCACCGCGCGCACCTTGGCGTAGCCGCCGGGGCGCAGGATGTTGTTCGGATTCGGAAACAGCCCTTCGATGGTCACCGTGCCGGTGCGCGGATCGACCTCGCGGCCGACGACGCTGACCGTGCCGCGGTGCGAGTAGAGCTCGCCATCGGCGGTGTACAGTTCGAGGGCGTCCTTGTGCGAGGCCTGCTCGCCCTCGGCGGCGGCGCGGCCACGCGCGTAGCGCAGGTACTCCTGCTCGCTGACCGGGAAGACCGCCTTGATCGGATCGACCTGCGACATGGTGGTGAGCTGCGTCGTCGGCTCGACCAGATCGCCGACCTGGGCGATGGCGATGCCGGCGACCCCGGTGATCGGCGCCGTCACCCGGGTCCAGCCGAGATTCAGCTGCGCCTGCTCCACCGAGGCCTTGGCGGAATCGACCGCGGCGAGGTTGGCCTGGTTGGCCTGGATGGCGTTGTCGAGCTCCTGCTGGCTCACCGCGCCCTCTTTGGCGAGCGGGGTGTAGCGCGCGACATCGAGCTGCGTCTTCACCAGCGCCGCCTGCGCCTGCGCCAATTGACCCTTCCACTGGTCGAGCTGCGCCTGGAACTCGCGCGGGTCGATCTGGAAGAGCAGCGCGCCGGACTGTACGACCTGGCCTTCGCTGTAGTTCTTCGCCAGCAGGTAGCCTTTCACCTGCGGGCGGATGACGGCGTTGATGAAGCCGGTCGTGGTGCCGACCCACTCCTGGTACACCGGCACGTCGCGCTGCTCGACCACCGCCACCTGCACATCCATCGGCGGCGGCGCCTTGGCCACTTCCTTTGTGTCGCAGGCGGCCAGCAGGGCGGCCAACAGGAGAGTCATTCGACCGGAGCGCGTCAGGGGCCACATCGGTCTTCCGGGGTTCAGGCGCCGGGCGCCGCGTCGGTTCCGCACGCCGCGTTCAGTACTGTATGGGGGAAGGTTGTCAACGGCGCGCCTCATGCCCTGGACACTCCCCTGCCGCCGCCTCTACCCTCCGCCCATGCGCCGCCGCGCCTTTCTCCGCGACACCGCCGCCGCCGCGGCGCTCGCCCCGCTCGCCTGGTCGTGCGGCGACAGCGGCGACGACCCCGCGGCGCCCGTCGACGAAAGCGCCATCGCCCACATCCTGCCGACCGCCGCGCACGACCGGCTGTATCTGAAGGTGTCCCTGCACGCGCCGCCGGTGGCCGACCTGGAGTTGCACGTTGCCGGCCGCCGCATCGCCAGCATCCCCACCGCCTCCGACGGCCACTTCTGGGCCTTCGACGCGCAGGGCCTGCGCCCCGGCCGGCCGCAGACACTCGAGCTGCGCGCCGGCCGCCGTGCTCTGAGCGAGCCGTGGACTCTCGCCACCCTCCCCGCGCCCGGCGCGCGCCCGGGCCGCGTCCGCATCCTCGCCTACACGTGCGCCGGGGGACACGACGCGTTCGGACTCTATGTACCGCTCGCCCTGCGCCGGCGCCTGCTGCAACGCGCCCTCCGCTTCGCCCCCGACGTCGTCGTCGCCAACGGCGATCACGTGTACTGGGACCTGCGCGCCAGTATCTCGGCGGTGATCCTCGGCCAATCCCCGACCGCCCGCCGCATCGCCGGCGTCTTCGACCGTAGCCAGCCGGTGCTCGGCACCGACAACGAGAGCGTGCTGACGCGCGCCGTTGGCCCGCAGATCGCCGAGTTGTACGGCACCCTGCTGCGCGGCACCCCGACGTTCTTCCTGCGCGACGACCACGACTACTTCGAGGACGATCAGGTGACGCCGACGCTCACCACCTTCCCGCCCGACGCCTTCATGCGCGAGCTGGCGCGCAGCTCGCAGTGGCTCTACTACCCGGAGTTTCTGCCTGCCCCCGGCCGCCCGCCCGACCTGCCCGGTGCCGGCGCGGCCGATCGCCCCGCCGGCGTCGGCGAATCATTCGGCAGCCTGCGTTGGGGCCGGCTGCTCGAAGCCCTGCTGTATGACTGCAAGGGCTTCCTACAGGTCGGCGGCGCCGGCGCCGGCCTGGTGCCGGCGCCGGTCGAGCGCTGGCTGCTGGCGCGCATGGCCGACCGCGAGGCGGCACAGGTGCTGCACCTGCCCTCCAACCCCCCTGGCTATACGGCGGGCAAGTACGCCGAGTGGTATCCAGACGTCCTCGGACCCGACGGCGTGCTGACCACCGACCTGCCCAAGCCCGGCTGGCCGGCGGCATGGCTGGCGCAGCACGACCGCCTGCTCGCGGCGGCCTCGGCGATGCCGCGCCCGGCGGTGTTTGTCAGCGGCGACATTCACGGCCAGGCGGCCGGTCGCATTCTCGCCAGCGGCGCGCTCGACCTGCGCGACAATCCGGTCGTCAGCGTCGTCAGCGGCACCATCGGCACCGGCTCGGGCTGGCCGTCGGCGGCGCGCGGGATCATGGCGATGGCACCCGCCCATGTCGGCCTGGAGGCGATCACGCCGGTGCAGGAGGTGAACGGCTTCCATCTCCTCGAGCTCGAGCCCGAAGTGGTGCGCACCCACCACTTCCGCTGGCGGCGCGGCGTCGACCCGGTCGAGGCGATCGACACCCTGCAGCCGTACCACGTCAGCGAACACGCGCGGTGAGCGCAGGGCCCCTCAGGGCCGACGCCCATTCGCGCTCCTGGAGGGTCACTCGCGCGCGCCGAGCAGCTTTGCCAGACGGTGCAGCAGCCAGGCGACGCGCTCGACGTCGCCCTGCGCCGTGCGCAGGGACGGATCGGCGGCGCCGGCCTGCCGCACCTCGGCGAGCAGCGGCCCCTTCGCCGCGCTCGTCTCGCGCAGCCGCGCCACCCGCTCCGGCGTACCGGCGTCGAGAGCCGCGTCGGCGAGAGCGAGCAGCGTGTCCACCGCGGCGCGCAGTCGCGCGCCCGCCGCGGCGCCGCCGGCCGGCAGGGCGGCGAGGGAGTCCGCCAATTCCGTGCTCGCATCCTGGGCGTAGCGCGCAAACGACATCGCGTCGCGCAGCCGCCGCAGGCGCGCCGCCTGGGTTGCGTCGAGCGGCTGCAGCGCCAGCCGCTCGACGAACGCGTCGACCTGCCTGGTCAGCGCCGCGAAGCGATCGACATGCTCGGCGTAGACGGTCGGCAGTGGGGCGCCCGGCCGGACGCATGCCAGCAGACGGCGCAGGTGAGCGAACACCCGCGCCAGCTCGCGCGCCAGCAGGGTCAACGCCGTACCCGGATCGCCGAGCGCGGCGGCGTGCACGTACTTCACCTGGCCCTCGCGCTCGCCGGGCTCGGGCGGCCAGCGGCGCGCCAGCCGCGCCCCGCACCACCCCAGCGCCGGCGTCAGCGTCAGCGCCGGCAGCAGGTTGGAGAGCAGGAAGACGAGGGCCAGCTGCGCCGGCAGCGTCGGGGTCGCGGCGCACACCAGCGCCGCGACCAGCGGCACGCCGGCGCCGAACTCGAGCCCGTAGAGCGCCAGCATCAGGACACCGCTCCACAGGCAGAAGAGATCCTCGAGCCGCACCAGCTGCAGCGCCGTGCCGCGCAGTTCGGCGGCGAGCACCGCCCGCAGACCGATGGCGCCGAGATTGGTCCCGTAGATCAGCAGCATGGCCTGCGGCAGCGTGAAGCTGCCGGCGGCGGCGAGCGTGATGATTAGCAGGGTCGCGCCGGTGTTCGACTGCAACACCACGGCGACGGCGACGCCGGCGAGAAACGCCAGCGGCGGGAACGCGTCGGTGAAGGCCAGCCCGCGCTGGAACCAGGCGGCGTCGCGCAGCGGCGCGACGCCGGCGGCCATGGTCTGCAGGCCGTAGAGAATCAACGTCAGACCGAGCGCGACCCAGGCCGCCGTGCGCCAGCGCGGGCGCTTGAGCAGGCCCACGGCGATGCCGGCCAGGCCGACGGCGACGCTGACCAGCGGATGGATGTTAAGGGTCACCAGGAAGGCGAGCACGGTGAGGCCGACGTTGCTCCACACGATCACCGGACGCGCAGCGACGACCTCGACCAGGCCGCTGCCGACCATGCTGACCATGACGAAGGTCACCGCCGTGGCGCTCTGCATCATGGCGCCGAAGAGCGTGCCGAGCAGCGCGCCGGTCCATGGGCCGCGGCGGCTCCGCGCGCCGAGCGGCGGCAGGCTGGCGCTGCTCAGCCGACGCAGGTTGTCGCCGACCAGTTGCATGCCGAGGAAGAAGAGGCCGAGGCCGAGGATCAACGTGCCGACGGGCTGCATACCGATGGCAGGGATGTAGTGCGGCGGCGGCGGCAGGGCCAGCGGCGGCGTGTCGCCCGCAGTGCAGCGGGTTCGCGGCCGGTCCGTTGACGCGGGCGCGGCGACCGGACAGAGACAAGGGATAAAGGAGAGTCCGCATGCGTGAACATCTGCAATTCTACATCGACGGCCGCTGGGTCGATCCGGTGACCCCCAAGACGCTCGAGGTCATCGATCCCGGCACCGAGCAGCCCATCGGCCGCATCAGCCTCGGCAGCGCCGCCGACGTCGACAAGGCCGTCGCCGCGGCGCGCACGGCCTTCGAGACCTTCGGCCGCTCGACGCGCGAGGAGCGCATCGCGCTGCTCGAGCGCATCATCGCCGGGTACGGCGCCCGCATGGGCGAGATGGCCGAGGTCATCCACCTCGAGATGGGCGCGCCCGAGTGGCTCGCCCAGGCGGCGCAGGCGCCGTCGGCGATGGCACACTTCACGCAGGCGCTTGAGATCCTGCGCACCTACGAGTTCGAGGAGCAGCGCGGCGCGACGCGCATCCTGCGCGAGCCGGTCGGCGTCTGCGGCTTCATCACGCCGTGGAACTGGCCGATCAACCAGATCGCCTGCAAGGTCGCGCCGGCCCTCGCCGCCGGCTGCACGATGGTGCTGAAGCCGAGCGAGATCGCGCCGCTCAGCGGTCTGCTGATGGCGGAGATCCTGCACGACGCCGGCGTGCCCAAGGGCGTCTTCAACCTCGTCAACGGCGACGGCCCGACCGTCGGCGCGGCGCTCGCCGCGCACCCGGGCATCGACATGATGTCGTTCACCGGCTCGACGCGCGCCGGCGTGCAGGTGGCCAAGGCGGCGGCCGACACGGTCAAGCGCGTCGCCCAGGAACTGGGCGGCAAGTCGGCCAACATCATCCTCGACGACGCCGACCTGGAGCGCGCCGTGCAGAACGGCGTGCGCGCCTGCTTCGTTAACAGCGGCCAGTCGTGCAACGCGCCGACGCGCATGCTGGTGCCGCGCGGCAAGCACGCCGAGGCGGTGGCGGTGGCCAAGGCGACGGCCGAGGCGCAGGGCGTCGGCGCCGATCCGGGCTCGATCGGCCCGGTGGTCAGCGCGGCACAGTTCGAGAAGATCCAGGGCCTGATCAACGCTGGCATCAAGGAAGGCGCCGAGTTGGTCGCCGGCGGCCCCGGCAAGCCGAGCGGCCACGAGCGCGGCTACTTCGTCAAGCCGACGGTGTTCGCAGGCGTGCGCAACGACATGACCGTGGCGCGCGAGGAGATCTTCGGCCCGGTGCTGTGCATCCTGCCCTACGACAGCGAGGAGGAGGCGATCCGCATCGCCAACGACACGCCATACGGGCTGTCGGGTTACGTCCAGTCCGGCGACCCGGCGCACGCGCTGCGCGTCGCCTCGCGCCTGCGCACCGGCAACGTGCATCTGAACGGCGCCATGGCGGACTTCGCCGCCCCCTTCGGCGGCTACAAACAGTCCGGCAACGGCCGCGAATGGGGCGACTTCGGCTTCGAGGAGTTCCTCGAGGTCAAGGCCGTGATGGGCGCGCCGGCGTGAGCTGAGGTCACGCCCGCGGCGCCGTGGAGGGCGCGGCGACCGCCGCGCCCTCCGTTCCGACCGGCTGCCTGCCGCGGCAGCGGCTGCCCTGAAGACGGGCGGGCCGCTCGGCTGCGCGCGCCCGACCGAGTCGAGGCGGCGTCTGGTACGCGGTGTGCACGAAGTTTGCTCAGTGCGGGCTCTGATGAGCGCCTGCGCCCCCGTCGCCACGTCGTCCCCGGTGCCCGAATGGCTGCGCGGGCTGTGGCGGCGGCGCTCGATGCGGTATGCGGACGGGCGCGTCGATGAGACGACCACTGTCTACTGGTTGCAGACGGCGAGCGCCTTCGCCGACATCCGCCTGCCGGCGGCGCGTCCGGTCAGCGCCGGGCGGAGCGCGCTGGCGGACTTCGACGATGCCGAGCTGCTCCTCCTGGCGCGCCAGGCCGGCTTCGCCGGCTGGACCGAGGTCGACGGCGACCGCTGCCTCTGGCATCGCGAGGTGGACTTCCAGCCGCCCACCGGCGTTCCCGACGAAGGCGTCCTGCAGCACCGCAGCCGCGTGCTGATCGAGACTGGCGTACACGAGGCGTACCTCGAAATCTGGGAGCACCTCGACTGCGGCAGCCGCCCCGACCACCTGGCCGTGCCGTCGCCGCCGCCCGGCGCCCGTCTGATCGTCCTCGGCAACGCGTTTCTGTACGTGCACGACCGTCGCCTCCCGCTCGCCACCGCGCCGTCGCTGGAAGCGCTCGCCGGCACCGCCGCTCAGCCGCGCGCGGCGCTGCTGCGCCTCCTCGATTGCGAGATCTCGTTCGGCCGCTGCAGCGGCGGACGCGCGGCGTGGGAGATCACGCGCTCGACGCTGCCCTTCCGCGAGGGCCGCTCGTTGCTCGCCGACCCGGCCGATCTGCCGTCCGGGCAGCCGACCGGCGCGCAATGCTGAGCGGTGCCGCCTGCAGGTATGCCGACGGCGTCTGGCCGAACCGCTTGGCCCTCGCCTACGTCGTCGGCGGACAGGCGACCGCGCTGGCACTGTTTGCCGCCGCGCCCGCCTGGGGCGCGCGCCTGGTCGGCGTGCTGCTCGCGGCGCACTCGCTGCCCATCGCGACCTACCTGGTGCATGAGTGCATCCACGAGTCGATCTTCCGCGACAAGCGCCGCAACGCCCGTCTCGGCGCGGCGCTCGCCTGGCTCGCCGGCGGCGGCGCCGCCGGCTACGAGCGGCTGCGGCGCAAACACCTGCACCACCATCTCGACCGCGTCGACCCGAGCGCCTTCGACCACCACGCCGTCTTCGCCGCCCACCCGACGACGCACCTCGCCATCGTCGCCCTGGAATGGCTGCACGTGCCCGCACTCGACCTGCTGCTGCGCGCCGTGCCGGCGTGGCGGGCGCTGCGCCGGCCCGCCTTCGCCGCCGAACGCGGTCGCGTCGCCGGCGCGCTCGCGACGCGCCTCGCCGGTGCCGCGGCGCTGCTGGCGCTCGGCGGGTCGGTGCTGGCCTCGTATGCGGTCGCCTACCTGCTCTTCGTCGTCGCAGCGCGCTTCTTCGACGCCTTCCACCACACCTTCGACGTCGTGGTGATGGCGGACTTCGGCCTCGACTTCGGCCCAGAGCCCGACAAGGACCGCGCCTACGAGCCCGCCAACACCTATTCCAACCTGCTGCCGCGGCGCTGGACGGCGCTCAACCTGCTGGTGCTGAACTTCACCTACCACAACGCCCACCACCGCAAGCCGGGCGTCCCGTGGCACCGCCTCCGCGCGCTCGACGCCCAGCTCTTCGGCGCCGACGCGCGCCAGGTAGTGCCGGCACGCTGGCTGCTGGCGGACTTCCACGCCCTGCGCCTGGCGCGCCTGGCGGGTCAACCCGGCGCCGGCGCGGTGGCGGTGTCGTTGCTGACGGTGTGAGGCGGCGGCGCCGCACGCCGCGTTCCTTGGCCTCGCCGCGCATCTGCGCTAACTCTCGCCCGCTCAGGCTGCCGCAAGGGGGGAAGTCGCTTGGCGCGTCTCGTCACGCTCATGCTCGCGCTCGATGTCGCGCCCGCCGCCGGGCACGCGGCGCTGGGCGTGCCGCGCCCGTCCAGTGCCGACCCGCGCACGAGGCGTCCACGGTGAGCGCGGCCATGCCGCCCAAACGCCTGCTGGCGATGCTGGCGCGCGTGCTCCGCCGGCGCGCCGGCGCGCCGGCGGCCGGCACCTTCCCCCCCCTGACGGCGGCGAATCTGCCGGCGATGCAGGGTCGCGTCGAGATCCTGCGCGACGCCAACGGCGTCGCGCACGTCTACGCCGACGACGAGGGCGACCGCTACCGCGCCGCCGGTTGGCTGCAGGGCGCCGATCGCTTCTTCTTCCTCGACATCATCCGCCACCTCGGCGCCGGCCGCCTGGGCGAGTTCATCGGCGACCTCGCCGTGCCAAAGCGCGTCGCCGTGGCCGGCGGGGCGCGCGTCGCCGACCTCGACGGCTTCCTCCTGCCGCTCGGCTTCGAAGCGCAGAGCCGCGCCGACGCGACCCGACTCGACGGCCGCGCCGCCGCCCTGCTCGAGGCCTTCGCCAGCGGCGTCAACGCCGCCCTGCACGCCATGCACGGCGTCTACCCGCCGGAGTACCTGCTCTTCGGACGGGTACGCGAATGGACGCCGGCCGACTGCCTGCTCAACGGCCGCACCTGCGCCTTCGTCGTCGCCCTCACCGGCTTCGAGAACGAGCGCACCTTCGACGCCGTGCGCGGCGCCATGGGCGACGCGCTGGCGCGCCGGCTCTATCCCGAGGCGCCGTGGGAGCAGACGCCGACCAGCTATCCGGTCGGCGCCGGCGACAACGCGCCCGAGCCGCCGCTGCACGGCGTCGCCGCTGGCAGCAACAACTGGGCGGTGGCGCCGGCGCGCAGCGCCAGCGGCGCGGCGCTCGTCGCCAATGATCCGCACGTGCCGTTCGTGCCGCTGCCGACCTTCTGGCACCACCTGCACCTCGACGGCGGTGGCCAGCGCGTCCAAGGCGGCATGTTCCCCGGCTTTCCGGCCTTCGGCTTCGGCCACAACGGTGCCCTTGCCTGGGGCTGCACGACCGGCTTTCGCGACGCCTTCGACGTCTACCGCATACACCGGCTGCCGGACGACCCGACCCGTTACCGCACCGAGCACGGCAGCGGCGCCCTCACCCGCCATCGCGAAACGCGCCCGGCCCGCCGCGGCCGCCGCCTCACGCACGAGTGGGAGTCGTGCGCGCACGGCATCCTCTACAAGGGCTGGACGCACCATGACGGCGTCGAGCTGGCGGTGCGCGCCGTGCCGTCTGATCTCGCCAGTTGTTTCCGCGGCTACCTCGACCTGGCCGCGGCCGGCACGGTGGAGGAGTTCCGCGCCGGCCTGGCACGCTGCCACGATGGGCCGTTCGACTTCAATCTGGTGTACGGCCACCGCGACGGCACCATCGCCTGGGAGCTGTTCGGCCGCACGCCGCGGCGGCGCGGCGACGGCCTGTTCGTGCGCGACGCGCAGGACCCGGCCGGGCAGTGGGACGGGTGGGTGCCGTTCGAGGCGATGCCGAAGCAGCGCAATCCGGCGCGCGGCTTCGTCGCCACCGCGAACTCGATGACCGACGCGGCCCAGTGCGCCGTCGCCTTCACCGCCACGCACTGCGAGCCGCGCTACCGCACGGCGCGCATCGAGCGCGTGCTCGCCGCCGGCGCCGCGCACGACGTCGCGTCCGTTCAGGCGCTGCAGGCCGACGTCACCGGCGATTATGCGCCGGCGCTGCGCGACGCCCTGCTGGCGGCGATCGGCACCATCGCCGGCAACGACGTCGCGGCCTGCGCCGTCGCCGTGCTGCGCGCCTGGGACGGCACCTTTCCGTGCGCCTCCGCCGGCGCCCTGCTCTTCGCGCGGTTGCAGCAGGAGTTGCCGCACCGCCTGTTCGTACCGCTGCTCGGGCCGAAGCTCGGACCGCGCTTCGCCAACGGCCGCCGCGCCATGCCGCGCCTGCACCAGCTGCTGCTCGATGCCGCCGACCCGCTGCGCGCCGACTGCGAACGGGCCAGCGGCCGTGCGCTCGACGCAGAGGTGCGCGCCACGTTCTTCGCCGTCGTGGCGCGCTGCGCCGCCGCGCAGGGCCCCGATCCCGCCACGTGGCGCTGGGGCGCCGTGCAGCGCGTGCGCCTGATGACCCTCTTCGGGGTGCTGCCGCTGGTCGGACGCCGCTTCGTCGCCCTCGACGCCGAGTTCCCCGGCGACGAGTACACCGTCAATCCGTCACGCGGCATCCCCGTGCGCGGCCGCATCTACGCCTTCGTCGGCGCCACCAGCCGCTTCATCTGCGACCTCGCCACCCCCGACGAGGCCCTCTTCGCCCACTCCGCCGGCCCGAGCGGCGACTTCCGCAGCCCCTTCTTCCGCACCGGCGCCGAGGCGTGGCAGCGCTTCGAGTACTTCCGCTCCGCGCTGTGGCCGGCCGAACAGGTGCCGAACGTCGTCGAGCGGGTGCAAGTCGGCTGACTCGAGATCCCCGCAACCGCTCGACCACGCGCGTGTCATGGAGCACCGGGCGTGCATGGGCCGGGTCCGCGTCGCCTTCTCCTCGATGCTCGATCCCATCGCCGACCGCTGCGCCATGCACACGCCAGCGCGGCCCAGGCGGCGGCCGAGTGGTTGACGCGCTCACCGCAAAGCGCTGCTGTGCCGCCGATGCGCCTGTGCGGCACCACTCTCCTGCTGGTCCTGCTCGGCACCGCCGCGGCGCCGACCGTGGCGCGCCAGGCGACGCCGCCCGGCTACGTCGGCGGCGCCCAGTGCGCCGGCTGCCACGCCGAGGCGGCGCGCCGGCACGCCGGCTCGCACCACGATTTCGCCATGCAGCCCGCGACGCCGCAGACCGTGCTGGGCGATTTCGCCGACGGCCGCTTCACGAACAACAGCATCACCTCCACCTTCACGCGCCGCGGCGACGACTTCTTCGTGCGTACCGACGGCCCCGACGGCGCCCTGCACGACTACCGCATCGCCTACACTTTCGGCGTCGAGCCGCTGCAGCAGTACCTGATCGAGTTTCCCGATGGCCGTCTGCAGGCGCTGAGCGTGTGCTGGGACACCCGCCCCAAGGCCCAGGGCGGCCAGCGCTGGTATCACCTGTACGCCGACGAGCAGGTCGACTTCCGCGACGAGTTGCACTGGACCGGGCTGACGCAGAACTGGAACTACATGTGCGCGGCGTGCCACTCGACCGGCCTGCGCCGCAACTACGATGCCGCCGCGCGCCGCTTCGACACCACCTGGAGCGAGGTCGACGTCTCCTGCGAGGCCTGCCACGGTCCCGGCGCCGCGCACGCCGACTGGGCGCGGCGCGGTAGCGACGCCGCGGCCGACCCGCGCAAGGACCTGACCGTCGACCTGGCGGCGCGCGGCGGCGCCTGGGTGCTGCACGACGGCGAGCCGATCGCGCGCCTGGCGGCGCCGCGCGACGGAGGCGCTCAGCTCGAAACCTGCGGCCGCTGCCACGCCCGCGCGACGCAGATCGCCGAGGAGGACGCGCGCGGCCAGGGGCTGGCGCAGACGCACGCGGTGGCGCTGCTCGAGCAGGGCCTTTACGAGCCCGACGGTCAGATGCAGGGCGAGGTGTATGAGTACGGTTCGTTCGCGTAGAGCCGCATGCATGCCGCCGGCGTCGTCTGCAGCGACTGCCACGACGCGCACAGCGGCCGCCTGCGCGCCGACGGCAACGCCGTCTGCGCCACCTGCCACCGCACGACGGCGTACGACACGCCGGCGCACATGCATCACGCCGCCGGCAGCGCCGGCGCGCAGTGCGTCGCCTGCCACATGCCGGCGCGCGACTACATGGGCCACGACCGCCGCCACGACCACGGCTTCCGCGTGCCGCGCCCCGATCTGTCAGTGACCCTCGGCACGCCGAACGCCTGCACCGACTGCCATCGCGACCACTCCGCCGCCTGGGCGGCGGAGGCCGTGCAGCGCTGGTACGGACCGACGCGGCGCCGCGGACCGTCCTACGCGGCGGCCCTCGCCGCCGGCCGCGGCGTCGCCGCCGACGGGCGCGGACTGCTCGAGGCGGTGGTCGAGGACGGCGCGGCGCCGCCGATCGCACGCGCCACTGCGCTGAGCCTGCTGGCGCCCTACCTCTCAGCACACCAAGTACCGCGCGTCGAGCAGGCGCTGCGCGACCCCGATCCGTTGGTGCGCGGCGCCGCCGTCGCGCTGCTGCCGGCCTGGGATTCAGCGCGGCGGTGGCAGGTCGGCGCGCCGCTGCTGGGGGACCCGGTCCGCGGCGTGCGGCTCGAGGCCGTCAACGCCCTCGCCGAGGGCGCGGCGGCGATTCCCGCCGCGCATCGCCCCGCCTTCGAGCGGGCTGGCGCCGAGTACCGCGCCGCGCAGATGCTCAACGCAGACCGCGCCGAAGCGTGGCTCAATGTCGGCTCGCTCGATGCCCGCCTCGGCCAGGTCGGTACCGCCGAGGCCGCCTACCGGCGCGCCCTCGAACTCGATCCCGCCTTCGTCCCGGCCGCCGCCAACCTCGCCGACCTCTACCGCCACAGCGGTCGCGATGCCGACGGTGAGACGGTGCTGCGCCAAGCCCTGGCGCGGCGCCCGACCAACGCGCCCCTGCAGCACGCGCTCGGCCTGGCGCTGATTCGCCAGCAGCGGCGCGCCGAGGCGCTCGACGCCCTGCGCGCCGCGGCTGAACAGGAGCCGCGCAACACCCGCTACGCGTATGTCTATGCCTTCGCGCTGCACGACGCCGGCCGCCGCCCGGAGGCGATCGCCGTGGACGAACAGGCACACCGCCGCGCCGGCGGCGATCGCGAGGTGCTGACGGCGCTGATGACCTTCGCGGCCCAGGCCGGCGACCAGGACGCCGCCGCCGAGTACGCCCGCCGCCTCGCCGCCCTCGACCCGACGGCCGCGCAGTAGACCCCGGCGGTAGCAGGCGCCGGCCAAGACCCCTGTCTGGCTGACCCCGGTGTGGCTCGACCGGCGCGTGGGTTGTGCGCTATCCACCGCCGCCTGAGCCGCAGGCGTTGGGACGCGAAAAGGGGAGTGGCAATGACGAGGTTCGAGCGATTCCTGGCCGGCAAGGCCCTCGGCCTGGCCGTCGGCACGGTGGCGCTGCCGATCGGCGCCATCGCGCCGACGGCCCAGAAGCCGAACATCCTGGTGATGTTCGGCGACGACGTCGGCGACTGGAACCCGAGCATCTACAACCGCGGCATGATGGGCTACCGGACGCCCAGCATCGACCGCATCGCCCACGCAGGAGCCGTCTTCACCGACGCGTACGGGCAGCAGAGCTGCACCGCCGGCCGCGCCGCCTTCATCACCGGCCAGTCGCCGATCCGCACCGGCCTCACCAAGGTCGGCCTGCCGGGCGCGCCGGAAGGCCTGTCGGCCAAGGATCCGACCATCGCCGACCTGCTCAGGGCGCAGGGTTACTCCACCGGCCAGTTCGGCAAGAACCACCGCGGCGATCGCAACGAGTTCTTCCCCACCGTGCACGGCTTCGACGAGTTCGTCGGCAACCTCTACCACCTCAACGCCGAGGAGGAGCCGGAGCGCGAGGACTACCCGAGCGACCCGGCGTTCAAGCAGAAGTTCGGCCCGCGCGGCGTCCTCAAGTGCGTTGCGACGACGACCGAGACGTCCGGCGACGACCCGCGCTTCGGCAAGTGGGGCAAGCAGAAGTGCGAGGATACTGGGCCGCTGACGCGCAAGCGCATGGAGACCTTCGACGGCGAGGTTCTCGACGCGACGCTGGACTTCATCGACCGCCAGCAGCAGGCGCAGAAGCCGTGGTTCGTGTGGTTCAACACCACCCGCATGCACATCTGGACGCACCTCAAACCGGAATCGAAGGGCAAGACCGGCCTCGGCGTCTACGCGGACGGCATGGTCGAGCACGACGCGCAGATCGGCCAGCTGCTCAAGAAGCTCGACGACCTCGGCATCGCCGACAACACCATCGTCATCTATACGACCGACAACGGCGCCGAGGTGATGAGCTGGCCGGACGGCGGCACGACGCCCTTCCGCGGCGAGAAGAACACCAACTGGGAGGGCGGTTACCGCGTCCCGATGACGGTGCGCTGGCCGGGCGTCATCAAGCCCGGCACCGAGATCAACGAAATCATCTCGCTCGAGGACTGGCTGCCGACGCTGCTCGCGGCCGTCGGCCAGCCGAACGTGAAGGATGCGCTGCTCAAGGGCGCCACCATCGGCGGCAGCCAGTACAAGGTGCACGTCGACGGCTACAACCTGATGCCGGCGCTCGCCGGGCAGGCCGAGTGGCCGCGCAAGGAATTCCTCTACTGGACCGACGACGGCGACCTCGCCGGCCTGCGCTACACCCCGTGGAAGATCGTCTTCATGGAGCAGCGCGCACGGCTTCGACGTCTGGCAGGAGCCGCTGATCACCCTGCGCGCGCCGAAACTCTTCAATCTGCGCGCCGATCCGTTCGAGCGGGCCGACCACGAGGGCATGGAGTACTCGCGCTGGCGTATCGACCGCGTCTACCTGCTCATGCCGGCGCAGGCGTTCGTGGGGCAATGGCTGCAGAGCTTCAAGGAGTTCCCGCTGCGCCAGAAGCCCGGGTCGTTCAACCTCGGCGACGCGATGGACAAGCTGACGGACAGCGGCAGTAACTGACCCCGCGGCGGCCGCGAAGCAGCCGCTCGCGGCGGGCCGGGGCATGGTGCCTGCTCGGCGGCGGCGAGATTCCCGTCACCAATCCGTCGCCGTTCGACGACCAGATCCGCACGGCGCTGATGAAGGTGTGGTGAGGCAGGCGCCGCTCACTTCTCGTCGAAGTTCACCACCGGCTCCCAGTCGGGCGGCGGCGGCGTGGCGAGGTAGGCGCGGGCGCGGCGCAGGTAGAGCGCCGACGGATGGTCGTTGGCGTGCTCGTCGAGCGCGTCGCTGAAGGCGGCGACGGCGGCGGCGAAATCGCGCCGCCGGTAGGCGGCGAGGCCGGTGGCGAAGCGCGCGCGCAGGAGGGCGCTCGCCTCCGCCTGCGCCGGCGCGCCGACCACCTCGTAGATGCGCACGGTGTCGTCCTTGCCCTTGACGCGCACGACGTCGAGTTCGCGTGCCACGACCACGTCGCCGGCGGCGGCGATGGTCGCCTCGCTGGCGAGAATGGTGGTGCCGTACTGTTTGTTGACGCCCTCGAGGCGGGCGCCGAGATTGACGTTGTCGCCCATCACCGTGAGGCTCAGGTGGCCACGCGAGCCCATGTTGCCGAAGACCATCGGACCGCTGTTGAGGCCGATGCGGATGTCGAGTTTGGGCAGGCCGCGTTCGGTGTTGGCGGCATTGATCGCCGCGAGCCGGTCGATCATGTCCAGCGCCGCCAGGCAGGCGCGGGCGGCGTGGTCGGGCTGCGCCACCGGCGCGCCCCAGACGGCCATGACGCCGTCGCCGATGTATTTGTCGAGCATGCCGTCGTGCGCGAAGACGACGTCGGTCATCTCGCCCAGGTAGGCGTTCAGCAGCTCGACGAGCTGCTCCGGCGACAGCCGCTCGGAGATGCTGGTGAAGCCCTTGACGTCGGAGAACAGCACCGTACGGTCGCTCTTCTCGCCGCCGAGCTGCAGCGTCTCGGGGCGGTCGCTGACGTACTTCGCCAAGGCCGGACTGAGGTAGAGGTCGAGGGTGCGGCGGGTGCGCCGCTTCTCGCGGTCGACGGTGACGAAATGGTGGACGCTCACCGCGACGTAGCTGAGGCCCACCGCCAGGATCGGGTAGACGACGCCGAGCACCGTGCCGCCGTGCGTGAACAGCCACTGGCTGCCGCCGAGATAGGCGCCCGCCACCGCCGCGGCGACGAGCGCGCCGGCGACGCCGCGCGTGACCTGCAGGCCGAGGGCGAGCAGCAGGACGAGGCCGAGGATCGCCGCGACGTCCGGGCCAAACCAGGACGGCCGGTGCAGAAAGTCCTGCCGTAAAATGTTGTCGAGCACCGTGGCGTGGATCTCGACCCCCGGGTAGACGGGATCGAACGAGGTGGCGCGCACGTCGCCGACGCCGACGGCGGTCACGCCGAGCAGCACCAGCTTGTCGCGGAAGGCGTCCGCCGCGACGCGCCCGGCGAGCACGTCGGCGGCGCTGACGTGCTGGAAGGTGTACCCGGGGCCGCGGAAGTTGATCAGCAGCTGGCCGCTGGCGTCGACGGGCAGCGTCGTCGCGCCGACGCGGATCCACTCGACGCCGCCCGCGCCGAGGCGCAGCGCCGGCACGGCGTCGGGACGGGCGCGCTGCAGCATCGCCAGCGACAGCGGCAGGGTGATGCGCTCGTCGAAACGGATGGCGAGCGGCGCGCGACGAAAGATGCCGTCGGCGTCGGGAAGGAAGTTGAAATAGCCCAGCCCGGCGGCGGCGGCGGTGATGTCGGGGAGATTGCTGGCCGCGTCGCGCCCGAGCGGCAGGTGCTGCTCGCCGCCGCCCGGGCCGCGCAACACCTGCGCGTACACCGCCTCGCCCGCGTACGGCGTCACGCGGTCGCTGCCGAAGTCGAAGTAGTAGCCGAGGATGATGCGGCCCGAGCCGCGCACCGCCGCGGCCAGGCGCGCGTCCTCGTTGAGCGGCCCGGCCAGGGCGTCGCTGAGTTCGCTCGCGCAGGCGGCGCTGATCGCCGCATCGAGCCCCTCGACCTGACAGCCGGCGGTGGGCTCGGATTGGATGATATCGATGCCGATTACCGCCGCGCCGCCGGCGGTGATGCGCTCGAGCAGCGCGGCGATACGCCCCCGCGACCAGGGCCAGCGGCCGATCTGCTCCAGGCTCGCCCCATCGACGCCGACGATCACCACCTGCGACGACGCCGCGCTGGCGCCGCGCTGCAGCAGCCGGTAGTCGAGGCCGCGCAGTTCGAGCAGGTCGAGCGGCTTGCAGCCGCCGATGCGCAGCGCCGCCACCGCCAGGCCGACGGCGAGGGCGATGGCGAGCGGCGTCAGGCGCGGCATGCGCGGCGCGGCGCCGCGGCGCGGCGCCCGCGTGTCGTCACGGCACGCCCAACTGACCGCGCGGCGAATCGATCACCGCCGGCGGCTGGCCGGCGACGTCGCCCGAGTTGCGCAGCTCGTCGCGGCCGACCTGGCCGGCGAGGCCGGACGAGGACGGCGCGCGATCGGGCGCCGGGACGCTCGACCCGGCCTGCACGCCGCTGCTGGCGGCGACGCCGGCGGCGGCGCCGGCGCCGCCCAAGGCGAGCGGCTGCAGCACGTCGGACTCGTGCAACATGTAGTCCGGGTCGATCGGCTCGGGCCGCGTCGGCACCATGCCGCGGCGCACGGTCGTCCCCTCGTTGGCGGTGACGTAGACGGTGTCGTCGAGGCGCTCGGCGAGGCTGCGCACCATGATGCGCCCGTCGATGCCGATGACGTCGGTGGTGTCGCGCTTGGCGTCGTACTCGATCAGGAACGTGGTGCCGCGCACGCCGGCGACGGCGGTCGGCGTCTGCACCTCGTAGCTGGCGCCCGGCTTGCCGTAGACGTCGCTGACCATCGCCCGCGCCTTGCCGGCGGCGAGACGCAGCAGGGAACTGAAGCGGCTGCTGCCGGGATCGAAGACCTGCGTGTCGACGGTGAGTGACGAGCGCTCCGCCAGGTCGATGATGCTGTCGTCGCGGAAAACGACGCGCAGCAGGCCGTCGCCGGTGCGCAGCTCGTCGCCGAGCTGCACCACGGCGCCGACCGCGGCCGGCGTGAAGGCGCCGCCGCGTCCGATCTCGGCGACGCCGCGCAGCGAGGCGACGGTGCCGACGTCTTCGGCGGCGGCCAGCGAGGCGGTCAGCAGGACAACGAGAGCGGCGAGACGAAAGCGGGTGTCGATCATGGTCAGAACCTCACCTGGAGTCCGATTGAGCCGATGTTGCGATCGTACTCGAAAATGGTCTTGTTGGAACGATTAAATGTGCCCAGGTATGCCGCCACAACCGACAGGTGCTCCCACAGCTCGGGCAGCGGGCGTTCGAGGGAGAGGATGAAGCGGTGGTCGTTGTCCTTGCGGCGCGTCAGGCCCGTCGGCAGCGGCTCACCCGGGATACACGACGGGTCCGGCGACGCATTGCTGTTCGGCACGCAGCCGCTGGTTGCCCCGTAGCTCTGGTGTTCGTAGCGATAGGCCGCCTCGCCGAGGATCTGCCACAGCAGCGGCCAGCGGATGCCCACCTCGGCCATCTGCGAGCCGAACTGGTACAGATCGCGGTTGAACTGCTGGAAGTCGGTGTCGCCGTCCTTGGGGGCGCTGAAGCCGAGTTGGTAGCCGAGCCAGATCTGCTGCGAGGCATTGCCGATGTCGAAGAACTGCCGCACCCCGCCGTAGCTGTAGACGCCGCTGAGAACGTTGTAGTCGGACTTGAAGTCGCGCGGTTGGATGCGCCCGTACACCTCGGTGCGCCCGATCCCTTCCTCGCGAATCGAGGCCCACGGCATGGCGGTGAACTCGGACAGGAAGCTGTCGCCGCCGAGCAGGTAGTAGTCGTAGCGGCCGAGCACGCCGAACGAGACCTGGTCGAAATCGTACTGCAGCTGCACAGCCGGGCGATTGTCGGTCAGGTTGTAGCTGGTGAGGTGGAACTGCAGGCTCTGGAAGAATTCGTAACTCACCGAGAGGCTGAAGCCGCCCACGCGCAGCGGCGTCCAGCGCGCCCCGGCGTTGAACGCGACGCGCCCGTCGCCCTGCGCCGTCGCATCCGAACCGGTTTGGGCCGAGACAACGGCGGGCCCCAAGTTGACGTTGCTGTCGTACTCCACCGCCACCGTGCCGAAGGCCGAGTAGTCGGCGGCGCGGGCCTCGGCGATGAGCGCGACGTACTGCACCGACTCGCGCGCCATGGCCGAATCCGGGCGCTCGCTCTGGACGGCCGCGAACGCCTTCTCGGCGGTCTCGTAGTCGTCCTGCCGGAAGGCGATGACGCCTTCGTAGTACTGCGTCGCGGTGGTCAGGGTTGGATCGAGTTGGCGGGCGCGCGCCAGACTGGCCTGCGCCATCTCCATGCGGCCGAGGCGCAGCTGCGCCAGGCCGAGGTAGAACGACGCCTGCGCGTCGAGCGCCGGCACCTGCTGCGCCTGCAGCAGCGGCGCCTCGGCGTCGACGGCGCGATCGTCATCGACCAGCGCGATGCCGAGTTCGAGGGCGGCGTTCGGGAAGTACGGCCGCAGGGCCAGGGCGCGCTGCAGGTCCTCGATCGCCCCATTGGCGTTGCCGCCGCGGGCGCGCACGACGCCACGCTGATAGCGCGCCTCGGCGTCGTCAGGATCGGCGACGAGGGCGGCATCGAGCAGCTCCAGCGCCTCGGCCGTCTTGCCGGCATTGAGGGCGATCACCGCCCGCGACGCCAGCGCCTGCGACTGTTCGTTGGCCTGCGCGGCGGCGGCGCACAGCGCCAGCGCGAGTACCGATAGCGCGACCGACCAGCGCCTCCGCGGACCCGTCGGCGCCCGGCCCCTCATCGCTCCGCCTCGTACAGCTCCGGCAGGTTGTGCACGACGTCACGCGGCCGGAAGGTCGATTGCCAGCACTTGTTGACGCTGTTCACCAGCTGCACGATGACGTCGTCCTGCTGGGCGAAGAAGCGATCGATGCTGACCGGCAGCGGCAGATCCAGGGTCTCCCCGCCGGCGCCGGCCTGCAGGGTGTCGCTGCCCGGTCGCCCGCCGCGGAGGAGAAGCCTTTCCATCCCGTACTGCATGCCCGAGGCGTCGGAGAAGCGGTAGCCCCTGGGCGGTGCCGCGCCGACCCTGGACCAGCAGGGCATGCGGGCGCAGTCGCCGCCGCCCTCGAGCTGGGCGGCGAAGACCAGCGCGGGAACACCGGCGGTCGAGTCGTAGAGGCACAGCGCGTAATCGGTGCTGCCGGTCGGATCGCCGAAGTCGGCCAGCGGAATCGTTCCATCGAGCCAGCGCCAGCTCAGCATCGAGTTTCTGGCGACCTCGATGCGCAGCAGTGCGGCCCCCGCAGTGCCACAGCCGCCGGACGGGGCCGACTTGCACAGCGTCGTCGGCGTCGGCCGCGGCGTATCGGTCGGGGTGCGGGTCGGGCTGATGGTCGGCGTCATCGTGTTGACGCGCGTCGCGGTCACGGTGGCGGTGACGGTCGGCGTCGCGTTGAGCGTCCGCGTCGCGGTCAGCGTACGCGTCGCGGTCACGGTCGCCGAGGGCGATTCGGTCGGCGTGAACGTCGGCGTCGGAGTGTTGCTCGGCGGCACCCGGGTCGGCGTCGACGAGGGGACGGTGGTGCTGGTCGGCGTCGGCGTCTCGGTCGGCCCCGGCAAGACGAAGAACACGTAGCGGAAGTCGACGTCGCGCACCGGGTCGGCGAGGTTCTGCGCCGTGATGCGTGCCGCGACGGGGCCGGCCGGCAGATAGGACAGGTACTCCGCCACGCCGCGCGCCTTGAATCCGGACAGGTCGAAATCGCCCTCCGGGCTGCACGGTGAGCCGCTGCCGTCGCGGCACGGATCGAGCACCACCGGGACGCGCTTGGTGAGCGGGCGGAAGACGGGCGGCTGGCCCTGCGGCACGTCGAGCGTGATCTCGAGCCCCACCGCCGGGCCGGCGATCCCCGTCTCGGCGTCGACGACGGTGAACGAGAGATCCACCGGCAGCGGCACCTCGGTGTTCTGCGGCGGCGTGAACTCGAGCACGAACGGGAGCGCGGCGATTTCGACGTCGCCGAGGTTGACCTTCACACCGGAGAAGATGGTGATCGGCTTCGCCGCGCTCGCAAAGGCGGCCGAGGCGTTGCGGATGTCGTCGCACGGGCGCACGCCGGTCGTGTTGACGGTCTTGCACGTCGTCGTGACGTCGTCCGGCGCCGGGGCGAAGTCCTCCGTGTAGCCGGAGATCTCGACGGTCGCCGGGCCGATCGGCAGGTCGTCGAGGACCAGCGTCTCCTGCCCCGGCCGCGGGTCGACGGGCAGGAGGATGGGGTCGGCGGCGACGCAACACGTCTCGCCGTTACTGGCGCGGAAGACGACGCGGGCAATGGTGACGATGGGCGGCAGGAGCGACGGCGAGCCGCCGGGCGTCGGCGTCTTCGCCGGCGTGCCGACCGCCGTCGCGGTGGGTGTGCCGGGCCGCGGCGACGGCGTGCCCGGCGCCGGCGTGCCCGACGGCGGCGTCGCCGTGCCGGGCGGCCGCGATGAGCCGCCGGAGCCGCCGCAGGCGGCGAGACCGAGCAGGGCGGACAGCGCCAGGATGCGCACGAGTCGAACCGTCATGTGGAAGGTCGCGTGCTGCCTAGGGCAGCTGCGCCGCCACCTCGCGCAGGACGTCCGTCACCGGATGGTCGGGATGGGCGAGGGAGAAGACGCCGGCGCTGGCGAGGCGCACCATATCCTCCGAGAGCGGCAGGACGCCGGCGACGGGGACGCCGTACGACTGGCCGATGCGCTGCTTGACCGCCGCGACGTCGATCGGCGGCAGCACCTTGTTGACGACGAGCATGATGCGCGGAGTCTCCAGTCGCTGGGCGAGGTCCACGGTCACCGCCGTGCCCTGGTAATCCTGGTGGTCGGCCCGCAGGACGACGACCAGGGCGTCGGAAATGGCGATGGAGAGCAGCGTTTCCTCATTGACCCCTGGATGCGTGTCGATGAACAGATAGTCGAGCTTGAGCGCTTGTTGCAACTCACGGAAGCCGTCGTTGAGGCGGGTGACGTCGTAGCCCTCGCGCAGGACGCGGGCGATCTCGCCGGTGCGCAGGCTGGAGGGGATGAGAAACACCGCCGCCCCGGGCGCCGCCGGGACGACCGCCTGCTCGAGCACGGCACTGACGTCGTAGGCGGTCTCCTCGATGCGGCAGCGGCCCCAGAGGTAGTCGTTGAGGGCCTTGTCGACCCGCTCCTCGTCGAAGCCGAAGAGCACGTGGATGCCGGGCGACTGGACGTCGGTGTCGACGATCCCGACGCGCTTGCCGCCGAGGGCGGTAATGACGGCCAGGTTGGCGGTAATGTTGGATTTTCCGGTGCCGCCGCGGAAGGAGTGGATGGAGACGATCTTGGACACGGAACTCCTCGCCGTCAGTCGCGTTCGCGCAGGTCGCGGACCTTGCGCTTGAGGTTCTGGAAGTAGTCGGTATCGGTGATCTCGGCGACCTGGCGGGCGCGTTTGACCTCGTCGATCTGCACATGCAGGTCGCGGATCTCGCTGCGCAGCCGGTCCTCGCGCATATAGACCTCGAGCGCCGCGGCGGCGAGCATCGACAGCGCCTCGACGATCGGCACCAGGCCGGCATCGAACGGCACCACCGCGCCCGTGTCGGGGTCCTGCGCGTTGAGCAGCTGCAGCACGCCGATGACCTTCTGGTGCACGTTCTTCAACGGCACGGTGAGAAACGACCTCGAGCGGTAGCCGGTCTGGCGGTCGAAGGCGATGGTGCCGGAGAACTCGAACCCGGCGGCGTCGTAGGCGTCGGCTATGTTCACGGACTCGGCGTGCAGCGCCGCCCAGGTGGCGATGTTGCGCTCGTTCGGCGCGCCGCTGGCGGCGTCGTGCAGCGGCAGCGGCGCGAACGGCAGGTCGCCGCCGGCGGCGCCACCGAGGGCGATGCCGAGCGAGTCGTTGCGCATGATGACGAAGCGCAGCGCGTCGTCGTCGGTGCGCAGGTACAGCGTGCCGCCGTCGGCGTGGCACAGCGCCTTGGCTTCGAGCAGGATCTTGTCGAGCAGGGCGTGGAAGTCGCGCGCGCCGAGCAGCGCCACGCCGATCGGGATCACCGCCTTCACCACCGCGTCGAAGCGGCGCTCGAGCCGGGCGAGTTGCTGCGCCAGCACCGCGGCGCTCGGCGCCTCGGAGATCGCGGCGCCGCTCACTGCCCGGCCCCCGCGCCGCCGCGCCCGCGCATCGCCTCGGTCAGGCTGCCCTGCGGACGGTGGCATTCGAAGACATGCAGCCCATAGCGCTGCGCCAGCGCCTCGCAGACGCGGATGCCGCGCACGCTGTTGCCGTGCTCGTCGAGCAGCGGCGAGAAGACCGCGACGCCGGCCTCGCCCGGCACGACCGCGAGGATGCCCCCGCCGACGCCGCTCTTGGCCGGCAGGCCGATGCGATAGGCCCACTCGCCGGCGAAGTCGTACATGCCGCAAGTGTACATGAGACTGAGGATGTCGCGGACGTACTCGGGGGCGATGGCGGATTCGCCGCTGAGCGGATTGACGCCGCTGTTGGCCAGCGTCGCCGCCATCATCGCCAGGTCGCGGCAGGTGACCAGGATCGAGCACTGCTTGAAGTAGAGGTCCAGCGCCTCCTCGACGCGCGCGTCGATGATGCCAAAGTTCAACATCAGATGCGCAATGGCGCGGTTGCGATGGCCGGTGGCGCGCTCCGAGGTGAACACCGCCATGTCCACCGCCACCGGATGCCCGATGTAGCGCGCGAACGTGGCGAGTACGTCGGCCAGCCGCTCGGTCGGCCCCTCGCCCGGAACCAGACTAGCGGCCGCGATGGCGCCGGCGTTGATCATCGGATTGTGCGGCCGGTGCGTGTCCGCCTCGAGGACGATGGAATTGAACGCGTCGCCGCTCGGCTCGACGCCGATTTTCGCCAGCGTCGCCTCGCGCCCGTGCGCGGCGAGCGCCATGCCGTAGACGAACGGCTTGGAGATCGACTGGATGGTGAACGGCTGCTCGAAGTCACCGAATTCGAAACGCTGGCCGTCGGTGCCGACGACGCAGATGCCGAACCAGTCCGGGTCGGCCTTGCTCAGCTCCGGAATGTAGTCGGCCACCCGGCCATCGCGCAGCGCCTGGAACTGCAGGTGCAGGTCGCGCAGAAAGGCCCGCAGCGGCGACGCCGCGGCGCGGAAATGCCCAAGCAGGGCATCGACATCGTCGTTGCCGGCATTGCGAGTCATAAGAAGGAAGCCCGCTCGTGGGAAAGCAAGAACCGTGCAACGCGGCGTCAGGGAAAGACCGGAGCACTCAGGCCCCGAACCCGCTTGTCGCTGCCTACCGAATGGGCATGGTCAGGGGCAGTTGGGAGCGGCGGGCGGCTGGCGCCGATTGACGGTGATGGGCGCCGCGGTCTAGCCAGACGCGATGCCCGCTGACGTCGCCATCTCCTGGCACCACGACCATCTCGTGGAGATCGACGGCGTCGGCTTCGAGCTCGGCGTCGATCCCACTCCGGCGTCGTCGCCGCAGCGCCTGCGCGTCCTGAAGCCGCCGTGGATGGTGGAGAAGTACTTGCGGCTGGTCGAACGAGACCGGCCGGCGCAAGTGCTCGAACTCGGCATCTACGATGGCGGCAGCACCGCCCTGCTGGCATTGGCGGCGCGGCCGCAACGCCTGGTGGCGGTCGACCTGGCCGCGGCGGCGCCGGTGCTCGACCGCTGGCTGGCGCAGCCGGCGACGCCGGCCCCGATCCGCGCCGCGGTGCGCCCCTTTTACGGCATCGACCAGTCGGACAAGGCGCGGCTCGGCGCCCTGCTGGATGCCGAGTTCGGCGCCGCACCGCTCGATCTCGCCATCGACGACGCCTCGCACCTGCTCGAACCCACGGTGGCATCGTTCGAGGTGGTCTTCCCGCGCCTGCGGCCGGGCGGCGTGTTCATCGTCGAGGACTGGGCCACCGTGCACGACATCGAGCGCGTCCTGCTCGAGCGCCCGGAGCTGCTGCTGCAGAACGCCGGCTCGGCGTCCGAACCGTCGACGCCGCTGACCCGCATGCTCTTCGAGGTCATCCTGGCGATCGCCTACACGGAGGTCGTCGCCGACATCCACATCGCGCGCCACTGGGCGGAGATCCGCCGTGGCCCGGCCTCGATCGACGCCGCGACGTTCGCCCTGCGCGACTGCTACGCCCGGCGCGGCGCCGAGCTGCTGCGCGATCCGGCGACGGTGCCGCCGACGGACTGGACGGGGCCGGGTACGACGTAGGCGAGACTCGATCCCCGCCGCCGGGTTGTCCGCGTCAGCGCAGCAGGTGCCCCGACAGCGCGCCGGTGCGGACGCCGTCCTCGAACAGCCGCTGGCCGTTGACGATCACCGTCGCGTAGCCTTCGGCCTCGACGACGAAGCGCGCGCTCTCGGCCGGGAAGTCGCGTACCAGGGTGGTGATCATGTCCTCGAACACCTCGCCCGGCGCCTCGACGAGGAACTGCGTCTGCAGGTCCTCGGCGAGCGCCATGTCGAGGAAGGTGTCGAGCATGGGGTGTCGCTCGACGACTCGGCGCGTGCGGCGTGCGCGCGCAGCCACGCCTTCGTCGCCGGCCTCGCCGACGGCGAGGCCCTCGTCTACGGCCTGACCACCGGCTGCGGCCCGCTGGCGAGCGCGCGCATCGACGCGGCGCAGCGCGAGCGCTTCCAGCGCAATCTCGTGCGCAGCCACGCCGCGACGCTCGGAGCGCCGCACCCGGCGGCGTGGGTGCGGGCGGCGATGCTGGTGCGCGTTGAGGTGCTGGCGCAGGGGTGCTCGGGCGTCGCCCCGCATCTGCTCGATACCTTCCTCGGCATGCTCGCCGCCGGCATCACACCGGTCGTGCGGGCCATCGGCGGCGTCGGCGCCAGCGGCGACCTGGGCGAGCTGGCGCAGATTGCCCTCGCGGGGCTCGGCGAGGGCGAGGTCGACGTGCACGGGGCAGGCCGCGCCGCCGCCGCGGCGCTCGGCGACGCCGGCCTGACGCCGGTGGCGCCGACCCTGCGCGAGGGCCTGGCGCTGGTGAACGGCACCTCGTTCCACACCGCCGTCGCCGCGCTGCAGTGTGCCCGCTTCGCGCGGCTGGCGACGGCGGCGGAGTGCGCCGCCGCCCTGGCCTTCGAGGCGTTGCGCGGCCACGTCGAAACCCTCGACCCCGCCCTGCATGCGGCGCGCCCGCACCCTGGCCAGACGGCGGTCGCCGCCCGCCTCCGCGCACGCCTGGCGGGCAGCCGCTTGGTGCGCAGCGTCGACCCGGCGGCGACGGATCAGGATCCCTACTCCCTGCGCTGCACCGCGCAGATCGTCGGCGCCGCGCGCGACGTGGCCGACGCGGCCGCGCGCACCGTCACCATCGAGCTCGCGGCGGTGACCGACAACCCGCTCTTCCTCGCCGCGCAGGGCCGCGTCCTGCATGGCGGCAACTTCCACGGCCAGCCGGTGGCGATGGCGCTCGACCAGCTGAAGCTCGCCGCCGTCGAGCTCGGCGTGCTCGCCGAACGCCGCCTGGCGCGGCTGCTCGATCCGGTCCGCAACCGCGGCCTGCCGCCCTTCCTCGTGCGCGGCACGCCGGGACTGCAGAGCGGCCTCATGGGGCTGCAGTACGGCGCGACCGCGATGGCGGCGGAGAACGCCGTGCTCGCCGCGCCGGCCAGTGTCCGCTCGCTGCCGACCAACGCCGACAATCAGGACGTCGTGCCGATGGGGATGGTCGCCGCCCGGCAGACGGCGCAGGTGCTCGACAACGTGGCGCGCATCGTCGCCATCGAGCTGCTCGCCGCGGCGCAGGCGCTCGAGCTGCGCGGCCTCGCCGACGCGGCGCCCGGCATGCGCACCGTGCACGCCGCCGTCCGCGGCGTCAGCGCGCCGCTCGACGACGATCGCCCACTCGCCGACGACGTGGAGGCGCTGGTCGCGCTGGTCGACGCGGAGCCCGCGCGCTTCGCCGACTGACGCAGAGGGTGCGCGAGGCGCCCGTCAATAGCGTCGGGGTGGCGCCGCCGGTGCCAGCGGCGCCGGCGCGATCGCCGCGACGGGCTCGCCGCGCGTCGGCGCGCGCGAGCCGACGACGGCCGACACCTGCCGCGCACCGTTGAACTGCACCTGATAGGTGCGCCAGCGGTTGTACCAGTAGGTCCAGGTCGTCATGTCGAGCGACGCGGTACGGTGCGTCGGCGGATAGCCGAGCGACAGGAGCACCTGCTCACGCGTCATCCCGACCTCGACGCGACCGTCCGCGATCGCATCCCGCACGGCGGGCGGAAAGGCGGCGATGCCAGGTCGCGGATCCATCTCGACCAGCAGCTTGCCGAAGAATCGGTCTGCCGATTCCTGATCGACGCCGTACACCTGCGTGATGGTGAACAGATCGCCGCTCCCTGCCCGGAAGGTCAGCGCACGGTCGTGAATCGCCTCCACCGACGCCGGCGTGCCGGCCGGCAGCGCGGCCCCCACGAAGTAGTTCGCATCGGTGAGGCTGCCGCGGTTCTCGTAGTGCATGTTGCAGCATGTGAAACGCGGCTGCGCCTGCCACTGCCGCAGGACTTCCGGCGGCGCCGCGGCGGCGCACCCGGCGAGCGCCACGCCGGCAAGCAGCACCGAGATCGGCTTCATCGCAGCCCCCGCATGACCGCGCCGGCTACCAGACAGCCGTCGCCGGGTCAACCGCGTGGGATCGTCGGCGCGGCGGCCGGGCGCGACACCACGTCAGTCGCCGTCGAGGCGCTAGACGTGCGTGCCGCAGGCGCGCAGCGGCCGCCCATCGAGGGTCAGGCGGCGCAGCGTCGGCCACACGAACTCGCGTAAGGCGACGTGATCGAGCCGGCCGTCGACCCGCAACGACCCGGTCCGTCGGCCGCGTCGACCACCGCCCGCCGGATACGACCTTCAGGGTGCCAAAGCGCAGGCTCGGGACGGGGTGTCGAGGGTCCGATATCTGGGCTTTGTGGCGATTCACCCGTTCATACCGACTACCCGCTTCTTCGATGTCTGCCCGCGCCCGTGCGGATTCATCCCGCAGACCGACTGCGGCGAACGGGTCGGCGCCTGCTGCCGTATGCGCACCGGGCGCCCCGGCATCGTCGGCGACGGCGATCCGCGGGACGTCTGCGTGCTGACCGCGAAGGACACCCTGCACGGCGACCTGATCCTGAAGGCGATCCCGATCGGCGGCCTGCGCATGATCGACGGCGACGAGGCCGACGACAAGATCATCGCCGTGCTGCAGAACGACGCCCTGTACCGCGGCTGCCGCGACATCCACGACATGCCGGCGGTCCTGCGCGAGCGCCTGCGCCACTTCTTTCTGGCGTACAAGCAGGTCCCCGGCGCCGTCCCGCGGGTAGTCCGTAGAGGACCCGACACCCGGCACCTGATGTCACGCTCCCGGCCCCTGGCCGGTCCGCTCCAGCGCCGCGCGGTCCCAGCGTCCGAGGGCGGCGGCGGCTTCGTAGGTGCTCTGGAGGAATTCCAGCAGCACCTCGTCGGGCTTGGCGGCGGTGCGGACCGCTTCGTACGGCAGCAGGAATTCGCCTAGTGCGCTGCGTCTGCAGCAGGATGCGCCACAGCCGCTGCGCATACTCGGCGTCGCACGCCGTGTGCACAGGATCGCTTGCGAAGGCGATAGGATCCGCGACTCGTTGGGTAGGGGTCGATGTGCACGGGCAATCCCAGCTCCTGCAGCGCGCCCATGACCGCCTGATAGAAGTCCGCCACCGAGCGCGGCCGCAGCTCCCCGCTGCGCACCGCGCCGTCGTCGGCCTGGATGATCAGCCGATGATCGATGAAGTCGACGTCGATCTGCACGGTTCTGGTGCCGCAAGGCATCGGCGACGTCGTCAGCTCGCGCGCCGTGACGTACAGCGCCACGTGCCAGGAACGGTTGATCCACGGCATCCGCGCGAGGCGGATCTTGCCGACCACCTGGGTCCACCTGTGCAGCGTCGCGTAAGTGTCGCGCCACGCGTCGAGCGGCAAGCTCGGCCACGGCCCCAGGCTGCCTGCGGGCGCGGGAACTTCCGTCATTGCTGATTCGGATCTCCCTTCACTATGTGAAGGCCAGCCGGTCAGCGCGACCACGCCAGCCAGCGGCGGCTGAGCGACTTGAGGAATGGGCTGAGGCGCGTGCGGGTGTAGGCATCGGCGGCTTTGCGGATCGCCTCCGCTTGCGTCGGGTAGGAATGGATCACTTGCGACACCGTCTTCAGGCCGATCCCCGCCACCATCGCCAGCGAGATCTCGTTGATCATCTCGCCGGCGTGTCGCGCCACGATGGTGGCGCCGAGGATGGTGTCGGTGCCCTCGTGGACGTGGATCTTGACGAAGCCCGCCTCTTCGCCGTCGAGCACGGCGCGATCGACGTCGCTCATCGGCACGGTGAACGTCTTCAGCGGGAATCCCCGCTCTTGGCATTCCTTCACGTAGAGGCCGACGTGGGCGATCTCCGGGTCGGTGTAGGTGCACCACGGAATGGTCAACGCACTCAGCCGTTTGCGGCCGAGGAACAGCGCGTTCTGGATGACGATGCGCGCCGTGGCGTCGGCCATGTGGGTGTACTTGCGCTCCAGCGTCACGTCGCCGGCGGCGTAGATGCGGCGATTGCTGGTCTGCAGGAAGTCGTTGACGCGCACGCCGTTCTCGCGGTCGTAGGTGACGCCGGCCGCTTCGAGGTTCAGGCCGTCGATGTTCGGCACGCGTCCGATGCCGGCCAGGATCTCGTCCACCACCACGGTCGATTCGTTGGTGTCGTTGAGCAGCCGCACGTACTTCTCGCCGTCGCCCTGCGTGACGCTCTGCACCTCGGTGTTGAGCCGCACCTCGATGCCGTCGCGGCGCAGCGCGTTGGCGAGGATCTCGGCGGCGTCGCGCTCCTCGCCGGGCAGGAAGTAGGGCTCGCGGTTGGCGATGATCACCTGACAACCGAGACGCGCGAACGCCTGCGCGAACTCGCAGCCCAAGGGACCGCCGCCGATCACCAACAGCCGGCGCGGCCGCTCGGTAAGATTGAAGACCGTCTCGTTGGTCAGATAGCCGGCGTCGTCGAGCCCGACGATGGGCGGACGGGCGGCGCGCGAACCGGTGGCGATTACCGCCTTCTTGAAGTGCAGCACGGCGCCGTCGACCTCGACCGTGCGGCGATCGCGGAACGCCGCCTCGCCGAGGAACACGTCGACGCCCAGGGTCTGGAAGCGCCGCGTCGAATCGTGGCGGCCGATGTGGGCGCGGATGCGCCGCATGCGGTGCATGACCGCGGTAAAATCCGCCGGCGAGGGCATGGGTGCACTGCCGGTGTAGCGCGGCGCATCCCGCAGGTCGGTGTAAAAACGCGCGGCGCGCAGCAGCGCTTTGGACGGCACGCAGCCGAAGGTCAGACAGTCGCCGCCGAGCAGCGCCTTCTCCACCAGCGCCACCTTGGCGCCGAGGCCGGCGGCGCCGGCGGCGGTGACCAGCCCGGCGGTGCCGCCGCCGAGCACGACGAGGTTGTAGCTGGCGGCGGGCGTCGGGTTCTTCCAGCCCGGCGGCCGCGTGTTGGCCAGCAGCGCGGCATCGTGCGCGTCGTCAGACAGCAGCATCGGGTGTGACACGGTACGCTCGGCCTCGGGCATCGCGGCTACCTCAACCAGCCGTTGCGGAAGCCGGCGCGGTGCAGGCCGCTGACGATGACGGGACACTCGCGCATCAGGCGCCACAGCAATCCCGAGCGGAAGTTCTCGATCATCAACGCCACCGGTCCCTGGTCGAGGCCGAAGTGTTCCGGCGACAGCCAGCCGCGACCGTTGTCGAAGCTGGGGTTGAAGCTGGTCAGCAGCCCGGCGGAGCTGATCGCGTGCGGATGGACGTCGCGCACATGCTGCAGCGCGGCCAGCACCATTTGCGGCGCGAAGGGCAGCGAGGCGGCGACCGCCCACGGCGCCAGCGTGCCGTCGTCGGGTCCGAACGGCACACCGCGTGCCACATAGCCGAAGAACTGCCGCTCGACACCGCCGTCGACGCGCTGGCTGGAGAAGCCGGGTCCGAGGCCGGCGGTGACGCCCCAGCTGTGCTCGCCATAGCCATCGAACCACAAGGGGTTTCGCAGCGCGTACTGCTGCTGGACGGCGGTGGCGCGGCGGCTGTTCTCGAAATAGTCGAGCCGCTTCTCGCGCATGAACTCGTCCTGGATGCCGCGAAAGTCGATCCACACGTGCGACAGCTGGTGGATGAACAGCGGCGAGGCGAAGAGGAAATCGATGTCGTAGAGATTTTCCCACTGGTAGGTATTGGTCCAGGCGCCGTAGTTGTTCGCTGGGAGCGGGTGCGTCGGCGAGCCGAGGCCGAGCACGTAGAGCAACATCGCCTCGCTGTAGCCCTCCCAGCCGTAGCTCAGAAACCCACCGCCAGCCTTCCAGCCCATGCGCACCACCGCGCCGCCCGCCGTCGCCCACGGCCAATCGATGCGCTCATAGAGAAAGCGGGCAATCTCGCGGATCTCGCGTTCGTCGTCCGTCGCGGCGGTGAAGTACGCGCCGCTGGTGAGCACGCCGGCGATGAGGATCGCGGTGTCGATCATCGACAGCTCGCACTGCCAGACGCGCCGGCCGTCCTGCATGTCGAGGAAGTGGTAGTAGAAGCCGCGATAGCCGGTGGCATCGGGCTCCTCGCCCTGCGGGCTGTCGCGGAAGAAGCGCAGCGCGGTCAGCGTCCGCGCCGCCGCGTCGCGCCGCGGCAGGAAGCCGCGCTCGGCGCCGACCACGTAGGCGGCGAGGCCGAGCCCGCAGGCGGCGATGCTGCATGGCGAGTCGAGGCGCGAGCTGTCGGCGATCAGCCCATTGGCCGGATTGGCGGCGCGCAGGAAGTAGCCGACGGCATCCTGCTGCAGCCGTTCCAGCTCCTCCGGCAGCGCCACCGCCGCGCTCATGCGTTCCGTTCGTGGCGCCGCTCCGGCCGATCGCCGCGCAGCCCGTTCCAGATGCGTCGTGGGGTGCGCGGCACTGTCGCTTCCATGCTGTCGATCCTCAGGGCATCGACCATATCTTGAAATGGGCGACGGCGAAGCGGCGCCGGCGGGCGCGAAACGGTTCGGCGGATCGGGCTGGAAGAAACGGGCATGGGCAGGGGTTGAGTAGGATCAGTTGATTCGGCAGATAGCCCGGAAAAGCTGGCGGAGGTGACGCAACATCCCGTAGCGGACCCACCTCGCAGCGGGCCGGATGGGGCATGCGTACAGTCCCACGACGCCGTCAAGCACTCCCACGACGCGCCGGGCAGCGTCAACGGTCCGCAGTGGGCATCAGCGCCGCCGCCGCGAAGCCGTCGCCCCACAGTGTTGGCCGCCTGTTCGCTCATCAATGTTGGACACGCTGGCGGGCCGGCGTCCCGGCTGGCAGAGGCAGAAGATGTACGTGTATGCGCCTAACGGTCCATCCTGATCACCGGTTTCGGCATCCTGATCACCGGTTTCGGCATCCTGATCACCGGTTTCGGGATGGTGATCAGGGGGCGGTTTCGGGATCGTGATCAGCGGCGCCTCAGCGCAACGGGAAGGGGATGCGGATGAAGTCCTGTCCCGCGGCGTGGCAGCCGGTGCACAGGCGCACGCCGCGGCCGTTGGCGAACTCCGTGGTGTTGAAGCGTTCGAACCAGTACCAGCCGCGGCCGCCATCGCTGTCGTCCTCGACCTTGACCATCACCGACCAGCCCATCAGTTCGCTGCCGTTGCCGTACAGCTCCTTCACCGTCGCTGCCCCGGCCGGGTGTGCCGGCAGGCCGGCGGCGAACGAGTCGAAGAGGCGGTCGTTGACGAAGACGCGCACAGTGCCGAAGTGCGGCCCCGACGAGGCGTGCGGCGCGGATTCCGCTGCCCAGCCGAGATAGCTGCCCGCCGCCAACCAGTCGCGCAACGCTACGCCGCGCGTCGGCGGGGTCCTGGTCGCCAGTGCCGGTCGGGCCGGCCGTAAGCGTCGGCGTCAGCGTCAGCGACTGCAGCGTCGCGGTGCCGGTTGGTGGAGGGGCGGTTGCGGTGGTCGTCGGCGGCGCGGGTGCCGCAGAAGAGGCGGTGGTCGCGGTCGGCGGTGCCGGCGTCGATGAGGGGAGGGCCGTCGCGGTCGGTGGTGGTTCGGGTGTCGACGTGGCTGCCATGATCGCTGGCGTCGTCGGGGTCGCCTCCACCGGACACCCGGCCAGGGCGCTGCTGACCGCAGCGACCAGTTCGGCGACGCCGATGCCGCCGTCGCCGTCGGCGTCTGCGGTCGAGCAGGCGGTGAGCGGCCGCTCGCCGAGCGTGACGGCGACGGCGGCGACGAGTTCGTTGACGGAGACGCGCGCATCGCCGTCGCAATCGCCGGCGCACGCCGCGTCGGCGGGCGGCGGGACACAGAGGCACAGCGACGCGACCCACGCCACGCCCGCGCATGCCTGCCAGTTCATCGATCGCATCGTCTTCACCCCCCGGTGCGCTGCGCGTTCGCGACCAGGCGTGGCGAGTCCGCCGGCGCGCCGCAGGTCTTCGATGCCTGAGCCGGCAATGGCGAGTCAGCCGGCGCCGGCAGCGCAGCGGCGCGGCGCACCGCCCGCCGCCGCGCCGCTGCATGGCTCCACAGTGCGAGCTGCCCTGCCCAGGCGAGGGCGATGCTCCACAGCGGCCACGCGGCAGGGTGCCATACCCCGCTCTGCGCGAACGGGCCGATCACCTCGTAGGTCAACGGTAGCGCGGTGAGCCAGCCGAGCAGCGCCAGCGACGGCGCCGCCGCCGCCGCCGGCACCAGCGGGACAAGATACCAGGGGAAGACCACCGGGCTGGCGAGGAGCGGCGCGGCGAGGGCGAGTTGCACGCCAACCAGCCAGCGCCCGCGTCGCGCCGCGCGCGCCGCCAGGGCGAGGCCGGCGAGGAGGACGGCGAGCAGCGCGACGCGCGCCATCGGCGGCGTCGCCCAGCGCGCCAGCAGCGCGCCCAGCGGCGAGCCGAAGCTCCAGCGCTCGAAGAAGACGACCAGGCTGCCCAGCGGGCGCAGCCCGGCGGCGCTGCTGAGGCCGTAGCCGGCACCGATCGTTGCCAGCGCGCACAGCACCAGGCGCGTTCCAGCCCGGCGGCCGAGGCTCAGCGCCAGCGGCAGGAGCGCAAACGCGGGCAGCAGCTTGATGAGCGTGCCGAGGCCGAGGGCGACGCCCGCCGCGCCGGCATGCCGGCGCTGGGCGCAGGCCAGCGCGACGACCACGGCCAGCCCAGCGAACGCGTCGACATGGCCGCCGACGCCGGCTTCGAGGACCAGCAGCGGCGACAGTGCGACGAGTGCCAGGTGACGCTCGGCCCCGATGGCGCGCAGGACGCTCGTCGCGACCGCGAGGGTTGCCAGCGATGCGCCGGCCGTGGCGCTCTTCCACACCAGGGTCGCCAGCGGCAGACCCGCGTCGGCGGCGAGCGCAAAGAGCGCCAGCGCGGCCGGCGGATAGAGCGTCGGGTACGCCGCGTGCTCGGCCGGCGTCGGCCACAGCGCACGCAACGGCGCCAGGGCCGGCGCGTCGGGCGCCAGCCGATAGGGGTCGAAGCCGGCGAGCCAGACGCGCCCGTCCCACAGGTAGCGCTCGATATCGTGCGAGGTGAACGGCGGCACGCCGATCAGCAACAGGCGCGCCAGGCCGCCGGCGGCGAGGACCCAGGCGGCGTCCGCTGCGCCACGCGTCCAGACGGCGAGCATGACGGCGGTCAACGCCAGGTGCAGGCCCATGTACAGCCATCCGAGCTGCGCCGGCGGCGCCAGCGGCATCAGGTAGGCCGTCGCGGCGACGGCCGGAAAGAGCAGGCAGAGCCAGGGGCGCGCGCGCATCACGGCACCGGCCGCGGACGTTGCGGCGCGCCGTTCGCGTCGTTGGCAGCGCGCACCTCGACCACGGGCGCCAGTGCGGCGGGGGCCGGCCGCCGGCGTCCGGCGCCGGCACCGACTCCGTGTCGGCCGAGCAGGGCGACGATCTTGAGCGAGGCGCCGAAGGTGCCGCGCAGGGTGCCGGCGACCTTCGAGCGTCCGGCGCGCCGCGGCAGGCTGGCGACGGCGATCTCCTGGTAGCGCAGGCCGCAGCGCGCGGCGCGGATCTGCATCTCGACCGTCCAGCCGTAGCCGCGATCGCGCATGCCCAGCCGGTCGAGGGCCTGGCGGCGAATGATCCGGAACGGGCCGAGGTCGGTTGCCGGTAGGCCGTAGACCCAGCGCAGCCAGCAGCCGGCGACGACGCTGCCGACGCGTTGCTGGGGCAGCAGGGCGCCGGCCTCGGCGAGTGCGGCGGTGCGGGCGCCGACGACGAGGTCGGCGTGGTCGTCGGCGATCGGACGCAGCAGGTCGGCGAAGCGCGTCACGTCGTCGCTGCCGTCGGCGTCGAGAAAGGCGACGACGTCGCTGTCGAGTCGCAGCGCGGCGATGCCGGCAAGGCAGGCGGACCCGTAGCCGCGGCGCGGCTCGCTGACGACGCGCGCCCCCGCCGACGCCGCGACCAGCGCCGTGGCGTCGGTGCTGCCGTTGTCGACGACGATGACCTCGCGCACCAGGCCGCGCGGCAGGCTGCGCACGACGATGCCGACCACCGCCGCCTCGTCGCGCGCCGGGATGATGACGTCGACGTTCACCGCCGCGCCCGCGCTTCCCACAGACTGCATACGCCGGTGGCGAGGAAGCCGTTCAGGAAGAGGACGAGGAACGGCACCGCCAGCCAGAGGCCGCGGTGGATCGCCCAGGCGGTAAATACCGCGTACGCGGCGCCGGCGGCGATCTCGACGAATTCCCAGCCGTGCAGTTCGACCCGGTAGGCGCCGCGCACGACGGCACGCGCACCGCGCAGCGCATGCGGGCCGAGCTTCGGCGTGCGCACGAACTCGCTGGCGCGGCCGAGCAGTGCCTCAGCGACGGCTCGGGCGTTGTTCAGTCCGAGGCCGACGCCGAGCGACAGCAGCCCCGGCAGGTAGCGGCGCCGGCCGCGCAGGGTCCCGTAGAGGGCCTGCTGGGCGGTGGCGAAGAAGTAGAGGTGGCTGACGGTCGCGAAGAGAAAGAGCGGCGCGTCGATCCAGAACGTCGGCCACCACCCGAGCCGGTAGCGGATGACGACGCTGGGCAGCAGGAAGAACAGGCTGTCGAGCACCATCAGCAGGTAGGCGACGTTGCTGGAGAGGTGGAAGGTGGCCTCGACCTTCGCCCGCCGCGGCAGCGCCGACCGCCAGATGCGCGGCAGCAGCTTGAGCATCACCTGCGTCGCGCCCTTGGCCCAGCGATGCTGCTGGCTCTTGAAGGCGGTGATCTCGACGGGCAGCTCGCCGGCACAGGTGACCTCCGGCAGGAAGAGGAAGCGCCAGCCGCGCAGTTGCGCGCGGTAGCTGAGGTCGAGGTCCTCGGTGAGGGTGTCCGACTGCCAGCCGCCGGCATCGCGAATCGCGGCGGTGCGCCACAGCCCGGCGGTGCCGTTGAAGTTGAAGCACAGCCCGGCGTTGCAGCGCGCGCCATGCTCGATGACGAAGTGGGCGTCGAGCATCATCGCCTGTACCTGGGTGACGGTACTGACCTCGCGGTTGAGATGGGTCCAGCGCGCCTGCACCATGCCGATGCGCGGGTCGCGGAAGGCGGGGACGACGGCGAGCAGGAGGTCGGGGGGCGGGACGAAGTCGGCATCGAAGACGGCCACCAGCTCGCCCCGCGCCCGCGCCAGGCCGCGCGCCAAGGCGCCGGCCTTGAAGCCGCGGCGCTCGCTGCGATGCAGGTACTCGATGTCGACGCCCTGACGGCGGTGGGCGGCGACCAGCGCCGCGGCGAGATCGCGCGTCTCGTCGGTCGAGTCGTCGAGCACCTGGATCTGCAGCCGATCGGGCGGGTAGCGCAGCGCCACGGCTGCGGCAACCAGGCGCTCGACGACGTACTTCTCGTTGTAGAGCGGCAGTTGCACGGTCACCCGCGGCGGCGGTCCGCCGTCATCATCGACGACCGGCGGCGCGCGGCGGGTGCGCAGGTAGACGCGCGTCAGATAGATGCGGTGGCAGCCATACACGCACAGCAGCAGCAGCAGCGTGAAGTGGCCGATGAGGAAGAAGGACGCCATGGTCGGCTCTCCGCCGCGCGGCCGTTCAGTTGGCGTAGATCACGGCGAACTGCAGGTTGCCGCCGCGCAGGGTGTTGGAGCCGTACAGGTTCGGCGTGGCGGTGAATTCGAGGAACCAGTGCTCGACGACCTCGTAGCCGGCGGTGAACTCGACCTTGCCGAGGTCGAACTGGTTGGCGAGGGTCGGGTTACCCGAGCTGTCGCGCGTCGGATCGCCGTTGTTCAGGCCAAGAATGCCGTCGAGCTTGGTGCGCAGGTAGAATTGGTCCAGCGGCTCGATGCCGTACTCGACCAGGTAGCGGAACTCGTCGGAGGGCGCGCCGAGGCGCAGGCGGTAGCCGAGCTCGAGGCCGGCATAGCCGAAGCGGCCCAGCGACTTACCGAACAGGGCCCGGAAGTCGAAGTCGTTCTGTCCGTTGCCGAGCGGCAGGCTGTCGTCGGCATCGTAGAGGTACGGGAACTTGTAGATGAACTGCCCGGAGACGACGAGCGGCTCGAGGAGCAGGCGATAGCGCGTGCCGAGCTCGACGTCGCCGACGCCCCAGGTGTCGGTGGTGAGCTGATTCTGGCGCTGCGCGATGCGCGCGAGCGGCAGCGAGCCGAACAGGGTGAGGTCGTCGAGCAGGCCATACTCGCCGTAGTACGTCAGATTGACGTTGCTGAAGTATTGGAACCCCGGCGCCGACGGTCCGAAGGTCGAATCGGCGTAGAAGAAGTTGAACGCGAGCTTATTGTAGGAGTCGCCCTGCGGTGGCGTCCAGGCGCCGGCCAGCACGGACGCGGGCGTGCACAGGCACGGCACCGCCGCCGCCATGCCGGTGGCCAACTGCCGCCAAAAGCACGCCAGCGGCGGGCGCGGCAATATGCGGCGGCGCTGGCGGTCGTCGCGGTCGACATCGGTGTGCATGGGTTCGCGGCAACTGATGCACCAGGGGGCGGGGTGGTGTCGGTCACCGGCGGCAGCCGGCGGCGTGTCAGCCGGGATCGATCTCGCGGCGCGCCGCGGGGTGCGCCGGCGCGTGGTAGAGTCGAGATGTGGCGCGGTGGTTTAGGCCGAGGTTTGGGTTCCCTGTTGGCTCGCCCTTTCGGCTGCGAGTGTCCCACGATTTCGGCCATGCTCGGTTTCCACATCCCGCTCATCGAACCGGACGTGCGGTGTTCCCGCATCCGGCTTTCGGACAGGCGCTCACGCGTTCGCCCACGCAACGTTGCGCGTCTTCTCCGTCAGCCGGACGAGGCGGAGCCTCTGGTACAGGTACGCACCGGGGAAGCGTGCGGTCCCCGCCCCTGCACCTGCTGCTTCCGTCGCAACCACTGGCGCAGCCGACTGGCCGTGTGTCGGTCCACGGCCCGATAAGCTTTGCTCACCGGCAAAAGTAATTGTCGCTGATCGACCTGGACGAAACACGGCGTCCGCACCTGCGCCGCGCGCTCGTTCAGGGCGCGATGGAACGGCACCGGCCCGCGCACCACGACGACGCTGGCGACGGCCGGCGTCTGGCGCTCGACGCTGGCCAGCGCGCGACTGGTACCGGGCTCGCCGACGGTCAGGACGACCGCCGTGACATCACCGGCCGACACGCCGGGGTCTGTAACCCGTCGCACGCGAGCCGTCGAACCCGGCTGATACCCCGGCGGCGCGCCCGGCCGCACGACGCGGTTGTGCGCGCGCGCGGCGAGTGATTCAACCCGCCCGCATGGACTCGAGCCGAGCGCCGGCCGCGCGCGGCGAGGCGCGCGTCGGCTACCTCCTGCTCGGCGCCGCCTTCGCCGTGCATGCGGCGGTCCTGCTGCAGTATCCGGTCGTCGGCGCGGCGGAGAACGGCGATTTCTGGCGCGTCACGCGGCCGGCTGGCATCGTCGCCATCGATCGCTACGCCGACGTCCACCACCAGTTCGTCAGCCAGCACTATGGCATCGCGCCCTGGCATCTGGGCGAGGGCTTCTCGTCCGCGGCGCTGATCGCCGCCGCCAGCAAGCCGCTGCGCCTGGGCGCGCCGGTGATGGACATCCGCCAGGTCGGCGCCACCTATCTACTACGCTTCGCCGGCGTCTTCGCGCTGGCGCTGCGCGCCGGCGTCGCGCCGCTGTGTTGCGGGCTGCTCGCCTGGGCGGCGCTCGACCTCTCGTACGCGCTCTACTTCAACAGTTTCTGCGCCGATCCCGCGGCCCTGCTCGGCTGCCTCGGCATCGCCCTGGCGCTGTACACCTGGGAGGCGCCCGGCGCAGCGGCGACGCGGCGGCGCGCCCAGCGGGCGGCGCTGGTGCTGGCGGCGCTGCTCGCCGGGTGGAGCAAGCGACTCTACGTCTTCACGCCGCTGCTCGTCGCGGCGGTCGTCGTCGCCTGGCCGCGGCGCGATTGGCGGGCGCACCTGCGCGGCGCGGCGGGGACGATCGCGGCGCTGTGCATCGCCGCCGGACTGGGCATCGCCCACTTCACCTGGGGGAGCGGGCCGCGCTTTCCGCAGATCAACAACCACCACGCCGTCTTTCGCGGCCTGCTGCTGGTCGCCGACGACCCGCCGCAGGCGCTCGCCGAGCTCGGTCTGGCGCCGCCGCTGGTGGCGCTCACCGGCCGGACCTACTTCGAGCTCAACCCGGCCGAACGCGGGGCCTCGCACGACGCCACCGCCGGCCTGTCGCGCACCCAACTGGTCCTCGCCTACCTGCGCGCCCCGCAGCGTGCGGCGCGGGCGCTGCACGCCGCGTACGAGCCGTTGCGCGTCACCACCACGGCGTTCGATCCGAACTTCAGCGAGCGCACCCGGCCGCCGGCCCAGTACCGCGGCTGGTGGCAGGCGGCGCGCCTGCGCGGTGCGCTCACCCCGCTCGCCGTCCTGCTGCTGCTCGCCGGCGTGGTCACACTGATCGGCGCCGCGGCGCGGCGCACCTGGCGCGGCGCCCACGCCGCGCTCGCCTTCCTGCTGCTCAACGCCGCGCTGCTGGTGCCGGCCAGCATCCTCGGCGACGGGCTGTTCGGCCTCCCCCGACACCTCATCGCGGCGCGCTTCTGCCTCGACCTGGCTCTCGCCCTGATCCTGTACGGCGGCTGGTGCGCGCTGCGGCGGCGTGGCGGCGGCGTGCCTCCTGGTTGAGGAACCATCGTGTAGGCACACCGGTAGAGTCGAGATCGCGAGGCCGGCGTGGAACTGTTCGCTCAGCGGGGCCCACTTCTCGGCCTGCTTGGCGGGGCCGAGGATTTCGTAGATGCGGACCTGTTGGGCCTTGCCTTTAACGCGGACGACGTTGCGCTCGCGGCCCGAACATCCGGCCGATCTCGTGCCCCGGACCGGGGGACGCTCCGCGATCGCATCCATCGCCGGTGGGCTCGCCGGCCCTCCAGCGTGCCCAACACTGAGGGGCTTCCGGGCGGCCAACAATGTGCGGCGACGGCTTCGCGGCGGCGGCGCTGATGCCCACCGCGGACCGTTGCCGCCGCCCTGCGCGTCGTGGGCGGCATTGACGGCGTCGTGGGAGTGCACGCATGCAGCTCAAATCCAGATGCTTCGTCACACGCTTACCAACGGATCGCAGGAGGATCCGCCCCTGCCACCGCCCGCTCCTGCCGCGTTGCCTGGAGACCAATGATACGGTGACGCCATGTTGACCTCACTGCTCGCCGCCGCCCTGTTGGTCGCGGCGCCGACCGGCCCGCTGAGCGATATCCATCCCGGCCCGGCCAGCGGCCTGCGCGCGGCCGGCGAGAACGGCACGCTCGACTGGGATCCGTGGCTCGCCACCCTGCCCGACCGCGTCGTGTTCGAGGCCGCGGCCGCCGACGGCGTGACGCGGCTGTGGGCCACCGACGGCACGGCGGCGGGCACGCAGGGATTGGCCGCGATCGACGTCGACGAGGCGTTCGACGCCGGGGCACAGGTCTTCCTGCTGGTCCGCCCGGACGGGCGCGTGCACGGGCTGTGGCGTTCGGACGGCACCCCGGCCGGGACGCGCGCGATCGCCGTGCCGAGCATCCCCGACACCACCCCGACGCCCCTCGGCGTGTTCGCCGGCCGCCTGCTGTTCGCCAACGATTACGGCGGCGACGGCCGCGAGCTGTGGATCAGCGACGGCAACGATGCCGGCACCGCGCTGCTGGCCGATCTCGACCGGCGCGGCAGCGGCCGCCCCGACGATGTCGTCGACCTCGGCACCCGCGCCGTCTTCACCGCCGGCTCCGCCAGCGGCCGCGAACTGTGGGCGACCGACGGCAGCCGCGCCGGCACCACCCAGGTCGCCGATCTCGCGCCCGGCGCCGCCAGCGCCTTCGTGCTCGGCGGGGCGCGCCTGCACCGACTCGGGACGGTGGTGGTGTTCCCGGCCGTCGGCGCTCTGTGGCGCAGCGACGGCACGCCGGCCGGTACCGCCCGCCTGGCCGATCTCGGCACCGCCCGCGTCACCGCCAGCTTCGCGCTCGGCGACCGCGTCTTCATCCTCACCGCCGAGCCGCCCGCCCTGTGGGCGAGCGACGGCGGCGCCCAGGGAACGCACATCGTCGCGCACGGCCTGACGCGCCCGCGCGCGGTCGGCACCGTCGGCGCGACGGCGCTGTTCTTCGCCGTCGACGGCGACGGGGAAGCGCTGTGGGCCAGCGACGGCTCACCGGCCGGCACCCAGCGCCTGCGCGCCCTGCGTAGCGACCCGGTGCGCCGCCTCGCCGCCGCCTGCCTGCCGCAGGCGTGCGTGTTCGCCGCCGACGGCGACGGCGGCGGCAGCGAACCCTGGCGCAGCGACGGCCGCGCCGCGGGCACGCGCCAGCTCGCCGATCTGCGCCCCGGCGCGGCCGGCTCGCAGCCGCTCGGCTTTGCCGCCGCGGCCGGCCGGCTGGTGTTCCTCGCCGACGACGGCGCGCACGGCGTCGAGGCGTGGACGACGCGCGGCGCCGCCGGCGACGCGCGCCTGCTCGCCGACCTGGCGCCAGGCGCGGCGTCGGGCGGCGCCGCCGCGCTGGCAGTCGAGCGTCCCTTCGCGGTGACGCCGACGCACCTGCTCCTCGCCGCCGACGACGGCGTCCACGGACGCGAAGCGTGGGCGATCCCGCACGCGCGCCTGGCGCCGGCGGGCGACTGCGACGGCGACGGGCGGGTGGAGATCGCCGACCTGGTGGGCGCCGTGCGCGTCGCGCTGGGCGCCGCCGTCGTCGACACCTGCCCCGACCTCGACGCCGACGGCGACGGATCGATCGCCATCGACGAGCTGATCGGCGCCGTTGCCGGCGCCCTGGCCGAATGACCGGCGCCGCGCTACTGACCGGCCCATGACGATGACCGCCCTGATCACGGGTGCCTCGGCCGGCCTCGGCCACGCCTTCGCCCACCTCTTTGCCGCCGACGGGCACGACGTCATCCTCGTCGCGCGCCGGCGCGAGCGCCTCGACGCGCTGGCCGCCGACCTGCACGGTCGCCACGGCATCCAGGCGACGCCCCTGGCCGTCGACCTCGCCGTGCCAGGCGCCGCCCAGCGCATCGCCGATGCCGCCCGAGCCGACGGCCGCGGCGTCGAGTTCCTCGTCAACAACGCCGGCGTCGGCGCCAGCGGCGCCGTTGCCGATATGCCCGCCGAGCGCGCGCTCGGCATGCTGCAGGTCAACGTCATGGCGCTGGTCGAGCTGACCCAACTGCTGCTGGCGGACATGCTGGCGCGCGGCCGCGGCCGCATCCTCAACGTCGGCTCGACCGCCGGCTTCCAGCCCGGCCCGTTCATGGCGACCTATTACGCTAGCAAGGCGTTCGTGAACTCATTCACGGAGGCGCTCGCCTACGAACTGCGCCACAGCGGTGTCAGCGCGACGCTGAGCTGCCCGGGCGCCACCGCCACCGAGTTCGCCGACCACGCCGGCACCGCCCGTTCGCTGCTCTTCCGCCTCGGCGCGGCCGACGCCGCGACCGTGGCGCGCGAGGCATACGCGGCGATGATGGCCGGCCGTCGCCTGGCGGTGCATGGCATCACCAACAAAGTCGGCGTCCAGGCGCTGCGCCTCGGCCCGCGCGCGGTCGTGCTGGCGCTGGCCGCGCGCCTGAACCGGACCTGACGGCGCGATGCACGTTCCGCGCAGCTTTGCCGACGCTAGCGGTCCCGCCCTCCCACCGGCTGGTTACGGATCGGAGCGAATCTGAAGACAGCGGCTCGAGCGATCACGCCTCACCATGCGGCGCATGGCCAGCTGGAATCGTTCGTTCCGCACCGCGCCTCGGCGGGCCGCCGGCCGCCCACGAATCGACCCGACCTGACGTTCTGAGGGAGCGCATCGATGGCACCCCGGTCGGCAACCCCTCGCATCGACATCGACCCGTCCCTGTCGCGGCTCGCCTACCGGTGTCACCCGGACGGCTGCCCCAGCGATCGCACCTGTTGCGTGGGCACGGCGGTGAGCGTGTCGCGCCGTGAGATGCGTGTCATCGACTCGCTCCTCATCGAGCTCGCCCGCGTCATTCCGCGCCTGCGCCAGACGAACGGCTATGCCGACGTCTTCGCCGATGAACCGGCGGGGATTCTGATTGAACCGCGCGACGAGCGCGGCACCTGCCCCTTCCTCTTCCGCCGCGGCGGACACGCCCTGTGCGCCATCCACCACACGGCGCTGCAGAGCGGCCGCGAGGTGCGCACCGTCAAGCCCCGCGCCTGCCGCCACTGGCCGCTGGTCCTCGAATCCGCCGGCCCCAGCGTGCGCATTACGATTCACCCGGACGCCGAGACGATGGGCTGCGTCGCGCCGCTGGCCGAGTTACCCGGGCAGCCGTCGATGCGCCAGGCGTTCGCGGCGGAGATCGAGGAGATTCGACGCCTGGCGCGAGGCTGACGGCGCGCGGGTCAGCGGGCGCCGCCGCCGCGCCGCGAGACGGCCGTCGAGAGCGCTAGATCAGCGGGGCAATCTGACAATTTGCGCAGAGAGAATTGTTCTCCATATTGCCTTGGACGAACGCCCTTCGAATCTCCTGCGCCAGCGGCGAGTTCCACACATCGTGGATCGACCGGTCACGCACATTTCCAAGGACGACCTCGCGGTAGTAGTCGGCACAGCAGAGCACCATGTCCCCGTCAAAGGTGATGTAGGCGTTCTTGAACAGGCGAGTGCAGTCGCGAAAGAGCTGCCCCTTGTGCAGGGACAGGGCATCAAAGTCGACAATACTGCCGCCGCGATTCTCGAGTGCGGTGCACTTCGCTTCCACACCGAGCGAGCGCCAGTAGCGCACGGCAGCCTCGACATCGATGAGATGTGTCTTGACCATGGTCACGGTGATTTGCAGGTCAGGGCACAGGCGGTTCCGTTCTTGAACCAGATACTCCACGTGTTGCTTCGTCTCTTCGAACACGAGCGAGCCCTGCATGGTCGCCTCGTAGGGCCCCTTGTCGACCCCTTGCATCGACACATAGATGGCGTGGAATGGGTTATCTCGTAGAATGTCATCAACAACTCTCGGGAACAGGACTCCCGCGTTGGTCGTGATGACAACCTTGGCTTTCGGCACATGCCGCTTGATGTAGCGCGACTTCTCGACAATGGTCTTGTCAACAAACGGCTCGTTGGTGAGGTAGGGACTGATGCGCCTCGTCGTACCGTGTTGGCCTATCTCCAGAACAATTTTCTCGAACAGCGCGCCGGTCATTCTGCCTTTCGGCACGTCCGCGTCTTTGTCGCTGATCGGACAGAACACGCAGCTCGCATTGCACCCGGTACGGGTCTCTATCTGCACGAGCCGAGGGAACTCCGGTACCTGCCGATAGACTACCCGCTTGAACGCGCTCCCGGTCCACGAGGCGTCGCTCCCAGGAACGTAGTAACTATTCTTCAGCGTCTTCAGAATATTCATGGTCGGGCCTTCACCTACCCAGTCTGTTCGTTGGGTAGCCTCAGCGAGCCGAAGGGTCAACGGCCCGTCTCCGACGCACCGCGCAGCGTTCCGGACAGGCTGCCGGCGGCCTTCGGCCGGCAGGAGGCCCTGGTCAGGCGCCGAGCCCGAGCAGGCAGGCGCGCTGCAACTCGTGGATGCTGCCATCCGCCCGCGGCCCGACGTTGGGCAGGAGATTGCCGTTCGTTGAACGAGAGATACTCGGGAGTCAGGAAGTCGTAGTGCTCGCCGGGCGGCTGCAGCCCCGGCCCGCGCGGCGCGCTGAGCCGCGTCGCGAAGCGATCGTTGACGACGCCGTCGGGACGCGATCGTAGTAGCGGGCGCAGAGGGCCGGGATGTGCGCGCCGGGCGGGTACATGATGTCGCCCCACAGCACCGATGGGCGGTAGCGCTCGATCAGCGCGCCCCAGTGCGCATCCGCGTACGCGACGTGTCCGGGCCCATCCAGGATCGTCGAGCAGACGGCCGCCGGCGTGTCGACGCGGGTCGGCTTGAGCGACCAGTCCATGCCGCCGATGTAACAGAGCCCCGCATACAGCCCCCGCGCCCGCATCGCGCTGGTGACGGCCCGACGAGATCGCGCCGCGAGTGGTACCCGCGCCGTCGCAGATGACCGAGTCGGATCGGCCACAGCAGGTAGCCGAGCTTCGCATCGTGAAACCAGTCCGGAAGCGGATGAAGCCGCACCGATGCGAGGGTGGGCTCGCAGGACCCGGCGGGTTCCGCCCCATGGCGGCGCAGCATCTCATTCCGCCGCCACGCCGTCCAAGCCGCTTGCCGGCGCATCCCGGGCCGCGGCGCGACGCGCGCGTCGCCGTAATCAGTCGCGCACGCGATTCGGGCGGTCGCGACGTGCGGCGCCGCCGGCGGCCAGCACGCCGACGGCCGCCACGGACGCGAAGCCCGCCCCGGCCACAAACGTCGCCGGTGCTCCGAACGCGCCCCACAGCGCGCCCGCGATGACGCTCGCCAACAGCAGCGCGCCGCCGCTGACGAGGTTGAAGATCCCGAAACCCGTGCCGCGCAGCGCCGCCGGCGCCGTGTCGGCGACGAGCTTCGCCAGCAGGCCCTGCGTCAGCGCCATGTGCAGGCCCCACAACGCGGCGCCGGCAAAGACCAGCGGCGGCGATGCGGCGACCGCCAGCGTGAGATCCGCGGCGATCAGCAGCGCCAATCCGAGGAGCAGCAGCGTGCGCTGGCTGACGCGGTCGGCGGCGGCCCCGGCCGGATAGGCGGCCCCGGCATACAGCGCGTTCATCACCACCATCACCAGCGGCAGGTAGCCGAGCGCCAGCCCGACGTCCTGCGCGCGCAGGACGAGAAACGCCTCACTGAAGCGGGCCAGCGTGAACACCGCTCCCAGCACGACGACCAGCCAGTACCGCGGCGGCAGGCGCCCGGCCTCGGTCAGGCTGAACGGCGGCCTGGTCGGGCCGTCGACAGCCCGGCGCTCGGGCTCGCGGACGTAGACAAGCAACACCGCTACCGCGATGAATGCCGGCAGCACCGCGACCCACATGACCCTTCTGATGTCGTTGGCGAAACCGATCATCAGCGCGACGGCGAGCAGCGGACCGAGCAACGCGCCGATTGAATCGAGCCCCTGGCGCAGCCCGTAGGCCGCGCCGCGCAGGTGCGACGGCGTCAGGTCGGCCACCAGCGCGTCGCGTGGCGCCCCGCGGATCCCCTTGCCGACGCGATCGAGGCAGCGCGCCGAGAATACCCAGCTGACCGAGGCCGCGAGCGGAAAGATCGGCTTGGTGAACGCGCCGAGCGCATATCCGAGCACCACCAGCACCTTGCGCCTGCCGAGGTAATCGCTGAGGGCGCCCGAGAAGACCTTCGTGACCGCCGCCGTCGCTTCGGCGACGCCCTCGATGATCCCCACCGTGACCATCGATGCGCCCAGCGTGCTCACCAGGAACGCCGGCAGCAGGCTGTGGATCATCTCCGAGGAGACGTCCATGAACAGCGAGCCGAACCCCAGCGCCCAGATACCGGCTGGCAGCGCCCGCCATGCCGGCGGCAATCGCGGCGGAGACTGTGAACGGGGGGAAGCGTGCATCGGCTGTTCCTGACCGCCGCGCGGTCAGGTCGAGCGGCGCGCCGCCTCGGCGCGGCGGCCGTCTTTACGTGTGGCGCGCAGGATCGCGATCTTGGTCGAGTGGTTGAAGGGCGCCGGGTCGGCTGGTGGCGCGCCGACGCGGACGTAACCCGTGCAGTCCGCGGGCACGTCGATGCGCGTCTCGAGGCTGAGGTAGCCCCCGTCGCAGAGCGAGTCGAGGAGCGCCTGGTACGCGGCGCCGGAGACGAAGACGGCGTTGTTGACCAGCACCAGCGCGCCGCCGTGGCCGACCAGCGGGCGCACCTTGTTGATCAGGCCGCCCATGCCGGCCTGCACATCGACGACGCCGTTGTCGCTCTTCGCGTACACCGGCGGGTCGACGAAGACGCAGTCGAAGAGCGCCTGTTCGCGCTTCAGACGCGCCACGACGGAGAAGAAGTCGCCGACGCGCACGTCGCGCCGCGGCAGGTCGAATCCATTCAAGGCGAACGACGCCTCGGCGATTGCCAGGAACTGGCGGCTGGCGTCGGTGCTGATGATCTGCGCGCACGGCGCCGCACGCGCCGCCACGCCGAGGCTGCCGGTGTACGCGAAGGTGTTGAGCACGCGTGCGCCGCGCAAGCGCTGCGTCGCCCAGGCGCGCAGGTTGCGGGTGTCCAGGTACAACGACGCGTCGCGGTGCAGCAGGAGCTGCAGCGCGTACCACACGCCGCCTTCGAGGACTCTGTCCGGCAGATCGCCCGGCGCGCCGAAGAGGACGCGCCCATTGCGCGCCGCGGCCGTCCCGTCGCGCACTTTCTCCACGGCGCTGGTGAGCCACGGCAGCTGCGCGCGCGCCGTGGCGAGCGCCTGCGCGGTCAGCTGCGGATCGCCGCCGGGCGTGTAGTCGTGCAGCAACAGGCACCGCTGGTAGACGTCGAGGGCCAGGTGCGGCAGCCCTTCGCTGAAGCCGTTGAGCAGACGGAATGCCGTCTCGTGCGCCGCGTCGACCAGCGGCGCGCGCGCCGCGATCGCGGCCTCGAGCAGGGGAGTCACCATGGCGGGCCAACCGTTATCGCGAAACGGAGGTGAACAGCAGCCGCCGCGACCACCCTGGCAAGCAGGGTTCCGGCGATCGCCCCGCCAGGGCGGCCTTCCAGTCCACCATGGGTGACCGGCACCATGCGGATGGCGGCCGTCGCAATCGACAAGTCGCGCGGGGCAGCTCCGCTGTGGTCTGACAAGATTCGCGCCCGCAGCAGCGGGGCACTACGGGCTCGCCTCGACGCCGCCGCAACTGCGTGCAGCCGTCTCACGCCGGCGGCTCGGCCAGCAGGCGGCGCGACGTCGACAAACCACGCGTGCGCCGCGGTGAGCACCGTCCGCGCCTCGGCGCCACGCCCGCGTGCGCGCCAGTGCCGCGCCAGTGGCACCGGATCGCTCCCCTTCCACAGTCGAGGTCCGTCGACCTCGAGTCGATCGGGGCCGCACGGTGTCCCGCTGCTGGTCTGCGCCATGTGCCGGCCGCGACCCACGCGACGCCCCACACAGGGCCCCGGGTCGAGGGCAGCTGTGAAGCACGGCGGCGCGCGACTGCGCAAGCTACCGAGTCGGGCGGCCAACGCCGTTGTGCCGCGGGCGTCGTTCAGTCAAGAACGGCGGCGTGACCAAGCAGTTCGAGCAAATCGAAGCGTCGCTGCTCCTCTGCCCGACCTGCCGCACGGCGCAGCCGGTGCGCAAGCGGCTGCTGTTGGTGCTCAGCGAGGGCGAGAAGTTCGACTACGTCTGTACGCGGTGCGGCAGCGTCGCCGGCGACAAGATCGAGCGTCCGCCGCCGCGCCGCTGGTAACCGCGCGGCGCCGGCGCCGTTCATTCCCGGCGGGCGAGCAGCCAGGCGTAGCCCGCGCGCAGTGCCGCGCGGCCGCCGCGCTCCAGGATGTCGCCGTGCGCGACGACGACGCGGTCGAAGTCCCAGGCGAGAATGCGTTCGAGACTCTCGCGCGCCGCGTCCCGGTCGCGGATGAGGAGGGGATCGAGCGTGGTCGGCCCGAAGTGCCCGTAACTGCGCAGCAGTTTCATCAGCCACCGCGTCGGCGCGGCGGCGCTCGGCCCGAAGTTGAATGCCAGGTCGCAGAGGACGAGGGTGCGGCTGCGGCGGTGGCAGAACACCACCTCGTTCTCGTACGGGCGGCCGCGGAAGACGACCTGCCGCACCTCGTCGCGCCATTCCTCGGGCGGATCGTCGCCGAGCACCGCGACGTAGGCGAGATCGCGGCGCTTGCGCTCGAGCCCCGGGGCGATCCACAGCCGCGCCGCCGGATAGTCCTTGCCGACTTCCCCGGCGTAGAGGTGGTGCAAGCGACTGGGCGCGACCACGTAGCTGACCCGCCCGAGGGCATCGAGCTCGGCCCGCAGCACCGCATCCAGGGCGACGGGGGAGTGGAGCAGCAAACGCTCGCCCGACAAGCGCATCACCGTCATGCGCGCGCCGACCGCCAGCCCATAGAACTTCTGCGGCCGGTCGGCGACCCAGAGGTCGTCCGCCAACGCGCGCAACCGACGAGAGTGGTTGGCCATCGCGACCGACACTACCCCGGGTCTGACCAGAGGCCCACCCCCGGCTAGGCGGCGGCGGGCAACGCGTAGACATCGACCGGTTCGACGCGGCCGCGGATCGCCGCGCGCGCGTGGCGCCGGAAGCGGGCCGCGGTGTCGCCCGCCCTGCGGTGCGTGCGCGCGTCGAAGGCGACCGCGGCGTGCAGCTCGCGGGTCAGCCCCTGAATGCGCGAGGCGAGGTTCACGACGTCGCCGACGGCGGTGTAGACGAAGCGATCGCTGGTACGAATGTTGCCGACGAAGGCCAGCCCGCTGGCGATGCCGACGCCGACCGCGATCGGCGCCAGCGCCCGAACGTCGGCGCGCCCGTGCGCCAAGCCCGCGACGTGCAGTCGGGGCGCGGCGGCGCCGGGGCCGGCCGCCGCATAGGGCAGCATCAGTGGGACGGGATGCACGCCCCGAACGCTAGAAGCGCGGTCGGTAAAGAGCGATCACCACTCGGGAAGTTCCGCGGCAAAGATTGGCGGCCGGCCGCGACGGCGACGGAGGGCGTGCCGACCGGCTGACGAGTTCCCGCTTGACTACCAGTTGGCGGCGGAATTATTCCTGCCGCTACTCGCTGAATTAGAGTTCGTGCTACTCGCTGGCGGCGGGCGATTGACGCGTACGGCGCCAGCCGGACCGGTGCGGTCGTCGCACTTCTCACACCGTTTGGGGGGGGAACAGCACATGATGAGATCGAGCTTCCTGGTCGGGCCTGGCGCAGCCTTCCTGGTCGGTTCTAGTCTCGCCGCGCTTCTCGCCGGCGGCACCGCGCAGGCGTTGCTGCTGGCCGACAAGAGCGCCGAGCAGAAGTTCCGCCTCGACGTCGGCAAGCAGACCTCCGGCTATCTGTCCTGCATCATCAAGGCCGCGCAGAAATGCGAGAAGGACGGGGCATTGCCGGGCTCGGAGTGCGACCTGGTGACCAGGACCGCCGCGGCGCCGGCGGATTCCAAGGGCCAGTTCGCGGCGGCGCTGGCCAAATGCGACAGCAAGGTCGAGCTCTCCAAGAAGGCCGGAACGCTGACCTACCAGAGCATCGGCTGCCCCGGCGACTGCGATCCAGTGACGGCGGGGCCGCAGCCGTGCGCGAACCTGCAGGCGTACCAGGACTTCACCCTCGGAGACACGGGAACCCGGGCGACGGTCAACCTGCAGGGGAGCGTCATCCCCGCCCTGACCGGCTGCACCGCCAATGAGAGCTGCCTCGCCGAGTCGGCTCGCTACAGCAAGTTCGCGCTCGGATCCCTGAAGTGCATGGGCGCCTGCGAGGCCGACTTCAAGAACAAGAAGGGCAACGGCGGCCTGACGGACGCTTCCGTCTGCCACCTGCCGGTGACGACGCCGCCCGCTGCCGGCGGCACCGATCCGTTCTTTGTCGCCTGCATCGGCAAGGTTTTGGCCAGCGCCGAGAAGAAGGGGCCGCTGAACGCGGCGTTGAAAGACGGAATCAGCGCCGCCCTGAACAACGCGGTCGACTCCGTCAACAACATCCCGGGCGGCAACTGCGGCCCGTGAGCCGGCGGCCGTAGTCTTCGGCGGCGACCGCGATCCTCGACGCGGGGCAGAGGGCGCTCTCTGCCCCGCCGTCGACGATGCGCAGGTCGCGCCGCACCGTGTCCAGCGCCGCCAAGCGCTCGGACCGCGCCGCGACGCAGCGCTGCAGGTAGCTCATCTCGGTGCAGGTAGCTCATCTCCGTGATGGAGTAGTCGTAGCGATGGGCGCCGGCGCGGCGAACGTCAGCGCCCGCGGGCGCTGGGGCCACGGCGGCGCCACAGCCACTGCGCCGCGCCCACCGCCCCGACCGTCGCGAACACGCACAGGTACGGCAGATACGGCAGCACCGTGCGCAGCATCGCCACCGTCAGGGCATGCGCGACGACCGACGTCCCCAGCATGGCCCCGACGAGCGCCACCGTCGGCGCCTGCCCGCGACGCGCCAGCAGCCCACCGCCGAGCACCGCCAGAGCATACAGCGGCAGGGCCAACAGCGAGGCGCGCGTCGGTCGCCACGACGCCTCGGGATCGACCAGGTTCACCAAGGACATGGCCGCACGGCGCGCCGCGCGCCGCAGGTAGGCGCCGGGCGCGGCCGCGATGCGCTCCCAGGCGCGGGCCCGCAATGCCGCGTCACGCGCGAACTCGTCGGGCAGCGCCAGCGCGGCGCGGCCGTGCGGCGAAAAGTCGCGCGCCGGAACGTAGGCCGCCGACAGCGCCCCCTGGTAGAGATTGAACCCAGCGCTGGTGTCGCCGAGCACCAGGTGCCCGGCGAGGCGCGCATTGCGCGCCATCCACGGCGCCACGACCAGCGCCGCACCGCACAGCAGCGCCAGCGCCCACGCCAGGCGGTTCCCACGCCCCGTCGCCCGCGCGCCGATGGCGGCGAAGAACGGCACGGCGAGAATCACCTCCGGTCGCGTCAACGCGGCGACGCCGATCACCGCGCCAGCCAACGCCGCCGCGCGCCCGCTGGCGCGCGCGACGGCGCGCCGCCACGCGGGCACCGCGAGCAGCAGTACGACGGTCACCAGCGACTCGGACCACAGCCGCAGACTCAGGTCCCAGTCCTTGTATTGCACGGCCCACAGCAGCGAAGCCGCCGTCGCCACAGGCCACGAACCGGTCAGCGCTATCGCGAGACCGAGCAGCAGCGCCGCGGCCGTCGCGCCAAGGACGGCTTGCAGCAGCCGCCCCTCGGCCGGGTCGTCACCCCAGACGACGAACCAGCCGGCGAGAACCAGTGGATACACCGGCGCACGCCACGCCGAGGGCGTCGGCTGCCCGTCGGGCGCCGGTAACGCGAAGCCGTCACCCTGCGCCAGTGACGCCGCGATCGCCCCCCAGCCGTCGATGGCGAGCGGATCCACGACGTAGGCGTCCGACCCACCCGCGCCGTGGATCCACAGCAGGCGCGTCGCCAGTGCGACGGCGAAGACGACCGCCAGCGCGACCGCCCGGCGGCCGCCCGTCCGACGCCCGTGCGGTTCGGGGCGCTCCCTCATGGCATCTCGGACTGTGGTGCGGCCAGGCGCCGGTCAGTGCCGCAGCGAACTCGACGACATCGCCGACCGGGAGAGTCATGCCGACGCCCTCGACCAGCCCGCCGTTCTCGCGGATGTGAATCGTGACAACGCCGGGGCAGTGACCCGTCGCCTCCCGCGGCCCATTCACGCTGCCGATTCGACATAGTCGGGATGTATCGGACGTCGCGGCGCGGGGGCAACGGCTTGCCGCGGGGCGGCCGCACGGGTCGGCAGCAGGGCTGACCGGCTCGGACCCGGCGACGGTTCCTACCAGAGCCCGATGAACACCGTGCGGTGCCGCGGGAGCGGCGGCGGGTTGTGAATCGGCAGGGTGTCTGAGCCTCGATCGGCGTCCGCGATTGCCCCCGCGAGAGCAGCCAACCCGCGGCGGAGACTGATCTTTCACACCGTTCCCCCGGGGTCAGGATTGGACACCGAACAGGGTCGAACTTCGACGCTAGTGCTTCGTCCGGGTAGAGCCAACCGGTTCGATGACGGGATAGAGGCGCTGGAGTTTGATGCGAGCGTTCGCGGTCGTGAAGTGCCATTGCACCCGGCTCTTCGTGCCGTTCCGCTCGGTCTCCCAGGCGGCGACCTCGGTGACGAGCGTGGGCGCCTCCGGGATACGGCGGCGCAGACATTGCCGGCTCAAAATGCTCAGCTCCGTCTCCGCCATGTTGAGCCAGCTCCCGTGCTTGGGCGTGTAGTGGATCTCCAGTTGCGTGAGCAGCCGGCGGGCTTCCGCGGGCGGGAACGCCGCGTACAAGGACGCGGGCACGTGCGTGTTGAGGTTGTCCTGCACGAGGACGATGGTGGTCGCTTCGGGATAGCGGACATCCACCAGTTCCTGGACGACGCGGGCATAGGCGAGCGCGGTGCGGCGGGTGGTCACCTCGACATGCCGGCGCCCAGCCAGCGGCTCGAAGAGCATGAAGAGGTTGGCCGTGCCGTTCCGCTCGTACTCGTAGTCGATGGTGCGTGGGTGCCCCGGGGCCAGCCGGCGCGGCGCTCGGGTCTCCTTCACCAGTTGCTTGGACGCTTCGTCCAAGCACACGACGGGCCGGGTCGCATCATAGGGCCGGTGGTAGACCTCGAGCACATCTTCCATCGCGCAGACGAAGGCGGCGTTGTGCTCGGGGGGAATCACCCACTGGCGCTCACGCCAGGGCTTGAGGGCGTTTTTTTAGCGTCACCCGCACCGTCTCGTCGCTGATCGTGTCCACGACCTGGAGCACCACGAGCTGGTCAGCCAAGAGCTGCAGCGTCCAGCGCGCCCGGCCGGCCGGCGGCGCACTGCACGCCAGCGTCACCAACCGCGCCTCTTGCGCGCCATCGAGCTTCCGTGGGCGTAGCTGCGGACGGGGATGCCGAACGAGCGCGGCCGCGAGGCCCTCCTCGACCAGGCGCTGCCGCAGCCGCTGGACCTTCGACACGCTGATCTCGAAGGCGGCCGCGATCTCGGTGTCGGGCCACGCCGGGCCGTCCGTCCCTTCATCCGCCTTGAGCAACACCCGCGCGCGCAAGACCCGCTCCGCCGCGATCCGCGGGGTCGCGAGCAGCGTCTCGAGCTCCTGCCGCTCCGGCCCATCCAACCGCACCACCCACTTCGCTTCCTTCCCCATCCGCCACCTCCCCGGGCCGCGTCTGCCGCGGACACCGTGCGGCGAGTCTTACTCCAAACCGCTCAACCCCGCGCTGGGGAAGCACTAGTCCTCCATGCGGCGATGCTCCGTCACTGGTGGATCGGCGACGAGATTCTGCGGACCGGCATGCGTGCCGTTCAGCGCGATTCGTTATCGATTGCCGGAAGGATCATTGCGTGCCCGGTTCGCCGTCTGGGTCTGGAGCAGCGAGGAGCCGGCCACCGACAGCGCTGCGCCGAGCAGCACTATGTCCTTCAGCAGGAATTGGCCCGGCGATCCCGACAGCGCCGGGAACCCGCCCAGGGACGGTTCGAAGGCCCCCGGGGTCGACAGCAGGAAGCTGAGCGTGGTCAGGAACATGAACGACGCCAGCACGCCTCCCAGCGCCGAGGCCCATGGCGACAGGAGCCGAGCGGCGATGAGTCCGGCGACCATGATCTCCACCGTGCCCAGACAGGCGGAGAACCCGGTGACGCTGAGCACGGAGTAGCACCACGACATGAGGGGGCTGTTGCGCACCAGTGGCTCGATGCCCTCGGCTTCGTAGGTGGTGAACTTCATCCCGCCGATCCAGGCGATGACGAGCGCCAGGCCGTAGTGGGTGACGGCGGCGCCGATGCGTTCGAGCCGCGCGCCCCAACGAGCGAGATCGAGGGGTGGCTGCTGTGGTGTCATGGATAGAGTCACGGCTGATCTCCCGAGGCGGCCTGGGCCTCGCCGAGAGCCGCCGGCGGCTTGAACGAGCGCAGTGTCCACATACTGCGTGAAGGCGACGATGTGACCGTCCCCCACGCGCCTGTGATACGCGAAGCGGGCGACGAGTGTCCGTCGCGTCGAGTCGCCGACGCCGCGATAAGCGCCGAACCCGACCACCTCGTCGCGCTGGCTGACGAACCTTTCGGCACGCGCAGGGAAGTCTGTCCAATCGCGCGCCGCCGGCACCAGCAACTCCTCGACCACCTGCTGTCGCCGCGTCCAAGTGCCACCGCAGTTCGCAAACCCCTCCGCCTCGCGCCATTCGATCGCCGCGGCGAACACCGCGCGCAAGGCGTCGACCGCACCGCGGGTGAGCGCGGCGTACATGGATCGCACGGTGTCGAGCGGGGACATGGAGACGTCGTGATCCCGCAGGTGATGGTCAGGTGCATGGGTACCTCCTGGATGCGAGCGGGTGATGCGGGTCGGGGTCAGCCGGCGACGCGCCGCAGGAAGACATCGATCGCCCTGCCGATTGCGGTGGCTGATGGCTGCGGAAGTAAGCGTGGAAGGCTGCATACACCGCGACGTTCACCTGGCAGTCGAGGATCAGGTCGAGCTGGATGTCGAGGTGGCACGAACGTGACCAGAGCGCAGAATCGAGGGTAGAGTTCTCGGGGGCGACGGCCAACTCGTCTGCGACGCCATGCAGGGACTGAAACCGCACGGAGTCCGGTTTGCAGCAACATCGTCGGCGCATGCGAGTCGCCGGCCTCTGCGCTGCCGCACCTACCAATCGTTGCATCCGGGGGGTACCTCGTGTCTCAACCGCCTTCCGTTCGCCGCCACCGCCCGGTGCTGAGCGTCCAACTTCTGAACGTCCGGCGACGGGCCGGCGGCGGCGCGGAGATGGGGAAGTGGGTTAGAGGCTCGACACCGACATGGTGCGAATCCTCTGCCAATTGGTGTCGGCCTTCTTCAGATTGCCCGCGATGTCCTCGTTCCACTTCTTTTGAATGTCACTGTTCAGGTTCAGGTAGAGCTTGCCGTCGACGATCTTCCAGTACTTGGGATCCCCGTCGAACTTCTTGCTCACCGAGGCGCCGAAGGCGCAGAAGCCGCCGTACTGCGGCGTGTACTTCGCCGGGGCGGCATTGAAGGCATCTCAGTTGGCCTGGCTGACGAAGCGATACGTCGCGCCTTCGTGCGCGATGGCGAACGCGTCGGACCCGAGCGCCGGGGTGCCGGAGAAGAACGTCTCCACATCGTAGCCATGGACGGCCAGGCCCGGGCCAGCCAGGGTCGCGCCGGTGGTCACGTTGACTTGGTCGGCCGATACGGCCGGGGTGTCGTGCGTCATGATGGATTCTCCTTGCTGCGGTTGTGGGTGGTCCGAGGACGGCGCGTTCAGGGTGCGCCGATGGCTGCCCTGCGGCGGCATCGGTCTGACACTGTGATGCGCGTTGATCTCAACGAGATACGGGCGGCCTAGCCGCCGCCGTCGGACGCCTCTCGTCGGGACGCTGCGCTTCCCCTCGGATCGCAACGGAGCGATCCTTGGACGCAGGTTTGTCGCGACCAGCGTACGCGTGATCGAAGATCGCAGTGGAGTCCGGGCGCCAGCCGAGACGGCCCGGGCCGCGCAGGGTGCAGTCGCGCAACCGGGTCGACACCGGCACGCCGCTGCCGAAGGTGGTCGAGCGCTACCCAGCGGAGAAGTCGTTGCCAACGATGATGAGCAACCTCCGGCGGGAGATCGAGCGGCGGGCCGAGGCCGCTGCCCCGTAGCGACGTCCGGCGTCGACCGCCGCCGACCGTCGACGAGTGGGCGCGCCGGATCCGAGGCCGTCGATGCGGGCGGCGCCGCCGAATCGACGTTGCGGCACAGCCGGGGCTGGCGGGCGGGAATTCCGCCGTGACGTCCGTCGCGGCGGCGCCGTAAGAGGCCCCATGAGGCGGCGACTTCGCAGAACCGGCGTCGCGGACGGGCCCCAACATTGCCGGCCCTACTGCGGGGCGCCCGGTTGGTCGTGGTTCCGGTCCCGCTGACGGGCCGACCTCAGGTGCCCAGGCGGATCGCTTCAGCGATCAGTTCGGGCAGTGCCGCGAGGCACCGCTCGGCGTTTTCTTCCGTCAGGTAGTCCCAGTCGCTGCGCAGGCTCCACAGCCCCTCGTAGGAGAAAAACGAGAGCTCGGCGCGCGGCTGGGTCGGCGTCGCCGCGCCGGTGGCCGCTTCCCACCGCAACTGACCCATGCGTGCGCCGAAGTCGCAGTCGACCAGCACGCCGTCGGCGGACAGAAAGCGCACGCCGCCGCCGAAGGCTGTTGCCGTGAAACCGCGCGCTGCGAGAACGGTCTTGATGAGCTTGCGCAGTAGGGCCGCTTTGGCCGGCACGAACGCGGCCATATCGGGCAGCAGATCGGGGCGCGGTGACAGCGCGGGTCCCTGGAACATGCGCAGCCAGTTGGCCACACTGCCGAACTGCGGCAGCCGGGGCACGCTGGCAAGGAAGCGGATATCGGTATAGCGCCAGCCGCCCACGAAGGGCCCGGGGCCGCGCGCAAGCGCGTGCAGATTCTCCACCGCAGCCGACGGGAGGGCGGCCTCGCCAACGCTCAGGCACGCGGCGCGCGCCGACAAGCCCTCGAGCAGCTCGTTGCGGCTCGCTTCATCGAGGCTGCCGAAGTAGTCAATGAACTGGGCAACATGGGTGGCCGGTATCCGCAACAGATGCGGGAATCCCGCGGCCGCTTCCTGCGCAAACTCGCGGCGCAGTACCGCTTGTTTCGATTCCGCAGGAATGGTCGTCACGGCGCGTCCTGCTCCGCCGCGATCCACTCATCGGCCGGCGTGGCGATCATGCTCATCGGCCGCGAGCCGTCACGCCGCACCACGCGGTGGAACGTGCGCGATTCGAACTTCTGGCCCAACGCCTGCTCGGCCTCGCGGCGCAGACGGCTGATCTCGAACTGGCCGATAGTCTGGCCGAGCGCCTGGCCCGGGTCGGCGATGTAGCGATCGACTTCCGCCACGATATCCCTCTCGGCGATCGCGGAATCGGCGCGGCGCATAGGCGGCATGAGCTGGCTGTTTCACATGACCGGCGGTGCCGGAGCTGGCGTTGCGCGGGCCCCGCCACTGCCGCTCACCGTCCTACTGCAGGGCGTCCGGCGCTGGCAAGGGTGAATTGGGCCCTTGTGAATTGGGCCCTGGCGAGCGGCGCGGACGGGGGTGGGCATGCAGCGGCAGGGAGTCGGGACCGGCGAAGGGCGCGCGTGGGCGGCCACAGCGGAGGATGGAGGGGGAGATTTCGGCGCCGGCAGGAGGGCGCACTGGTCGAGAAAGTCGAGGGTGGAGGGGGCGGCGATTTTCGTGGCGACTCCTGGTCGTCGGCGTCGGTCAGGTGCAGTCGGGGAAAGTGCGCTGCCAGAGGTCGCCGAGGTAGGCGTCGGCGTAGGCCGTGAACCCGCGGCCGTCGTTCGGGGTGGTGGCGAACTCGTCGAACAGGCAGCCGCTGTCGGTGGCGAAGCAGTCGACGCGCATGAAGGTGCCGCAGGCAGCGCCCAGCGCGCTGGCGCCGCGCAGGATCTCGTCGAGGCAGCGCGGCGGCTCGCCGAGCGGCGCGAGCGGGTTGTCGGTCTGGACGTGGTCGTCGATCGGCGTCCAGTCCGGCGCGTAGAAGCGGTGCCGCGCCGCGTGCTGGCGCGTGCGCTGCACCACTTGGATGACGGCGACGCTGCCGCCGAAGGCGTAGCACTTGTACTCCGTCGGCAACCCCAGGCTGCCGTCCTCGCCGCGCGCGAACTCCTCGACCAGCAGCGGCCAGCGCGACAGGCGCCCGAAGGCCTGGCGCAGCGCCTGGCGCACGTCGGCGCGTGGCAGTGCGACGCCGTGCAGCAGCTCCCGGTCGCCGGCGACGACGTGCACGCCGCGCCCGCCGGCGCCGTGCACCGGCCGGATGACGAACTGCGGCGGCAGCGACGCGATCGGCAGCGCCGCCGTGCGCCGGCCGTACCAGTAGAGCGCCGGCACGCGCATGCCGTGCTTCAGCGCGAATTCGCGCCCGTTCCACTTGTTCGACAGTCGGCGCTGCCAGTGCGCGCAGCAGTGCCAGCGCGCGTCAGGCTCGTCGCGGCTGCGGCGCACGGCGAGTTCGGCGATGCGGTGCAGCGGACGGCCAGAGCCGAGACCTCCCCACCAGACGCGTTTGCGCGTCTGCAGCCGCTGCGAGAACGTGATCACCGCGCCGTCTCGTAGCCCGGGCGAGCAGGAATCGGAAACCGATCGAGCACCGACTACGCCGTCGATCGCAGTTCCGGCCAGTTCAAAGCGCCCTTCAACCAGATCGCGAACGAGGCGCGCGTGTTCACGCCCAAGGACACCGCGATCGTCACGCCCAACAGCGACACGCCCTATGCGTTCCTCTGGATGGACCTGCGCGCCGAGCCGATCGTGCTGTCGGTTCCGGCCGTCGAGAAGGGTCGCTACTACGCGGTGCAGCTCGACGACGGCAACACGTTCAACTTCGGCTACATCGGCAGTCGCGCGACGGGCAACGACGCCGGCGACTATCTGGTCGTCGGTGCCGACTGGAAGGGCGAGACGCCGCCGGGCATCGAGAAGTTGTTCCGCTCGTCCACGCAGTGTGCGATCGCGGGCTACCGCACGCAGCTGTTTGGCGCGGGCGACATGGAGAACGTGAAGAAGGTGCAGGCGGGCTTCGCGGTGCAGCCGCTCTCGGCCTGGCTGAAGAAACCGCCGCCGCCCGCGGCGCCCGCCGTGAGCTTTCCGCCGATCGACGAGGAGTCGGTGAAGAAGAGTTTCTTCGAGTACCTCGACTTCGCGTTGCAGTTCGCGCCGCCGGGGCCGGAGGAGATGGAGATCCGGGCGAAGCTGGCGCGTATCGGTGTCGGGCCCGGCAAGACGTTCGACGTCAAGGATCTCCCGCTCGAGCACAAGGCGGAGCTGATCCTCGGCATGCGGGACGGCGAGAAGAAGGTCACCAACGCGGCCGAACACCTCGGCAAGGACGTCAACGCCTGGAAGCTGAGTTCGCCGTTCGGCGACCGCGCGTTCTTCAACGGCAACTGGGTGCTGCGTGCGGCCGGTGCGAATGCCGGGATCTACGGCAACGACGCCGTTGAGGGGCGACCTATCCGATGTCCCGGACGCTCGTGGACGGCACCGTTCTCGACGGCAGCAAGCACGACTACACGCTGACCTTCGCCAAGGAGCAGTACCCGCCCGTGAACGGGTGCTGGTCCGTGACGATGTACGACGGCAAGACGCAGTTGCTGATCGATAACCCGCTCGATCGCTATCTCATCAACTCGCCGATGCTGCCGAACCTGAAGAAGAACGCGGACGAATGGCTCACGCTGTACATCCAGAAGGACGCGCCGGGCCAGGACATGGAATCCAACTGGCTGCCCGCTCCCAGCGGACCGATCTATCTGGTGATGCGCCTCTACTGGCCGAGGACCGAGGCGCCTTCCGTGCTGCCGCCCGGCAGCGGCACGTGGCAGTCGCCTGCCATCGCAGTCGCGAAGTGATCCGCTGATCGTCGAGCAGAGGTACGGCGCTCAGTTGCCAGCGCGCAATGCCGTCACTCAGCCAGCATACGTTCGCGTCGCTCCTCGTCCTGTTGGTGCGCTCGCTCTGCTGTCGCACGTGCGCGCTTCGGCGCCGTAGCCCGCCAATTTCTGCGATCATTGCCGAGCGACCTCGAGCAGCAGGCACCCGCCACGCGCACAGCTGGAAAGATCGCGATCCTGGAGACGGCTCAGGGCACGGTATCGATCCAACGCGGTGCACCGGCGTGGCCTGGGAACTCACCAACGCGCACATCTTCGGCAGTTGGTCCCTCGCCCATCTGGGCGATCTGGCACGCCTGCGACGGCCAACCGACCGGCGAGCTGCCCGGTCGCGTACTGCGCTCGGGGCGCGACACCCAACCGGTGACCGTTCCCGGCGGGTGAGCACGCGGCGCACCGACGGGAAGGAATTGCAAGCCGCGGTAAGACGTCTTACAGTTGGCTCATGAAACCAGTCGCTCGATCCGTTGCGACGTCCAAGCTGACCAGCAAGTCCCAGACGGTGGTTCCTCGCGCGATTCGCGAGCGTCTCGGCCTTCGTCCGGGAGATAGCGTGCGCTATCGCATCACGCGAAGCGGCGTCGTGATCGACAAGCGACCTGATCCGGAGGACGACCCGTTCATCGAGTTCGTCGAATGGGCCGGTGCTGAGGACGAAGAAGCTTTCAAGGATCTGTAGCCGTGACCCTGACGCCAGGCGATGTCGTCGTCGTACCGTTCCCCTATTCGGACGCCCTGGCCGAAAAGAAGCGGCCGGCCGTCGTCGTTTCGTCGCGTCAGCTCGAAAGAGATCACGGCCTCGTCTGGCTGGCCATGATCACCAGCACATCCAGACTCTGGAAGGGTGATGTTCCGGTGACGGACCTTCACGCCGCCGGCCTGCCGACGAGCTGTTCGGTTCGATCGGCGAAAGTCGCGACTGTGAGCGTCGAACGTATCGATCGGAGGATCGGCTCGCTGCGCGCTTCCGACTGGAAGGCCGTGCGCGCCGCGCTGGATCGGTACTCGGCGTCGTCTCCGAGGAAATGACGCTGAGCGGACGCGGGTAGCCCGCACCAGCTGCGAACTGCGACGGAGTGCCGAGTCTCGGACGTGGGAGACGGGCATCCGGCGGCCCGCTGCATCGGTCGCTGCCGGGTGACATCGTACTCAGGGCAGGACTAAGGCACGCCGAGTTGGAAGTGGCAGTTCGCGAGTGACACGCCACGAAGCTCCGCACCGGCTTGGAATCGGATTCATACCTGATCGGAGCCACCTATGTTCCGCTCGACATATACATCTACATCGGTGCGATTCCTTCCCGGGCCTGTTGCCGTTTGTATTTTTCTCGCGCTCCTCCCAACGTACGCGGCGGCACAAACGGTCACCGACAGCACATTTCTCAACGCAAACTGGATCGGCACCCAATTCGTTTCCGGCAACGGCGGCGCCAGCACGGGTCTCCAGGTCGTGGCCGGCGGCAATCCGGGGCCTTATCGCAACGTTACCGATCAACTGAATGCAGCGCCCGCGGGAAGCCAGACGATCGTCCTCAGCACCCACATCTATGCCCCCTTCACGTATGATCCGTCTGCCTCTGGCGCAATCGGTTCGCTCGACTATTCCGAGGACGCAGCGTGTACGGCAGGGTGCTTCGGTGCTGGGCAGTCCACCGGGCCAGCGCTGATTCAGGGCGGAACGCTATACATCCTGAGCAGCAGCTCGGTCGTCACCGGGCCAGGGCTCGCATGGTTGCCGCATGCACTGAGTGCGCTGACCGCGGCGGATTTCGGAGCGGTGGACGTTACACCGTTTACTATCTTCGACAACGCGCAGCATCCGAATTTCTCCGCTGGCGGCGCTCCTCTCCAGTTCGGATTCTTCCGGGCGAACGGCACCATCCTGAATGGCGGCGTGTACACCCTGGCGGCCGGCATCGACAATTGGCAGACTACGCTCGTGCGAGCGCCACCGGCGTCCGCGACTGCCGCTCCCGCAGATGGAAACCTCGGGCTGGTCGTTCTCGCCGACATCCTTGCAACGCTCGCGATGGTGTTCCTGCGCCGCACCGGTTGATTGCATCTGCGATCTGCCCGGTCGCGTACTGCGCTCGGAGCGCGACACCCAGGCGGTGACCGTTTCCGGCAGGTGAACCCAGGAGCGCAGCCCGACGCCGCCGGGAACGCGGGCGTCAAAAGAAGAGTTCGAGGTTCTTCTTTTCCACCAGGGTGAAGCCGACCAGGCACTTCACGTTGCCCTGCCCGCGCTGACTGGTGGGCTGGATCGTCATCTTTTTGTTGTTCTGCGCCCCCTGCAGCGCTGCGAACTGTGCCTCCGCGAGGACCCGGCTTCCGCAGGATGCTCCACCCCAGCGGTACTCGTCGAGGGCGCCGTTCGTGTTCTTGACGTACAACCGGCCGTGGTTGATCAGGGAGGTGCCACCAGCGCGGGCGAGACGACGAAAAGCGTCGTCAGAGAAAGTCCCAGCACGGCCACCACATTGGGATGCGTAGTCCATGCATACATGATCCCCGCCAACCCATCGTTCCCGAGCCGGCACACCATTGTGGCTAGCGTCGCACGCCCGGCACTGCTCGCACACAGCGCCGAATGCCTTTCCCCTCACCGATGGTCGTGTCGGAGCTTGCCACCACGGTGTTGACGATCCTTGGATTCGCTGCTGGCGTCGTCGAGGTCCAGTAGTGGCAGTTGACGATGCTCGGCCCGAGCGTCGGACTGAAGCAGCCCGCCTCGCACGGAAACGGGTCGAGAATGCCGCGCAACTCGGCGAGCGTCGGGACCCGCCAGTCCGTGTGCCCACCCAGCCCGGCTTGGGATTCGGGGCGTTGCGGGTTTGGGATGAAGCCGTTCACCTCCGAGAGCCAATCGCCCATCGCGGAGCGCCAGTCCATCTGGCGCTCCGCGCCGTGCCGGCAGGCCGTGCCGCCAACCTTCTGCTCCCATTCGAGCCCGGTGGCGCTATCGGTCACGGTGCCGTCGCCGTTGTCGACGAACCGCGGTCCCGGCAGCGGGTCGCACCCGGTCAACGCGCCGTTGACCACCGACACGACCTCGGACACGGTCACCTGACCGTCGCCTTCGAAATCGCCGCGGCATTCGGCAAACGCCGGCGTGACCAGGCACGATGCAAACGCCCGCGCAGCACACAGCGAGTAGAGCGCGTTAATTGTGCGGGCACCTCGGTTCGAGGCGTAGCACTCGCACTGCGCCGGCGCCAAGGGCAAGTGCGCCGCGTGTTGCGGGTAACGGTCCATCATGATCACCCGTTTCGGGATGGTGATCACTGATTTCGGGATCGTGATCACGCCCTGAGCGCGCGCTACGCCCCTCGCCTCACACACTGGGAGACGGAGCGGGCCGGGCAGCCTGCGCGGCCCGTCGCCTCCCACCACCGATGGGGGAGGAGGCGAGGATGGCCACCGAGAGACTGCCCATGCACAAGGCCCGAGAGATTCTGCGACTGAAGTGGACCGCGGCGCGGCGCCACCGCCAGATTGCCCGCGCGCTGCGGGTCGGCGTGGGCACCGTCAGCGCCGCGCTGGAACGCTGCACGCTGATCGCTTCGCAGCCGGAGCACGAGCCGGTATGCATGGAGCACGAACCCGCCATCTGTGTCGGCGGTGCCAGATAGAGCAGTGATCCGTTCGGCGCCACACCCGTACCGTGCCGCGTGGGCGACGACGTGCTCGGCTGCGATGTCGCGGTGAACGGCAGCGGCAGCTCCGCCGCCGGGACTGCGGCCGAGACCGCGCCCGAGGTGGCCCCCGCCGTCGATATGGAGACCGCGGCGATCGCCCGCGAGGCTGTCGAGCGCGGCGTACCTTTCATCGCCGTCGGCGCCGTATCGGACGGGAAGAGCGATCCCCTCATGCTGCCGGGATCTCCGACGCAGTTCTTCGCGTACGATCGATTCGCGGCGGGCAAGGCCGCGATTGCCGCGACCGCCTGCCTCGAGCGGTTGCAGCAGCAGGCGAGCGCACCGGCCGCGCAAGACAGCCCGCCCTGAGCTGCGGCGGGCCGCGCACGCGGCGGCGAAAGGAAGCGCGGGCGGTACCCGAGAAGGGATTCGTCCGATACAGTAGTTGGGCGCCGCTCGGCGGGTGCACCAACCGTGCGGCCGGCGGTGATAAGAGCGAGACTGAGATGAGGTCCTTCAGCTGCCAGGCGTGCAGCCAGCTCGTGTTCTTCGAGAACGTGCAATGTGTGCGCTGCGGACACGCGCTCGGATACCTCCCCGACGCCGACGTGATGAGCGCGCTGGAAGCGGGGCCGGACGGCGTGTGGCACGTGCTCGCGCGCGAAGCGCAGGGCCGGCGCTACCGCATGTGCACCAACTACGCGCAGCAGAACGTCTGCAACTGGATGGTGCCCGCCGAGGAGACCGACACGTTCTGCGCCGCCTGCCGGCTCAACCAGACGATCCCCGACCTCTCGGTAGAGGGCAACCGCGAGCGCTGGGCCCGCATGGAAGCCGGCAAGCGGCGTCTGGTGTACGCGATGCTGCGCCTCGGCTTGCCGTTGCAGGATGGTCCCGCCGACCGACTCGCCTTCGCCTTTCTCGCCGACCGCGCCGGCAAGTTCGAGGAGAGCGGCGAAGTCATGACCGGCCACGCCGACGGCCTCATCACGATCAACATCGCCGAAGCCGACGACGCCGTGCGCGAGCAGATGCGCCTCGACATGCACGAGCTCTACCGCACCGTGCTTGGGCACTTCCGCCACGAGGTCGGGCATTATTACTGGGAGCGCCTCATCCGGCCCACCCCGCGGCTGGAGCCGTTTCGCCAGCTCTTCGGCGACGAGCGGGCGGATTACGACGACGCCCTGCAACGCCACTATAACCAGGGGCCAGCGCCGAACTGGCAGGAGCACTACGTGAGCGCCTACGCCACGGCCCATCCCTGGGAGGATTGGGCCGAGACCTGGGCGCACTACCTGCACATCATTGACACGCTCGACACCGCCGCCGCCTTCGAGCTGCGCGTACCGGCGCCAGACGACCAGCGCGCGACCGTCGCCCCGCCGCCAAACGCGCTCTATCGGCCGCAGTTATTCGCGGCCATGATCGAGAGCTGGTTGCCGCTGACGTACGCGCTCAACTGCGTCAACCGCAGCATGGGGCAGACGGATCTCTACCCGTTCGTGCTCTCGCAGCCGGCGCTCGACAAGCTGCGCTTCGTCCACGACGTCATCGGCGACGCGGCGAAGTCGGCTCCGGCCCGAGGTCCTGTTCCCCCCTGAGTCGCGCCGCGCCGGCAGAAGCGCAGTGCGTGTCGACGATCGCGACGCTGCACCGCGCTGGCGGCGAGATGGCGGGGCGCCCGCGTATCGTCGGCTATCAATGTGCTGGCGTCGTACGCGAGGTTGGCCCGCAGGCGCAGGGCCGCAGCCGCGGGCAACATGTTGTGGAAGTCATGATGCACGGCTCGCACGCGGCGCTGATCGCGGTGCCCGCCATGATGACTTGGGACTGCCCGACGGCATCGATGTGAAGCACGCCGCCTGCGTGCCGATTCCGCTCGGTACCGCCGACGACTGCCTGTTCGAGTTTGGCCGCCGGCGAGACGGCCGGCAATCTGCTCATCGACCACGGAGCATTCGCCGCCCGCGCCTGTTTGCGCGTCGCCCGGGCGACCGCGGCGAGCCCCGCGCGCTCGTCCGCGCCCGCCGCCACCGCCCGCGGGCGTCCTGCGCCAGCCGGGGGCCCCAGCCGCGGCCCGCTCAGCCGCGCGCCGGGGCCTGACTCACTCGTGCCAATGCCTGGCCCCTCACGATCACCGCGCCATCGGCCGTGCGGGGGCGGGCACGCGGGCGCGTCCGCTACCGCGCGTTAGGTGCAAGCGCCAGCTCATACGGCCGACGCGCCGTCGCGCTCGCGATAGGGGAAGAAGGGGGGATCCTCCGCGGGCTGGATCGCGCCGTGCGAGTGGCTGACGACGATCTGCCGGCTGCGATCGGCGGCGACTCGGGCGAGATGTCCGAGCGCCGCGACGAAGGCGCCGACGCAGCGGACCGAAGACGAAATGATTCGGCGCGGCGATCATCGCCGCGTCGGCCGCGGTCAGGGCATGGCGCCTGGCGGCAGTTGCCACCGCCGCCAGGGCACGCAGGATCGCCTCGAGTTCCGCCGCCGTCACCCGCACGAACAGTCGTCCTGACCGCGCGCTTCGGCGCCAGCGCGCAAGGCGCAGCGACGCGCCGCTGGCGCGGACCCCGACGACTGCTCGGCCGGCCGCTCAGTCGTTCTTGTCGAGGAACCGGTCGGCGGTGTTCTTCAACGCCGGCGCGCTGTACACGGCCTCCCAACACTCCGGCCCGTCGCTCTTGAGCGCCTGCACCCGCACCGGCAGCGCCAGCGGCAGCGGCGGGAAGGGGATGTTCGGGCCGCGCGCGCGCAGGGCGATGTCGGCCAGCGGCGGCGCGGTGCTGCGCAACACCCAGCGCGTGATCCCGTCCGGCGTGCGGTCGTTGTCGATGTAGCGAAACGCCTTCATGCCGCGCTGCCGCCAGCACGGCTTGCCGCCGGCGCAGGTGCCACCCGCCGGCGCGCGCAACTCGGCGACCAGGGCGGGCCCGGCGTAGATGCACAGCGAGTAGTCCGACGTCGTCAGCGGCGCGCCGTAGTCGGCGAAGGGCACGTTGCCGCTGCTGCGCCAGCGCCAGGTGAGCTTCTCCTGCGCGACGCTGATGCGCAGCCGCTTCTTGAAGCCGACGGGATTGTCGCAGCCGGCCTGCGGCGTCGCCGGACAGACGCCGGTCCCCGTGGGCGTCGGGGTCGCGGTCTCCGTGCCGGTGGCCGACGCGGTCGGAGTCGGCGTCTCAGTCGCCGTGGCGGTGGCCGTCGCGGTCGACGGCGCCGTGGCGGTGGCAGTCGGCGTCGCCGTGGCGGTCGGCGTCGCAGTGGCGGTGGCGGTCGCCGTGGCGGTCGCGGTCGGCGTGCGGGTCGGCGTGTTGAAGATCACCGGCTGCGCCGAGCACTCGGTGCTGGTGGTCACGTCGGCGCCGTCGACGGTGAAGGCACTCGCCGCCACGCCGGCGCCGATGGCGCCGTTCTGCGTCGCGATGAAGACGATCACCTCGCAGCTCGCCGGATTGGTGCAGTCGCCCTCGAGCTGGAAGCCGTCGGCGCTGGCCTGCGTCGGCGGCACGGTGTTGCCCGGCGCCCGATTGCCGATAGTGCTGCCCTCGGTGTCGTCATGCGTCACCGTCTGGCTCGTCTGCTCGCCCAATGCGACGTCGGACGGCGTGTAGACGCCCGCGGTCGAGGGGAAGGCCATCGTCTCGCCGTTCACGCTGCAGCCGCTGATCGAACGCGCGACGCTGCCGATGTCCATCGCAGCCGGAACCGCCCCGTCGGCAGTGGTCACCGGCACGACCGTCGCCGAGCTGAACCCGGCGTTGGCGCTCACCGTCACGGCGCCGCCGGGCAGCGTCAACTGCCCCTGGCCGCCCGCCGCGGCGGCATTGAAGTGCGCCCCGCAGGAGACGAAGTTGTTCGGTAAGCCGGCGATCACCGTGGTGCGCGTCCGGTTCGGCAGCAGCGTACCGCCGCCGGCCGCCACCGCGGTCAGCACGGCCCCCGGGAGCGGGAACTCGCAGCAGCCGTTGGCGCTCATGTTGGTCATCGCGACGCTGGTGACGCGGGCCCGATCGCTGCTGGTACGCAGGATGACGTAGACGTGGTTGTCCTGCGAGATGCAGCGTTCGACGGTCAGCGCCCACGCCCGTTCCGCCGGTGCCATCGCGACCGCCGCCAGCGCGCCGCTCACTACCATGCTTCGCCAGCCGCGGCGCTGTCTGTGCGTCATCGATGCCTCCCCGCTGTGCGACCGATCCGATGCGGTCCTGTTACCCGACGGCGGGCGTGCCGCCGCGCCAACCGCGCCGACGCCGCCCCTCCCCCACTAGCCCGTTGGGCCCCTGGGCTGGGTTTTGTCAAGACACTTGTCGAGGGACGTGCGGTCGACGCCGGCGCGCGGCCCTCCGACGCGGAACGCGCGGCCAGGGGCTGGTGTAGCCCACGCGGGGTACTTCGGCGTCAGAACGCTGCCGGAGAGGGGCGGGAGGTGCACGTCCGATACCGCCCGTTATCAGCACGCGCGCCGAAGATCGGCCGCCGTACACCTCGCCCAGTCTGCGGCAGATCGCGGCGCGCGATGGCGCGCTCGGCAGCCGCCGCATCCTCGGCGTGCTGGCACTGGCGCGCCGCCACGGCCCCGACGCGGTCAACGAGGCGTGTGCCGCCGCCTGCGACCTCGGCCAGCCCACCTACCGTTTCGTACGCCGCTACCTGGAGCGCGGGCCGCCCCCGCCGCTGGCGCTGCGGCAGATCGCTCCGCTCATCCACGCGCTCACCCAGTACCGCGATCTCATCGCCGCCCGCGCCGCGGCCCCGGAGGGCCAGGGTGAGGGGGTGAGACGACGGTCTCGACCACCGCAGTCGATCCGCAATCAACCGACATCGACGGAGGCGGAGGCGATCGACGAAGCCGATTGGTTCAATCCCCTCACGCCGCCCTCTCCCGGCTCGAGAGGGACTAAGCCGGGATCATTCGGGAACAGGCCCGTCATCGTCTGCCGCCCGACCGCGGGTCGGTCTTGCCGGGCCTTGCGATTGCCGGTCGGCTCGGTTGTCACTGGGCCGCAGGTGAACACGCCGCTGCTGCAGGAGGACGAGCCACCCCCGTACACCGTGATCGAGGGCGGCGCGACATCGCCCTACCTGATCACCTGCGACCATGCGGGCCGGCGATTGCCGCGGCAGCTGGGCACGCTCGGGGTCGCGTCGGCGGCGCTCGCCAGCCATGTCGCCTGGGACATCGGCGCGGCGGGCGTCGCCGGGCGGCTCGCCGTCGCGCTCGACGCCTTCGCCATCTCGCAGCCATACTCGCGCCTGGTCATCGACTGCAATCGGCCGCTCGACGCGGCGAACTCCATCGTCGACCGCAGCGAGCACACGCTCGTGCCCGGCAACCAGCACCTGTCGGCGTCAGACGCCGCGCGGCGCGCCGACGGCGTCTTCCACCCCTACCACGAGCGCATACGGCGCGAGCTCGCGCGGCGTGCGGCCCAGGGCCAAGCGACGATCCTGATCGCCATGCACAGCTTCACGCCGACGTTCATGCACGTCGACCGGCCCTGGCACGCCGGCATCCTCTACAATCGCGATCCTCGCCTCGCCCGCATCCTGCTCGCGGTGCTGCGCCGCGACCCGGCGTTGATGGTCGGCGACAACCAGCCGTACTCGGTCAGCGACGAGACGGACTACGGCATCGTCGAGTACGGCGAACGGCGCGGCCAACTACACGTCGAGGTCGAGATCCGCCAGGATCTCATTGCCGACGAGGCCGGCCAGCGCGCCTGGGGCGAACGCCTCGCCGGCCTCTTCCGCGCCGCCCTCACGCAGCTTCCGCCGCGCGCCGGCTGATCGGCGCCGCGCGGCGCGGCGCGCGTCAGGCCGGCAGCGGCAGCTCGTCGGTCCAGACGCGGAAACTCTCCAGCGTGTTGGGGCCGAAGGTCGTCGTAATGGCGACGTCGGTCGCGTCGCGGCCGCGGGCGATCAGCACGCGGCCGATGCGCGGGACGTTGTTGCGCGGGTCGAAGGTGTGCCAGGCGCCGCCGAGGTAGGCCTCGAACCAACCGGCGAAGTCCATCGGTCCGTAGGGCGGCGGGATGCCGATGTCGCCCAGGTAGCCGGTGCAGTAGCGCGCCGGGATGTTCATGCAGCGGCAGAAGGCGATGGCGAGGTGGGCGAAGTCGCGGCAGACGCCGCGGCGCTCGTTGTAGGCCTCCCAGGCCGACTTGGTCGGTCGCGCCGACTGGTAGTCGAAGGTGATGTGCCGGTGCACGAAGTCGCAGATCGCCTGCACGCGGCCCCAGCCGGTCGGCGCGCCGGCGAACAGCTTCCAGGCGGTTTCCGACAGGCGATCGGTCTCGCAGTAGCGGCTGCCGAGCAGGAACAGCAGGGTCTCCTCGGGCAGTGCGTGGATGGCGTACTGCTCGGCGCCGGGCGCGACCGGGTCGGGTAACCCGGAGTCGTTCACCACGCCGGTGGCCGAGAAGCGAATGCGCCCCTGCGGCGCCACGACGCGGCTGCACCAGTTGCCGAATTGGTCGCGATAGAAGACGAACGGCACCGAGGGATTGGACGTCAGGTGGTCGGGCCGGACGATGTCGGAGACCCGGCTGTGGTGGATGCTCAGCGTCAGGATGAGCGGCGTGGGCTGCGGGAAGCTGTAGATCAACTCGTAGCCGACCTGGATCTGCACGCGCGTCACCACTCCAGCTGCGGCAGTTGCTTGAACACCGTGCGAACGCCTTCGCTCCATTCCCGGCTCAGTGCCGTGAAGTACGGATCGCCCGGATGGAAGCGGCGCCGCATGCGCAGCTCGAAACTGTCGCGCTCGTAACAGACCAGGTCGATCGGCATGCCGACCGACAGATTGCTACGCATGGTCGAGTCGAACGACACCAGCACGCACTTGGTCGCCTCCGGCAGGGTGGTCGAGCGCGTGATGACGCGATCGATGATCGGCTTGCCGTACTTGGTCTCGCCGGTCTGCAGGAACGGCGTGTCCAGCTCCGCCTCGATGAAGTTGCCCTCCGCGTAGGTGCGGAACAGGCGCACCGGCTCGCCGCGGATCTGTCCGCCGAAGATGAACGAGGCGCTGAAGGTAATCTCGCTGTGCTTCAGGTGCTCCGCGTCGCGGCGCTCGACGTCGCGGGTCGCGTCGGACACCAGCCCCGCGACGTCGAACATGGTGCGCGCGCTCCACAGGGTCGGCCCCTCCTGCGGGTTCTCGGCGCGCTGCTTCAGCACGCTGACGATCGCCTGCGTCCCGGCCAGGTTGCCGGAGCTCAACAGGACGATGACCCGATCGCCGCGGCGCTCGAACACCGTCATCTTGCAGAACGTCGCAAAGTTATCGACGCCGGCGTGGGTGCGAGAGTCCGACGCGAAGATGAGGCCTTCGTCCAACAGCACGCCCACGCAGTAGGTCACGCCGTCGCCACGCCCGCAGCGTAGACCGGCAGCCCCGCGCCCGATAGCCGGCCTCGGCGCATTTCCCGCGAAAGCCATGCGCCTCGGCGATGCGCCGCAGAAGCCGCCGACATGGTGGAGCGTGTCTTGAGTGTCCGGCAGGGACTCGAACCCAAGGCTCCGGGATCATCCCCGGCATCACGTCGGCAGGCGCTGGGCGGCGGGCCGGCGCCGCTGCGACCGCGCTGCGCGCCGACCCGCGCCGCTGCTCGTTCAGACCGCGCGCCCGCGCAGGGAGGCGGCCACCAAACCGATCAGCGATACTGCGTGCAATACCTGCCGAGTGTATGACGCGCTGCAGGTCGGCGCGCCGCTGCATCGGTGCCTCGACCTTCTGGCCGGCCGGCAGACGGCCGGTAAGCGCGGCGCGCAAGTCGTCGACGCGCGCTTCGCCGCGCGCCACGAGGTCAACGCGGGGGAGCTGCTCGGGGCGCGCGAAGACCGCCGCCGCCTCGACCAGATCCACCACCACTCGGCTGCCGCCGGAGACCCGCCCAGGCCCGGCGGCTCGGGCAGCGTGCGCACCCAGAAAAGCCGCCGCCCGGTCGACGTCTACAGCTCGAGCGCATCGTCCAGACGCAGGTAGCGGTGACCGCGAAGGCGACTATCGAGTCGGGTCGGTCGAGTAGGATCAGCGTTTCGTCGAGATCCGCGCCGCCGTCGGCGCGCACCACGAACCTTTCATCTGTTCGACTGTGAAACGCCACACACAGTATCGCCACCACTTACAATGCCGTCGAGATTGCAATCTGAGGGGCACGAGCTGAACACCGGCCCACCGCCGGCTCGCCACGCGCAGCCTCCAGAGCTCGCGCCGCCGCCCGCGTGCGCCCTTCGGCAGCCGGGGGCCCCAGCCGCGGCACGCTCAGCCGCGCGCCGGGTGACGCAGTGCACCGCAAGGCGCCTCAGGATGCCGCGCGTCGCGCCCGCACCTCCACCTCGCGCTCGACGTACCGCCACTCTTCACTGGCGCGCAAGAACGCCAGCAGTTCATCGAACGCGCCGGCGTGCTCCGCCGCGAACTCGAACCATGTCAAAAAGTCGAACGGCTCACCCAGGTCGTGGCTATGGAACACCCGCCCAGCAATCGCCGGCAGATAGCGCATGCTCCCACTCACGTGCCGCAACCGCTCCTCGAAGATAGCGCGACGCTCGTCCTGGGAGAGGGCCCACCACGCCTCGGACTTACGGATCGGGATGAGCACCGCGCACAGGGCCTCGGGGCGCCCGAGGGCCGCCTGCGCCGCGGCGAGCCGCTGGTGCTCCTCACGGGTCGTGTACCGCTCGCTGCTCGGCGCCCCCCGCAGCGACCACGCCGCACGATCGAGCACGCCTGGCGTTGCGTCCTGCGCATGCAGGATGCGCAATCCAGACGACTGCGCCAACCCGTCACCGGTCACATTGACCTGCCGCTCGACGGCCCACTCTCCGCCGTCCGTGCCCGCGAAGCAGAAGAGTCGATCGGTCATGCCGATGCGATGCCGCGAAGCCCTATCCGTTTCGCCCAGCCCCTGCCGACCCCGTTCTCGGGCGTGGTCGGGCGGTTGACGCCCGCTGGCGCTCCGTTCCATGCCACGGGGCCGTCGGGCTTGCGTGCGCAGGGCCGCTGCCGATCGCGCCACGGGGGTGCGTGGCACGACCTTTGGGTTCTTCAATCCCGTCGGCGGGGTGGCGCTACTCGTGGCGAGCGCCGTGGCGGGATGGTTGTGGGATCGTCATGGCCCGCCATGCACGTTCTATGCGGGCGTGCTGTTCTCCGCGCTGGCGAGGGCGGGATTGGTGTTGCAGCCGCAAATCGCGAAACGAAGCGGCCGCCGCTCGGGCGGGACGGTCAGCGCGCCGTGGGCTCGGCCCCGCGCCGGCCGTGGTGCACCCAGGCGGCGAGATCGGGCATGACCGTCGCGGCAACGCGCGCGTCGTAGCCCGCGAGTTCGTCCGGCGCGAGGCGCTCGCGCCACTCGCCGAGGGCGCCGCGGCGAAAGAACTTGCGGGGATCCTTCCAGTTCTTGTCGGAGGCGTTCGGGGCCACCGTCGCGGCTCGCTCGCGCATGCGGTCCAGGCTCGCCTCGGACGCGAGCGCGGCGGCCCGTGCGGGGGTGCACGGGATTGCCAGCGCCGCGGCGAGTCGGGTCAGCTCCCCCGCGAGGTCCGCCTTCATGTCGGCGTACTGGAACAACGCGACGTTCGGTTCGTGCCGGCGCTGCCACCCGGTCTTGAGATGATGCAGTACGGTGCCGAGGTTGGTGATCACCGGGGTGGTGTCGTTCACGAAGGCCCGGAAGCGTTCCACCGGATCAGCGATCGGCTCCGGGCGGGGCGGCAGGTCGGCGAGGTCGGCGAAGCCGACCGCTTCGGCACGCAACGCCATGAAGTGGTCGAAATCCATGTTCTCGCGGTCGCTCAGCCCTCGCCGCTACCCAGGACACTGATCTGTACGCTGGCCGGGACACTGGCGTTGCCGGCGAGGTCGGTGACGATGACGGTGAAGACCCAGTCCGTCGCGATGCAGGGGCCGGTGGTGCAGGTGAAGCCGTCGTCGAACGGCACGCGGGTGGTCCCGAAGGCGAACGGCATCGCATAGGCGCCGACGCCGATCTCGAAGATCTCGCCGTCGTCGCGCTCGGCGATCATCTCCCATGCGGCGGCGTCGCCGTCAGCGTCCTCGAAGCTGAACGCGACGGTGAACGGCTCGTCCAGCGCCAGCAGGCAGCCGGTGAATCCGTTGCAGGTGACCTCGGTGATCTCGGGCGCCGACCCGGGCGAGGCGGTGGCGGTTGGCGTCGCGGTGCGCGTGCGGGTCGCTGACGGCGTGGGCGGCGGCGTCGGCGAGGGCGACGGCGTGCGGCTGACGGTCGACGTCGCGGTCGGCGTCAGCAGCACAGGCGCCGTCGGCGACGCCGATGGGATGTCAGTCGGACGACTGGTGACGGTCGGCACAGCGGTGGCGGACGCGGTCGGCGTCGGCAGCGGCGTCGGCACGCCGTTGAGGGCGTAGCCGACGGCGCGCAGCAGCTCGTCGATCGTCACCCCGCCGTTGACGTTGCGGTCGAACGCGGCGCACAGCGCCACGTCCTGCAGGCCCAGCGCGATGTTGACTCCGGTGATGATCTCGTTGATCGACACCGCCAGATTGCCGTCGCAATCGCCCGTCGCATCGACGCCGGGGCGCTGGTTGCCGAAGTCGAGATCGCCGAACGACTGCCCCACCCGGGTGACCACCACCGTCGGTGGGTTGGCTGTGGTCTGGACCCAGCCCGGGCGCTGCACCTCGCGGACGTCGTATTCCCCCTTGTCCTCGGCGGGGAAGCCATAGGAGCCACTGGCGCTGGTCGTGGCGCACGACTCGAGCGCGAACGCGTCGCAGATGCCGTCGCCGCTGGTCGGGTTGTTGAGCGTGTCGTCGCCGTCGTCGAGGAAGACGACCCAGCCGCTGACGCCGGGCTCGGTGCTGTCGCGGACGCCGTTGCCGTTGACGTCCTCGAACTTGTGCCCGGCGATGAAGCCGTGCGTCGGCGTCGCGGTCTGCGTCGGCGTGCCGTCCTCCGTCTCGTCATCCGTCGGCGTCGGCGTTCCCGTGACCGTCGGCGTGGTCGTGACGGTCGGCGTGCTGGCCTAGGAGTCGAGCTGATTGCCGAAGCTCACGTTCAGCTCGACACCGCTCTCGGGCGCCAGCCCGGCCGGGAACAACTCGAGGGCGCCGCCGGCGGGGAAGGTCGGGTGCCAGCCGGCCTGCGCCACCTCGCGAATGGTCATCGCGCCGCCGCCGTTCACCGCCGCGTACGGCAGGCGGAACGAGTAGCGGCCGTCGCCGGCGGTCGTCGCCCGGTGCACCGTGCGGCGCGAATCGGTCAGCTCGATCTGCCAGCCGCCCAATCCGGCCTCGCCGCCGTCGCGCGCGCCGGTGCCGTTGACGTCATGGAACTTCACGCCGCGCACCGTGACGTCCTGGAAGTTGCCGAAGTCGCGCCCCACCCAGTAGCCAAGCTTGATCGGTAGGCCGTCGTAGCGGCCGCTGGCCGGTCCGGTGGCGGTCCAGCCGCTGCGTTGCTGCTCGCGGATGCCGAAGGTGTTGAGGCCGACCGGCAACTGCTCGGGCGTCACGCGGACGGTATAGCCGCCGTCGGCGCCGGTGACGGCGCTGCCGATGACGTTACCGATGCCGCTCAGCACCTCGATCGTCCAGCCCGGCAGGCCCGGCTCCAGCGGGTCGAGTTGGCCGTTGCCGTTGCGGTCATCGAATTTGATGCCGGTGACCAGCATGTCGTCGCCCTCGACGACGATGCCGTTGGTGTCGCTGCTGAACTGATTGGCGAGGAACGGCAGGCAGACGTCAACCTGCAGCTGCCCGTTGCCGCGCTTGATGCCGTTGAGGATGCCGGCGCTCTCGTCGACGCTCGCCACCGGCTGCGGCGGATTGGGCGGCACCGGCACGGCCCACTTGGTCACCACCGGCAGGTTCGGGATCGTCGTCTGCAGTTGGCTCTCGTTGATCGTGATCGACGGGACGAACGGGTTGTAGGTGAACTTGAAGCGGAAGTAGTTGGCGCCCGCCTCGAATAGTCCGCTCGGGCCGATCTCGGCGCCGCTCGGCACGACCAGATCGACGGGCACGTTGATGCCCTCGACGAACTTCTTGCCGCCCGGCACCCACTTCTCGATGAACGTTTTGATCTCGCCGACCCTGTCCGGAAGGATACCGACGAGGTCGAAGCTGATCTCGTGCGGCTCCTCGCCGTCGCGCACGAAGTTGACCAGGCCGACGACGCTGGCGGTGCGTTCCTGGTTCACGCCAAGCCGCAGCGGATCCTCGATGCGCCCGCGTTCGTTGCGGATCTGCTGGCGTTCGAGCCGCGGGCCGACGAGCACCATCATGTTGTCGGACGCCTTGCCGAGGTACTTGCCGAGATCGAGGGTCGCCTGCACGGCCGACACGCCCGGGGTGCGGGCGGTGACGATGCCCTTGAAGAACGGCGCGCCGCGGCTGAACGAGTCGGTGACTTCGATGACGGCGTCCATCGTCACCGGTGGGCCGTCCTCCTTCTCGGAATCCATCGCCGCCTCGGAGCTGACCTCGAAGTCGAGGAACTGGCTGGCGACGACAGGCGCCGCCTTCCTGCCGAGCGCCTTGGCCAGCTTCGCCAGCGGATGCTTGCCCGGCAAAGCGCCGATGCCCTGCTCGACGCCGGCCATGAAGTCGACGTCGCTGATCAGCCCCTGCAGGAAGCCGAGCTTGATCGATTTCACCACCGCGTTGCCGGTGCGACCGATGAAGCTCAGCCGGTCGTCGCACGGCCCTTCCGAGAACAGGATCATCGGCGGATTGGGGAGCTCCTTGCCGGTGGCCCGGGTGATGAGATCGGAGGCCACGTTGGCCGCCGCGTTGGCGATCGACGACGGCTCGATCTCCAGCGAGTCGAGGGTGATGAGGCAGAAGCCGGAGATGACCAACGCGCGGTTGGAGTACTCCGTCACCCCGTCGATCGTGCGCTTGGCGCGCACGACGTTGAAGCCGAGCCCGGCTTCGCCCGGCGCGAACGTGACCTGCCCGTCGATGATCTCGATCTTCGCCGTCTTCAGATCCGGCGTTTCGACCTCGAAGCGGTCCTTCAGGTAGTTCTTCACCCGTGACAGCGCCGCGTTGAGCAGCGCCGGCCCGACGACGCCCTCGATGAACTCGAATTCGATGTCGGAATCGAACGTGACGTCGAGGCCGCTGGCGTCGAGCACCTCGAGATCCTGCGGGGTGTCGCCGCACAGCCCCTTGCCGAGGATCAGCTGCGGGTTGAGGACGATGGGGAACTTGCAGGTGGCGGGGCAGTCATCGCCGTCGAGCTGATTGCCGTCGTCGCAGTGCTCGCCGTTCGGCGCGGCGTCGTCAACGACGCCATCGCCGCAGCGCGCCGGCGAGCAGTCGGTGCGGCAGGCGTTGGGCTCCTCGTCGTCGTTGAGCGGGCCGTCGTCGCAGGCCTCGCCCGCGTCGACCGTGCCGTCGCCGCAGACGCCGCCGCCCGCGCAGAGCCGGGCGCGGAAGATCTCCTCGTGGCCGGCTGCGTTCTGGCCGGTCAGGTCGTTCTTGGAGCGGAAGAAGACCTGCGTGCCGTCGCCGCTGAGCGCCGGATGGGCGGTGGTCGGGCCGCCGATGCGGCCGTTGGGATTGTCCGTCGAGAACGTCACCTGCACCGCGCGCGGGATGCCGGTGCCGTCCCACAGGTAGATCTCCCAGTTGCGGTCGGGGTTGGTGCCGAAGAAGTCGTAGTTGGACATGAAGGCGATGCGGTTGCCGCTGCCGTCGATTGCCGGCGCGAGGATCGCCGGCTGCACGAAGGTGCGCGCCTCCGGCGGGCCGCTGAGGAAGTCGCCGCCCTGGGTGTTGGTGATCTGGACGAAGCGCTCGATGTCGTGATCGTAGAGGAAGACCTCGAAGCCGCCGTCGGCGTTCTCACCGGTGTAGTCGCGGTTGGAGAGGAAGGCGATGCGCGTGCCGCTGGCATTGACCGACGCGTCGGAGTTGGCCGGGTAGCGATCGCCGGAGGCGAGCGGGATGTCGCCGCCGCTGCTGCGCGTCGTCTGCAACAGCACGTTGCCGGGCGATTCGTACACGTACAGTTCGAAATTGCCGTCGCCGTTGCTGCCGGTCAGATCCGACGGCGTGGCGAACGCCAGCCGCGAGCCGTCGCGATTGAACGACAGGTAGCGGCTGGCAAGAGGCGTCAGGGCCTCGAACATGCGGTTGGCGTACGGCTGGGTGACGAAGGGGGCCTGACTGGTGGTGAGGTCGAGCATCTGGATGAAATGCCCGAAGCCGCCGCCGAGGTCGGTGGTGAAGAAGCTGAAGAAGGCGAGCCGATTGCCGTCGCCGCTGATCGCCGGCGCAATGGCCAGCCCCGCCTGCTCGCCGCCGGCGATGCGGCGCGGCCGCTCGGCCGGCGGCACGCCGTAGTCGTAGAGAAAGGTGGCAATCAGGTCGAGGGCGCCGATCGACCCGCTGGTCGCATCGTAGACGACGCGGCTGCCGCTGTCGCTCAGCGAGGCGGAGATCCAGCCCTTGTTGCTCAGGGTGTCGAGCGCCCCGGTCTGCGTATCCAGCCGCTGCACCAGGGCGGGACCGAAGTTGTCGTTGGTGAAGGCGACGAAGCGGCCGTTGGCGCTGGCCGCGGGGTGGTCGTTAGCCGCCAGGAAGGGCCCGCTGCCGTGCGTGAGCTGCTCGATCGCGGGCCGGTCGCAGTCGACTGCCTGCGCCACTCCCAGCGTCGCCAAGTTCATCAGGAAGCAAGCTCCGAACGCAACGGCCCTCGACATCGCGCTCAGTCTACCCTGAGCAAAGCCGTTAACTGAAAGGCCATTCTTGCCGGTGACCGCCTGTGGGCTCTCGGTGGTGAGACGTGGTAGTCGGGCGTCATCATGGTTGCTCCCGCGCCCTGGGTTCGCCGCGCCTGCGCGGTCGGGACCCTGCTGGTGATCGCCTCCGCGGGGCGCACGCCGGCCGGCGACGGCATGTTCTTCGGCCATGAGGTGACCGAGTTCCCGATCGTCACCAGCGGCACCACCCGCAAGCCGCTCGGCATCACCACCGACGCCTTCGGCAACCTGTGGTTCACCGAGTCGGCGGCGCGGCGCATCGGCAAGCTCGACTCCAACGGCGACGTCACCGAGTACGTCATCGCCAACGAGAACAGCAGGCCGGCGTTCATCGCCCGCGCGGCGGACGGCAACCTGTGGTTCACCGACAACGGCAGCCCCGCCGCCATCGGCCGCATCACCCCCGGCGGGATGATCTCCGCGTTTCCGCTGCCGCTGCCGTTCAGCCTGCCGGTCGGCATCGCCGCCGGGCCGGAAAACACCATGTGGTACACCGCCTTCGGGCGGATCGGCCGCATCACCCCGGGCGGCACGATCAGCGAGTTCGTCATCGACGACCTGCGGGAACTGGGGCTCGTAACCCGCGGGCCGGACAATGCGATGTGGTTCACCGCCGGCGAGTCGGTGGGCCGCATCACCACCGGCGGCCAGGTGCAGACCTTCGCGGTCGGCGGACGGACGATCGGCATCACCAGCGGCCCCGACGGCGCGCTGTGGTTCACCAGCAGCGAAGATTACGCCATCGGCCGCCTGACCCCCGCTGGCGCGCTGTCCACCTTCACCCACGGCGACCCGAGCATCGTCCCGCTGTTGATCACCCGCGGGCCCGAGGACAACCTCTGGTTCACCAGCGCCGAGGGGCAGATTCTGCGCATCAATGAAGCCGGGACGATCACTTCGATCGCCGACCTGGGTGAGAACAGCGGTGTTACCGACATTACCGCCGGCTTCGATGGCGGCCTGTGGATCACCGAGCAGAACGTCGACAAGATCGCCCGGGTGGCGGCGTTGGACTTCAACTTCCTGCAGCTCGGCGGCGGCGCGGCGCCACTGGCGCTGGCGCGCGGCGGCGACGACACCGTCTGGTTCGCCGCCGCCGGCGGCAATCGGGTCGGCTTCCTGAGCCAGAACGGCTCGCTCGTCCAGCACGAGCTGGGCAGCGGCCACACGCCGGCCGGCATCGCCGTCGGCCCCGACGGGCGCGGCTGGTTCACCGGCCAGGAGAGCAACACCATCGGCGTCGTCACTCGCGAGGGCGAGGTGATCGAGTTCGTCATTCCGACGCCGAACAGCTTTCCGCAGGACATCGTCCTCGGCCCGGACGGCAACTTCTGGTTCACCGAGTTCAACGGCAGCAAGATCGGTCGCATCACGCCGCAGGGTGCCATCGTGGAGTTCCCGACCCTGACCCCGAACAGCAACCCGCAGGGCATCGCCGCCGGCCCGGACGGCAACCTGTGGTTCACCCAGCGCGGCTCCAACACGATCGGGCGCATCACCCCGCAGGGGATGCGCACCGAGTTTCCCATCCCGACCGACGGCAGCGGTCCGTACGGCATCGCCGCCGGCGGCGACGGCCACCTCTACTTCACCGAGTACAACGCCGGCCGGGTGGCACGCATCACCACCGCCGGCGTCGTCACCGAGCTTGGCACGCCGATCTCCGGCTCGCTGCCGATGTACATTACGCGTGGCCCGGACGGCGCCATGTGGTTCACCGAGAACTCCGCCAACCGTCTCGGCCGCATCAGCCGCGACAGCCGGGTGACCAAGTTCGACCTGCCGGTCGACAACGCGGGTCCGACCGGCATCGTCGGCCGCTCGGACGGCCTCCTGCTCTTCGGCCTGTTCAACCTCGATCAGCTCGGCGGCGTCGAGCTGGCCGCCGCCGAACCGACCCGCACCGCCACCCCGACCCCGACCGCGACGGCGCCGCCCACCGCCAGCCAGACCGCGACGCGCAGCGCGACCATCACCGCCACGCACAGCGCCACCGTGCCGGCGACGCCGACCGCAACGGCCACCCGCACCGTCACCGTCGCGCCCAGCCCGCCGGCGACCGCGACCCACACCGCGACCGTGCCGCCGACGCCGACCGCAACGGCCACCCGCACCGTCACCGTTGCGCCCAGCGCGGCTGCGACCGCGACCCACACCGCCCCGCCCGCCGCGACGCCGACCAACACCGCCCCGCTCGAGTCGACGCCGACCAACACGGTGCCGACCGACCCCACCGCCACCGCCACCGGTGCAACGACGCCGGTGGACGACTGCCGCGGCGACTGCACCGGCGACGGTCAGGTCTCGGTCGCCGATCTCATCACCGGCGTGAACATCGCCCTCGGCCGCAGCCCGGCGTCGAGCTGCGCCTCGATCGATGCCGACGGCGACGGAGGGGTACAGATCAACGAGCTGATCGCCGCCGTCAACCGCGCCCTGCTCGGCTGCGCCTGAACGCCGCCGCCGCCTCGGCCAGCGCCCCTCGCGCGCGATCGACACCGTTTCGTATCAGCCGATAAAGGAACACCGGACACTCCGGGACGTGATCGGTGCCGGTCAGGGCGACGAATGTGCGACGTGTGGACCACGCCTCGCCTCACCACTCGCTCCTCCCTGCCTCAGGCCGCTGGGCGGGTTCAGGCAGCTCGGCGAGCGACCCATAGGCGCAATCACCGTCTGTCCATGATTCGAATCAACGCGGGACACCGAGAAATGTGCGGTCTGGGTCTATGCGTGTTCTCACCCGCTGGCTGTTCGCCGCGGCACGCGCTATCGTTGGCCATGCATCGGTCGATCATGACGCTCGCGCGTTCTTGACCTTGCCACCCCGCCATCCGTCGGTCTGCGGGCATTCGGCACTAGGTGCCCGAAAGGACGACCACCATGCTGGATGCTCCAATGGCCAAGGCGATTGGCGGTGGCCTGAGCGAGCAGGAGGCGGCAGGTCGCCTCGCCGCCGATGGCCCCAACGAACTCGCGCGCACCGGGCGGCGGACGCCGTTCCGGATCGTGCTCGAGGTGCTGCGCGAGCCGATGCTGGCGCTGCTGCTCGGCGGCGGCGTGCTCTACCTTCTGCTCGGCAGCCCCGAGGAGGCGCTGATCCTCCTGGCCTTCGCGCTGTTCTCCATCGTGATCACGGTCGTCCAGGAAAGCCGCACCGAGCGCGTGCTGGAGGCGCTGCGCGACCTGACCAGCCCGCGCGCGCTGGTGATCCGCGGCGGCGAGCGCAAGCGGATCGCCGGTCGCGAGGTGGTGCGCGGCGATCTCGTGGTCCTGGCGGAGGGCGACCGCGTGCCGGCCGACGCAAGGCTGATCGAGGCCAGCGACGTCCAAACCGATGAATCCCTGCTCACGGGGGAGTCCGTGCCGGTGCGGAAGCTGGCAAGCGCGGCATCGCCCCCGGCGCGTCCGGGCGGTGATGATCTACCCCATGTCTTCTCAGGCTCGCTGGTGGTGCGCGGCAGCGGCCTAGCCGAGGTGACAGCGACCGGCCCGCACAGCGAGATCGGCCGGATCGGCCAGTCGCTCAGTGCATTGGCGGCCGAGCCGCCGCGATTGCAGGCGCAGATGCGCCGGCTGGTGAAGCTCTGTGCGATCGTCGGCGGCATCGTCAGCGTGCTGGCGGTGGTGCTCTATGGCACGCTGCGGGGTGGCTGGCTGGATGCGCTGCTGGCCGGCATCGCCATCGGCATGTCCATGCTGCCTGAGGAACTGCCGGTGGTGCTCACCGTCTTCATGGCGATGGGTGCCTGGCGTATCTCGAAGGCGCGCGTGCTCACCCGGCGCGCGGCGGCGATCGAGACGTTGGGTTCCGCGACCGTGCTGTGCACCGACAAGACGGGCACGCTGACCCAGAATCGCATGACGGTGGCCGGGTTGTGCCTGCCCGATGGCACGGCGTTCCAGTCGCAGGATGGGGTGATGCCGGCGCCGTTTCGGCTGCTCGCCGAGACCGGGCGGCTGGCCAGCGCCCCCCAGCCCTTCGACCCCATGGAGAAAGCCTTCCATGCGATGGCCGAGACCGTGCCCGGTGCGATGCCACCGGTGGCATCCGATCTGCTCCGCACTTATGGCCTGCGGCCCGACCTGCTGGCGATGACGAATGTCTGGCGGTCCGACGCGGAAGGGGGCGAAGCGATCGTTGCGGCAAAGGGCGCACCCGAGGCCATCGCCGCGCTGTGCCACCTCGATGCCGATGCACTCACCGACCTGACCGCGAAGACCGAAGCGCTGGCCGCGAAGGGCATGCGCGTGCTCGCCGTGGCCGACGCCGCACACAGAGGTGAGGCTTGGCCGGAGACCCAGGACGAGTTCGACTTCCGCCTGCTGGGCCATGTGGGGCTGGCGGACCCGCTTCGACCAGGCGTGGTCGAGGCGGTCGCCGAATGCCGCACGGCCGGCATTCGCGTCGTCATGATCACGGGCGACTACCCGGCCACCGCTACCGCCATAGCGCGCCAGGCGGGGCTGGACCCCGAGACAATCGTGACCGGCGAGGCGCTTTCGGGCATGGACGATGCGACGCTGGCAGAGCAGGCGCGCACCACCACGGTCTTCGCGCGGATCATGCCGGAACAGAAGCTGCGCATCGTGGCCGCTCTGAAAGCGGATGGCGAGATCGTCGCCATGACCGGCGATGGCGTCAACGATGCACCGTCGCTCAAGGCGGCGCATATCGGCATTGCCATGGGCGGGCGCGGCACCGACGTGGCGCGGGAGGCGTCTTCGCTCGTGTTGCTGGACGATGATTTCGGTTCGATCGTCGCGGCCGTGCGCCTCGGCCGGCGCGTCTTCGACAACCTACGCAAGTCCATGGGCTTCATCATCGCGATCCATGTCCCGATTGCGGGCCTGGCGCTGCTGCCGCTGATCTTCGGGCTGCCGATCCTGCTTTGGCCGATGCACATCGCCTTTCTGGAGATGGTGATCGACCCCGTCTGCACCCTGGTCTTCGAAGCCGAGACGGAAGAGGAGGGCATCATGCAGCGCCCGCCGCGCGATCCTGCGTCACCGCTATTCTCCGCCTCTCTGCTCGGCTGGAGCGTGTTTCAGGGCGCCGTTGTCCTGGCCCTGACGGCGGGCATTTTCCTGGCGGCGCTTGCTCGCGGCATGCCCGCGCCGGAAGTCCGGTCGCTGACCTTCTTCGCGCTGGTGTTCGGCATTGTCGGCCTGATTTTCGTGAACCGGTCGTTCAGCGCCTCGATCATCACGGCGTTCCGGCGACGCAATGCGGCGCTGCGTTGGGTGCTTCTCGTCGTGACGGTCGTGCTCGGCGTGACCCTGGTGGTGCCCTTCGCACAGCACCTGTTCCGCTTTGGGCCTCTGCATGCGGACGACATCGCTCTGACAGCCGCCGCCGGGCTCCTGACCATCATCATCCTCGAAATCGTGAAGCCGCTTTGGCGGAAGCGCCTATTGACCTGATGGCGCCTCGGTACAACGCGGACCAATGCCGAGGTGAAGGACGGCCTGATCTTCGCGATCGCCACGCTGGTGATCTGGCCGCAGCTTCCCGACCGGCAGCTTGGCCCCTTCGATGCGATCAATTCGCACGATGTCTGGCTGCTCGTGGTTCTCGTGCTGGCGATCGGTGCTGCTGGGCATGCCGCGACCCGCGTCCTCGGGCCACGATATGGCTTGCCGATGGCGGGGCTGGCCGCCGGCATCGTGTCCAGCACGGCAACGATCGGCTCGATCGCCGCACGGGAGGCGCGAGACCCTGCGAGCATGGGTCCGGCCGTTGCCGGAGCCGCCCTCTCAACCTGCGCGACCTTCCTGCGGATGGCCGTCCTGCTTTTCACCACCAGTCGGGCCACGCCGCTGACGATGGCTCCGATGCTTGTCGCCGGCGCCGTCGTTGCTGCGGCCTATGCACTCTGTTTCGCATGGCCGGCGTCGGCGTCGCGCGAAGCCCCGGGACGCGAACCTGGCCGAGCATTCAGCGCGGGTGCCGCACTCGGGCTGGCGGCCATGATGGCGCTTATGCTCGTTGCATCTGGCCGGCAAAAGTAATTGTCGCTGATCAGTCTGCGGCGCGCTCCATCTCAGCGCGCCCGGCGCCGCGCGGACCACGTGCCGCGGGTCCCGGCACGACGCGCTGCGGCGCCGTACTCAGCGCACCCAGGTGATCTCCAGGCATCGCCTGCCGCCCGGCAGATCGAGCGCGATCTCGTCGCCAGGGGGCTTGCCGACCAGCGCCGCACCGAGTGGTGAGCGTGCGGTCAACACCAGCACCTCGCTGCCGCCGACGTCGAGCTTCTCGCCGCCGCCGACCGGCGCCAGAAAGTAGACCGTCGCGCGGCCGTCCTCGTCGGTGAGGGCGACCAGATCGCCGAGGCCGATCGGATCATCCGGCGCACGCGGCGGCAGTCGAAAGACCGAGAGGATGTTGACGGCCTGCTGCGTCGTCTCGACGCGCTCGGCGAGTCCCCGCGAGAGGTAGCCGGCCTCGGTCGAGCGCGTGTCCTTGGCGTGCTCCTGCTTGGCTTCGGCGTGAACCGCCCCCGACTGCACCGTCTGCTGGGCGGCGGTCAGGCGGTCGAGCGTCGCGGCCAAGCGCTGGCGCAGCCGGTGCAGCACGTCACTCTTGTCGATGGTCACCTGCATCGGCCGCCGTCCCCATATCCCCAGGTCGCGCTCGCGTCGGACCGAGGCCGATGTCGCGGCGCCGGAATCCTTACCCGCCGCCGGCGCGTCGCGGCAAGGCGGCAGCCGAGGTCACGGCCGGCACCGCGGCGGCAGGCGGTGGTCGAGGGCGAGGAACGCTCGACGGTGCTCGGCGGCGCCGCGAGTCCTGGCTCACATGCCCCACAGCCGCTGCACCAGCAGGAAGAACACGGGAATGCCGACGACGATGTTGAACGGGAAGGTCACGGAGAGCGACAGCAGCTCGAACAGACCGGGGTTCGCCTGCGGGATCGCCTGCCGCATGGCGGCCGGCACGACGATGTACGACGAGCTCGCGCACAGCAAGGTGAAGAGCAGCGCATCGCCGGGCCCCATGCCAATGAGCCATGCCAGGCCCATCCCCACCAGCCCATTCAGCACCGGCGCGACGATGCCGAACACCACCAGCGCCGGCCCCACGCGCAGCAGCTCGCCGGCGCGCCGGGCGGCGAGCATGCCGGTGTCGAGGAGAAAGAGCAGGACCATGCCCTTGAAGAGCCCGACCATGAACGGATCGAGGGACTTCGCGTGGGCGTTCCCGGTGAGGATGCCCACCACCAGGCTGCCGAGCAGCAGGAAGACGGTGCCGTTGAAGAATGCCTCGTGCAGGAGTTTGCGCCAGTCGGCCGGGGCGCTGTTGTCGCGCGCGAAGATCTGCACCAGCAGGATGCCGGCGATGATCGCGGGCGTCTCCATCAGCGACATGATCGCCACCATGTAGCCGCCCGACTCGATGCCCCGCTTCGCCAGGAAGTCCGAGGCGACGATGAAGGTGACGATGCTGATCGAGCCGTAGGTCGCCGCCATCGCCGCGGCGTCGTACACGTTGAGGATGCGCCGCAATGCGAAGAAGGTCGCGAAGGGCACGAGCAGCGCCATCGCCATCGCCGCGGTGACATACAGCGCCACCTCGCTGGTGAGGCCGGAGGCGGCGAGCTTGGTGCCACCCTGGTAGCCGATCGAGATCAGCAGGTACGTCGAGAAGAACTTCGGCAGCGGGTGCGGGATTTCGAGGTCTGAACGCACCAGCACGGCCGCGAACCCGAGAAAGAAGAACAGGGCGGCGGGGCTCAGGATGTTGGCGAGGATCGTATCCAGGTCCATGGTCGACTCCGGTCTGAACAAGGGCCGTGGGCGCCGAGGGCCGCGGCCATCGCGGCGCCGGCAGGGGGACTGGCCTGTATTGCTGGGCGCGCTATCGTTCGGGAGTTCTTTCGGCCGAGTTGGCCAACCAGCCCATCATACGCTAACTTTATCGTGTTTCAAGAGTCACGATTCTAGAGAAGAGGCTCCAGTGTCCAGCGAACGAACGAACCGGCGGCCCGGCGCGCCGCCCAGGGCGCCAGGGACCTCGTCCGGCGGGAGCGCCGACGGCGTGACGAGCTGGACCTTTCTCACCAACCACGCCCATGTCCTGCTGTCGATCGCCGCGCAGCCCGAGCCGACCCTGCGCGAGGTGGCGGCGCGCGTCGGCATCACCGAGCGCGCGGTGCAGCGTATCGTGGCCGATCTGGAGACGGCCGGGTATCTGCGCCGCGACCGCACCGGCCGCCGCAACTCCTATCAGATCGATCCCGACCTGCCGTTGCGGCACCCGGTGGAGCGACACCAGGCGGTGAACATGCTACTCGCGCTGGTGCGCCCGGCAGCGCCCACCGGCAAACCGGGGCGGCGCGCGGCGGCGACACGCCGGAGAGACTCCAAACCACATGGACATCCGCGGTAAGACCGCACTGGTGACCGGTGCCGCCTCGGGCCTCGGCGCGGCCACGGCTCGGCGCCTCGTCGCCGCGGGGGCGCGGGTGACGGCGGTCGATCGCGATGCCGATCGCGGCGCGGCGCTGGCCGACGCGATCGGCGCCCGCTTCGTCGCGGCGGACGTCGCCTCGGAGGCCGATATGCAGGCGGTCATCGCGGCCCTCGACCAGCTGCGCGTGCTGGTGTGCTGCGCCGGGGTGCCGGGCAGTCGCGCCACCGTGCGGCGCAGCGGCCCGCACGACCTGGAGAGCTTCGAGGGCATCGTCCGGGTCAATCTCACCGGCACCTTCAACTGCGTTCGGCTGGCCGCCTGGGCCATGCAGGCGTTGTCGCCGCTCGCCGACGACGGGGAGCGTGGCGTGGTGGTGACCACCGCGTCGATCGCCGCCTTCGACGGCGTCGATGGCGGCGTCGCGTATACCGCCAGCAAGGCCGGCGTCGCCGGGATGACCTTGCCGCTGGCACGCGACCTCGGGCGCTTCGGCATCCGCGTCGTGTCGATCGCGCCGGGCAGCTTCGCCACCCCCATGACGGCCGGCCTGTCGCCCGAGTACGGGGCACAGATGACCGACGCCACGCCCTTTCCCCCGCGTTTCGGCGACCCCGACGAATTCGCCGCGTTGGTGGCCCACATCGTCGACAACCGCATGCTCAACGCCGAGGTGATCCGCCTCGACGGCGGTCAACGCATGCAACCGTCGCGCCTGCGCTGAGCGCATGACCGGCGACGCCACGCCGCGCGACGCCGCGCCCGCGTCCGACGCCGACATCGACTTCCTCGATCCGGTCGCGATCGACGATCCGCACGCGTACTTCCGAACCATTCGCGAGCGCGATCCGGTCCAGTGGAGCCGCCGGCACCGCGCCTGGATCGTCACCGGCCATGCCGAGCTCGAGCAGGCGTTCCGCGACCCCGCCTTGTCGACGGCGCGCATGGGCAGCTTCCGCGCCCGCCTCAGCGGCTCCCGGCGCGAGGCGCTCGACCAGGCGGTGCAGCTGCTCGAGGGCTGGATGCTGTTTCATGAACCGCCCCAGCACACCCGCTTGCGCGCCCCGCTGCGCCGTTCGTTCACACCCAAGGCGCTGGCGGTGCTCGAACCGGCGATCGACACCCTCACCAGCGACTGCCTGGATCACCTGGCCGCCGGCGCCGGCGACGCGCCCATAGACCTCGTCGCCGCCTATACCCATCCGCTACCGGCAGCGGTCATCGCGCGGCTCTTCGGCATGCCCGCGGCGCTCGGACCGTGGCTGCGCGAGTGGTCGGCGCGCTTTGGCGTGGTGGTGTTCGGCGCCACCGGCCGGCCCGACTACGAAGCGGTGGCGCGCGCCGCCGGCGCCGAGTTCCACGACCACCTCGGCCGGCTGCTCGCCGAGCGCCGCCGCGCCCCGCGCGACGATCTGATCAGCGCGCTGCTGGCCACCGAAGGTCGGCCCGACGGTCTCAGCCCGATCGAGATTCTCGGGGCCTGCTCGCTTCTATTGTTCGCCGGCCACGACACGACGTCGAGTCTGCTCGGGTCGTCGGTCGTCGCGCTCACGGCTCGGCCCCACGCCGCCGCGGCGCTGCGCGCCGGCGCGCTGGACCTCGACCTGGCGATCGAGGAGTTCGTGCGCTTCGAAACGCCGGCCAAAGCGATGATGCGCCAGGTGACCGCGGATACCGACCTGGGCGGGCATCGGCTGCGCCAGAGCGACAGCGTGTTTCTCACCATCCTCGCGGCGAACCGCGATCCTCGGGTCTTCGCCGCCGCCGACGAACTGCGCCTCGATCGCCATCCGAATCCGCACCTGTCGTTTGGCCAGGGCCATCACTTCTGCCTCGGCGCCTGGCTCGCCCGACTCGAGGCACGGCTGGCGTTGCCGGCACTGGTGCGGCGCTTTCCCGAGCTGCGGCTCGCCGGGCCGGTGGCCTGGAAGCCGAACATCTCCGATCGTTCGCCGGCCGCCATTCCCGTCCATCTGGGCCGCAGCTCGCCCTGAACGAGGCGGCGCGCCGACGTTGGCGCGACACGCGGCGCTGATGGCGGGAGCGGGCTGGAGTCGAGCGGAATCGCCGCGTCCACAGGCCCCCGCGGTGGCGCGTGTGACACGTCGCCCCGTCGTCACGCAGCCGGCGCTGGGGTGGGCGTCCGTCATCCGGCGGGGCGGGCCTGGGAGACCTGCGCCGCGATAGTCTTGCGCACGCGCTGCGAGCCTCGCAGCCCTCGACATGTGCGCCGCCGCGGAGGGGCGTGCGCGGGGCACGCGGAGGACGCCCGGCTGGGCTCCGTCGGGACGGCGGCGGCTTCGCTGCGGTCCCGACGACTGGCAGGTGGCGCCGCACCGCCCTTCCCCGCCCGACGCTGGGGCGCCGGCCGGCGGGGCGCGGAGCCTTGCGCACGGTGGTGGCGGATCCGCGCTTCAGCGCCACGCCGCAACTGCGTCGCCCGCCTCCTCGCCCCCCTCGGGCTACCGCTTGAGCGTGCCCCGTCAACCCGCCTTCCCTCCTCGATCAGACCGACACGCAATTCATCAACGGGCGGCCGTTCACGACACAGTTCTCCGCTGGAGCGCCGGCGACGCAGAGCACCACGACACCCCTGGGACGCCAGACGGTCGCCGAGCTGGACGGACAGGGACGGGTCACCAAGCGCAGCACCGCCGGCCTGCATCCAGTGCGCGACAACTACGATGGGCGGGGCCGTTTGAGTTCTATCGTGCATGGTCCCCACCCTGACCCGAACGGCAAGGCGCGGGTGACCACGTTCACGCACAAGGCGACCATTGACCCTGCCGACGTACAGAACGGCTACCTTGATGTCGTGACTACCCGCTCGGCGAGCGCGGCGAGCGCGGCCGCAGCGATGGTCAACACCATCGCCACGGCGAGGGCTGCGTGCCCCTTCATGCGGCGCCTCCGGGACACGAAGTGGATTGCCAGGGGCTCAGACCGCCACGGGGAGATGTGCGGGACTGCGACCGCGGGCCTGGACCGATTTCGGCAGGCGCATCGCCGGCCATCTCAGCCCTTCGCCCTTCATCTCTGTTCCTCTCGTTCTCTGGCCAGCCGCTCGGCCGGATCCGGCGCGCCCATGGCGCGGTACATCGACTCTGCTTCGCGCAGACCGGCTAGCAGGAGCGCGGGGTCGTTGCGTCCCGCCACGCGCGCCTCAGCTTCGCGCAGCCGCGGCAGTAAGCAAGCGCCGCCGCTCTTACGCACCAGCTCGCGGGCTTCGGCGATCACGGGTGCGATCTCCTGTTCGGGCGCGCCGGCGGCGACGAGGGCATCGATCAGCGCGGCACGGGTAAGGGCGGCTTGAAACCAGGCACCGCCGGCGTCCGAGACCTCGATCCCTTCGCGCGCCCTGGCGATGGCAGCCTCGGTGTCACCGCGAGCGAGACCCGCGTCGGCAAACACCGCTAGGTAGGAGCCCTGCCAGTCGAGCGCCGTTCCCTCGGTGCGACCCTGCGCCAGAGCCTCGGTGAAGCGCTCTTCGCTGGCGCCGTAGTCGCCGGTCAGGAAATGCGCCACCGCGAGGCTGGAGGAAGCGATGACCTGCGAGTAGCGGCTTCCCATCGCTTCGGCGACTTCCAGCCCCTCCAAACAGGCACGGAGCACGTCCATGACCGGCACGCGAGAGGTGCCGCGCGCGGCATAGGCTACGGTGGAGAGAGACCCGAGAGCCCACCCCAGGTTCTCCGGGGCGTGGTGCTCACGCGCCATGCGGATGGCGCGCTCCGCGCGCGGCCAACACTCGTCGAAGCGACCTCTCATCGCCAACGCGTATGCCGCCAGATGCTCCGCCCAGATCAGCGGACTGTAGCCAACCACATCGCGGCCGACCTGCGGGTCTCCGCCGGCGATTTCGATGATGCGATCGAACGCCGCGATCGCCTGCGGCAGGCGGCCGCCGATCAGCGACGCGTAGGCACGTCCGGTCTCGATCGCGACGATCTCACCAGGATTCATGCTGGCATCGATCATGGCGCTGGCCTCGGTGGCGATTTCCAGGGCCCTGTCGGCTCGACCGAGGACGACGTGATGAGCGGCCACGCCCATCAGCATCGACGCCGTCGCCGCCGGGCGGCCGAGCTCCTGAGCCAGCGAGCGCCCTTCGTCGAGAAGCTCGTTCATCTCTTCCTCGCTCATGCCGAGGCGCCAGGTGCCGCCGGCGAGAATGTTGCGGCAGGCGAGGAGGCGCGACTCCTTGACGTCGACCTCACGGACGGAGCGGCCGAGGTCGCGTACCTTGCGCCAGTGCCGCATCCCAACCAGGGGATCGCTGGCGCCGGCCCGCTCGGCGGCGCGCCGGTGCCAGCGTACCGCCTGCGCGGCGTCGGCGGCCTCTTCCCAGTGATGCGCCAATAGGGCGGACTGCTGGTCGAGGTCGTGCGCGTGCGCCGCCTCGATGACGCGCGCCACGGCGGCGTGCAGCTTCTTCCGCCGCTCGCCGAGCTGCGAGGCGAGCGCGACCTCCTGCGTCAGCGGATGCTTGAAGAGATACTCGACCACCGGATACAGCGACTGCTCGTACACGAACTCGGTGTCCTTGAGCTTCTGGAGAGCCTCGCGAAGCTGTGGCGCGTCCTGCTCGACGACGGCGGCCAAGGTCGGCTCGTCGAACTCGCGGCCGATCACCGCCGCGGTCTGCAACACGTCCTTCTCCCTCTCCGCCAGCCGATCGATGCGCGCCGCCAGCAGCGCCTGCACGGAGCTCGGCACCTCCAGCTTGTCGATGGCTGTGACGAGGCGATAGGCGCCCTTGCCGCCCTGCAGCTTCCCCGACTCGATGAGGTTCTGCAGAACCTCTTCGGTGAAGAACGGGTTGCCGGCGGTGCGCTGGTGGATCGCTTCGGCGAGACCTCTGGTGCTGGAATCGCCGCCGAGCAGCGCCTCGACGAGCTCGCGAATGGCGTCGGGTCCGAGCGGCGTGATGGGGAGCTGGTGGTAGAACGACTTGCCCATCCACGGCGCCTGGTACTCGGGACGGAAGTTGAGCAGCACCAAGGCGCGCGTGCCCGACGCGGCCTCGATCAGCGGCTCGAGGAAGGCGGCGCTGCCGCCGTCGAACCAGTGCAGGTCCTCGAGCAGGGTGACCGTCGTCTCCTTCTGTCCGCGCGCCTGGACGACGCGGCGCACGATGTCGAACATCTGCCGCTGGCGCGCCTCGGGATCCATCTTCGGCGCGGGGTTCTCCGGGTCGGGGACACCCATGAACTCGAAGTTGAGCGGCAGGCTCTCGCGCAGGCGCTCGTCGAGCAGCAATAAGCGCCCGGCGATGCGCTCGCGCGCCGTGGCGTCGCTGTCCTGCTCGGTGACGCCGTAGAAGGCACGAAACAATCTCAGCACCGGCAGGAAGGGGATCGCCTTGCCGTGCGCCACGCCGGTGCTCTCGTAGGTCATCAGGCCGCGGGCGCGGCAGCGCTCGAGAAACTCGAAGCAGAGGCGGCTCTTGCCGAGGCCAGCGTCGCCGACGATGCCGACGACCTGGGCGTTGCCCTCGCGGGCGCGGGCCAGGGCAGACTCGAGCACCTGCATCTCGTCGCCGCGGCCGACGAAGCGCGAGAAGCCGCGGCTGCGCGAGACGTCGAGGCGGGTGCGCATCTGCCCCAGCCCCTGCAGCTCGAAGACGTGCATCGCCCCCTGCACGCCCTTGATCTCCATGGCGCCGAGGTCGGCGAGCGAGAAGTAGCCGTCGATCAGCGCCGCGGTGTGCGCCGTCAGGTAGACCTTGCCCGGTTCGGCGATCCGCTCCATGCGCGCCGCCAGGCCGACGGTGTGTCCCTGCGCCGTGTAGTCCATGCGCAGGTCGTCGCCGATCCTGCCGACGATCACCTCGCCCGAGTTGATGCCGATGCGGGCCGAGAAGTTGAGGCCGCGACGGAGCCGCAGCTCGTTGGCGTAGGCGCGCAGGCCGTCGAGGAGGTGCAGCGCCGCGTAGCAGGCGCGGCGGGCGTGATCCTCGTGTGCGATCGGCGCGCCGAAGAGGGCCATGATGCCGTCGCCGGTGTACTGATTCACCGTGCCCTCGAAGCGGTGCACGCCCGCGGCGAGGATCTGGAAGAACTTGTCGAGGATCTGGTGCCACTCTTCCGGATCGACCTGGCTCGCCAGCTCCATCGAGCCCTTCACGTCGGCGAAGAGCACGGTCACCTGCTTGCGCTCGCCTTCGAGCGCCGAGCGCGCGGTGAGGATTTTATCGGCGAGATGCTTGGGCGTGTACGAACGGGGGTCGGGGATCGGGAGCTGGGGACTAGGAGACGATCCCGTCGCCGACCCCTGCAACCCGGCGCCGCATTCGCCGCAGAACTTCTCGCCAGCCGCGTGCGCTGTGCCGCAGGCGTTACAGGTCAGCGCCAGCTTGGCACCACACTCGACACAGAACTTGCGGCCGGCAGCGTTCTCGACACCGCAGGATGAGCACTTCATGACATCAGTTCACCTTCGCCCCTTGATGGCCAGCGTGCACGCGCGCTCCCTCTGGCGTCGCGATATCCCCGCCTGCCGATCGCGGCGAGGAGCGCGACTCAGATATGGCCCCGCTGAGGGTTGGGAATCGTGAGCACGAACTCGCCGCGCACCAGGTTCTGGCGGCAGGCCGCGAGGGTTGAGCCCGTCGCAATCACGCCGCGAAGGCCAGGCGCGGTGGCACAGTAGAGTCCCCCGTCGATCTGCTTGTAGCGCGCGGGCCGAAGCGCCTGATCTACGGTATCGTGTGATCATCTGCTCACTCGCCCTTCGGTGCCGGGTATCGCAGAGTCGCTCCGGCTTGCCAACACGCCTCGCCCCAGACGCATGGTCATGGCCGGCGAACATGCTCACGGTCAACGACCGTTGCCCGCGCAGCGCACCCACGAGTTCTCGTGGACGGCTCACAAGACGATCTCGATGGGGTACTGCCCGTGTCCACGCCGGACGCGGCATGTATGGCACCGGCACTTCCGATACCGCGCGTTATGTGCAATCCGCAGCTCATACGGACTACCCACTTCGGCGAACGAGGAGACGGCGACATGGCGTGTGATTGCGCAGGCACCTGCCCGAAGTCCGCACAGTGCATTGCGATCTACATCCACGACACCGGTGAGTGCTGGGTGCTGTGCAGCAAGGACGCTATCGTCTTGGCGGCGGACGAAGCGCGGAAGGTGGCGCTCGACCAAAAGATCGACGTCGACATGCGCGGCATCGAGCTGGCGCAGCTCGGCGAGTTCCTGTCCGCCCGGGCCGAGGTCGACCTGCTCATCCCCGCCCGCAACACCACCGACTGGGTCGACATCAAGGCCAAGGACATCACCCTCGGTGATCTCATCGAGCAGTCCGGCCTCGTGATCGCCGCCGCGGGCGCCGCCGCCGACTGAGCGCTCAGTCGGTCAAGGCGAGGATCCGCTCGGTGATCTGGCCGGGGGCTTCCAGCGGGAGCTGGTGGCCGGCGTCGGGGAGGGTGTCGAGCTTCGCCTCGGCGATGGCGCGGACCAGCTCGTCGGCCAGCGCCGGGGTGGTCAGGCGGTCCCGGGTGCCGACCATCACGACCGTCGGGATGCTGATGTTCGCGATGCCCTGCCGGAGGTCCATCGTCTGCATGGCGCCGAGGAACCCGGCCCGGGCCGCACGACCTGACCGGCACCGCCGTCTGCCTGGCGTCGCGCGGCGGCGACCTGATGACCGGTCAGGTACTGGTGGTCGACGGTGGGATGATCATGCTGGGGTGAGGAGCAGGTTGTGAGGTTGTTGGTTGTTCGCTTGCTGACTGCCGAGAACCGACAACCGAACAACCAACAACCTGACAACCTGCCTCACAGTTCCAGTGGCGCGATCCAGATGATGTCACCGTTGTTGTCGTTGCCGAGGAACAGGCGGCCGTCGGGGGCGAAGGCGACGTTGGCGGGACGGCCGTGCGTGCGCGTGCCGTCGTCCCAGCCGCTGGCGAAGACGCTGAACGACCCGCTCTCCTCGCCCTGCAGCTCGGAGCCGGCGATGATCTCGCCGGTCGCGGGGTCCATGCCGATGGTGATCAACCGCGCGCCTTCCCACGTGCCGAAGACGCCGTGCAGCGGCACGTAGACGCGGTGGTTCCAGGGTGCCGGCCACTTGCCGGTCTCGAAGTCGAGATCGAACGGGGTGTGGCCGACGATGAAGGCGCCGCCCTCGGTGGCGACGCCCGAGCAGTCCGGTACCGGCATGATGGCCGGGAAGGGTTGGTTGGCGGTCGCGCAGCAGGGGTGGCCCCAGTCGTCGCCCTGCCGCACCGGCACCAGCTTCTCGCGACCGCCCTGGGCGGCGGTGTAGTCGCGCGCCAGCTCGACGGCGAAGCAGCGGTTGTGGCCGCGCGCGCAGCGGATGGCGATGGGGTTGCGGAAGCCCTTGGCCACCTCGGCGCCGCCCGGCGTGCCGTCGATCCTCAGGATGCCGCCGCGGAAGGGGTGCTCGGGATCGCAGGACTCACTCTGACTGCCGCCGTTGGTGACGTACATGGTGCCGTCGTCGGCGATGTCGAGCACCTTCGGCCAGTGCAGCTGGTCCTGGAAGCGGCCGGTGGCTCGGCTGATCTCGACCACCTGCTCGCGGGCGCCGGACGGCTCACGGTCGCCGGCGGTGTACGGAACGCGCATGATCTTGATGAGATCCTGCTGAAAGTAGAAGTAGCCGTTGGCGAACAGCAGTCCCTGCGTCGCAGGCAGGTCTTCGAGGAACGTGATGGTCTGGTCGGCGACGCCGTCGCCGTCGTCGTCGGGCAGAATGACCACGGCGTCGAGTCCCTGGTCGCCGCGGCCGCCGGTGGTCAGGGTGCTTGGCGAGGCGACGAACAGCTCTCCGTTCGGCGCGAAGCGCAGCTGGCGGGCGTTGCCCACCCGCCCGTAGTAGTGGGCGCAGAAGCCGGCCGGCAGGTGCAGGAACGAGAGATCGGGCGTCTCGGGAGCGCCGCCGGGGACGAGCACTTGGCCGTCGGCGGTGAAGCGCAGCGAGCCGGGCAGGTCGCAGAACGGCGCGCGCGGCGCGCCGGTCGGGCTCGGGGACGGCTCGCCGATCGCCGTCTCGGTGGGCGCCGCCGTCGGCTCCGGTTCCGTCGCGCTCGGTTCCACGGTCGGGGTTCCCGGGACCGGCGTCGCGGTGGCCGGACAGCCGTCGAGAGCGGCGCCGACCGCGGCGACCAACTCGTCGATCGTCACGTTGCCGCTGCCGTCGGCGTCGATCGCCGGGCACAGGGAAACGGCCGCGTTGCCGAGCGCCATGGCGACGCCCTGGATGAGCTCCGCGATGGTGACGAGGCCGCCGCCGTCGCAGTCGCCGGTGCAGGCCAGGGTGCGGTGCGGCGCGGCGCACAGCAGGAGAAAGAGAACCGAGGCGGCGAAACGGGACACTGCGACAGGCATTCCTTACGTGCGGCCGGCGTCGGTCGACGCGGTCTGTCGGTCCCTATCGATCCTGCCCGACAGTGGCAACGGCGCCGGCGCCTGATTCACCCGTGCCAACGCCTGGCCCCTCACGATAACCGCGCCATCGGCCGTGCGCGGGCGGGCACGAGGGCGCGGCCGCTACCGTGCGTGATGTGCAATCGCCAGCTCATCCGGCCTACGCGCGTCCGAGGAGGCGTAGCGCTGCCGGTTCCGGAGGAGCGCGGCGCGGCGTCCCCGGCTAGGATCGCGACCGCCGCGGCAGCGCAACCGCCAGGGCGACGTAGTTGGTCGGATAGAGATGCGTCGTCGCCGCGAAGTAGCGCTGGCGCAGGACGTCGGCGTCGGCGACTTCGCGCAGGCGGAACCCGAGGCGCTGCAAGAAGGCGCCGGCATCCTCCGGGTGCAGGGCAAAGGTCACCGGCTCGCCCAGCAGGGCGAGCAGATTCGCGGAGAAGCGCCGCGCGACGCCGCGCAGGTCGTGGTCGTCTTGCAGGTACCACAGGTCGAGCACGACCTGCGATCCGGACGCACTCATGACCCGCATCGTCTCGAGCGTGCCCTTTACGGCCGCGCGAGTGAGATACATCGACACGCCCTCCCAGACGAAGAACGTCTTGCCTCGCTCGCGGAAGCCCGCCGTGCGCAACTCGGCGCGGAAGGATTGCGTCTCGAAGTCGACCTCGACCCGCCGCACATCGACCGGCGGGAGCTCGGCGGCATGGTGCGCCAGGATGCGCGCTTTGCGCCGGCTGGTGGCGGGATGATCGACTTCGAAGACTGGACGGCCGCGGAGCGCCCTTGCCAGCCGGTAGGCGCGCATGTCGTAGCCGGCGCCGAGCACAACGACCTGCTCGACGCCGCCGCGCACGGCGCGTACGAGGGCGTCGTCCATGTAGCGGTGCCGGCCCAGGACGAACTGCAGGAGGCCGTCGGTCGCCCACTCGGCGTAGCGCCCGAGGTCCGGCAGTGCCCCCTCCGAGGCGATGGCCGCGCGCGCCAGGGGTCGCAGAAACCACTGCGCGTATGGGTCGTCGACGACACGCCGGCTCGGCGGCCGCGTGTGCTCGTGGGCCCGCATCAGGCAGACGGCCTCCGCGGTCCGGCTCGGCAGGTTGCGCAGCACGCGACGCTTCTCGCCCGTGGCGCGGGCGCGCGCAAGCGCGCGGCGCGGCCCGCCGCCACCCGCATCGCGGCGCACTCGATGCGGGCTACCTCCATCACCCGGGCGATCAACAACGGCGCCTCCCTCGAGGAGGTCCAAAGGGCGGCCGCCAGCCCGACGCCTCGACAACGAAGCTGTACTACCGTCGCGGGTACAAGCGGGAGAAGTCGGCTTCGTTCTTCGCGACCTACTGACCCGTCTCAGGCGGCGCGCCTGCTCTTGAGAGGAACGAAGCGGATCTCCGCGCCTGCTGCGTGCCGGACGGCGATGAGACCGAATGCGAGGTGACGTCCGCAGAGGCGTGCACGGCGAGCGGCGGCACGGCGAGCGGCGGCACTGCTGCGGCGGCACGACGTGCTCGTCGGATCCATGCGGGACTGCTGACGGTGGCGGCAGACGACTGAGCCGCGTCGCCAGCGCGTTGTTCGACGACGGGCCACGCACGCTAGGGTACGTCGGCGATGGGTTGCATCGCGGTGTCGCAGACGCCGCCGACGCTGACGGTCTCCATGGTGGGATTCGCCCGGCAGTCCTCGCCGCGCCCTTCGACACGGCAGGTGAGTTTGAGCGGCTCGCCGCTGGCCAGCCAGCTCGGCGTCTTGCGCAGGCGCCCGATCTCGGCAAAGCGGCAGCCGCGCGGGGTGCCGTAAGGGACACAGCGCGATGCGGCGCGCAGCTCGATCTTGCGCCCATCGATGACGAAGCCCGGATACCGATCGAGGACGCTCACCACGTCGCGCGTCGGCTGGTCCTCGATCACCGCCTGGCGGAAGTCGTAGCCGCCGTCCTGGCGCTCGCCGACACGGATGCGGGTGGCGGCGATCAGGGCGAAGTCGTCGCCGCGCTGCGCGACGGCGCCGGAGATGTACTCGAGTCGCTCGCCCGCGGCGAAGCATCTCCCCATCGCCGGCGGGTGATAGTAGTGGCGCAGGCGGGTCAGGTCCGCCGTCGCGGCGTCCGTGAACACCGCCTGCAGGTCGCGCTCGCCGCCGAAAAGGATGCGCTCGAACTCAGCCGCGTTCTGTTCGTAGATCGCCTGTAGCTTGGCGTAGGGCGAGGTGGTGGCCAGGTCGGGGCGCATGAAGCACGACGTCAGCCCGGTGGTCTGCGTCAGGTACTCGTCCCAGATGTTGTACTGCGCGACGGCCGAGGCGACGCCCTCGAAGTCGCCCGACGAGCGGCAGCCCTGGCCGCGCAGGCAGTGTTCGACGCCGCGATTGCGGATCGACAGGGCGATGACGTTGCGCTCGCAGGCCGCGTAGGCACTGCAGCCGCGCCCCAGGTGGCCCTCGTAGATGGCGGTGCGCATGACGTAGTCGAGCTGCCGCGCCCGCGCCAGATCGAACCCTGGCCAGTTCGCGCGGTTGGCGGTGGCGAAAGCGTCCCAGGCCTGCTGCAGGCTGTCACGCCGGCCGAGCAGGCGGCGGTTGGCGGTGGCGCACTGTGGCGACAGGTGGAAGGCGCGCACGATCTGGTCGAGCCGGCCGCGCGACGGCGCGGCGTCCGGCTGGGGCAGCGCGGACGGCGGCGGATCGAAGCGCGGCGGGCGATCGCCAGCGGCCAGCGCGCGCACGTCGATCACGTACGGCGTCCCTGCCGGGCAATGGTGGTTGTCGACCGTCAGCCCGTTGCGCTGGGTGGAGGCCTCGGTGAAGCGGGCGGTTGCCTCCGCTGTCGCGCTGCGCGCATCGACGACGATCTTGAAGCCGACGTACGGCGTCCCTTGCGCGTCGGTGACCGGCCGCCCGTCGCGGATCACCAGACAGGGAATGATCGACGTGCCCTGCGCCAGCGTCCCGGCCGGCGCCACCGGCCCGCTGCGCACGAAGCGCTCGACCTCGTAGTAGGGCACTCCCTGCGGCCCGTTGAACCGGTAGACCGTCATCAGCGACGTGGCAGGAATCGCCGCGGCGGCCGTCGCCAGGGCGAACAGTGGAAGCGCGAGCAGAGGTGGACGAAGGTGAATGAACATCATATAGATTCACTCCGGAGTCAGGGGGAGTTCGAGTTGATTGGCGCAAGACGAGAGCATACTTGCAACGGCTCGCGCGGAGTTCACGGATCTCTGAATCCTGCTCCTCGCATCCGTTCAAATGGGCGGCCAGCGCGTCCTTGCTGCCGCACCCCACTGGCGGCGCAGGGCTGCGCCTGAGCGAGTCGCTGACCACCCGGGCTCGGCCGTTGCCGGGCGGTTGCCGCCAGCCGACGGTCCGTTCCCTGCCGCGCGGGGCGCGCGGCGGCCGTGCGCAGACCCCGTGCGGACCGCGCCGCGGGGGGCCGATGCGGGATGTTCCTTCGATGTTCCTTCAACGACTCCAGCTCATCCGGGTTATCCGCCACGTCGTTGACTCGGTCGGCCACCGCGGGGGACGGTGCAGGTAGCTGCCCGTGCAACACCAGAGGAAGGGGAACGCCGTCATGCAAGGAAGAGTGCGCTTCGCTGTCTTCGTGCTACTCACCGCGGCCACCGCGCCGCGCGCCGCACAGGCGTTGGGCACCGCGTTCACCTACCAAGGGCAGCTGCAGAAGAGCGGCAGCGGTGCCAGCGGGCAGTGCGACTTTCAGCTCAGTCTGTGGAACGCCGCGGGCAGTGGCGCTCCGCCAGCGGGCGGGAGCCAGATCGGCGCCGCGCAAGCCGCAGCCGGCGCGGAAGTCACCGACGGCCTCTTCACGCTGCAACTGGACTTCGGCGCCACGGCCTTCAGCGCCGGGAGTGATCGCTGGCTGCAAATCGCCGTGCGCTGTCCGGCGGGTGGCGGCTCGTATCAGACGCTTGCACCGCGACAGCCGCTCACGCCGGCGCCGTTCGCGCTCTTCGCCAACTCGATTGCCGACGGGTCGGTGAGCACGACGAAGCTCGCGCCGGGTGCCGTCGCGACATCGCAACTGGCGGCCAACGCCGTCACCGCAGCGCAGATCGCCGACGGAACCATCACGACAGCCGATCTCGGCAACGCTGCGGTGAGCACGGCGAAGCTCGGGGACGGCCAGGTGACCAGCGCCAAGCTCGTCGCCCCGCTGCGGCTGACGTCGTCGGCGGCGAATACCGTCATCGGCGCCTTCGACGGCACCTCGACGGGCCAGAACGGCGTCGGAGTCAGTGGCAAGGGCGGCAGTGGCGTTGATGCGGCGGGAGTATACGGCTCCGCGAATGCCGGCGCCGGCGTGGCTGGTGAGAGTAGCAACGGCGATGGCGTGCGGGGCCTCAGTCACAACGGGACCGGCGTCTATGGTGAGGGTACCGGCAACCCCGGCGTCTGGGGAGAGAGCGACAACGATGGGGTCTTCGGCGTGTCGACCGGGTCTGGCGATGGAGTCAGCGGCGTGTCCGGCGACGGCGCGGGCGTACACGGTCAGGGCACCAACGGCACCGGCGTGCTCGGTGAGGGCATAGACTTCGGGGTGCACGGTATTGCCAACGGCCTGCGCGCGCTTGCAGTATTCGGCGAGTCCGACGACGGCACTGGCGTGGTCGGCCAGAGTCAGCGGGGCCTTGGAGTCGGCGGTCTAGGCACCACGGGCGTCGCCGGCGGCACCATATCACCTGACGGAGCCGGCGTTTCCGGAGAAAGCCTGGGGTTGAACGATACCGAGGGCGCCGGCGTGCGTGGCAAGGCCAAGAAGGGCGTCGGCGTCCGCGGCGAGAGCGGGTCAGGCCTCGCCGGGCTTTTCGTCGGTCCGGTGGTCGTGACCGGCGTGCTGAGCGCGGGCACCAAGCTCTTCAAGATCGATCACCCGCTTGACCCGGCAAACCGGTATCTCATGCATGCCTCGGTGGAGAGTCCCGATTTGAAAAACCTCTACGACGGCATCGTGGTGCTCGACGCGAATGGCGAGGCGCGCGTCGACCTGCCGGATTGGTTCGAGGCGCTGAATCGAGATTTCCGCTACCAGCTGACCTGCATCGGCGGCTTCGCTCCCGTGTATGTGGCCGACGAGCTCAAGGAGGCTCACTTCCGCATCGCCGGCGGTAGCCCAGGTCTGAAAGTCTCCTGGCAGGTCACCGGCATTCGCCACGACGCGTTTGCCGTCGCCCATCCCCTGGTGGTGGAAGCGGACAAGACTGCGGCCGAGCGCAGTCAGTACCTCTCTCCCACGAAATCTGGCCCGCCGGCCGCGTTGTCCGTCGACCGCCTCATGGGCTTCGCGATCCGGTAGGCAGAGGAACGCATGCGAACCGTGCTGGTCATCATACTGTTCTGCACTGCGGTCGCGCGCGCGCAGAGCGGCGGCGAGTATGACCTCTCCCACAACGTGATCGCCGGCGGCGGCGCCACCTTCAGCAGCGGTGGCGCGTACGAGCTCGGCGGCACGATTGGGCAGCCGGATGCGGGAACGCTGACCGGTGGCGCGTTTATTTTGCGCGGCGGGTTCTGGCTCGCGCCGCCGGCGGTCGCGCCGCCCACCTCGACGGCGACCAAGACCTCGACCGTGACCATCCCGACCCCAACTGCACCGGCATCGCCGTCGTCGACGATGACGCGATCGGCAACGCCCACTGAAACAGCAACGCGCCGCCCGACGACGGCGATCCCGACGCCCAGCTCCACCGTGGCGGCTCCGACGAACACGCCGACGCCCAGCCCGACCCCGGCAGCGAGCGCGTCGAGCACACCATCCACCACCCCGAGCCCGACGCCCAGCTCCACCATCGCGGCTCCGACGGACACGCCGACGCGCGGCGCCACGACCGGAGCGGGCGCGTCGAGCACCCCAACGGAAAGCCCGACGCCGTCGCCAATGCCGACATCCGAGACGTGCACCGGTGATTGCAACCACGACGGCATGGTCACCGTCGACGAGTTGATCAAGGGCGTGAACATCGCACTCGGCACGGCCGCCATCGACAGCTGCGTGGAGATGGATGCCAACGACGACGGCGCGGTCACGGTCAACGAGTTGATCGCCGCCGTGAACGGCGCGCTCAACGATTGTATGACGCGGGTGGGTGGATAGCCGCAGCCACTCACGCTCAGCCGAGGTACACGGCGCGCACTGCCGGCATGGAGAGCAGATTGGCGCCGGTGTCCGCGAGCGCGATGGCGCCGGGCTGCAGCACGTGGGGCCGCGGAGGGGTGAGGCTACTTTTTTACGGTGAAGTTATTGATTTCGTTAGCCTGAGACTCCTGAAATGTAGCCTGTTCCCTTTTTGCGGGGCGGCCGCGGGGTGGAGGGTCGACTCCAGGTCGGTTAGAGCCGCTATGGGATGCTGCCAGGGCACGCCCCCGAGGGAGTCTGCCTTTGGACGCTGGTGCGCAACCGCTCCAGCTCGGCTTCAGCGAGCGGAGATTGAAGCCAGTCTATTCCTTCGGGTTGTGGCACTGGCCATGCGACGAGTAGTGCGGGGAAGCGGAGGCTCGACCAAGGCCAGTCATCGACCTGAGTCGCCAACCGGGCTCGTACCGGATTCTGCAGGACGTAGCGGACAACGGTGAGGAAATGATCGTCCGTCTGGATGGGGAAGCTCTTGAAACGCCCCCGCCAGACGTGGCCGCTGCTCCCGTAGTGACGGTGGTATCGGCGCACGCGGGTCGTCAGCCACCAGTGCATGAACGCGCTGATATCCGCATGTGGTGTCGGCGCGACGACGAGGTGGAAGTGATTGGGCAGCACGCAGAACGCGGCCGTTCGGACGGAAACGCGCGTCTTCGCTTCGGCGAGGATTTCAATGAAGGCGCGGAAGTCAGCGTCCTTGTGGAAGATCGTGGAGCGACCATTGCCGCGATTGAGCACATGGAAAGCGTGGCCGTCGAGTTGACCGCGAGGGATTCGGGGCATGGTGCCGTCGCCCAAAAGGTCGTCCCCTTTTCAGACGAGCAGTCAGTGGAAGCCGCGATCGAGGCTGCGATACTGGACCACCTCGGCGACGTGCGCTGCGCCGATGCTATCGGCCTCGGCGAGGTCGGCGATGGTACGGGCGACTTTGAGGATGCGGGTGTCGGCGCGGGCGCTGAGGGCGAGCTTGGTCATCGCCTGTTCGAGCAAGCGTTCGGCGGAAGGGGCGCGTGTGCAGCGGAGGCGCAGCTCGCGGGCGGTCATCAGGGCGTTGCCGACGATCGGCCGGCCGCCGAAGTGGGCGAGCTGCCGATGCCGGGCGCGCTCGACGCGTTCGCGCAGCGCGGCGGCGGGCTCGCCGGCGCCGCGATCGGCGAGGTCGCGGTAACGCACCGCCGGCACCTCGACCTGGCTGTCGATGCGATCGAGCAGCGGCCCGGAGACCCGCGCGCGGTAGCGCCGTAGCTGCGGCAGCGTGCAGATTCAGTCCTTCTGCGGATCGCCTACGACGGATCGTTCGCACGCGCCCGCGAGTACCTGGAGCGCGGTGCCGAGATCGGGCGTCGGGTCGGCGACATCGAGATGGAACTGGGCTGCGCGACCATGCTGGCCCAGGTCTTGCCGCCAGCCGACGGTCGGTTCCCTGCCGCGCGGGCGTGGGGCGGCCGTGCGCAGACCCCGTGCGGACCGCGCCGCGGGGGGCCGCTACGGGATGTTCCGTCAACGACTCCAGCTCATCCGGGCTATCCGCACGGTGTCGATGAGTTCGTTGATCGTGACGTGGCAGTTGCCGTCGCAGTCTCCGGCACGCCCGCGGCAGTACGAGGGAATCGAACGCGGGTTCGGTGGACTCACCACTACCGTGACGCCGGCCTCGTCCCAGACGCGGCGCACCGTATCGCGCAGCTCGGTGTCGCCCGGATACAGCGTCTCCGCCGCCTTGAGGTGACCGGCACGGGCACTCACGAATGTCGTATTGGCGGCCCAGTGCGCATCCCAGGCGCGATAGCGTGACCGCTACGCCCGCTCGATGCCGACCGCCTGCTGCAATTTGAACCAGGCATGGCTGAACACCGTCGAGTTGCGGTGCGAGGGGCAGGCGCGGCCATCGCAGGATCCATAGTCCTGCCAGTTGGTGCCGCCAATCTGAGTCGGGTGACCAAACCTCGCCGGGTTGGCGAGGTTACGCAGGCCGCCGGCTGCGAAGTCGTCGCCGATGATCCAGCAATCGCCGCCGGGACTTTCAAGCAGGCAGAGTCGCGCGCTGGTGAAGTCGCTGAAGGCCTCGTCGAGTGTGCTCGGCTCGCGACCATTCTGCGAGCGGCCGGTGGTATGGAATGTGATTGCGACGACGTTCGAGTACTCGCCCGTCGCGATGGTGCGGATCGTCCAGTAGGATCGGATCGCCGGAGCTCGCGTGTCCCTACGCGAGCTCCGGCTGCCGCGGAGCGCGGTCGTCCCGTCGGCGCCATACCGGCGAATCAGCGCATCACTGATCGCTCCAGCGCCTGATCTTCATGTCGTCGATCTTGCCGGCGAAGTAGCGGGTGGTGCCCGACTTGAACCCGACCTCGATCGGGGCGCTGGCCGTCCTCATGTTGTTGCCGGTACTCGACGGCTGGGTAATGCCGTCCACCGTCAGCGACATCTCGCCGGACGCGTTGGATATCTCCGCGTGGATGTGATGCCAGGCGTCTTTGGTGCCGGCGCCGGTGGCCGTCCGGCTGCGGACGGCGTTGGCGGCATCCCAGATGAAGAACCGCACGTTGGTGCCTTCCAGCCGCAGCTCCCAGATATTGCTTGCCGAGGCCAGCGTCTGGTTGAACCCGATGTCCCGGTCCGGCTTGAACCAGAAGTCGATCACCATGTTGTCCAGCGATGGCCAGTTGCCGGCCTTGCCGTAGTTGGTGCCGTTGAGGTTCAGGGACTTGTTGAAGGCTGCGGACCGGTATCCGTTGGTCGTGCTAGGGTCGGTGACCACGGTAGGACCGCCCACCAGCGTCAGATCCCGATTCCGGCCGATGATCTCCGCATCGTCGTCGGCCACCTTGCTCGCCGCGATGGCGTCCATGTGCCAGAGGGCAAGGGTCTGGTAGTCGTCCCGCCGCGGCATCTGGGTGAAGTTGAAATCCAGGCTGGTGGTCGTCGCCCCGTCGCCAATCGTGACGAAGTCCCGGCCGTGATCGCCGTTCACATACGGACTGTCGTAGGTCTTGGCTGGGTTGAGGTTGACGTCGGCACCGTTCTTGCGGGGCAGCGTGGCGCTGTTGCTCCAGAACTCGTAGCGATCGCCGGCGAGAGACTGGTAGTCCACCTTGTTGGTGGCGGGATCGTACGCGGGATGACCGAACCACGTCGGATGCAGCGCCCAGTTCCAGTTCACGGCGCTCTTGAAGTCCTCGAAGCCGGTCGCGCCGGGAAATTCGGCGCTGCTGGCCGCTTCGATCACCACCGGTGCCGTACCGTCGAGGAACCGCAGCGCATACCCGCTCGGGCCGCCGGAGCCATTGGTCGGGATCGTCGTGTAGCCGCCCTCGCAGATTCGGATGGCGACGAAGACGTCATCGTGAAGGCCGGTGGTGCGCGTGAAGATCCAACCCCAGGCATCCTGTCGGTTGTCCGCCGGCTCGCCGTCCGAGATGAACAGCTTGACCCAGGCGTGCGGTAAGAGCGGATCGCTCGCACGCGCTGATTGCGGGTCGCGCCCGGCCACGAGGCAGCCCTCGCCACTCACGCTGTTGATTTCACGCTCGCCAACCCAGGCCTGGGTGTCCCCAGGCGTGTAGTCCTCACCGGTCGTATCGCCCGAACCGTAGAAGACGATCCGCGCGCCCGTGTCGCCCGGATTGGAGAAGACCAGGCCGATGGTGCGGTCCAGGCTCGCGCCGCCGCTGTCCATGTAGCCCGTACCATCGGTCTTGAACGTCAACCCACCCATGGCGAAGTTCCGCGTGTACCAGAGGTCGCGGCGGACGTCGGAGGCGTGATTGGCTCCGAACTGCAGCGTGCCGCCCGCGACACCGCGGCCCAGCCGGCGCGAGGTGCTCAGGTACGACGCGCGATTGTCGTCGACGGCGATGTTCTTCAGGATGTCCTGCGAGCCGACCAGCGGCGGGCGGTATCCGCTGGCCATCCAGTTGGACAGCGCCGGCGCCGGCGGGAGACTCTGCGGGTGCCATTCATAGGCGTATGTCAGACTGCGGAGGGGATCGGCGCCAATCGCGTCGATCGAGCTCTTGTAGTAGCGGCTGCCGGCGATGGCGCGTACGCGCAGCGTCGGGGAGAAGTCGGTCGCGTAGTCGGCTAGGAACAGCGTGATCGCCTTGTCCGCCAGGGCTTGCAGCTCGGGCTCGTTGCCGATCGCCGGGTCCATCATGTCGCGCACGATGCACCAGATGCCGGCCGTGATGTTGTTGTAGTGCGTCGCGACCTCGCACATCAGGCCTTCGCGGCCACGCTGGCGGAAGTACTCGAAGAAGTGCCCCTTCCACGCCGTGACGTGGGCTGCGATCGATCCGCCGTCGGCCAGGTTGCCGTCGTAGCCGTCGCCGGGCGGCAGCAGCGCCATGCTGCCCAGCAGGCACGTGGCCTTCTCGATGACGGACTTATTCTCCCCATATCTCGTCACCCACACGCTGCCGTTGCCTTCGGTCAGCTTGCATCGGGTTATCGGGCTGATGAACTGCCACAGGACTCGCCTGATGTTGGCCTTGTTGGTGGCGGTCAGATTCTGGCTCATCGCCGGATCGAGAAGCATGCGTGCCAGGACGGGGACCTGGAACCAGATGGTGACAACCTCGTTCGACCCGTTCGTGGGCAATGGATCCTGCGCATTGCAGAGCTCATCGATGAACGTCTGCGCCGCCGCCTGTTCCGCCGGCGTTCGCGTCGTCCAGAGCTTCAGCACGGCCAGCGCGTACTCTGCCTTCTGATCGAGCTTGGTGGGCGCCGCGATGATGAACGCCGCCAGCCGATTGTTGAGTTTGTCGTCGATCGTGGTGGCCGATGCCGTCCCCACGCCACCTGCCCACATCGTGAGCGTCAGCAGCGCCATACCCTTCGCTACCGTCGTTCTCATGCGCTATCCCCCCTTCGCATTCGGACAGTAATGATGCCGTCTACACGTCAGCGAAGGTTGCAGTGTATATGGTCGGACCTCCGCACCGTCCAGCGGAAAGATGAATCGCCACGTGTCCGTCGAGGCATCTGCCATGGTACACGCGAGGTCTAGCGGCTAGGATCGCGTCGGGTCGAAGGGAAGCTCGCCATGACAGGAAGGCAGCAACCTCCCATGTCCGAGTCGAGATGACGGCGACATCGAGATAGAAATGGGCTGCGCGACCATGCCGGCCCAGGTCTTGCCGCCAGCCGACGGTCCGTTCCCTGCCGCGCGGGGCGTTCGGCGGCCGTGCGCAGACCCCGTGCGGACCGCGCCGCGGGGGGCCGATGCGGGATGTTCCGTCAACGACTCCAGCTCATCCGGGTTATCCGCACCAGCCGATGCGGGCGCTGCGCTGGCGCTCGCGGTGAATCATGGCGGCGACGATCGCAGGTTTTCGGGCGGGGCGGGTATCAGGGTCACGAGTCTGGGGATGCCTTCGGAGAGGAAGAAGCCGCGCACCGAGCCCACGTAGTGCGTCGAAACCGAGGATGGCGGTCGCGGATCGATCGCGTTGGCAACGTGGTAGTCGAGCGGCAGCCCAGCGGCTTCCGCTCCGCCCGACAACCAGTCGTAGATCTCTTGTTCGATCAGCCAGCCGCCCAGCCGCTGATTGCCGTCCAGCCACGCCTCGATCGCGTCGAAGGCGATCGAGGCCCGGGTGATGAGACCGAACCCGCTGTTCAGGGTTCTGCTTGCTGCCTCTTGGTCCGCCGGCTTTCCGATTCTGGTCTCGACGTTCCACCGGTTGAAGCGTCCCTGCGGGTCGTCGAGCCAGCGCTGGACCTCGACGGGCCTGCGGAAGAAGAGCACATCGCTGTCGATCAGGATCACGTCGCCCGTCGCCTGGACGACCCACGGATCGAAGAGCTTGAGGCTCAGCACGTTGGCGGCTCGAAGCTCCAGGCATCTGGGCAGGTGGGCTAGCCGTTCCCGCGCCAGTCGATCGGCCTCGGTGCGGGTGACCACCAGCGCCCCTGGCAGGGACGCCTGAATCCGCGCGATGTCGTGACTCGTCAGGCTGCCGTCGTCGTGGATGAACACGGGCAGCGACCGGTCGAGACGCTCAAGCAAGGACCGGCATGCCCACAGCGCGAACAGGGCCTCGTTGTGCTTGGTCAGCACATGCAGGCAGACATCGCCCGGAGCTGGCCTTGGCACCGCCAAGGGTGGCAGATCGAGCACCCGCTCGAGGAGTGATGCGCCCAGTATCCGGAGCAGCACGCGGTAGACGGTGATGCCCAGGAACGGCGCCCGCCGATGCACCCACAGGTACGCCCGCGCAACCTGGTCGACCAACCACCTGCGCACGCGGTCCGCGATCGACATGGCCGTCACCGACCCAAGGCGCGGTCGAGGATTCGGCCGAGCAACTTCATGGGTCGGAGCCGCGGGCGCCAGCCGTGCCAGGGCGTCTGGTCCAGGTGTTCGAACCATCCTTGGGCGTGGGGGTGGCTGGCCCGGAGGCTCTTCACCCAGGGCCGGAAGGTCCGCGTGAAGTGGATCATCGCGGGGCACGCCAGCGCTTCATCCATGCGCTCGGGACCCTCGCAGATCCACGCCATGCTCTGGCTGTCATCGAAATGGGTCGGGATCATGTTCCAGCGCGGGTGCAGCTGCTGGAAGCGCCCGCCGCAGGCGGCGAAGAGCGCGTCCTGATCGGTGCATGGCAGCTCGTGCTCGCAGCCGGCACGCAACGCCTTGCCGCCGAGGTCGAGGCGCCGCCACGCGACAAGATCGATGAGGAGCATCCCGGCGTTGAAGTATGGCGCGTCCGGTGGGACCGCCAGCTTGCGCCAGCGCAGCGGCCGCAGTGTGCCAGCGGGCGAGCCGATCCACGGCATCGCCGCGTCACGCACGGCGCCGAGCGCATGGCCTCCCAGGTCCGATTCCCACAACGGGCGGAGCGAATCCATGATCATGACGTCGCTGTCGAGGTAGATGACGCGGGCCTGCTCTGCCGGCAGCATCGCGCCGAGTAAGAGGCGCTGGGCCGAGGCGCGCGGCAGGCCGTCGCGGGACTTCACGCCGGCCACGGCGTCGGTGTTCATCGGCAAGACGCGAAGCTCGGCTCCTGCCGGCACGCTCTGTTTGAGCCGGGCCAGGTCCGCCGCGGGGATCGCGTCGTGGAACAGGTAGGCCACCAGTTCGTCCGGCCTGTGCCTGGCGAAGAGGCTGTGCAGGGCGACCGCGAGCGGCATCACGATGCCCGCGTCAGCCAGGAAGCACACCGTGATCGGCCCGTGGTCCTGGTGTCGCGCAGACGGGTCGGGCTCGGGAATGGGCGTGGGAGCGGACAAGGCGATCTCGCACAAACAGGATAGTGGCGGGCCGCACCGAGCACACGCGCTCTACCGGGGCCGGCCGCCTGCTGGCCACGCTCTCGGACCGGGCGGCCGTGGCGAAAGTCCTACCGCACCTCGCGGTGCCCGTCGATCTGTCCCAGCCCTCGTCCGCGCGCGCGCCCGAGTGGCTCCCGGGCGTGCGCGCGGCAGCCGATCCCGAGTCCGACGCCGGCTGATCGCCGACTGACCGCCCCCCTTCCAGGCTGCCGCACCGCACTGGCGGCGCAGGGCTGCGCCTGAGCTAATCGCTGACCATGCTACGCGTGGCACGCGCCCGCCGCGCCGTGCGCGCGCCGCCGTCCGAAAGCCGGCCGCGACGTATGCGCCGCGCGCGCGGGTTGTCAGGGTTCGGGCTTCAACGATAGGCGATCAGCGATCAGCAGAGCATTGTCCCAGCAGACGCCGGTCTTCCTGATCGCCGGCTGCATCCCGCGCGCGGCGCAGAGGGTACGGAACTCGCCCGAGTGGAAGATCACGCCCGCGACGTGGCCGCCTCGGGTTGCCACGGCCAGGTGCAAGGCCTCGCGCACGAGTGACGCCTGCATTTGATCCGCCGACGCAAAGCCGCTCACGCGACGTCAGAAGACGTCGAGGACCGTGGCGATACACGGCCAGCCCTCCCGCGTGTGCATGTGCGTGATGCCCCCGCCCCACAGCACGTCCGGGGCCGGAGCCGTGAACTCGCCGTGGACGAGATCGGCGATCGCGGGCGGGGTCGGCGCCGGAGTCGGGCCGCAAGGAGGACAACCCTGCGCACTTCCCCGGAGGCGCTCAGGACAGCCCCGACGCCCTGCCCTGGCCCCTCACCCCCCGACTCGCGCGGCGGCGCGTGGTGCAGCTCGACCGCGACCGCGATCGAGGACAGGGTGGCCGTCAGCGCCTTCGCCTCGAACGTCCTGCGCATGCAATCGGTCATCAAGGCCGGCGCCAAGGCAGGCCGGCACGTTGCGCTCGTCGGCCATTCGATGCTCGGCCGTTCGGGGGCGGGCACGAAGGCGCGTCCGAGACCGCCCGTTGTGTGAAATCGCCAGCTCATACCGCCTACGCGCTTCAGCTCGCCGCGTTCCTCATCTTCATCGACCCACGTCACGACCATCCGGACCCCGCCAAGGCGCCAAGCCACGGTCTGCTCGCGCGTCGTTCGGGCTTCCACCTGCAGCGACGGCCGGCCGCGACTGGCAGCCCATGAGGGCGGCGCGCACGGCAGCGACGAGCTCGTTGATCGTCACGCTGCCGTCGGCATCGGCATCGGCGGCGGCGCAGTCGACGGCCGGACGGGCGCCGAGGGCGATGGCGACGGCGGTGATCGCGTCGGCGATCGACACCTCACCGTCGCCGCCGCAATCGCCGGCGCAGCCCGCGTCGAGCGCGATGCGCCAGAGCTCCCGGCCGCGGACGCGGTCGTTCGCCACCAAATGGAGCGAGCCGCCGACCGCCACGATCTCACTCGGATCGGACGAGGCGATGCCGGGGGCGATATCGGCCAGCTGGGACGTCCCGGCGGAAGTGCCATCGGTGATCCACGGCTCGCAGCCGGAATCCGCGCAGGCGACAAAGGCAACGCGGTCGCCGAGCTCCCGGAACGCGTATGGCGTCGAGCCCCCGGGACCCGGCAGCAGGTCGCGGACCATCCCCGTCCCCGCCGGGGTGCCGTCACTGATCCACAGTTCCGACCCGTGGACGGCGTCGGAGGCCCCGAAGAGCACCGAGCGTCCGAGGCGCGGCAACTTCGCCCCAGGGCCGAACCCGGCCGTTGGCGTGACCTCGGCGACTCGCTGGAAGCCCTCCTCGGTGCCCGTCCACAGCGACGCGGGCTCGTAGAACGGTACGACGACGAAGAACAGTCGGCCGCCCACAGCGGTCAACGCTTGGATGTCATCGCCGACGCTGAATCTGATCCTCGTGCCCCGCGCGGTGCCGTCGGTCTGCCACAGTGCCTGACCGCCGGCGTCGGGTGGTGACGCGACAAAAACCGCGTCGCCTCCGAGCGTCGTGAACTGCCGCGGCGCCGACCCGCCGCGGCCGGGGCGCAGGTCGCCGATCATCTGCGTCCCTTCCAGGGTGCCGTCGCTGATCCACGGCTCCTGATCGCCGGATGGGCCGCCACTGAAGATCACCCGCTCGCCGAACGCGCGCATCTCGCCGACGGCCTCCAGCGACGGCCCGCAAGTCGTGTCGGCTTCACTGCCGCGCGTGCGGCAGACGGCGGCGTTCGGGGTGTCGGTGGAGAAGTACAGCGCGTCGCCGGCCGCGACGACCCGCGTGATCCGGGGGAGCATCAACGGCACAGCGAGAGTCGTTCCCGCCGCGGTGCCGTCGGTGCGCCACAGGCCGCTGACGACATCCGGCCTGTTCGACGCCAGGCCGAGGAATAGGGCGCCATCGAACTCGACGGCATTGCTGGCCGCGACGCCAGCCCCCCGGCCCGCGTTGAACTCATGCAGCAACGCAGTACCGTCTGCGCTGCCGTCGCTGGCCCACAGTTCCCGCCCCTCGCCCGCGCCGCCGACGGCCGTGAAGATCACCCGATCTCCCACGACGTGCAAGTCGCGCGGGTCCGACGAATCCGTGTACACGTCATCCGCCGCGAGGTTGGCGAGCAGCGCGGTTCCCGCCGCCGTGCCGTCGCTGCTCCACAACTCGAGATCCCCCTGCGAACCGTCGGCGGGGAAGAACGCGCGCGCCCCGCTGACACCCAGTGAGTCGAACGCATCGGGCAGCGAGCTGGTGGCGACCACGCCGGTGCCGCCTGGAGTCCCGTCCGAGCGCCAGAGCTGCCGGGTTCCGTCCGGCGCCACAACGAGGAACAACAGGATACCGGGGAGAACGGCGTGACGACTGACGCCGGTGCCGGGAATCTCGGCGACCAGCGTAGGCTCGTCGCGGAGGTCTTCCCAGCGCCACAGTCGCGTGCCGGAGGCGACGTCCAGGATCGACACGCTGTCGCCCACCGCCGCGAGAGCGATCACGGACAGCCCGGCGGCACGGCGCGTTGTGCCGTCGCGGCGTCCGTTGGTGACCCACACCCCATCGGCGCTGGCGAGGAGCAGATGGCCGCCGGTGCTGAGCGCCAACCGGTACCCCCCATACACGGGCGCCTCGGCGAGGGCGAAGGTCCCGGCCGCGCTGCCGTCGCTGCGCCATAACGACTGCGTTCCCATCGCATCGCCGCCCGGGAAGAAGACGAGTCCGCCCAGCGCGCCGAGGAACTCGGAGCCGCCGCTCAGCACGGGCGTGTTGGAAACCCGTCGCGTGCGCGCAGCGCTCCCGTCTGTGCGCCACAGCTCGACGCCGGACTCGGTCCTGGGCATGAAGAATACGACATCTCCGGCCCGCTGCAGCGGTGTCGAATGGAAATACTCCGTGCGGAACGACGCCAGCCGCTGCGTCCCCGCGGGCGTCGCATCGCTCGTCCACAGCTCGAGTACCCACCAGCGATCCGGCTCGCGCCGTACCACGGTGAAGACGACGCGGTCGCCCAGGGCCGCCATCGCGCACGCGCCCGGGCCGGCGACGCGGGCCAGTTCCACGGTGCGTTCGGTGGTGCCGTCCGTGCGCCACACGGCCATGGCGCGGCCGTCATCCGCCAAGCGGGCGCCCGTGGGTGACAGCAACAGGGCGCCGCTGCCGAACGCAACCACACATCTGATGCCGCCGGACTCGAGGTCGTCCGGTCCCGGCTCGAGGTCCTTGAGCAGGTGCGTGCCGGCTGCCGTCCCGTCCGTCACCCAGGGCTCGTCGTCGTGCTCGGGCGTAGTGGCGACGAACAGCGCTTGCTCGCCGAGCGCGACGAAGTCGCGCGGGCGGCTCCCCAGTACCCGTGGCGTCCCATCGATGTCGCGAACCAGCGTCGCCGTGGCCGCGTATCCCGGTCCGGCCGGGAGCACGGTGGCGTCGAGTACGCACGCCAGGATCAGCAAGTACGAGCGGGGCATACGCCTCGGACTGTAGATGACGCGCGCGGCCAGACGCCAGGCGCGTTCGCTACGCTCGCGTCTTCCGCACTTCCACCGTATCGGTGCGGTCGAGGCAGCGGCGCACCATCCCTCGTCTGCGCGCGCGCCCGAGTGGCTCCCGGGCGTGCGCGCGGCGGCCGATCCCGAGTGATCGACCTCAACTATTCTTGCCGGCAGAAGTAATTCTCGCTGATCACATGGCGTGAGCGGCGCGGCCGTGCGGCGGCGGCGCTGACGCGCCGCACTCCACAGCCGGGGCGGGCACCGCGCGCGGACAGACAGACGCCGGGGCCGCTTCAGGGGGCGCAGAAGTCGCCGCTCATGGACGCGCGCGGCGCGCCGCACAGCGGATCGGCGGGCTGGCCGTTGGTCATGCGCTCCACCAGGGCATCCGACGACCAGGCGTCGCGACTGAAGCACTGCGCCAGGGTGCCGCCGAGCTCGGCGTAGATCTTGTCGCCGACGAAGGTCGACGGCAGGGTGAACGCGAAGCCCAGGCAGCCGCCGTCGGGGCAGTCGACTAGCGACAGCTCGCCGACGGTGGGCGCGGTGGTGCCGCTGGCGTAGCTCGCCCAGTCCTGACAGATCACGTCGAGCGGCTTGCGGCCGCTGGCGTCCGGCTGCTGCAGGGAGGCGATGTCGCCGGGCAGGAAATCGGCCTGGCGGATGCACTTCGGATTGCTCGTGTCGCCGGCGCACGGCTGGCACTGCGTGCCGTCGAAGTAGCACGTGTCGCGCGGCATGCAGCGGTCGTAGTCGGCGCGACCGACGGTCTCGTAGTCGGCGGCGATGGGACGCTGATCCAGCGTGACGGTGAGCACGCCGTTGGTCACCGTCGGCTTCGGCAAGCCGGCGCACCAGCCGCTGCCGCTCGACGGATCGCAGGCGTCGGTGACTACGCTGCGGAAACTCGACAGGGAGTTGGCATTCTCGGTCGAGGTGACGTGCGGGTTGACGCGCACGTAGCGACCCTGCAGAGCGGCGAGGTCGTTGATGCCGTCGCCGACCGGCAGCTGGTAGCTGACCGCCGAGTCGTTGCGGGCGAACAGGTTGTACAGCACGTAGTTTCCGTTGGCGGCGAAGGTAGCCGGCTGCATCGCCTGGGTGCGCGCGTTGATGCACCCCAGCGGCTGCTTGGCTGCCGTGCTGGTATCGATGAAGTAGAGCGTTCCGCCCTGGCCGCTGAGGCCGGGCGGCTGGCTGAGGGTCAGGTAGGGGGCTTGGCCGACGTTGGGGCCGACCATGAAACTGCCGCGCGTGCAGCCGTAGGTCGTCGGCGCGCTCTCGCTGCACACCTGGCCGCAGGTGGCTGGGTCGGTGGCGGTCTCCCATTGCCGGTAGATGGCGGCGATCGACGAGGCCGGAGTGACCTTGCCGTCGCTGGCGATGTAGGTCCACGGCTCGATCCAGGTGTCGCCCGCCGCCGGCGCCGCGGCGGTCGGCGCGATCAATGTGGTGACCAGGCCGTAGGGCGAGGTCTGCACGCCGAAGGACAGGCACTCGGGCGACTGCGCCGGCGCATCGAAGAACGGATTGCGGCTCAGCGAAGCCGTCGGCACCGGCAGGTCGACGCCGCTGACCATGCCGGCGGCGCCGGTCAGCGAGCCGTCGAGGTCGAGCAGGATGGTGGAGAAGTCGATCGGCGTCGTCGGCAGGATATTGAGCGCCGCCGGGTACGTCGCCGGGCCGCCGTTCAGCGCCAGCATGTTGCCGGCGATGTAATCGCGCGTGCGGTCGATGACGTTGTGGCGGCAGTCGCCGGGCAGCTCGGTCGGCTCGCCGAAGCCGTTCGCCGCGCCGCTGGCGAAGCACTGGTTGAGCGGATTGGCGGGATCGGGATCGGGTAGACCCGTGGGCAGATCCTTGAAGTAGGTCGAGCTGCGGTAGGTGAAGGCGGGCGGGTAGTAGAAGCCGTTGGGCTGCTTCCAGCCGACGGCGGCGTCGAGGACGATCATCCTGTGCGGATCGATCGTCTGGCCGGGAACGTTCGGCGCCGGTTGGATGGTGGAGCTGTAGATGCCGCATGGCAGATCGGTGCTGCACTGGCCGGGCTGCTTGCCGAGACACGGCTGCGGGTCGCACTCCCACGAGCCGACGTTGAGGAACAGGTTGCCGTCGGCGAAGTGCGGCCCGTCGTAGATGTTGATCAGCCGCTTCGGCTGGAAGCCGCCGGTCCACAGGCCGATGCCTTCCGACTCGAGGTTGCAGGTGGTGAAGCCGCGCTTGGCGCACGGCGCGTACTGGGCGAGGTTGTCGCCGGCGGCGACCGAGAAGCGCGGCCCCGAGCGCTGCGCCCATTGGCTGCCGCCGTGCTGCGTCGAGCCGACGAAGAGGCTGTCCTTGGCCAGCGAGAAGTACCCCGGCGGCACCTGCAGCCAACTGCCGGAGGTGACGAAGGTGAGGCCGCCGAAGAGCTGGTCGGTGACGGCGCTGTTGAGGAACAGGTAGAACCACGGCCGCAGCCAGATCGAGCCGTAGTTCACCTGCGCCCAGTTGAACGACGTGGTGAAGCGATCGATGACGGTGGTGACGCAGGCGTCGACGTTGGGCTGCAGGGCGGCATCGCTTCCCACGCCCACCGAGGCGCAGCCGGTGGCGCCGGCGCTGTTGGGCTCGATCGGCTGGAAGTTGCCGACCACCGCCGGCCGCGCGTACTGCCCGGCCAGCGCCGCGAGCGACTTGAAGGAACCGTCGGCGTTGTGGGTGTAGGGGTTGAGCACCGGCGTATAGCCGGTGTTGAGCGCCTCGCCGGGGGCGGCGGGAGACAGCTCGGCCGAGGCGGGTAGGGCGTAGGTCGCCGTGGTGCAGGAGTTGCCGCGGAAGCGCAGCAGCGGCGCCTGATAGTTGCCGGCGACGTTGTAGGCGGCGAAGCCGTCGAACTCGTGCGCCTGCGCGCTCGGGCCGCTGACGCCGGAGCCGAGCAGCCAGTAGCAGGAGCCGAAGCCGTGCACGCCGACGGCGTGGTTGCCGACGAGCTCATTGTAGGCGTTCATCATCCAGAAGGTCACCGGCATGTAGGTGTCCGAGCCGGCGACCAGCGCCGGCGCCGCGGCGAGGGTATTGTTCGCGGACACGCCGTCGAGGATGCCGGGCACGGCGCGCGCCGTCGCCGGCGCGACGCCGCCCGGCCAGCTCGCCGGCTGCGCCTGCGCCGCGTAGTACTCCTGCAGTGCGGCGCGCGCCGAGATGCCGACGTTGTGACAGAGCAAGTTCTCGATCTCGGAGCCGTCCTCGATGTAGAAGCCGTGGCCGACCGAGAGGTAGCCGACATTGCGCGCCAGGGTGACCTCATGCGTGCCGTGCAGGGTGGCGAAGCGGGTCATCGAGTCGGTCACCGCGCTGTCCTTCAGATACGCCTTGCCGCCGGTGTAGGCGGTGTTCTTCGCCAGGTGGAAGTGCGTCGCGTAGTGACCCATGCGGCCGCCTTGGCCGAGTTGGGTGAAGCCGACGCCCTGCATCTGCGCCTCGCGGAAGCCCTGGCGCACCATGGTGTGACCGCCGAAGTAACAGGACTGGTCGGGCAGGGCGCCGTTCGTCCAGACGCACTGCGCCGGCGGCGGGAAGCCGGCGGCGGCGCTGCTCGGCTGCGGCTGCGCGCCGAGCGAGCGGATCTCGATGCTGCGCGACAGCAGAGCAACGGTGGCGCGCAGGTCGGCGGCGGTGCGGTTGGTCGGCTTGGTGTAGGTGGCGCCGTGGTCGGTCGCCAGCGCGTCGGCGTCGAACATGTCGCTGGCGTGCGGCCAGGCGAGGGCGTCGACGGTCAGCTGCGTGCGCATGCCGCCCGGCGTGGAGACGCTGGCGACCGCGGTGATGGTGCGCCGCTCGGAATGGCTCGGGTACCAGTCGGTGGTGCCGACGACGATGTCGTCGCCCACCGCCCAGTCGGACACCAGCCGGTCCAGGGTCAGGGTCGTCGCGCCCGCCGCCGCGGCGCTGGCGTCGAGCCGCGCCCAGGCGCTGCCGGTGAGATTCGCCCAGGCCTGCATCTCGGCCGCGTCGAGCGTCGACTGGGCGGCGGTGGGCGCAACGCAGTGCTCGGTGGAATCGTACGACGCGGCCCAGGCGGGATCCTGCAGCGGCTTGGCGCCCTTCCAGCCGAACAGGCGCAGGGTGCCGCCGTAGCTGACGCCGAGCACCTTGTAGCCCCACGGCGTCGGGTCGAAGTTCAGGTTGCCGTAGTGCTCGAGCAGGTAGTTGTCGGGATCGGTCGGCGGGCGCGTCTCCGCCGAACAGGGATCGTTCGAATCGCCGACGGCGCAGTAGAACGGCCCGCGCGCCGGATCGCGCCCGGCCGGAAAGCACGATGCCATGGCGTCGGCGGCATTGGTCAGGCACTGGATGCCGGGCGGCGGGTTCGGCGTCGTGCCCTGATTGCTCGGGTCGCCGCCGTAGAGGGCGATGGACAGGCGGCCGCCCTGAGCGCCGTAGGGACAGGTGGCCGAGCCGGCCTGCAGCACGCCGCTCTGCTCGACCAGCAGCGAGGCGACCTGGAAGTCGACCGTCTGGCCGGGGTCCTCGACGAAATATAGCGCGCCGCCGGCGAGGATGTTGACGTTGTCGTGGATGTACGGCGCGGCGCCGCCGACGCGGATGACGAAGCAACTCGTCACCGGCTGCGGCAACTGGTCGCTTGGCCCGAGTTCGGTGCAGGTGGCGGGCACGAAGTCGGGGCAGGCGCCGGCGGTATAGACGCTGAGGTGGACGGTCTCGTGCTGCTGCGCGGTGGCGTCGCAGTCGCTACCCGAAGGCACGCAGGCCTGGAAGGTGACCTCGTAGGTCTGGCCCGCCTGCGCTGCGGTCGGCGTGAAGCGGAACTCGCCGCTGGCGGGGTCGAGCGTCGCCAGCGCCGCGATCGCCGGCGAAGGGAACATGCGGAAGGCGAGCGGACTGCCGCCCTCCGCGGTGAGCCGCAGGCGGAACGGCTCGCCGACGCGCAGGGCGTGGTCGCCGATCGGCGCCATGGTGATCGGGTTGGTGACGCTGACCGCGCCGCCGCTCCTGCTGCCGCCGGGGCCGACGATCGTGATCGCGACCGCTTGTTCGCTGAACGCGAGGGCCGTGTCGCCGGCGCGGAGGAGGACGTTGAAGGTCGAGCCGACCTGTTCGGCGGTGGGGAAGATACAGAGAACGCCCGACTCGGGCAGGAAATAGGATCCCGGCGGCAGGTCGCGCGCCGACAGCGTCACCGCCTGTCCCTCGGGATCGGTGGCCGAGACGGGGATCAGCAGGTCGCTGCCGAGCGTCGCCGTGCGGTCGCCGATCGGTACCATCTGCGGCGGCAGGTTGGTGGGCGTCGGCGTGCGGGTGACCGCGGTGGACGCGGTCGGTGTCGGCGTGCGCGTGGCCGGCTGCCCGTCATCGTCGCCGCAGCCGGCGAGCGCGACGAGCAGGGCCAGGACCGGGATCGAGGGCGAACGCTTCATGGCGGGATCCTTTCCCGATCCCCGCCTCCGTGCAGTGGCACCCGATGGCTCGACCGGCTGCACGATTCATCCCACTCGATGGTGGTGGAGACAATGGTGCAAACAGGGGTGATCCCGAGGCGCTACCGGGAGACGGCGCCGGGCGCCGCCTCCCGGCGCGGATTACTTGCCGCTCGACGCTGTCTGCGCGTCGGCCTTCGCCTTGCCGTCGCAGGCGACGGCGGGGGCGGCGGCACACGCCAGGACGAGGGCCAGGGCGGCGAACCAACGGATGGAACTGCACATCGGTGAATCCTCCTTGTGAGCCCGCAGACTACACCGACGCGCCGCCTCGGCAACCGGCGAGGGCGCCGTGGGATTCAGATCGCCGCCAACTCCAACGGCAGGCCGTCGGGGGGCTTCGAGATCGGCGCCTGCTGGACCGGCATGGCGTCGCCGGAGGGCACCGACCAGCGGTAGCGCAGCACCCGCTGGTGCACAATCGATTTGATCTGCAGGTCCGCGAAATGCATGCCCAGGCACAGATGCGGACCGCCGCCATCCATCGGTCTCTCCCCGCCCTCTACAGCAAACTATCGCTACCCGACTGTCTCACCGTCATTGGCAGAGAGGGGACGGCGGACTCACACCAAAAGCGCATAGGCGGTATGAGCTGGCGATTCAACGCAACGCTCGGACTGCTGGCGCTGGAACTCGGACAAGCCCGCTTGCGAATCCGCGTCGAACTTTGCTCCCTTTCAGCGTCCGATCGCGACCCCGGCGAGTGGCGTGAGACTCCAATGACTGGCGCAGGTTGGGCGATCTCGGGCGGGGTCAATCTTGGGCGCCGATCGGGGGGGCAGACCCGACGTCAATTCACCCAGATCCAGGCCACCGCGGCGCGCCTGCCTTACACTACGCGCTTCTCGAGCTGGGTGACGGCGCTCAGGCGCGCCGGCACGCGCAGGGCGTCAAGCGCCTGACAACGCCCGCATACGGGCTGGCCGGGACTGGCTCGGGGCGTAGCGGTGCGCCGCCTGGGCGTGGCAGCCTGAAGGGGGTGGCGGCGGGCGGTGCGTCGGCCCAGTGGGTCGACTACCAGGATCAATTCGGCAAACCGTTCGAGCACGAATCGCGGCTGAAGGATTTGCTGGCGCGGCAGGCCGCGCCGCCAGCCGGGGACGATCCCGCATTCGGTGGCGACGATCCTCCGAAACCCCAGGGAAAACCGCTTGGCGCAGCCAAGCCGCCGCCCAGGCGTGAGACCCGGCGGCGGCGTCAGTCCTACCCGCCAGACAGGGACGATGATCGTTCAGGTCGGGCGCCTGGCCCGACGCCGATGAGGCCGAGACTGAAATCGCAATCGAGTGCTTCGCGTGCGTTCTTGAGGTCGAGTTGCCGCTTTGCCCGCAGGGATTTCCCGTGAGAGACAAATTCCGAAAAAGACCACGCCAGAAAGACCCCCCCAAGCGCCCATATCCTGTGAACCGCGGCGAATGGTGGCGATATTCACCGCATGATTGCGGAGAATACTTCCCCGCTGCGGCGAATCCAGGCTATAATCTCCGCAGGAGGTGCGGAGAATGTACATCCACGAGCTTCAGGACTGGCCCCGGCTGCGTTGGAACCGCGAGCAGCTTGCCGAGCCTCTTGCCGCGGTTCGCCACCAGCAGGGCAGGCTCATCGGGCATATGGAAGCCCTCGGCTTCAATCTCCGTCAGGAGGCCGTCCTGCAAACCCTCACGGCCGACGTGCTCAAGAGCAGCGAGATCGAAGGAGAGACGCTCGACGCAGACCAGGTCCGGTCTTCGGTCGCCCGCCGCCTCGGCATGGATATCGGCGCCCTCAGGCCTGCCGACCGCAATGTTGAGGGGATCGTCGAAATGATGCTCGACGCCACCCGTCACTATGAGCAGCCGCTCACTGCCGAGAGGCTGTTCGCTTGGCATGCGTCCCTGTTCCCCACGGGGCGCAGTGGCATGACCAGAATCAAGACAGGAACCTGGCGTGACGACAGCAGCGGGCCGATGGAGGTTGTCTCCGGGCCGGTCGGGAAAGAGCGCGTCCATTTCCGAGCACCATCGGCGGAACGCCTCGATCGGGAAATGTCGGCGTTCCTCGACGGCTTCAACGCAAAAGCCGATATCGATCCGGTCCTGAAAGCAGGGCTGGCCCATCTCTGGTTCGTCACCGTCCATCCCTTCGATGATGGCAACGGCCGCATTGCGCGGGCGATTGCCGACATGGCTCTCGCCCGTTCGGAAAGCAGCCCGCAACGCTTCTACAGCATGTCGGCGCAGATCAGGCAGGAGCGGAATGCGTACTACAACATCCTCGAAGAAACGCAGAAGGGGACTTTGGATATCACGCCCTGGATGCAGTGGTTCCTCGGCTGCCTCGGCCGCGCCATTGATGGCGCGCAAACCACTCTCGGCGCCGTCCTCGCGAAAGCCCGCTTCTGGGAATCTGTCGTTGGTGGCGTTGTCATCAGCGAGCGCCAGCACATTGTCCTCAACCGTGTCCTCGGCGGCTTCGAAGGTAAGTTGACCACGTCCACATATGCGAAGCTCGCGAAGTGCTCCCAGGATACCGCCCTACGGGACATCTCATCTCTCGCCGAACACGAAATTCTTGTCCGCAATCCCGGCGGCGGCCGGAGCACAAGCTATGCGCTCGGAAAGATTCCCCAGGGCTGAGATCCGAACAGACGACAAGCGGGATCACGGCTCTGCTTTAACCCGCCGCAGCCGGGCGGTGCGCATGAGCGTCAGGAGATCCGCTCATGAATAGCCGTGCGCCGCCGGTGCCGCCAGGGAACGGCGCGATCGGCGGGGCGCGGCGGCGCCGATCAGGACGCGTCGCGGGTGCGCGGGGTGGGCAGCAGCTCGATCCGGCCCGGCAGCGGGCGGTCGCGGTTGGCCTTCGTGCGCGGCGAACGGCCCGGGTTGGCCGGCTCGAAGAACACCGCAGGTCGATGTCGGGGGCGTCGGCGATCGCCTCCCGGTGGTGGATCATCGGCACGCGGCAGCTACCCTCCCAGCGCCGCACGGTGCCGCCCGGGGCCTGATTCACCCGTGCCAACGCCTGGCCCCTCACGATCACCGCGCCATCGGCCGTGCGGGCGCGGCCGCTACCGCGCGTTAGGTGCATCGCCAGCTCATCCGGCCTACGCGCGCCGTCTGCCGCCTGACGCTGGCGCGCGGCGCCGGGCACCGCCTTCCGCCTCTGCATGGCGCTTTACGGCCTGCTGCGCCTGCTGCTCGACCCGCTGCGCGGCGACGGCCGTCCGGAGCGCTTTCTCGACCTGTCGCCCCAGCAGGGACTGGCGCTGCTGGTGATCGCCGCCGCCGTCGTCTGGCAGGTGGCGGCCCGGTCTGGAGGGCGCGGCGGAGGCGGCGCGGCGGGAGCCGCGCCCTTGGGATCGTCAGTCCGGCGGCGCGAAGGCGGCGGCGTGCGTGTGGCAGACGGTGCAGGCGTTGGTGAAGTGGGGGGCGCCGTCGCCCTCGCTGTTGTAGACGCGCGTCGTCGCGTGACAGACTTCGCACAGGCCGCTGCCGGGATCGCTGACGCTGGCGAAGCTGCCGTCGGCCTTGCCGCGCAGGTTGGTGAAGTCGATGCTCGCCGGCAGGCCGTCGGGTGGCGTGATCGCCTCGTTCACCAGGAAGAGGTTCGGCGAGCCGTGCGGCGTGTGGCAGACGAGGCACTGCTGCGGCGTCCCGGCGGCCGGATCCATGTGCGTCTGCTGCTCCGCGTGGCAGTCGGCGCACTCCGGCACGCTGCGATGGTCGGGGCCGACGCGGCCGGGCGTCAGGTCCTGGTTGTGGCATTGCTGGCAGCTGACGCGCAGGCTGCCGTGGCCGCCGTGGGCGAGCATCGGCTCGGCGGTGTCGGCGTGACAGAAGGCGCACTGGCCGTACACCGCGTCCACCGGCGGCGGCGCGCCGCCGAACTGCGGCGCGCCGTCGTGGCCGCAGGCGGCGAGCAGCAGCGCCAGGGCGAGCGCGACCAGCCGGGCTCCGCTCACGGCGTCTTCCCCGCCGCGTAGACGCCCGCCCCGCCGGCGCCCCAGGCGTGGCAGGCCGTACACAGCGCGCCGTCCGACACCGGCAGGCGCAGCCAGGTGCTGCCCTTCTCGGCGAAGCGCGCCAACGGCAGCGGCTGCTTGTACTTGCCGGCCAGATCGCCCCAGTGCGCGGCGACGGCATCACCCACCGCGCCGGACATGCCGCTGGTCGCCGGCAGCCAGGCTTCGCTCAACAGCGCTTCCTCGTTCACCCGCGGGTCGTGGAAGAGGTGGCAGGTTCCGCACCAGATGGTGCCCTTCTCCGTCAGCGGCAGGAGCGGATCCTCGTCCGCCTTGAGCGGCGTCGGCCGCGCCCGCGCTACCGCGGCGGCGTTGGCGCGCACGTGCTCGGCAGCGCCCGAGTGCTCGGTGAGCGAGTGGCAGGTGAGGCAGGTGTCGAGCGGCGACTGCGACAGGCTCATGTCCTCTTCGTGGCAGAAGTCGCAGCTCTCCTCGTCGTCCGGACCGCTCATGCGGTGCGGGTTGCTGTCGTCCTCGCCCTCGGCGTCGGCAACGGCGAGCGCCGGCGCCAGGCAGCAGAGCAGCAGCAGCAGGGCGAGCCAGCGGCGCGTCACTGCGGCACCCCGTTGTCGCCGTGGCAGAGCATGCAGCTGCTCTGCCCCTCGTTGTCGATGATCTCCTGGATCTCGGCCAGGTCGATGCAACCCTCGGCGGGCGGATCGGGCAGCGTGTTGCAGTTCGGCAGCCCGGTGCGGTTGACGGTGTGCATGTTGATCACCGCGTGGCAGGCGAGGCAGTCCGGCCGCTGCCAGCCGGTCGGATGCTCCTCCTCGAGCAGCAGCAGGCCGCCCGGCGAGTTGAGCAGGTTTCCGTAGTTCTCGCTGGTGGGCTCGGCGAAGTCGCCGCACGCGGCGGCGAGCAGCAGCGCTAGCAACGCCGCGCCGGCCTGGGGGACAACACGGGTCACTGGCGCACCTCCACTTTGCCCTGCTGATGGCAGCGGATGCAGTAGTCCTCGCGATGGCAGCTGCCGCACTGCATGGGATTGGCGCGCGCCTCGACGGAGTGGACGAAGAGGAAGTTGCGGTCGTGGACGATGGTCTGGATGGTGTCGCGCGTCTGGTGGCAGTGGATGCACTCGGACTGCTTGTGGCAGTTGTCGCACTCGCCCGGCGCCGCTGCGGCCACCGAGGCGTGCACGCGCGTCCACGAGACGTCGTGGTTGACCGGCCGCAGCGGCTCGAGGTTGGTGTGACAGAGGGTGCAGGCGCCCGGCGCGGTGGCCAGCTTGGTCTCGCTCGGCCCGTGGCAGTAGTGGCAGGCGGCGCCGCCCGGGTGCAGCGCGCGCGCCGAGATGGCGTCGGCCAGCGCCTCGTCGCCGGTGTCGATCAGCACGTCGAAGCGGTGGCAGTCGGCGCAGGTCTGGCCGCGCGCGGCGATCACCTCGGCGTGCGCGGCGTGGTCGTAGCGGTGGCGCGCGTCGGCGGTGCTGAGCGACACCGGCGCGGCGCGCTTCTGCAGGAAGCGGGTGGTCGGCATGTAGGCGCGGCAGGCCGATAGCAGCGCCGTCGCACCGACCAGGCCGACGACCGTCAGCAGCAGGGCGTGGCGCGGCGTCACGACGGCTGGTCCTCGTGCGGCGGGGCCTGCGTCGGCAGTTCCTCGTCCATGGTGCGGTCGAGAGAGTGCGTGAAGTTGTACGAGAGGACGCACCCGAAGCGCAGATCGGCGTCGAAGAGCACGTTGCGGTTGGCCTCGAAGATCAGCTGCCCGGTAAGCCCGGGGAGGAACTCGTAGCCGAGACCGGTGCGCGTCGCCACCGGCCAGTCGCTCTGGTTGCTCTCCTTCTCGTAGTAGGCGAGGTCGGCGCGGAAGCGGAAGACGATGCGCTCGTACACCGAGTTCTCGTAGAAGAACGAGACGCCGTTAACGTTCCCGCCACCGCTGTCGGCGAGGTAGTGGGCGACCAGTACCTGCTCGAGGCCGTCGCCCTCCGGAAGCCACAGCAGGCCGGCGTGCGCCAGGTTGCCGTCCTGAGTCTCGTCCACCGCGTTGTCGTAGGTCTGGTACGAATAGTCGACATAGGCCGACAGGGCGCGCGAGAACGGGTAGCGCACGCCGGCGCGCGCCTGCACCAGGTCGCTGTTGGAGAAGAGTTGGAAGATCGTATCTTCCTGCCGGTCCAGATCGGGCAGATCGCCGGTGTTGTCCTGCGGCTGGTAGTAGGTAGCGGCGACGTTGACCAGCAGCAGCGGCGCCGGGACGGTGAAGTCGACGCCGGTGGTGGCGGTATCGACGTTCTGGCGATCGGCGTCGTAGGCGAAGGTGCCATAGAATTGCGGCCGTCCCCACCAGCTGCCGACGCGCTGCACCGCCGTGCCGCTGATCAGCTGGCGCAGGACTTTGCTGTCACGCTCCCACTGCTGGTAGCCGAGCGTCATCTGGCCGCCGCCCCAGCGCGTGGTGCGGATGTTGCCACCCCACAGGATCTCGTCCTGCGAGATGATCGGTGTCGAGTAGGTCGGCTCGAAGTACTGCGGCGCGCCGCCGTAGACGGTGAGCGACACCGGCCAGCCGACGTCGACGCTGACCTTGCCGGCATCGGCGACGAAGACGCCGCCCGGGCCCTCGTTGAGGAACTGGCGGCCGACCGTGGTCTGCACGCCGGGCAGCAGGTTCGGCACGCGCGCGTAGCCAGCGTAGAAGTCGCCGGTGTTGTCGCCGGTGGCGACGTCCTGCTCGAGGCGGAAGTAGGTCTCCGCGTCGCTGCCGTGCCACATCCGCGCCGCACCGAGGTCGCCGTAGAGATCCACCGGTGCTTCGGTCTCGCGGTTCTGGTAGCCCTCGCGCACCTGTCCGAGCACGTCGATGTCGCCGAACAGATCGAAGGCGCGGGCCGGCGCGGTGGTGAGCGTCACCCCCCACATCAGCACCACTCCGATGCTCCTCCGCAGGCGCACGACCGTCGTCCCCCCCCGAACACCGCATGCGCGGCGGGCGTAGCCCGCCGCGTCCGTCCGGCGCGCCGCCCCCGCGGCGCGCCGCTTCCCGCTCCGTCGCTCAGTGACCGTCGATAGTCGCGTCTCCGCTCAGCGTTTCCACACCCTGGCCCTCGCCGACGTCACCGCACCGTGCTCACGTGTGCGCCCGACACCGAGAACTCGCGACCTTCCGCGTGGCACACCGCGCAGGCCTCGTCACCACCGCTGCCGGTCTGCGTCTCGGCGTGCGCCGCGGCGGCGTCGCTGTCGTGGCACGAGGTGCAGGCCGAGGCGATCGGGCCGAGGCGGCCGTCGACGACCAGCTGGCCGCTCACCGGGTCGAGATGGCCGAGTTGGGTGCCCAGCGCCGCGCCCGGGAAGGGCGGCAGCAGGTTGGTCCCCGCGGCGTGGCAGGTCTGACAGTTGCGCCGGTCGCCGGGGAACAGCACTTCGGCGAAATCGACGGTGCTGAAGTTGGCCGGTGCCGGGCCGAAGCCGTAGATCAGATACGGCTTGTGCTCGAGATCCTCGCCGGTGTGGACTCTGTGGATCATGTACTTGAAGTCGATCGACGCGACGGCGTCGCCGCGCGCCACCGCCTCGGCGTCGCGGCTGCGGCGCGACACGTCGCTGGCGTTGGCGTTGTGGCAGAGCACGCAGTACTCGGCCTGGTTGCGCAGGTTGCCGTGGATCGAGAAGCCGCGCGAGAACTCGCCATGGCAGTTCTGGCACTTCGCGTCCTCGACGACGATGCGGCGCATCTCCGCTGCCGCGTCGTCGACCGCGAAGGTGACCACCGGATTGACCGCCGCCTCGTTCACCGTGCGCGTGGCGCCCCCCGGGGTCGCCAGCGTGACCGAGCGGCGCGCCTCGGCGCCGAGCGCCCACGTGCCGCTGGCGTCCGCCGGCACGGCGACCGGCAGCGTGTACTGGAAGGTGCCGTCGCCGGCCGGGCCGCTCAGCGTGCCGCCGGCGCCGCCGCCAACGGCGGTGGCCGTCAGCACCTGGGCGTAGTCGCTGGTCGGCCCGGCGAGCGAGAAGGCGAGGCGATTGAGCCCCGACAGGTCGCGCAGCGGCGCGCCGGCCGCATCGGTGACCTTGAAGCTGACGCGCGGCATCTGCCCCGCCGCGTGGCTGGTGAGGGCGCTGATGTCCACCAGCAGCCCGGCGAGCTGCGCGGACTGCTCCGGGATCACGTGCGCGCCGGGCACGGAGATGTCGAACTCGGCCGTCGCCGCGGCGAGATGGCAGAACTGGCAGTCGCCGTCGGCGAAGCCGCGGTTCTGGATGTGATTGGTGCCCGGCGGGCCGGCGGCGGTGGTCACCAGTGACGGATTGACGTCGTCGTGGCACGAGCTGCACGGCGCCGCCGCGGGGCGGTCCGTGTAGTAGGCCGACGTGGCGCCGCCACTGTGGCAGACGGCGCAGTCGTTGAGCGGCCGCGGGTAGCCGACGCCGCTGATGACGCCGTTCTCGTCCTTGCGGGCGAAGACCGCGTCACCGATCTGGTAGGTGGCGCCCGGCGGCCCGTTGACGATCGAGGGCAGGTCCTTGCCGGTGTGGATCTTGTGGATCATCACCGACAGATCGATCGACGTGCCGTGGTCGTCGGTCGCCTGCTGCGTGTGGCAGAGCGTGCACAGGCGCACCTCGCGGCGGTTGCCGTGGATGCGCAGCGGGTCGTGGCACTGGTTGCACTGGGCGGTGGCCGCGCCCTCGCGGATCTGCGGGATGCCGCCGACGGGTACGACGTCGAAGACCGGGTTGGCCGAGTACGAGATGCCGGCGACGGTGCGGTCGGCCTGCATGCCGACGCTGTAGGTGCGCGTCAGGTCGGCGTCGCCGGGCAACATGATGGCGAACGTGTAACTGTGGATGCCCGCCGCGGCGTCGATCACCGCCAGCGCGCCGTTGCTGTCGTAGCGCGGCTCCTCCGCGTCGACGTCGTTCACGTAACGCGAGAACTCGGTGCGGAACTCGCCGCCGCCCTCGTAGGTCTCGACATGGGCGAGGGTGAAGCGCACGCGCGAGGCCTGGCTGTCGGAGTTCTGCGTCAGCACCGGCCGCAGCGGAACGCCATTGGCGTCGGTGAGCGAGAAGGTGACGGTGATCGTGCCGCCGGCGATGTCGACGGCCAGGATCTCGCCCAGCAGGCCGGCGCCGGCCACCGGCGGCACCGGCGTCGCGGTGGCGGCGCCGGTCGGCACGACGGTCGGCGTCGCGGTCGGCCGCGGCTTGTCGTCGTCGTCGCTGCCACAGCCACCGAGGCCGGCGACAACGAGGACGACGAGGATGGCGGCAGCCAGCCGCGCCATCGTCACCGGGAGACCCGCGAGGGCATTGCCGACCGGATCGTCGGCCCGTACCGTTTCCTCGGCTTGCTTCTCCACGGTCTCCCTCCCCGTTGGTGCCGACGGTGTGCCGCGCCTACCGACCGCGCCTGGGACAAACTCGATCGCGGACACATTTCCCCGTGACTCCCCTATGCAAGAGCGGCGCCGCGCCGTGTGCGCACCGATTGGCCGGCATTCGCGCCGGATCGTGGACGGATGCCTTCCCGTCGCCGCGAACTCCGAGCACCGGAGATTCTCAACGCGCGGAGGGCTGCCATATGCGTAACTTCACGACTCGGGAGCATGGCAGTCCGTGCAGGGCGTGTCCTGCCAGGCATCCTCGAGATCGGCGATCGGCGGATGCTGGAACTCGAGGCCCTGCGGGTCGTCGCTGCGGCTGAGGGCGCCGGCGACGCCCTGCGCGGTGATGGTGTGACAGGTGGTGCACTCCGCGGTCACGCTCTCGCCGTCGGCGCTCTCGTGCAGGCCGTCGTGGCAGCGGAAGCAGCCGGGAAAGCGGAAATGGCTGCCGTTGTCGGGGTAGGCCGCCCAGTTGGACTTCATGGCCGGGAAATTGTTGTTCCGGTAGGCGTGCTGCAGCGCGCGCGTCGCGGCGGCCAGCTCGTCACCGCGCGCGGCGAGCACCTCCGGATGGTGCTCGCCGTAGTAGTCGCGCAGGCCGCTGTCGATCGCCGCCTCGGCCTCCTTCACCGAGGCGTACTCGGCGGCCAGTAGCGCGGTGCCGACGCGCGCGATCGCCGGCAGAGTGGCGGATATCTCGCCCGCCAGCAGCGCCTGGTCGACGGCCACATCCGGTGGCGCGAAGCGGTGGCTTGGGCGGTTGTGGCAGTCGAGACAGTCCATCGTCCGCACCGACCCGGCGGCGACCTGCTCGGCGCTCAGCGGCGATTCGGCGGATTCGTAGACGGTCACCTTGCCGGTACTCGTATCGGTGACCCGCACCCAGGGGATCTCCTGCCGCGCCGCGTCGGCGGCGATGTACTCGACGCGATTGGCCGGGTTGAGATGCCAGTGGATGCCGGGCGAATCGCCGCTGCCGTGCGCGCTGCCGACGTTGACCAGCAGGCGGATCTCCCAGCGCGTGTTCTGCTCGTCGGGCAGGAAGGTGACGCGCGTCTTCAGCCGCTCGACATCGGCGTGCTGGCCCGGCCAGTGGCAGTGCTCGCAGGTTTCGCGCGCCGGCCGCATGTCATGGATCGGTACCGGGATCGGCCGCGGATAGCTGTCGGTCAGCACGCCGACCAGTTGCCGGGTGCCGGCGAGCTTCGACTTGACGAAATACTCGGCGCCGGGGCCGACGTGGCACTCGACGCAGCGCACGCGGGCGTGCGGCGAGTTCTGGTGGGCGACCTTCTCCGGCTCCATCACCGTGTGGCAGGTGGAGCCGCAGAAGGCCACGGATTCGGTCGCCTCGTACGCCTGGAAGCTGCCGAAGACGCTGAGAAAGAGTAGCAGCACCGAGCCGACGACGAAGATCAGCGCCGCGTTGCGCTGGCGCGCGTCGTTGAGGTCGATGACCGGAAAGCGCGGCATCGAGTGCACGCCGGTCAGGCGCACGCGGCGCCGCTCGAGCAGCATGCCGACCGGGATCAGGAACAGCCCGAACAGCAGCACCGCCGGCAGCAGGGCGAAGATCACCAGGCCGGCGTAGGGCGCCTGCCCGCCGCCGGCGACGGTGTTGACGACGAGCAGGAAGCCGATCGCGGTCAGCGCCAGCAGCGCGATCGTCGCGCCCGCGTAGCTGAGGCGATTGTGGACCAGCGGTGGCAGCTGCACCGGCGCCCCCTCGACAGTTGGTCGGCCCGCCCTACTTCTGCTCGGACATGAACTCGACCATCGCGTCGAGCTGCTCCGGCGTCATCTTGATCTTCTTCATCTTCGCGTCCGCCAGCACCGACTTGGGGTCGGTGAGGTAGGACCTGAGCCACGCCGCGTCGCGCTTCGTGCCGACGCCGTCGAGTTCACCGCCAACCTTGGCCTTCGGTCCTGAGACGCCGTTCAGCGTGTGACAGACCTTGCACTTTTTATTGTAGAACTCCTGCTTGTCGATCCCCAGGACCGGCGTCGCCAGACACAATCCCAGGATCACCACAACGCTGCCTCGCATACCCACGTCCTCCTCGGTCTAAACGCCACTGAGTGCCCAGCGGGTGATAACAGTCCGATCTGCACACTGCGAGAGAAAACGCTGTCTGACGATTCCGATGCGCGGGAATCGCGCCATCGGCGCGCCCGGTCGTCGACAGACTCGCCGAAGTGCACTGCCGATCCGGCGCCCGAAGGGCCGTGGCGCCGCTGCTGGTCGTCATCCGCCGCCTGCCATCCGGCCGGGCGGCGCTCGCCGGCCACCTGTGAGGCAGCGCGGCGATCTGGGGCGTCGGCTACTGGGTCGCCGAGGCACGGACCTTCTACTACGAGCAGCCGTGGTGGTTCGTCATACTCTTCTGTCCCGTCGGCTGCCAGATCCTCTGGGGATTCTACTACGCCGCCGTCGCCGCCGCGGCGGCGTTCGTGCTGCCGCGTGCCGCCGCCGTCTGGCGACCGCCGCTCACCGCGGCGCTGTGGGTCGCCTGCGAGTTGGCCCGCGCCCGCGTGATCACCGGGGAGCCGTGGATGCTGCTCGACTACGCGCATGCGCTGCGCGGCCTGAAATCGCCAGCTCATGCGGTCTATGCGCTGCGCGGCCTGGGCACCGACGAGGCACTCGTGGACCTGGCCAGCTATCTGCTGTTCGACGGCGTGTTCTGCCGGCGCCTGATCGAGCTTGGCAGCGCCGATGTCGCCGCAGCGCGCGGACAGATCGAGTCCTTCTTCGGGCACGCCCCGCAGCGGATTGCCTCCGCGACCGGCGCGCGCGGCTCGGTGACGTCTCCGTTCCTGCCCGAGAAGGAACCACGGAGCGCGCAAGGCCGGGCCTGGCAGCCCGTTGAAAAAGGGGGACAGTCCCTTTCGACGGTGCGGATGTGCAGCGGAATCTCTGCTGCAGAGAGGGGACTGTCCCCCTTTTCGAACGGGCTGCTAGCTCTGCAACGGTCCGAATGCGAATGCTGATTCCCAAGGCAGCGAAGAGCTGCGCCCGAGGGCCGATTTGCCGGCGTCGGCGGTTGCTCAATCGACCTGAAACCCACGTCGATAACTCTGGCACTCGTTTGGCTACACCTCGACTTGGTCTTCGTAGTCTCGATTCTCAGCGCCTGGTACGGCATGGACGGCCGGGGCGACGGCGTCGCGTCGGGCGTGATGGTTCCGCGACCGGTCGATCTCACGCAGTTCGCCAAGGCGCACGGCGGAACGTTCCCCTACATAACAGGCCAGAGAGAGCATCGATGGGCGGAAGCGGATCAGCGCGCATGGCAGCGCGGAAATGCCGGTGTGGGGAGCGGTCTTCGGCGAGGAGAAGGCGGCCACACAGCATGACGCGCACACTCGAGGCCACGAGCAGCTCATCACCGATTACGTGGCCACGCTCTAGGCGCAGTGACCGACACAACACGAGGTATTGATGATGAAAAGCGGCAAGGGTCTCATTCGAGCGGCGAACAAGCAGGGTGTTGCCAGCGGCAAGACGGCGGTGGCCGAGCGTTCCACCGGCCGCCTCAAGGAGCCCACCGCGTGCGAGCGCTGTGGCGCGGTCTTTTCCGGCCGCACCTGGCGACGCGACCATCCCGTGACCGCCGCGCTGCTCGATCGCGCGGTCTGGAAGCGGTGCCCGGCGTGCACCCAACGCGCCGAAGGCACGTACTGGGGCCGCGTCGTCATCCGCGGCGCCTTCGTTGCGGCCAACGAAGCGGCGATTCGCCAGCGCGTTCTCAACGTTGCCGAGCAGGCCGAAGGCACCCAGCCGATGCGGCGGCTGGTCGCGATGGAGCGCGACGGGGAGGCGCTCGAGGTGCTCACTACGTCGCAGAAGCTTGCCCATCGCGTCGCGCGCGAGCTCAAGAAGGCCTTCCGCGGCCGCGCCACCTACAAGTGGTCCGACGACGGCAGCCTCTACGCCGTCTGGGAACGCGACTGACCGCCACGACCATCATGCGCTAGCGAGGAGCATCACCATGGACGAACGCGCGGAGGATCGCGGCCGCGTACGCCGCCCGCGGCTGTTGGCGCCTCGCCCGGGCGACCGCGGCGCGCGCCGGGGCCTGATTCACCCGTGCCAACGCCTGGCCCCCGAACGCTAACCGCGCCATCGGCCGTTCCGGGGCGGGCAGGCGGGCGCGCGTTATGTGCAATCGCCAGCTCATACGGCCGACGCGCGCCGGCGATAAGCTGCGGCGCTCCGACGGCGTCGCCAAGCTCCGCCTGAGCTCCGGCGAGGCGGAAAAGTCCAGCATATATGTGCGCGTTCAGGGCCGCTTCCTGCCGGTCCCCGGACTGCCCTTCGCCGCCGGCACCGGCGGCCGCGTCCAGGTCATCAACGACGAGACCGGCGTCTGCTTCCAGGCCGTGTTCGGAGCGCCCCGCTGTGGATGGCGCCGGGCCGGCGAAATCCATGGCGGCGCTGACGCGACGCACTGCATAGCGATTTGATCGAAGCGCCGGCGAGCTTTCCAACTGACGGGTCTCGCCGGCTCACCTCAGGTGAACGTTGTTCACCTCGACGGAACGCCTGCGCGGGCAAGGGGCGCTGTGGCCCTCTCCCAGTGATGAGGAAGGTGTCCGATATGGCTGAGTCTCTGCGTGTCGGGTTGGGCGGGCTGCGGTGGCTGGCGGCGCTGACGCTGCTGGTGTGCGCGGCCGGAGAGAGCCGGGCGCAGCTGCCGGTGTGCATCGGCGACTGCAACGGCAATCGCCAGGTGACGGTCGACGAGCTGGTGCGCGGCGTCAACATCGCGCTCGGCTCGCAGACGGTCGCGAGCTGCCCGATCTTCGACCGCAACGGGAACGACCTGGTCACGATCGACGAGCTCATCGCCGGCGTGAACTCGGCCCTGCAGGGCTGCTTCGCGCCGGTGCGCTTCAACGGCGTCTGCCTCCTGCCCGGTCCGTCGGGCTTGGTCCCGTGCCCGGCCGGCCTGGCTGCCGGCTCTCGGTCTGTCTGAACCGCTCGCGCTGCCTGTTCGATCCGACCGCGCGCCGCCTGCTCCAATCGATCGGCATCGGCGCCGACGGGCGCTTCGCGTTCGTCACCACCGACGAGTCCATCCTCAACTCGCTGCTGCTACTCGAATCCGACGTCGCCTCCGGCTTCGTCTACCGCTCCGTCATCCTCGGCCCCGGCTCCGCCGGCGCCACCATCGACGGCCTCACCGTCGATCCGATCAGCGAGGCGGTGGCACGCATCCTGGTGCAGAACGGCGTCGATCTGTTCAGCGATCTCAGCATCAGCGAGCTGATCGCGATCGTCCGCAACGCCCTCGCCAGCCTCGGCTTCGGCGGGCTCAGCCCACAGGCCGCCGCCGACCAGGCCGCCAGCGCCGCCGAGCAGAGCGACGCCATCCAAGACGCGATCGAAAGCCGCCGCTTCACGCCGACGCCGAGCCCGAGCGCGACATCGACGGCCACCGCCACGCTCACGGCGACGATCGCCAACACCGTCACCCTCACCCCGACCGCCAGCTCGACCGGTACCGCGTCGCTGACGCCGACGCCGTCCGCGACGCTGACCGTCACCGCGACCCAATCGGCGACCCCGACCATCACCAACACGGTGCCGCCGACCGCCACCCCGACCCTGACCCTCACCGCCACCCCGACCAGCAGCCCGACCGCGACGCTGCCGCCGCTCAACTTCGCCATCGAGGTCAACCCCGACCCGGTGCGCCCCGGCGAGACCGCCGAGGCGGCATTCACGATCACCAATACCGGCGCCTCGTTCCTCGGACCGGTCAATCTGCGGATGACGCTGCCGAACGAGATCGAACCGTTCATCGACACCCTGGCGTCAGGTACCGGGCGCTGCGGGCCGAATCAGCTGCAGATCTGCAACCCCGGCAGCACGCTGGTGTGGAACTTCATCGGCTCGCTCAATCCCGGCGAGGGCATCACGCTGCGGGTGCCGCCGATCATCGCCGCCGGCACGCCGAACGGCACGCAGATCACCTTCACCGGCACGGTCGAAGTCGCGGGGCTGATGCAGACCGCCTCGTACACCGCGGCAGTGCAGTCCGGCATGGACTGCCCTTCGATCTCGCCCTGACCCAGGAAAGCGAACCGGTGAAGGCCGGCGCGCTGCTGACCTACAACGTCGCCTACGGCTTCCGCGCCGTGGTCGGACAGGCCGACTCCGTGCTGCGCGTGCGCCCGCCTGCCGGCACCACCTTCGTGTCCGCCAGCGACGGCGGCGCACCGAACAGCGGCGGCGAGGTCGAATGGGCGCTCGGCACGCTGACGCCGGGCGACGGCGGCGTCCGGCGCCTGGTCGTGCAGGTCGACGAGACCCTGCCCGAGGGGCGCCTGCTCGATGCCCAGGCGACCATCCGACGTGCCGACGGCAGTGGCATCAAACGCGCCAACACGGTCAACCGGGTGCGGGCGGCGCAGCCGCTGTCGGTGGCGATCGACGCCAATCCAGATCCGGCCCGGCCTGGCGATCCGGTTGAGGTCACCATCACGGTCACCAACACGTCGGCGACGGCGCTCGACACCAACCTGCACTTCATCGTTCCCGATCTCGTCGACACCGTCATCGACGGCGACGCGCTCGGCGGCGCCGTCTGCGGCGCCTTCACGCTCGGCAATCCGTGCGAGCGACGCACCCGCATCCTCTGGCCGCTGAGCGTGCCGGGGCGCGATTCGGTCACCGTCCGCGTCGACCCGATCGTCAGCGTCGGATCGCCGAACGGCGGAGTCATCGCGCTCCAGTCCCGCCTGGTCAACAGCCAGGGCTCGTACGTCGCCTCGGCACGCCACGCGGTGCACATCGAAGGCGGCCGGATCTGGGATCTGTTCCTCGATGCCGACCGCAATCCGGTTTCCGCCGCCGAGCCCTTCAACTACCGCCTGACCGTCCGCCCTCGGCCGTCGGATGCCGAACCCGCCGAGGCGGTGCTCCAGCTGACCCTGCCGGAAGGCACCGTGCTCGGCGACGCCGGCGACGGCGCCACGGTCGAGGACGGGGTCGTGGGCTGGAACCTCGGCAGCCTGGCGCCCGGCGACGTCGCCGAACGTGCAGTCAGTCTGCAGGTCGCGAACGGCACCGCCCTGCCCGCCCTCCTGCTCGCCGAAGCCACCGTCCACGACGCCGCCGCACCGATCGACCTCGTCCGCGCCCGCGTCCTGACCCGCGCCGCGCAGTCGCCGATCAGCCTGGCGATCGAGGCGCATCAGGATCCCGCCCGCAGGGGCGAGGCGGTGCAGACCATCTTCACCGTCACCAACAACGGCGCCGGCAACTTCAATCCGTTCCGTCTCGAGGCCAGGCTGCCGGAAGGCATCGATGCGTTTCCGCAGAGTCTGCTCAGCAGCGCCAGCTGCCAGAGCTCGCTGCAGTGCCCGCCACGCTCGGTGGCGCGCTGGACGATGCCGTCGCTGCAGGCTGGCGGGTCCGGCGCCGTACTGATGTCGCCGATCGTCAGCCAGGCCATGGCGGAAGGGACGCTGTTGCGGCTGCACGGCCGCATCAGCGGTTTCGTCGGCGGCATCGGCGGCGACCGGAACGCGGTGATCAGCCGCACCGTCGTCGTCGGCGGCGCGACGCCGTTCGACCTCGCGGTGACTGATTCGATCGACCCGATCATCCCCGGCCAGATGTTCGCCTACACCCTGCACTACGGCCGCCCCGGCGCCGGCGGCGCGACCGAAGCGGTGTTGGGCATCGAGCTGCCACCTGGAGTCTTCGTCGTCGACGCCGACGACGGCGGGGTCCAGGACGGCGACTCCGCCGTCGATTGGGAGCTTGGCGCGCTGGCCGCCGGCGCCAGCGGTCAGCGCACGCTCACCGTGATCGTCGACGCGCTGCCCGCGGGCACGCCGCTGCGCGCCCACGCCACCATCCGCGACAGCGCCGACACGGCGAGCGCCAAGCGCGCCGACGTGGTCACGACGACGGGCTCACCCGCCCTCGAGCTGACGGTGAGCACGAACGTCACCACGGTCGCCGTCGGCTCGCCGGTGATCGTGTCGCTCTCGGTCACCAACACCACCGCCGCGCCGATCAACAACATCACGCTCGAGGGCATCGTGCCGCCGGAAGCCAACGCCTTCTTCGACAACACCACTACCGGCGGCGGCGTCTGCGGCCCGTTCTCCTTCAATTCTTGCGAACCGCGGTCGCGCGTCCTCTGGCCGATCGCGACGGTCGGCGCAGGTCAGTCCGTGACGGTCACGATGTCTCCGGTCATCCGCGCCGGCACCGCCCCCGGCAGGGTCGTGCGGGCTGTTGGCCGCCTGCAACAGAGCATCAGCGTTCCGCCGGTGCTGGCCGTCGGCGCGGTGAGCGTCGCCGGCAACTGACAGAGGGGATCCTCAACGCAGAGACGGGGAGACACAGAGAGCGCGGAGCGCTTTCCGTCCGATAGTGCCCGTTATGTGAAATCGCCATCTCATACGGCCTACGCGCGGGATAGAAGAGTAGATGAAATAGCGATTACGAATAGGAGGATTACGGCATGGCAAGATGTACAGCACCAGTAAGAGGCCATCGCACAGCGAGCGCTGCAGTGGACTGCCCCGCATGAGGTGGCCGCTATGGCCGCTACAGCGGCTACAGCAGCTCCAGGTCGCACTCGTCCCCGACCTACTCCTCGTCGGGGAGCAGCGGGGGCGGCCGGAGCAGCGTCGGCGGGTCCGGTAGCAGCGTAAGGCCCCGCTGGTCGCGAGCAGGTTCGTCCGTGGTGTACACGGACGCACAGGTGCGGGCACTCACGCCGGTCCGCACCAGCGTCGAGAATCGAGCGTCCTTGCCTGACCCTCGGGACGTCTTTCTCTGCCACGCGTGGGACGACCGGAGCGGGGCCGCCAAAGAGCTTCACGATCTGCTCGAGTCGCGCGGTGTCTCGGTCTGGTTCAGCGAGAAGGACGTCGCCCTCGGTACGCCTTTGCTCCGCGAAATCGACAGGGGACTGGCGAAGTCGCGAGTCGGGATCGTGCTGGTGACCCCTGCGCTGCTGCGCCGCCTCGCAGCAGAAGGCATCGCCGACAAGGAGCTTTCGGCACTCTTGGCGCGTAATTTGCTCGTTCCCATCGTGCACGATACGACGTACGAAGCTCTCCGCGAAGTCAGTCCCTTGCTCGGCTCGCGAAGTGGCCTGAGCACTGCAGAAGAGCCAATGGCAGACGTCGCGGCCAAGCTCGCGGAGCTGGTCACCCTCTAGCTCTACTGCCCACACAGGTCTGGGTGGCCGCTGAGACGTAGCAGCAGTCACTAGGTCGGTTGGTGGTATTACAGCGCATCGTGTTCAATTCTCCGTAACTGTGCGCCCTAACAATTCGCTGTGGGCGCGACGGCACTGACGGGCCGCGGCCTGAGCTCGCACGTTAGGTCGACGACAACACTCGACTCAGCTTCCAGTGAACAGATACCTCGATCTCATCCGCTCGGCCGCCCTCGTCGCCGCGGTGCTGCAGCTTCTCGCCGCCAGTGTGTTCTGGCGTCTGATGTGGAGGCGAATCGTCGAGCCGTACGTTGCGCTGCTCGCGCGTTCTGGCATCCCGCTCCCAAACTCATTGCGCACGCCCGGTGCGTGGCGGGCAATATTGATCGCGTTTGCCCTGCCCGCACTCATTCTCTGGTGGATTCTTGGGCTGCCGAGTGTCACGTGCTCGTTGTCCGCGTACACGTGCGAGACCCCGTTCGCGTCGCGCAGGATCTCGACGCGCCCCTGCATCGCCGGCAGGTTGGCCGGCGTCAGGGCGGGCGCGGCGCCGCTGCGCCCGCCTATTCGTCCAGGTCCTCATACAGCGGATCGGCGTCGAGCGGCCACAGCGGGCGCAGAACGCGCAGGCGGGCAGCCATCGACAGGACGCGCAGCGACTGCGCCGGATCGCTGGCCAGGTTGGCGAGCTCGAGCGGGTCGCTGGCGAGGTCGTAGAGTTCCAGCTCGAAGGCGGTCAGCGGGTCGCCCGGTGTCACCGGCAGCTCGGTGTACTTCCAGTCCGCCTCGCGCACCGAGGCCCAGACGTGGTTGCTCGGCCAGCCCTCGGTGAGGAAGTCGCTGCGCCAGGTCGGCGCGCTGCCGTCGACCAGCCGCAGCAGGCTGGCGCCGTCGAAGACCAGCGTCGGATCCGGGTCGCCGTCCGGGTCGGCGAGCGAGGGCGGGCGCTGGGTGAGTTCGACGAAGGTCGGGCACATGTCGATGTTCAGCCCCATCTTCGTCTCGACGCGCGGCAGCGGCGCCAGCTTCGGATAGCGGATGAACATCGCCGTGCGGATCGATTCGTCGTACGGCTTGTTCTTCGCCTGATGGCGGTGCTCGCCCCAGTGCCACCCGTTGTCGGCCATGTAGACGACCATCGTGTCGTCGTCGATGCCGAGGTTGCGCAGGTGCTGCATGATGCCGGTGATGCCGTAGGTCGTGCTGCCGCCGATCGCCTCGTCGACCGCCTGCAGCATCTCGAGCTGGGCGATGCGGATGGCGTCGAGATCGGCCTGCTCCGTCGCATCGAGCTGCGGCGAGTTCTGCACCCACGTCGGCTTGTCCGACACGTCGGGCTCGTTGTAGCTCGCCGGCCGCCACGGCGGCAGGCCGGCGAATTTGCCGAGGTGCCGCGGCGCCGGCTGGAACGGTCCGTGCGGCGCCTTGAGCGACAGGTGCAGGAAGAACGGCTGGCCGAGCGCGGCGGAGTCGGTGATGAACTGCTTCGCCTTCTCGCGCAGCACGTCGGTGGAGTAGTCGGCGTCGGCGCTGCCGTAGGCAACTTCCACGCCATTGTCGAGGAGCGTGTAGTCGAAGTATTTCGGATTGATGAAGGGACTCCAGATGGTCCAGCCCGGCGGCCGGTACGGCGGTGCGGGGTCGGCCCACAGGCCCGCGTAGCCGTTCATGTACTTGCCCATGAAGCCGGTGCGGTAGCCGTAGCTCTGTAGCAGTGTGCCGATGGTCTCGCTGTCGACGAAGTCGTCGGCGCCGCCCTTGGTGCCGCTGTTGGTGTAGACGCCGGTGCTGTGGGCGTACTGGCCGCGCAGGATGCTCGAGCGGCTCGGGCAGCACAGGGGAGTGGTCATGAAGCCGTTGACCAGCTCGACGCCGCTGGCGGCGAGTTCGTTGCGCACGCCGGGCATGATCGGCTCGCCAGCGACCGGCGAGTGCGTGTCGTCGGTGGTATCCCAACGTTGGTCGTCGGTGAGGATGAAGAGGATGCTCGGGCGCAGCGGCTGCGGGTTGGGACCATTGCGGTCGACCCACACCTCGAGCAGTTGGCGCAGGCAGCCGCGCAGCGCCGGCGCGTCGACGGCGCCGCCCGGTGCCGGGATGGCGGCGGCGCACTGCGGACCGACCGAGGGCAGGATGACGCCGCTGACGTCCTGGGCGACGATGATCGCGCAGTCGTCGAGCAGCTTGTCGAGCTGGCGCACCGCCTTGGCCTCGGCCTCGGCAGCGGGCTTGCCCTGCGCCAGGTAGCGCAGCTTGATGCCGGTGTAGAGCGCCACCGCCTTGCCGATGCGCTTCTGGCACTTAAGTTGGTCGCGCAACGCGCTCGAGTCGACCTCGGCGGCAGGCGGGTGGTTGTCGCCGTAGGCGAGCGCCGCCGCGTCGGCCACCAGCGTGTCGGAGCAGGCCGGCGGCGGGAAGGGGGTGCAGACGTACGACGGTCCACTGCGCAGGATCTTGTAGTCGCAGCGCACCGCCTTCTTCAGGCTTTTCTTCACAAGCCCGGCGTCGCTGGCGGCAGTGCAGCCGGCATGGGCCGGCACGCCGAGGAGCGGAACGCCGAGCGCGAGCGCGAGCGCGAAGAGACGCGACATACGGAACCCCCCGGTGAAAACGTTTCGCTGCGCAACCGTTGGCCGGTTGGCGTAGAGGCGGCAATGATAAATCTCGGACTGGGCCGTGTAGCGTGCGGCCGGCGGGTCTTGAGACCCGCCGTAAGACAGTTCCCGACCCCGATGTCCGCAGCGCCGGCCGCGCCGGTCGTCGAGCAGGGAGCGGCCCGGGCGGAAGGGCAAGGTCGAAAGCGAGATCTCCCAGGGGGTGCCACCCGCGCTGGCGGCCCGCCGCCGCGCGCGCAACACCGGCCCACCGCCGGATCCCCACGAGCGGCCGCCAGAGGTCGCGCCGCCCCCCTCGGGCGCCCTTCGCGAGCCGGGGGCCCCAGCCGCGGCCGGCTCACTCGCGCGCCGGCTGGTTCCACACCGGCGACCTGGCGGTGTTGGACGCGGTCGGCAACGTCACCATCGTCGACTGGCAGAAGGACGTGATAATATCCGGCGGCGAGAACATCAGCTCCTCGGAGATCGAGGACGCCCGCTACCCGCACCCGGCGCCTCACGGTGGCGAAGTTGGCGCGGCGCAGCGGCGACTGGCCGGTCCACAGCCCGAGCGTCGGGCCGCTCCCCAGGCACGGCGATCGCACCGCCCGAGTACACGTCGCGGTGCCTCGCCAGCATCGGCACCCGAGAGTGCCGCCAGGCGTCACTCCTCAATTCCCGCGAGGCACGACGGACCGGGAAATCGGACGCCACTCTGGCGGACGGGCGGCAGCGATCGCCGAGGGACCGCTGCCGCCTGCCAAGCCGAGGGCCACCGCCGGGTCAGCGTGCGTCGGGACCCGGGATGGTGCCGCGGTAAGCGCCGGTGGCGGCGTCGCGCCCCTCCACGAACTCCTTGAATCGCCCGAGATCCCCCTGCGTGCGCCGGCCGACCGCGCCGAGCATGTCGCCGACGTTCTCCACGATGCCTTCGGGCTCGTAATCGAGTTGCAGCGCGACCCGCGAGGTGTGCTCCGAGAGGTAGTGAAAGGTGACCACTCCGGCGTTCGTGGCGCCGTCGACATTGGTCCAGGCGATGCGCTTGTCCGGCGTCTGCTCAGTAATGCGCGCCGTCCATTCCTTGGTGACGCCGCCGATCTTCGCCTTCCAGCGCAGCGTCGCGTCGTCGATCTGCTGCACCGATTCTACCCCGTCCATGAACTTCGGGAACTCCTCGAACTGCGTCCATTGGTTGTAGGCAGTGGTCACGGGCACGTTCACGTCGACCGATTCCATGATCTTCGAACTCTTGTCGTTGGGCGTCATCGCATTCTCCTTCGGGGGGTTGATGACGCACTCGCGGTGCAAGCCATGTGCCCCGACGGGCCGAACGGTCCGAATCGTCGACGCCGAGGGTTCGCCCGCGCATTGAAGAATTGACCGGCAGCGCACACGCGCTTCTACAATCGGCCCGCGTCACCGCGTGCGCCCGCAAGGGGCCACACCTGGCTCGCGCATTGCTCCGCCGGTCAGTACACAAAACGGAGGTGCATCATGTACTACGGAATCGGTGGCACGGTCGTTATCGTGCTCCTCGTGTTGTTCGTTCTCGGTCGACTCTGAGGTGGTGGTTAGATCCCGCCGTCGGACCGATAAATTGCCTGGTGCGCCGCCGGCTCGGACCAGTGCCGTCCGCGCCGGGAGTGACAGCGGTCCGCGCGTCAGCATCGCCGGTGGAGTGCGGCGCGTGCGCGCCGCACTCCACATCACTTCTTCTTCTTGTCGGCGTACGACAGGGCGACCGCCGCCTCGGGGGTGAGGACGCGGAAGGTCATGGACTCGGTCAGGTAGAGGCGTACCGTGGCGTCGCTGTGGCCGGCGTAGCCGATCGACAGATCGCGTCCGACGGTGAGCTCGAAGTCGCCGCCGCGCGTGCTGAGCAACACCGCGCCGTTGACCGCCGGCGCCCAGACGATCGGGCCGTCGACGATCCTCTTCACCACCTGCAGGGCCGGATAGCCGCCGTCGCCGGTGGCCTGGATCAGGCCGGTGTAGCAGCGCGGGCCGAGGGCAAGCGCGTAGGGACCGTCGACGCCGGCCAGGCGCAGCAGGCGCGTCGCCTCGGCGACGCTGCGCGGGTACTGCGTGTAGTCGGTCGAGATCGGCAGGGTGGGATGACTCGACGCCTGGTCGATGCCCTCGATGCCGGCAGCCGCGTAGCCGTGGAAGACGGCGGTGTCCTCCGCCGCGGCGATGCGCGCCGCGGCGTCGATGAGCGGACCGAGGTCGGGATCCTGGCTGCCGCGCTCGATGCCGTCGATCTCGGCGCGCGACAGCTCGAAGCCGGCGCGCAACTCGATCAGCGGCCGTACCTGGCGGCGCGCCGCCTCGACCCCAGCCACCGGACCGACCTTCAACGCCTCGAAGCGGCCGAGGTTGACGGCGGCGTGGTCGGGCCCCTTCGGGCCGTTGAAATCGACCAGCTTGCGGCCGGCCAGCTTGAGCTTGAGGACGCGCGTCGCCTCTTCGTCGATCGCCGCCCAGGCGGCATCGGAGATGGGCGCGAGTTCGCGGCGTAGATTGTTCACAGGCTGTTCCCTCCCTTGAGACTGCCGATGCCGAGCGAGCCGCTCGCGTCGCCGCATGCATCGCCGGACGCGCCGGCCGCCTCGTGGGCAACGATCGAGCCGCTGGTATTGAGCCGCTCGGCCAGCTCGCTGGCGAACTTCGCATCGCGCCGCCGGAGCCATTCGAGCAGCATGACGAAGTGCTCCTTCTCCTCGTCACGGTTGTGGGCGAGGATCGCCTTGAGATCGACATCGGTGGCGGCGTCGACGCGTTGGTCGTACCAATCCGCCGCCTCGAGCTCCTCCATCATGGAGGTGAGCGCGCGGTGGTTGTCCTGGGTCTCTGCCCGCAGCTTCGATTCCGCTTCGTGGTACCCGGCTGAGTTGGCCATCGTCTCTCCCGTTCAGATCCGCTCGATGATGGTACCGGTGCCGAGACCGCCACCGCAGCACATGGCGATCAGGGCGTAGCGCCGCTGCGTGCGTTCGAGCTCGTGCAGCGCGGTAGTGATCAGGCGGGCGCCGGTGCAGCCGGTCGGGTGGCCGAGGGCGATGGCGCCACCGTTCGGGTTGACGCGCTCGGGGTTGGGGCCGCAGGCCTTCATCCATGCCAGCACCACCGAGGCGAAGGCCTCGTTGACCTCGAAGACGTCGATATCGTCGATGTCGAGGGCGGCTGTCTTGAGCACCTTTTCGGTTGCCGGAATCGGCCCCTTCAGCATGCTCACCGGATCGACGCCGACCAGCGTCGTGGTCACCACGCGGGCGCGCGGCCTCAGCCCCAGGGCCGCGGCGCGCGCCGGCGATGCGAGTAATACAGCGGAGACGCCGTCGGGCTCGACCGCCGTCAGCGCCGCCAGCTTCTCGAGCGAGGTCTCGCGCAGTGCTTCGTCGCGCGCCACGTTGCGCAGCTCGCCGGTGGGGGCGCCGGACTCGTCGAGCAGCGGCGCGTCCACCGGCACCACCTCGCGCGCGAAACGCCCGTCCTTCCAAGCCTGCATCGCCAGCATCTGACTGCGCAGGCCGAAGCGGTCGGTGTCGTCGCGGCTCAGCCCGTACTCGCGCGCGATCATCTCGGCGCCCTGGAATTGCGAGGCGTAGGCGTAGTGCTCGCTGTAGCGCCTGGGCAGCGGCGAGCCGCCTTTCATGTTGGCGCCGAGCGGCACACGCGTCATCATCTCGACGCCGCAGGCGAGCACCAGGCCCTCGATGCCGGCGCCGATCAGCCCGGCGGCCAGCGATACGGCCTGCTGGCTCGAGCCGCACTGGCTGTCGACGGTGGTGGCCGGCACCTGCATCGGAAAGCCCTGCGCCAGCCAGGCGGTGCGGGCGACGTTAAAGGACTGCTCGGCGACCTGCGAGACGCAGCCGCCGACGATCTGGTCGACGGCGGCCGGATCGACGCCGGCGCGTTCGACCGCGGCACGCTGCGCGGCGCCGAGCAGGTCGGCCGGATGCAGACCGGCCAGGCCACCCTTGCGCCGGCCGATCGGACTGCGCACCGCCTCGACGATCAGGACCTCGTGCATCGCTCTTCCTTCCGCTGCCGCTCTGCTACAGCGCTCTCCAACTTGTCAGAATCGCTCGGCGAGCGGAAGCAGGGCGGACATCACGCTTCACGCTGCGGATTCGACAAGATCGCGATGTACCGGACATCGCGGACCTCGGGCCATGGCTCGCGGCGGGGCGCCGGGGCGCGCGACGAACGAGTCCGCGCCCGGCGAGCGCGGGCATCCTCCGCCGCGCCGTATCAGACGCGGCGCGGCCGCGCCGGGCCCGCCGCTCGGCTGGCGAACCAGGCGAACGCCTGCGCCATGCCCTCAGCGGTGCCGACGCGCGGTGTCCAGCCGAGGGCGCGCAGCCTGGCATTGGAGAAGTGCCAGCGGTGGCCGAAGGACTTGACGTCGTTGGTGAGCAGCGGCGGCGCGCCGCGCAACGGCAGGATGCGCCAGGCCGCCTGCAGGGCGGCGGCGGCGGCGAGGGCGACGGGGTACGGGACGTAGCGCGGGCGGAAGGGCACGGCGAGGATCTCGGCCAGGCGCGCGCACACCTGCTCAAGGGTTGGCCCGTCGGCGGCGTCGTGCACCAGGTACCCGTGGCCGACGGCGGCGGAGTCGGTGCCCGCCAGCACGATGGCGTCGGCGAGGTTGTCAACGTGCACCCAGGCGAGGTTCGTGTCGCGCTGCCAGAAGACCAGAAGGCCGTCGCGCAGCGCCTCGGCGAGGCCCGGGAAGAGCGCCTCGTCACCGGGCCCGTACACCCAACACGGGTAGATGACCGATACCGGCAGGCCGCTGTCACGGTGAAACTGCCACAGCCATCGCTCCGCCTCGATCTTGGTGTCGGGATACGGCTCGCGCCACGGCGACAGCGGCGTCGTCTCGTCGAAGGTCGGCGTCGCGCCGCCGCGCCGCGGCGGCATGCCGAACACGTCGCTGGTGCTGACGTGCACCAGGCGCCGCACGCCGGCGAAGCGCGCGGCGCGCGCCACAATCTGAGTGCCGCCGACGTTGACGGCGCGGTAGCGCGCCCAGGGATGAAAGCCGTGTACCAACCCGGCGACGTGGAACACGCGCTCGACACCGGCCAGGTGCGGCGCCAGCCGCGCGGCATCGGTGATGTCGACCTCGACCACCTCCGCCGCCAACCCCCGCAACTCCGGCAGCCGCCGCTCGCCGGGCAATGCCAACGCCCTTACTTGCTCGCCGTCGGCGAGCAGCCGCCGCACCACCGCCTGGCCGACGAATCCCGCCGCGCCGGTGACCAGCGAGATCATTCAGAACGAAGGCTCACACGCAGAACGAAGGCTCACACGCAGGCACGGAGAAACGGAGAGGCCGCCACGCCGCCGATTCTCCGTGCCTCCGTGTGCATTGTCCGGTCATCGGCGCGGCTTCTTGGCTTCCTGCTCGAGCTTGAGCCCGGCGAGCGCGAACCGCACCAGGCGTCGCACGCCGCGCTTGGCGAAGAGCGCGTCGATCAGGGCGTCGAAGCGGCGGTATTTCTCCGCCGTGTAGGGATACCAATTCGCCTCGAGCTTGCCGCTGTCCTTGTCGATCAGCACCGACTTCACGTTGCAGAAGGCGTGCAGGCCGAGTTCGCCCTTGTAGCGGCCGAAGCCGCTGTGTTTGACGCCACCAAAGGGGAGCGCCGGGTTGGCCTCGGTGGCCATGACGTTGTTGATCGAGACGCCGCCGACGCGCAGGGCGCGCGCCACGCGGCGGGCGCGGCCGAGGTCCTTCGTCCAGACGCTCGCCGTGAGGCCGTACGGGGAATCGTTGGCGCTCGCGATAGCCTCGGATTCGCTGTCGAAGGGGAACAGCGGGAGCAGCGGCCCGAAGGTCTCCTCGCGCGCGATCAGCATGTCGTCGCGGACGCGGTCGATCACCATGGGCGGAATGAGGCGCGAGACGCCGTCCCAGTCGGCGCCGGTGAGGAAGGCGGCGCCCTTGGCCTTCGCATCCGCGACCTGCGCCGCGACGAGGCGCACCTGGGCGTCGGTCGTCATTGCGCCCAGATCGGCGCCCAGATCGGCGCCCAGATCGGCCCCCAGATCGGCCCTCAGATCGGCCCCAAGATCGGCAGCGAGATCGGCGTCGCCGGCGCGGTCGACGCGCTGCACCAACGCGCGCACCTGGCGCACCAGTTCGTCGCGGAAGGCGTCGTACACAGACCGCTCGACGTAGACTCGCTCGACCGAGGTACACGACTGGCCGGTGGTGGTCAGCGCACCCCAGGCGGCGCCGGCGGCGGCGCGCGTCAGCGTCGCGTCGGCGAAGACGATCATCGCGTCCTTGCCGCCGAGCTCGAGCTCGACCGGGATGAGGTGCTCGGCCGCCTGCGCCAGGATGCGCCGGCCGGTGCGCGTACTGCCGGTGAAGAAGACCTTGTCGGGCTTCTCGGCCAGCAGCGCGGCGCCGGCGGCGCCGTCGCCGTACACCACCTGCACCCAGGCCGGCGGCCATTGCGCCTCGGCGAGCAGGTCCTCCACCAGCCCGGTCAGCGGCGTGTGCTCGGACGGCTTGTAGGCGACGCTGTTGCCCGCCGCGATGGCGCAGGCGATGGGCACCATCGCCTGGTAGAAGGGATAGTTCCAGGGCGAGATGACCAGGATGACGCCGAGCGGCTCGCACCACGTCTCGCTACGTTTGCCGGTCAACGCCAGCGGCGTGTGCACCTTGTGGTCGGCGAGGGCGGCGCCGGCGTGGCGTTCGAGCCAGTCGAGGTTGTCGAGGACGCCGAAGATCTCCGAGATCAACGCATCGGCGCGGCTCTTGCCGGTGTCCTGCTGAATCCGCCCGACGATCTCCTCGCGCCGGCGCACGATGACGGCGCGCAGCGCGGCGAGGTGCGCCAGGCGCTCGGCGACGGGCAGGCGCGCCAGGCCAATGGCACCGCCGCGGGCGAGCGCCATGGCCGCGGCCGCGGTCGGCGCTACGGACGCGGGCTTCGGCAGCACCACCGTCGATGCCTGCGGCGGCAGGGGCGCGTCGTCGGCCCACGGCGCGCCCTCGACGCGAGCGTCCCAGCCGATCGCCGGCAGGATGCGGTCGCCGTCGTCGATCCCCGAGTAGTAGAGCGTCATGACGACGCCCTTGACCCCGAGATTGAGCGTGCGGCAGGCGGCACCGAGCGGATCCGGCGCCGTCGTGCCGCGCACCGCGGCGCCCAACAGTGCCCGAATGACGACCCGCGGCAGGAAGCGGACGACGGTCAGCAGCGCCGTGACGCCGTCGCGATCGCCGGCGTTCATGTGCGCCAGCATGCGCTCGACGTGCGCGGCGCAGCCGCAGGCGGAGAACGACGGCAACACCTCGTCGCCGGGGATCATGACGTCGCCGAGTTTGCGCAGGCCGGCCTGCTGGGTGGGCGTCAGGGGCATCGGGACGCGCTCCGCACGGGTCTCACCCCCTCACCCCGACCCTCTCCCTGCGGGAGAGGGGACCGATGAGCGCAGCGCGGTACGTGCCATGGTCCCCTTTCCCGCAGGGAGAGGGTCAGGGTGAGGGGATCCCGATGCATACCATTCCTCATGCGCGCGCGTCCGCGACGATGCGCTCGGCCGCCATGCTGGCCAGCGCCATGATGGTGAACGAGGGGTTGATGCCCGGCGCGTCGGGAAAGATGCTCGAGTCCGCGGCGTAGATGTTGTCGAAGCCGTGCAGGCGGAAATCGGGGCCGGTCACCGAGCGGGCCGGATCGACGCCCATGGTGCAGCCGCCCATCAGGTGCAGGCCGATGGCGACGGCGCCCTCGATGATCTCGCGCGCGCCGGTGGAGAGGTAGATGTTGCGGATCGCCGCCAGGCCGCGGTCGCGCCGGCGGCGGTCCTCGTCGTTGAACGGCTTGTCGACGATCGGCGCCCCGCGCCGGGTGACGCGGATCCGCCCCGGCTGCGTGTCGCGCACCGCCACTTCGACGCAGGCGAAGTGGGTGATCTCGCGCATGCGGCGCAGATGGCCGGCCCCGAAGCCGGGCAGGAGAATGGCGATCGCCGCCGCCGGGGCGAAAATGTTCTCCAGCTTGAAGCCGGCGCGGCGAAAGCCCGGGTCGTCGGACTTGTATGACTGCAGTGGTCCGCGGTGCGCGTCGATCGGGCGGTCGTACACCCCGAGGGTCATGAACTGCGGGTGGGTGTAGAACTCGTAGCCGAGCCGCGGCAGGCGCGCGGCGAAGCCCGACGCGAGCAGCAGGTGCGTGTTGCCGATGGCCCCGGCGGCGCAGATCAGGCGGCGACCGCGATACGTGGCCGTCGCGCCGTCAGCGCCGACGCCGTGCACGGCGACCGTATCGCCCTGGTGCTCGACGCGCCGCGCCTCGAACTCCGCCACCACCGCCAGGCCGGCGGCGCGGGCGCGGCGCAACTGCGTCACCGGCATGCTCTGCTTGCTCTCGATGGGGCAGCCGCGCAGGCACTCGATGCACGAGTTGCCGTCGCCGAAGCGGCAGTCGCGCTGGCCGCGCACCAGCGGGGCACTGCGGTAGCCGTTGCGCGCGAAGCCGTCGCGAAAGACGACGGCGTTACCGTTGGCGTACTGCTCGGGGACGGTGGTGATGCTCATCTGGCGCTCGACGCGCTCGTACCAGGGGTCGAGGCCGGCGCGGCTGAAGAACGCGACGCCGGAGCGCTCGCGCCAGCTGTCGATGGCCTCGTCGTCGAAGCGATCGAGCAGCGCCTGGTTCATCACCGAGCCGCCGCCGACCGCCTTCGGACGCAACAGGCCGAGCGCCGCGTCGCTGGTCAGCTCGAGGCCGCCGCCCCAGTAGAGCAGCGAGGTGGCGTCGACCTCGTGCCGCGGGAAGGTCGCGGGGCTGAAGTCGCGGCCGGCTTCGAGCAACACGCATTGCAGCCCGGCCTGCACCAGGGTGTTGGCGATGGTGGCGCCGGAGACACCGGCGCCGACGATGACGGCGTCGTGGATCACAGCGGCTGGGCCGCCTGGAAGGAGCCGTGCATGCGTTCCATCCACATCGTCATCAGCGCGTTCTTGGGCAGGCCGAGGCTGCGCAGCTCGTCGGCGATGGGATGGGCGCCGAGGCGCAGCTCGGCGCCGCCGAGGTGGAAACCGACGCCCTCGGCGGCGGAGGTGAAGGGCGTCGCGTGCGGGGCGCCGCCGATGAGCGAATAGGTGCTGAGCGCCTGGGCCGGCAGGGTGCGGGCGCCGCCGGCGGGGAGGCTCAGCGTCAGGACGTGCTGGCCGTCCATGGTCAGCGTGCAGGTGCAGCGCTCGGGGCGGCGGTCGAAGTCGATGCGCTGCAGCGTCTTCGGGAAACCCCAGATGGTCTCGCCGGCCTCGCGGGTGAAGGCGTCGTCGACCGGCAGGTGGCGGATGTAGGTCGCCAGGCGGCCGCGGAAGAAGTCGGCGACGGTGGTCAGCGGCGTGCGCCGCTCGCCGCGGCGGCGCACGAAGAAGGCGATCGACACTTCATGGTACTTGCCGAGGTCGTTGTCGCGGTAGTCGATCACCGCCAAGCTGAGCAGCGCCTTGCCGGGCCAGATCTCCGCCACCTCGAAGGCGTCGGGGACCAGGCGGCGCGCCGCGGCGGCGCCGACCAGGTAGGTGGCGGCGCCCGAGGACGCGTCGCGTACCTCGACCGGCAGGCGCACCGGTTGGCCCTGGATGACGTACGTGTCGGCTGGCGCCGCGGGCATCGCGCTCATGCTCTTCCTCCCCGGGGTGACAGGAGAGATGAACCACAGATCCCGGGCGCGGTGAAGGGGAGCGGCGTCGCCGGGTCGCGGCCGCCGACTGGCGCCCCACCACCCTGGTCATCTTCGACTCCGACCACCGTGCCCGCGACGGCGGTCGAGTCCGGCGCAGGGGAGTGAGGCGGGCGGACGTGCCGGGAGACCGTGCTGCGCCGGTGCCTCGCGCTGGCGTTCACCCGAGCGACATCCGGTGGTAGGGTCGTCCCGTATGGATCTGACCGGATTGGCCCCCGGCGCACTCGAGCTGGGTATCGACCTGATCGAGCGCCAGCTGCGACCGGCGGCAATCCTCCTGTACGGTTCCGGCGCTGCGGGGCGCCTGCAGGCAGCGAGCGATGTCGACCTGGCGGTACTGGCAGGCGGGGTGCCGGTCGACGGGTTCGCCGTGGCATCGCTGCGGGTGGAGCTGTCGGCATTACTGCAACGAGACGTGGACCTGGTGATCCTCGATACCGCGTCGCCCGTGCTGGCCATGGAAGTGTTGCGCAACCATCGCGTGCTCAGGAACCCGCGGCCGGGCCTCCTCGAACGATTCGTCGTCAGGACGCTATCGACCTACTTTGATCTGAAGCAGGTGCGGCGCCCGATCGAGGCGGCGCTGCTGCGCCCGCAGGTGCGCCGATGAGCGATGTGGCGTTGGCCAAGTTGGCCACCATCCGCCGCTGCCTGCAGCGCGTCCGCACAGTCACGGGCGGCGATGTCGCGCGGGTCAGGACTGCCGACGTGCAGGACATCGTCGTGCTGAACCTGCAGCGTGCCATTCAGGCGGCCATCGATCTGGCCGCGCATCGCATCTCGCAACGGCAGTGGGGTCTGCCGGACTCGCTAAAGGCGCACTTCACAATCCTGCAGCGGGAGCGGGTCATCGATGCCGACTTGAGCGTACGCCTCGAAGCCATGGTCGGGTTCCGCAACATCGCGGTGCACGACTATGCATCAATCGACGTGCGCATTCTCGAACGCATCGTTGCCGAGCGGCTCGGTGACCTCGAAGCCTTCGCGGACGCGGTGATTCCACTCCTGCAGGGTGGCACCACCTGAAGACCTGCGGCACCAAGACGAGCGTGGACACTCCCGCGTTGACCATCCGACCCTCGCCCGACTACGAACGGCACACGATGATCACGCGTCACGACGGAACAGCGACCGGCCGGTCGCTACTGGTGGTGGTAGGTCGCCCAAAGCGGACCTACCCGGCCACCGGCGCTGCGTGACGCGACACACACCAGCCAGGAGCCGACGGGGCCCGCTTTCCGATGGAAGCGGGCTTTTTTTCGCCCGCCCGCCGCCGGAACGCGCGCCGAAGGGAGCGCAGATGATGGATGCAGGCGAAAGTGAACGGGTCAGCGGCAGCCGCGGTGACGCGACCGAGCGCAGCGGCGCGGAGATCGTCCGCGACGCGCTGAAAGCGCATGGTGTGCGGACGCTGTTCGGCTACACCGGCGGCGCGACCTTGGCGCTCTACGACGCGGTGCACCGCGACCCCGACCTGCACCACGTCATCGTGCGCCACGAGCAGGGCGCGGCCCATGCCGCCGTCGGCTTCGCGCGCGCCAGCGGCCGGCCGGGCGTCTGCCTGGCGACCAGCGGGCCGGGAGCGACCAACCTGGTGACCGGCATCATGGACGCGCACATGGACTCGGTGCCGCTCATCGCTCTGTGCGGGCAGGTGGACTCGCGCCTGATCGGCTCCGACGCCTTCCAGGAGACCGACCTGCTGGCGATCACGGCGTCGATCAGCAAGCACGGCTTCCAGCCGCGCGACGTCGACGAACTCGAGGAGACCATGTACGCCGCCTTCCTGCTCGCCTGCACCGGCCGGCCGGGACCGGTGGTCGTCGATCTTCCCAAGGACGTGCTGGCGGCGCGCACGCGCCGTCGCGCGCCGCGCCCCCTGTCCATGCCGGGCTATCGCCCTGCGTCGGCGCCGGCGCCCGACGACATCGCCCGCGCCGCGGCGCTTCTTCGCGCCGCCGAGCGCCCGCTGCTGCTGCTCGGCGGCGGCGCGCTCGGCGCCGAGGCCGGCGCGGCGCTGCGCGCTCTCGCCGAGCGCTTCGCGCTGCCGATCGTCTCGACCATCAACGCCAAGGGCGTCGTCGCCGAGAGCCACCCGCAGGCGCACGGCATGATCGGCATGTACGGGCGCAAGTCCGGCGTCTGGGCGATGGCCCAGGCCGACGTGCTGTTCGCCTTCGGCTGCCGCTTCACCGACCGCATCACCGGCGCGACGGCGCGCTTCGCGGCCGGGCGGACGCTGGTGCACATCGACGTCGACGCCTACGAGCTCGGCAAGAACGTCCCCGCCGCAATGGCGATCCAGGCCGATGCGCGCGCCGCCGCCGCGCGCGCCATCTGCGTGCGCTGCGTGCCGCATCGCGCCGCCAGCGGCGTACATCCGCGCGACGTCATGGAGGCGCTCAACCGCGTGCGGCGGCCGGACGACGTCGTCACCACCGGCGTCGGCCAGCACCAGATGTTCGCCGCCCACTTCCTGCACTGCGACGCGCCGCGCACCTTCATCTCATCGGCGGGCGCCGGGACGATGGGCTTCGGCCTGCCGGCGGCGATCGGCGCCGCGCTGGCGCGGCCGGGGGCGCGCGTTTTCGTCGTCGACGGCGACGGCAGCTTCCAGATGACCAGCCAGGAGCTGGCGACGGTGACCCAGGAGGGGCTGCCGATCATCATCTTGGTGCTCGACAACGGCCAGCTGGGCATGGTGCGGCAGTGGCAGGATCGCGTCTACGATGGACACCACGCCGCGGTGCGCTTCGATCAGGCGCCCGGCCATCCGGATTTCGCGCCGCTGGCGCGCGCCTATGGACTCGACGCCGCCGACGTCGCCGACGCGGCGGACCTCGACGCGGCGCTGGCGGCGGCGCTCGCCCGGCCGGGCGCGACGCTGCTGCGCATCGCCGTCGACGGCGCCGTCGACAACCTGCCGATGATGCCGGCCGGCGGCGACTTCTCGCAGTTCCACGGCAACTGCGTCGCGCGTCCCGGCGAGCCGTTCAGCGGCGACGAGGGACCTGCCGTCGCGGAGGCGGCCGATGACTGACCCGCGCGAGACCATCCTGATCATCGCCATCTGCGACCGCATCGGCGTGTTGGCGCGCGTCGCCACTGTCTTCCACCGCCGCGGCGTCGCCATCCGCGCCCTGACGCTCGCCCCGAGCGGCGCGTCGGAGCGAGCGCGCATGGTCGTGCGTGCGACACTGCCGCCACCGCAGTGCGAGCGCATTCGCGCCGCGCTCAGCGGCTTGGTGGATGTGCTGGAGGTCGAGGTCGCGTGCAGGCCGAGGCAGCGGCTGGAACAGGGCAGTCAGCCGGCAGCGCAGGCCGGCGGCGTTGTCACCACGGCGTCGGCGCGTAGTCCTTGAAGAAGAAGCCGCAGCGGTGCCGGCCGGTGGTGAAGCCGTCGACGATCGGGTCGACGATGCGCGCGGCGCCGTCGACGATGTCGAGCGGCGGCGTGAAGCGATGCGCGACGGCTTTGCGGGCCGCGAGATGGGCGGGGTCCTCGTCGGTGACCCAGCCGGTGTCGACGGCGTTGAGGTAGATCGCGTCGCGGGCGTAGTCGATGGCCGAGGTGCGCACGAGCATGTTCAGCGCCGCCTTGGCCATGTTGGTGTGCGGGTGCTTGTCGGTCTTGTGGCCGCGGTAGAACTGGCCCTCCATCGCCGAGACCATGACGATGTGCTTGGCCGGGTCGGCCGAGGTCGCGCTGCCCGGCGGGGCCTCGCGCTGGCGCGTCATCAGGCCCTTGAGTTTCGACGCCATGACGAACGGGGCCGCCGCATTGACCAGCAGCACCTCGAGCAACTCGAGGCTGGGCACCTCGCCGAGCGTCAGGCGCCATGAGTTGTGTGTACGCAGATCGACCTGCTGCAGGTCCTGGTCGAGGACGCCGCGCGGGAAGATCTCGGCGCTCGCCTCCGCCGCCAGCAGGTCGGCGTCGCTGGCCGTCTGCGTCAGCAGCGCCGGCGCCTGCGCCGGCGTCTCCTGCCGGTGCCGCTCGTAGCGGGCGACGAGCGGTCGCGCCGCCTCGGGCAGCGCCGCCAGCGGCGCGTGCTCGTCGTCGACGAGATGCGCGTAGAAGCCGGGCGGCCGCCGCACCGTCTGGCAGGCGTTGTGGATCTGGACGTCGAGGCGCGGCAGCGTCTGCGTCAGATGCTGCGCCAACAGCTCGACGCTCGGCGTGCGCCGCAGATCGATGCCGTAGACGTGCAGCCGCTCGCGCCAGGTGGCGAAGTCGGCCTCGGCCGCGTAGCGCCGCGCCGCGTCGCGCGGAAAGCGCGTGCAGGCGACGACGGTGCAGCCGGCGCGCAACAGCAGGATGGCGGCCTGGTAGCCGATCTTCACGCGCGCGCCGGTGACCACGGCGACGCGTCCGCGCAGGTCGACCGTCGCCGTCCGCTTGGCGAAGTTCAGGGCCGCGCAGGGCGGACAGAGCTGGTCGTAGAAGTGGTGCACGACCGCGTACGGCTGCTTGCAGACGTAGCACTTGCGGTCTTCCTCGAAGTTGCGCTCCTCCGCCTCGGACTCTCCCTCGGGCCCCTGCGGCGGTAATGTCGGCGCGGCGATCTGCGCCGTGCGCGGGGTCTCGAACACCGGCAGGGCGCGCAGCTGCTGGATCCCCGTGGCGCGGCGGGCCGCGTCGTCACGGGCGCGCCGGTCGTCGCGCTGGCGGCGCGCCAGCGCCTTGCGCAGGCGTCGACGCTGGGCGCGATCGGGCCCCGCAACTTCGCCGGCAAGCCGCTGCAGCGCTTCGCGGGTCGCGGTCGGCGCCGCCGCCAGCGCGCCGCGGTCGGCGGCGATCGCCGCCAGCACGCGCAGCGCGGCCTGCAGGTCGTCGTCGGTAAAGGAAGGCATGGACTCGCTGATATGTCGCATTCGCCTGCCGCCGGCCACCGCGGCGGCGGGCGGCATCGGCAGTCTCACCAACGGTCGGCGGGGCCGACGCGGCGCGCGCGCGCGACCTAATCGTGGCGACGGCGGTGCCGCTGCCGGGCGACCGCAGGGCGGGGGCTCCCCGACCCGGGCTCACTTCGCCGGCTGACGGGCGTCGCGCTCGGCGCGGAACAGGGCCTCGAACGCCTCCACCCGCGCGTCGTAGGTCGGATGGAGCGTGCCCATCAGTCGGTCCCACAGCGTCAAGGTGTTGGCGAAGTTGCAGTGGAAATGGGCGTGGTGCTGGTCGTGGTAGGTCGTGCAGACCCCGGGCCAGGGCGCCCGTGCGCTCGGCGAAGCGAAGAACTCGTAGCCGGCGTGGCCGATCATCCCCGTCACCTGATCCCACACCTTGTGGGCGATGAGCACCACTGGCGGAAACGGCAACAGCAGCGGCACGAACAGGAAATAGGACTGCTCGACGAAGGCGCCGACGATCGTATCGTTGTTGTTCGACCACGCGGTCGGCGCGATCGACTTGTGGTGCAGCGCATGGAACCGGAACAGCGCCCGTGTGTGCATCAGCCGGTGCAGCCAGTAGAACCACGCGTCGTAGAGCACCAGCGACACGGCGAACCCGCCGATGGCGGCGGCCCAGTCGAGCTTGAGCGGCGACCACAGTCCAAGCCCGTGAGCCTGCGCCCAGATTCCACCCGCCACGTACAACGCGATGGTCGCCAGCGACCCCACCGACTGGCGGATGTCGCGCGTCCGGTCAGACGGCGCGCGCGTCTGGATGCGCCGCGCTGGATGGCGCCGACTCACCGTCTGCAACGCCCACCCGGACCCGAAATAGAGCACCAGCAGCCCGCCGTACGCCAACGCCCACAGGGCTGCGAGCCCGGAAATCCCTGTCGCGAAGATCGTCCCGTCCAGCATCGCCACTCCGTTCCGCGGGCACCATATAGAACGTCGTCCCGCCGTGCCACCCCACCACCTCGCGCCCGGGGGCGAGCGACCGCTCGCGAAGATCCGGGCCCGGTCCGCGCCGGTCACCCCCAGGCATGACCGCAGGCCGCCGTGCGCCGCACGCTCAGGACAGCACGCCGAGTTCGCGCCCGATGGCGGCAAAGGCCTCGAGCGCGACGTCGATCTGCTCCGCGGTATGCGTGGCCATCAACGAGGCGCGCAGCCGGCACTGCGCCGGTGCGACCGCCGGTGGCACGACCGGATTGGTGAAGACGCCGGCGTCGAAGAGCTTGCGCCAGAAGAGGAAGGTGTCGGCGATCGATCCGACCAGGACCGGTACGATCGGCGTCTGGGTCGGCCCGATGTCGTAGCCGAGGCCGCGCAGCCCCTCCTGCAACCGGCGCGTATTGGCCCACAGGGCCGCCCGCCGCTGCGGCTCGCCGCGCAGCACCTGCAGCGCCGCCAGCACGCCGGCGGTGTTCGCCGCCGGCAGCGCGGCGGTGAAGATGAGCGGCCGGCAGTGGTGCTTGAGATAGTGGAGGACCGACTCCTCGCCGGCGACGAAGCCGCCGATCGAGGCCAGCGACTTGCTGAAGGTGCCGACGATGAGATCGGTTGCGGCGGTGAGCCCGAAGTGCTCGGCCGTCCCGGCGCCATTGTGGCCGAGGACGCCGATGGAGTGGGCGTCGTCCACCGCCAGGGCGGCGCCGAAGCGCTGCGCGAGTTCCACCAGCCGGGGCAGGTCGCAGATGTCGCCTTCCATCGAGAAGACGCCATCGACGACGATCATCGCGCCCTTGCGCCGCTCGTGCTGCGCGAGCTTGCGCTCCAGCGCGTCGAGATCGCCGTGATTGTACCGCACGACATCGCCGAACGAGAGGCGCGCGCCGTCGACCAGGGAGGCGTGGTTGAGCTTGTCGAGGAAGACCGTCTCGCCGCGCCCGACCAGGCCTGAGAGCAGGCCCAGATTGGCCTGGTAGCCGGTCGAGAAGACCAGGCAGCTCGGCTTGCCGAGGAACTCGGCCAGCTCGGCCTCGAGCCGCTCGTGCAGATCGAGCGTGCCGTTCAGGAAGCGACTGCCGGTGCAGCCGGACCCGTACTTGCGCAGCGCCGCTGCGGCGGCATCGAGGACCGCCGGATGGTGCGTCAAGCCGAGGTAGTTGTTCGACCCCATCATCACCTTCGACTCGCCGTCGATGGTGACCACAGTGTCCTCGCACTCGCGAATGGCGCGGAAATACGGATAGAGACCGGAGGCCTGGTAATCGCGCGCCGTCGTGTAGCGGTCACACTTGCGAAACAGCGCAATGGACCCGCCGGTATCCGCCGTATCCGTATCCCGCGTCGGGGCGGCTGGCGTGGAGCGGGTTGCGAACGCAGTCATGATCCGCCTCGTTGGAGCATCGGTGCCTACTAAAGGGACAAGACGGCATACACCCGATAGCATCGGCACTCCAGTGGCCCGGGTGACATCCGCGTCCGGCGCAGGATGCTCAGGGTGGGTGCCAACTGCCGGCCTATCCTTGCCCGGGGAGGGGGGCGGCCTGGGCCGCCAGCGCTGCACGCAACCGCGCCACCAGCTCGCGGCGCTGCGCGGGCGAGGCGCTGCCGCGCCGCTCCTCGGCCGGGCGGATCCAGATTGGCTCGTGGCGGCGGTCGTCGTCCGCATAGCGGGGCACGACGTGCCAGTGGATGTGGGGGGCGAGGTTGCCGAGGCACTCGTAGTTCAGGCGCGGCGGCGCGCAGGTCGCGGTGAGGGCGGTGGCGATGGCGGCGACGTCGCTCCACAGCCGCGCCTGCCGCGGCGCCGGCAGTTGCGCCAGCTGCTCGTGATGCTCCCTCAACATCAGGATGCAGTAGCCAGGGTAGAACTGATCGTCGGCGAGGATGGCGATCGACTCCGACAGCTCGGCGACGAAGATGCCGTCGTCGCTGCGCGGCCGCGCCAGTCGCGCGCAAACGACACAGGTCTGGTCATGGTCCATCAGCCCGTCTCCCATGCGTGGTGATCCGTGTGCATCCGCACTGCCGCGACCCACCTCACGCCGCCCGCTGCCGGCGCAGGTAGCGCTCCGCGACGTCCCGCTGCTGGAGCGTGTCGACGTCGAACCCGGCGGCGGGATCGGAGAGCGCGATCGGACGCGCCCGCAGGCCGAACCGCGACTCGATGACGCGCGTCACATCCCCGAGGGACAGCCGGCCGAGGAGAAAGCGCATCAGCACCGGCACGCCGAGCAGCGCCAGCATGCGCCACGGGCGCTTGCGGTAGCTCTCCACCTGTCGCCAGAGCAGTGGCGCCTGGCATCCCGCATCGGTCAGCAACGCGAACAGATTGCAGCCGCAGATGCGTTCGTCGCGGAAGCGGTGCACGGTGCGGCGAATGCCGGGGAAGGCCGCCGCGACGCGATCGCCCGAGGCCACCCCGAAGGTCGCGTCGGCGCCGCCCGACGCCGACGCCGCGCAGAACTCATCGACGGTAGCGGCCGTCAGGAGCGGGTGGTCGGCGGTGGTGATCAAAACCGGCGGAACCAGGCCGAGCGCCGCGAGGGCGGCGCTGGCGCTGGCCGCCGGCGTCTCGGCGCCGCGGACCAGATCCAACTGCCCCCAGTCGAAGCGCGCCAGCCCGGGGCCGGCGCGCGCCACGGCGGGGTCGAGCCCGACGATGGCGATCCGCTCGACGGACTCCGCGGCCCGCAGCGCCGTGACCACGCGCGCCAGCATCGGCACGCCGTCGACCGGCACGAACGCCTTGTCGCTCACTCCACTGGCCGCCGCGAGGGGGTCGCCCGACGCCCGGCTGCCCGCCATCACCAGGGCGGTGAAGCGTTTCTGCACGGGCACGTGGAGCCTAGACGAGCGCTTTCTCGTAGACGCGGTAGCGCTTGCAGGGTTGCCCGCCGAGCACCTGCATGATGCGCAACATCGGGAAGTTGTCCTCGAGCACCCAGCCCATCTCGAGGTAGCGCATCTGCCGATCGATCAACGGTTGGCGCACCGCGTCGGCCAATCCAAAGGCGATGCTCATGGTCAGGAGCGAGTGCTGAAACTTCTGCCGCACCCCCATCTGCGCGACACGCGCGGAGCGCGGCGGCTGGCGCCGCAGGCGCGCGAGCAGCCGCAGCCAGCCGAAGGGCAGCAAGCGCCCGCCCAGATCCGCGATGAGCTCGTTGAGATTTGGGACGATGATCAGCATCGCCGCCAGCTCGCCGTCGACTTCGGCGAACTGCACGAACTCGGACGGCACGACGTACCGCAACGCCCCGGCCAACTCGGCGAACTCCGCCTCGGTGAAGGGAACGAATCCCCAGTTCTTCGCCCAGGCGTCGTTGAAGATCTCACTGATCGCCGCCACCTCGTCCCGCAACCGCGCTTTGTTCAACGGGCGGATACGAATCCGCGCCGAGGCGCTGGCGCGGCGCGCGCCGGCGATCATGGCGCGCGGCGGCGCCGCGCGCGGATCGACCCGGTAGGCGACGACGTCCTTCGCCTTGCGGTACCCGGCGTCCTGGACGCGGGCGTCGTAATGGCGCTGCCCGTGCCCGGTGAGGACGACCGGGGCCGTGTCGAATCCCTCGACCAGACAGCCGACGTCGCCGTTGATCGACAGGTTGAAGGGCCCGACCACCGCCCGCATCCCCTGCGCGCGAAGCCAGTTCTCCGCCGCCTGCAACAGCGCCGCGAAGACGGCGGGGTCGTCGCTGCCCTCCAGCGAACCAAAGTACCCGGTGGCATCGTCGTAGCGCGCGATGCGCAGGTCATCCACCTGGGCGGTGATGCGTCCGACCGGGCGGCCGTGCTGATAGGCCACCCACATCTGCACCTTGGCATGCTGGAAGAACGGACTGCGCGGCGAGAACTGGTGTCGCTGCTCGAACCGCAGGGGCGGGACCCAGGCGGGATCGGCGGCGTAGAGATCGTACGGCAGGGCGAGGAACTCCCGCCGCTGCTGCCGCGTCTGCACGGCTCGCACCTCGACCGGCGCCGTGCGGGCGCGCCGCGCCGGCGGCGCCATGGCGTCGGCGCGGGCGGGTGCAGTGGGAGAATGAGGCGGCGGAGTCATCGGGGAAGTCTTCTCGGGGGGGGGGTCGTCGCGGCGGCCGCGCCCGACTCAGGTCGTCACCGTGTCGGCGGCGGCGGCGGCCGGCGCGCCGGGATGGTCCCAGGCCGACGCCAGGGCGCTGGCCCGTTCCAGGTCGTGGGGGTAATCGATCTCGGCCCAACCCGCATCGTCGACCGATTCCGCGTGCACCAGGCCGCGCGCCGCCAGCCGATCGACGGCGGACAGGTACCAGCGGCGGTGCGCGTCCGGCTCGTCGGCGACCTCGTCCAGCGCCTCGCCGAAGAGGCGCGGTCCGGCGCCGCGGAACAGCGAAACGCCGATGGCTTCGCCCCCCACCTCGCCGACGGGCAGATCCTTGCCGATGCGCGTCACCCGCCCGTTGCGGCAGATCACTTTCATGTCGTCCGCATCGTAGAGCGCCTTACTGCCCACGGCGACGACGACGGGATCGCTCGGACTGGCCCGCAGGCGCCGGACGACGACGGGCTCGAACAGGGTATCGCCGTTGACGAGCAGAAAATCCTCGCTCATCTCGCCGCGCGCGGCGATGCAGCTCACCAGGTTGTCGGCCCGGTCGTAGAGGGGATTGAACAACGCCCGCGCTTCCATCCCCCTCGGACAGTGCTCGATCAGGCAGCGCTCGACCGCGTCGGCCGCGAAGCCGACGACCACCGTCACCGCCGTGATGCCCGCCTCGGCCAGCGTCCGCAGCTGCCACTCGAGAACGGATCGGCCGCAGACTTCGATGAGACACTTCGGCCGCGTCGCCGTGAGCGGCAGCAGCCGCCGGCCCTGGCCAGCACTCAGAACAATTGCCTTCAATCGGTCTTTCCGACGCCGCTCATCCAAGGTCAGTCACGCGGGCAAGGAGATGCGGTTGACAGACAGCGGGTGCCCGGTCAAGCCGTGCACCATTCAGCGAAACGCCCCGGCGCGATACAGTCGCCAGGCCTGCGCCCCGAGCGCGAGCAGTGGATAGCGCTGCTGGCGCCACGTGCGATCCACCTCGACGCCCGAATGGCGATGGATCTTCCACAGCACGTAATCGACCCCGCCCTCGAAGATGAGCGCATTGCGCAGGATGCGGAAGAGAAACAAGCTCTTGCCGTGTACGCGACGGATCCGCCACAGGGCGCGGGCGCGGCGCCGCGCCGTCGGTGACAGCGCGACCGTGCAGACCAGCTCGCCAGCCGGACCGACCGCGGTCGGATGATCGAGCGCCGCCAACGCCAAGCCGGTCACGGCCTCGTAGCGCGGTGCGCCGCTCGTCCATAGCGTCTCCACCACCCCGGGCCGCTCGGGCCGCAGCTCGGCCCGGTACGTGGAGCGCCACAACGTCGTCCAGAGGGCGCGGCTGTCGAAGCGCGGCTCGACCAGGGGAATCCCGAGCTCGACACTGGTGAGGACCGCGGTCGTCAGCGCCGCGGCAACCGCGCTGCGTACCTGCGCATCGGCGGCGTAGATCAGGGCGCAGGGCTGCGAGAAGCGGGCCCAGAAATAGGGCTCGAACGTCCGCGTCGAGGTCAGGCGCGCGAGGTCGCGCCACGCCAGCACGGCGTACTTCGCGCGCACCGGGCGACCGCCCGACTGCGCCTCCAGCGCGAACACGTTGGGCGGCAGGAGCCGATTGAGGAGCGCCTGCGGGCGCGGGCCGTAGACGCTGCGGTAGTTCTCGACCAGCACGTAGAGATCGAGCACCCCGTCGTGGTCGTCGGTCCGGCGCAGGCAGGAACCGTAGAAGAGCACCCCGCGCAGCGCCGCGCCGTAGCGGTCGCGCAACCGTTCAACCAGCGCGGCGGCGCCCGGCGTGCCCGGTTGGGCGAGTTCGCCCTCGATGCGCTGGCGCAGCGCGTCCCGCGCCGTCAAGGCCGCTCCCGCAGGAAGTACGCCTGCTGGCGCGCGCTCAGGGTGAGGCGCGTCGAGGCAGCGCTCGGCTCGAACAGCTCGCCGTCGAGCGTGTAGCCGCTGTCGAAGGTCAGGCGCACCTCGTCGGCATTGACGCTGCGGTAGCCAAACTCGGGGCGCAGATGCACGCTCGGCCGGCCGCGCAGGGCCGGGACGATGGCCCGCGCCAGGCCGCGCAGCGCGTAGCTCAATGCGCTGACGCGCAGGCGGCCGGGTCCGACGCCCCAGTACGGGCTGATGCCAAGGACCTGTTTGTCCATGGTCGAGGTCAGCATGCCGAGGTACGGTGCTCCCCCGATCGCCTGGCCGTCGACCTCGATCTCAGCGTGCAGCGGCGGGAACAACCGACCGCCGTCGCCTGCGACGATGCGGCCGATGAACGTCGCGACGGCGATCCCGGCGCCGAGCTGGCCGCGCATGCCGCGCGACTCGAGCTCCCGGCGCTCGAAGGCGATCCCGTGGTAGACGGCGCCGGCGCCGAAGAGCATCGCGAACTGCGGCGGACCGCCGCCGTCGACCCGCACCACGGATCGGCGCTCGGCCGTGCCGGCGAGGACGCCGCGCGCCCCGTCTTGGAGGAGCCGTTGCAGTGCCTGCAGCGGCCTGCGCCCATAGCCGACGTTGCGCGCCGTGGTGTTCGTGGTGCCACCGGGCAGCACGGCGAGCAGTGGCAGCGCCCGCGGCAGCGGCGACCGCAGGAGGGCGGTGAGCACCGCCTGGACGGTGCCGTCGCCGCCGTTGACGACGATGATCTCGGTTTCGGCGCGCAGCAGATTCTCGACCGCGGTGCCCATGCCGTCGACGGTATTCTCCTCGAAATGCGCCACCGCGGGATGGGCGGTGAGGAGGCCGCGCACCCGCTCGAGCAACCCGCGCCGGAAGTTCCGCCCGCTGAGCGGGTTGTTGATCATGCCGAGCCGCAGCGGCCGGCGCAGTGGCATGCCACCGGTGATGGCAGGCGGCAGTTGTCCGCTCCGAGCAGTCTCGGTTTCTGGCAGGAGGGCGGCGGCGCGCAGCGGTGGCATCAGCGACTCTCGGATCGTCAACTGGCGTCGGGCCTGGCGTTGGCCGAGGGCGCCACGCCGAGGCGTCCTCGCACGAGACTTCGTTTCGATGGCGAGGCTTATCGCAGTTGGGTATCAGTATGAAAGACTGGCAAGCGCAAAACTTTAACGTCCGCTGCCAGCCATCGTGGCATGGTTCTTGGCGTCGCCCGGGAAGTCGACCCATCCGGGTCCCGGTCGGCTCAACCTTCGGCGCCGCGGTGGTGTAGGGTGGGCGGACGATGCGATGCGCGGGCGGAACATTTACGTTGCTACTCCGGGCGTTGCTACCTTGGGCGTTGCTACCGTGCCTGGTCGCGGCGGCGGCGCGGGCCCAGAGCCCCAGCGCGGACGCAGCGCCATTCCTGCCGCAGTTGTCCGACGCGGCCGAGGCAACGGAGTACTGGGACGTCGCCGCGCAATTCGCCAGCGGGCATCGCTTCTTCGCCCGCTTCATCATCACCAATGAGGGGCCCGGTGTGCACACCGCCGCCGCCGTCGGCCACCTCCTGATGCCCACCGGCGAGGTGGCGCGCATCCGATACGGCCGCACGCGCGACGATTGGCTGCTCAGCCCCGACCGGAAAAGACTGAAGATTGCGTCGGCCGTGCTCGATCTCGTCGATCCGCGCTGGCGGGTCGAGGTCGACAGCGACCGGAACGGCTACAAGGTGCTGCTGCAATTGACCCGGGCGGCGGCGCCGTTGTCGAGCGCGCCGCTGCCGGGTTCGTACTGGATCGAGGTGCTGCCGCCGACGCCGGTGCGCGGTACGATCTGGCTACGGGGCATGGACGCGCCGACGCCGGTCGAGGGCACGCTGGCGATGACGCATACGCGCATGGAGCGCAACGAGGCCGACCTGGTGCGGCGGCGCGCCGAGTTGTTCGCCGCGCAGGGCGACGTGGGAATCTATCTGTCCGACCTGACCTTCGCCAACGGCAAGCGGCGCGGCGCGCTCATCGTTCGCGATTCCGAACGGGTGCTGTATCGGTCCGACGACGTGCCGGTGACCCTGGACGGGGCGCCGACGCCGCCGGGCGATGCCCGCTACCCCGTGCCGGCACACTGGTTGGTCGACACTCCCGTCGCGCGGGCCGACGTACATCTCGGTCGCGAATGGCTGCGCTGGGAGCCGCTCGACATCGTGCCGCAGCCGTTCCGATTCCTGCTCGGGCTGCGCGCCGAACCGCAACTTGTCTGGGCCGATGCGGAGTTCACCCTCGGCCTGGCGGCCGGCGGCGGCGGCGGCGCCCCCCTGCGGGCGGCCGGGCGCGGCGTCGCCCTGGTCGCCTTCCCGCGCCCGCTGTCCGCGCCCTGAACTCAGCCGCCCGCTGCCTGGTCCCTGTCGGGGCCAGTCGCGGAACGGAGCACGGCGACGCGACCACCCTCGACGCGATAGACGCGATCGGCGATCTCGGGGAGGTAGCCGTGGTGGCAGATGGCGACCAGCGTCAGCGTGCCGCGTAGTCGACGCAGGGTCTCGCAGATCTCGCGTTCGGTGTCCGGATCGAGCGCCGTCGTCGCCTCGTCGAGGATCAGCAGCGCCGGCTTGCGCACCAGGGCACGCGCCAGCGCGAGGCGCTGGCGCTGGCCGCCGGACAGTCGCAGGCCGCGCTCGCCGACGTCGGTCTCGAGCCCCTCCGGCAGCCCGACGACGAACTCCCAGGCGCCCGCCGCCTGCAGCGCCGCGACCACGTCGTCGTGCGACACCGCCGTATCGCCGAGCGTGACGTTCATCAGCACGCTGGCATGCAGCATCAGGGTTTCCTGCGGGACGTAGCCGATCATGTTGCGCCAGCGGCGCACGTCGACCTCGCGCAGGTCGACGTCGTCGACGCGCACCGCGCCCTCGCTCGGCTGATGCAAGCCGATGAGCAGGTCGGCGATCGTCGTCTTGCCCGACCCCGACGCCCCCGTGATCACGGTCAGCTCGCCAGCCGCGATGGTCAGCGAAGCGCCGCGCAGAATCCAGGCCTGATCGTACGCGAAGCCGACGTCGTCGACGCGAATCTCGTACCGGAGGCTGGGCGGGCGCGTGCCGGTGGCCACCTCCACCGCCGCCTCGGCGCGGCCGATCAGGTCGCGCACCGCCCAGAAGGCGCTCTCGCGCAGCGCCATGCGCTGAAACTCCTTCTGCACCCGCCCGATGCTGCCCAGCACGCGCACGGTCAGGAAGACGAGGACGACGACCTCCGGCAGCGGCATCGCGAAGAACGTCAAGGCGCCATACAGGGCGCCGGCGAGAAACAGGAAGATCATCGGCTCCTGCAGCGCTTCCATCGCCGCGCCGCTGAACACTTCGCGCTCGAGCGCCGAGTTCAGCTGCCGGGTCTCGCGTTCGAGTACCGGGGCGATGAGGGGCTCGCGGGCCATCGCCTTGAGCGGTTTGACCGCCTGCAACGTGTCGGTGAGGCGGGTGAGCAGCGAGCGCGTCAGCAGCGTCTGGCGCCGGCCGGCGCGATGCGAGGTGCGCACGAGACCGTTGAGGATGAACGCGATCACCACCCCCCCGACGAGCGCGCCAATCGTCGCCTGCCACGAGACCAGGCAGGCCACGGTGGCATAAACGGCGGCCTGCAGAAGGAAGGCGAGGATGTAATTGGCGCGCAGGTAGGCTTCGGCCGCCGATTGCGCTTCCAGCGCCACGGAGTTGGCGATGACGCCGATCGGCTGATGCACGTAGTAGGCCCAGCGCGTCGAGAGCAGGGCGCGGATCAGATCCAGTCGCAGCTTGGTCGCCATGTTGGCCACCGCGTAGCCGACCTGACGATTGGCGATGAGCACCAGCACCGCCTTGATCAGGACCCCTGCCAGCACGATGCCGAAGAGCACGTGCATGGTCGGTTCGAGCCCGAGGCGGTCGAAGAGACCGAGGACGTACCGTTCCAGCGCCGTGCCGCCGCCCAGCGCCGACGTCGCCGCGCCCGGCGCCGCAAGGCGAATCAGCGGCAGCACGCTCGATACGCCCAGACCCTCCGCCAGCCCCGCCAGCAGCAGGCAGAGCATCGTCACCGCGGTGCGGCGCGGGTAGGTGCGCGCGAAGACCAGCAAGAGCCGCATCAGCGATTCTCTGCTCGCAAGCCCGATCCGAAAGCAACCGCGCGCCCGGCGCGTCAGCGACCGGCGTGACGCCAGAGGAGAAGGGCCATGACGGCCAGCGCCACCGCGACCGGCGTCAGCGCGGTCACGGCCGCCGGAAACGCCGAGACCAACCCGAGGCTGGTGAAGATCTGCTGGAACATCTGGAACCCGAGCCCGACCAGCGCGCCGGCGACGACGCGTTCGCCGACGCGCAGCGGGCGTTGGCCGGTGACGACGATCGGCACCGCCAGCAGCACCATGACGACCGCGTAGAACGGCGCACTGACCTTGCGCCAGAAGGCCACCTCGTAACTGAGCGGGTTCTGACGCTGCCGCCGCAGGGTCTGGATGGTCTGGTGCAGCTCGGCCATCGACAGGTCTTCCGGACGCAGCCACGTGGTCTCGAGCCGGCGCGGATCGACCGGCAGGTCCCAGGGTTCCTCGGCCACCTGCCGCACCGTGACGCCGGCCTCGCCGAGCGCGCTCTCATGCACATCGCTGAGCACCCAGCCGTCGGCGCGGCGGGTGGCGGCGCGGGCAAAGGTGATGCGGCGCAGCGCCGGCCCGTCGAAGTCGTACACGTAGACGTCGACCAGCGATCCGTCCGGATGCACGAGCCCGATGTTGACGAAGCGGTCCTGGTCGCGCACCCACAGGCCCGTCAGGGTTGGCACCAGCCGGTAGTCGGTCAGGGCGAGCGCCCGCTGGCGGTGCGCCTGCTGGCTGAGCGGTCCGGCGACGAGCTCGCCAACGCCGGTCCCGCCGGCGGCGATCAGCAGCGCTGGGAGGAGCACGGCGAGGAGCACGCGCCACAGCGACACCCCTGCCGCCTGCATGGCGACGAGCTCGTTGTGGCTCTGCAACTGGCCCAACCCCATCACCGCCCCGAGCAGGGCCGCCGCCGGCAACAGACGGCAGGCCTCCGCCGGAGCGGTCCGGAGAATGAAGTTGAGCGCCTGCGCGACGCCGTACGTCGCGCTGTCGCCGAGACGCAGCTCCTCGGTCAGGTTGATGACCGAGAACACGGCGAGCAGCGCCGCCAGCGCGTAGGCGAACTGGCGCAGGAGCGTGATGCCGATGTAACGGTCGAGCAGGGACATCACATGGTCACGGCGCCGCGACGGCGCGCGGCACGTGGCGCCGCCACGCCCACCAGCGCGACGCGATCGCCGGCTGAAAATACAGCGCCAGGGCGATGACGAGGCACCCGCCGTGGATCAGCCACAGCCCGGGCAGCGCCGGCAAGACGCCGTCAGCCACCCAGTTCCTCGCCGTGCCGAGCAGGGTGCGATAGCCGAGGTAGAGAAGCAGCGCGAGCAGGATCTTCGCGGCCCGCCCGCGTCGCAGGTCGGTCCGGCTGAGTGGGATCGCCAGCAGCCCGAGCAGCACCGTCGACACCGGCATCGCGCCGCGCCATTGCAACTCGGCCGAGGCCTGCGCGTCGTCCGCGGCGAGGAGCCCCCAGATGGAGACGGTCTTCTCCGGACCCAGGTCCGGTTCGATCGGCGGCAGCGGCACGCGCAGGGTCAGGGTCTCGTAGCGCGTGATGGCGCGCGGCTCGCCGTTCGGATGCAGGTCGTACTGCACGCCGTCGAGCAGCTGGAGAAAGCGGACCCCCGCGGCCTGGTCGCGCTGTTCGACGGCGCGCCGAGCCCAGAACACCGTCAGATCCTCGCCCGTCCGCCGCTGCACGAAGACGTTCTCGAGATAGCGCGGATCGTCGACCGCGCGCGCGTCGGCGAACAGCACCTCCTGCGAATGCGGATCCGTGTCGGTGGTGAAGAAGAACCCCGGGGTGACGTTGTCGAGTCCCGATTGCGCGATGGCGCGGTCGCGCACCTCGTTGAACAGGCCCGCCGCCCAGGGCCGGCCGACGAAGGAGAGCACGGCGACGGCGGCGGCGGCGCCGACGGCGAACAGCAGAACGGCACGGTCGACCCGCGCCGGGGACACGCCGCACGCCTGCAACGCCAGCAGCTCACTGTCGCGCGCCAGCCGGCTCATACCGAGCAGGACGCCGAGATAGACAACGGCCGGTAGCAGCGAGGGCAACGCCATCAGCGTGCGCAGCGACAACAGTTGCGCTACCACGCGCAGCGCCAGGGAGCCGACCGCGGCGTCGGCGAGCAGACTGCTGAGGCGCGTGATCAGGAAAATGCCGAGCACCAGCAGAAAGCCGCCCAGGGCATGCGTCCCGACCTCGCGCACGACGGAGCGGGTGACAACGCTCACCGGCGCTCCGGATCGCGGAATTGCGGCGGGGCGGCGACGCGCAGCGAGGGGGCCGGGACCTGCATCAACGGAGCCAGGCGGGTGGTGTCGACATGCCGCGTCAGGGCACGAGTTGCGCCGGCGCGTCGCCGGCGGCGACGAACGGCCGGGCGTATGCCGGCGGCGGCGTCGCGTCGCGGTCGACCATCGCCAACCACGACCGCAGGTGTCCGGAACGCACACGCACCCAGGCCGCCTGGAGCAGCCGCACGGCGAGGAACACGGTCGACGCGACGGTCCAGTAGGCGACCGCGGTCAGCCCCAGCTGGTGCACGTTGGCCAGCGCCGCCGCGGTCAGCAGCAGCAGGTTTGGATTGCGCCGCGCCGTGATCAGCCGCACGTAGGAATCCAGCGGACGCCAGGTGAACATCGAGAAGCCGGCCAAGCCGTACTGGAAGGCGCTCTCGATCAGCCGGCCGCTGATGTAGCCGGCGAGGATGGCGATCACTTGCGGCGCCAGCGTCCACAGATGGGCGAGATCGCCGCCGACGCCGTAGGCCCAGGCGAGGTACCAGAGGGGTGGGTGTACGACGTCGATGACGTGGTCGAAGAGGTGGCCGAACTGCGTCGAGGTGACGGTGACCCGTGCCAGCTTGCCGTCGACGGTGTCGAGGAAGGTCATGATCCACCCCGCCAGCAGACCGGCGCCGAACTGCCCGCGCGCGAAGAGCGCCATCGCCGCCAGGGCCAGCACCAGGCTCATCGCCGTGACGGCGTTCGGACCGATGCCGAGACGCGCGCACCAACGGGTTACCGCACGCGCCGGCGCCGGCCACACCCATTTGGTGACCAGGTCGGTCACGCCCTTGTACGATCCGGCGAAGAGATGGCGCTCGAGTGCCGCGGCGTTGGTCGCCCGCACCGGCAGCAGCAGCGGCGGCGCGGACTTCAGCAGCGCGGCGACGAAGGCGGGCGACAGCGTCGCCGGCGTCGCCAGCGCGACATCGGCGAGCGTGTGCGGCGCGGCCACGCCCTCCAGCACGGCGCGCGCCGGCGCCATCGCCGCGGCGGGCACGTGCGCCGCCACCGGGACGCTCGCTCCGTCGTCCGCGACGGCGAGCAGCAGCGTGCCGGGGCGCGCCGCAAGGTCGCGCAGCGTCCGCTCCTCGAACAGGTAGTCGGCGCGCGCCAGCAGCACCCAGCCCGTCGGCGGAGACGCCGCGCTGTCGACGATGCCGAGACCGACGGCGCGCGCCTGTCGGCGCAGGCGCTCGCCGCCGTCCAGGCCCCAGAGACGGACGGCGCTGCTGCCGACGATGCAGGCAACCGGCGCGTGCGCGGGCGTCGACGCCGTCACGTCCGGCATCCACTGCGGTTGGCGCGCGCGTGCGCAGCCGGCCGCGCCCAGGGGGTGTCCACCTGCCGCCAGGCCGGCCCCGCCCGCGCATCGAAGACGAACACCAGCGGCACGCCGGTGGGGACGCGCAGCTTCGGCAGGTCTCGCGCGCGGCGCGGCGCCAGCAGCATCGCCAGCGCGCGCAGCGTATTCTTGTGCGACACGACGAGAACACGACGGCCGCGCGCGACCTCGGGCGCGATGCGCTCGAGCCAGTACGGCGTCAGGCGCGCCAACGTGTCGGCATAGCTCTCGGCGCGCGGCAGCTCGTCGGCGGGCACCTCGGCGTAGCGCGGGTCGCGGCCGGGACAGCGCGGATCATCGGGGTCAAGCGCCGGCGGGCGACCGGCGAAGCGATAGCGACAGCGCAGCACCGCGCGCAGCCCGTGCTGGCGCATCGCCGGCCAGGTGCCGAGACCCTGCAGCGCACCGTAGTGGCGCTCGTTGAGACGCCAGCTGCGCTCGACCGGGATGTCCTCGAGTCCGAGGCCGTGCAGGACGATCGCCGCCGTCCGCGTCGCGCGCGTCAGCACCGAGGTGAAGCAGCGATCGAACGCGTACCCCTGCGCGCGCAGTTGCTGGGCGGCGCGCGCGGCCTCCGCCTCGCCCGCCGCGCTCAGGTCGACGTCAGCCCAGCCGGTGAAGCGACCGTCGCGATTCCACTCGCTCTCGCCATGCCGCAGCAGCACGAGGACGCCCCCGCCGGCGGCGCGGCTGGCGGGAGCATCGACGCGAGGCACGGACACGCTCAGCACGCCCCGCCGGGCGCGGCGAACAGGGCCCGCACGCGCGCCGCGACCTTCTCCAGTTCGCACAGCGGCGGGCGCGGTGTCCGATCGAGCGGCGCGCCGAAATCGTGTGCCCCGCCACGCTCGATCAGGTGCTGGTGCATGGCGCCGAGGTCGCGCGGCGCGCGCACCAGTCCGTGCGCGAGCAGGCCGGCGCAGGACCGCGCCAACACTCGGCGCAGCGCGCCGGCGGCGGCGGCGTCCCCGCCGCCCGCCTGGTTGCCGATCCAGGCGCGCAGCCGCTGCCGCGCGGCCCCGCGCCGCGCCGGCACCGGATAGATGTAGAGTGGAGCGGAGACGGCGGCCGCCTCGGCCAGCATCGATTCGCTGTCGCCGGTCACCACCAGCACATCGGCCACCGCCAGGCACCCCAGGTAGGGATTGTCGGGATCGCCGGCGCGCCACTCGTAGATACGGTCGTTCGCCGTCAGGGCGGCGCGCATGGCCTCGCTGGCGGCGGCGCCGGTGCGTGGGCTGGTGACGACGTAGAGACTGCCAGCCGCGGCGGCCGTGAAGCGGCCGACCTCGCGCGCCATCCGCGCCGCCGTCGCGGCGTCGAGGGTGTGCAGGGCCGAGGTGCCGCCGACCAGCAGCGCCACGTGCGGGCGCGGCGCGCCGCCGAACAGGTCGCGCCAACGCAGCGCCGCCGCCCCTACCCGCCCCTCCGTGATCGCCGCCAGCGGCGCCAGCGTTGCGACGCGCCGCGCGTGCGGCGGCATGCCGTAGTACGCGCACGTCACCGTGAGGTCGAAGTCGTCGGCGCGGTCGGCGCCCTTGCGGCCGAGCTGGACGAGGCGCGTCTGCCCGCCGCCGCGCGCTCCGATCCAGCGCGCCACCGGCACCGTACGCCGGCCAGTGGCGATCACCAGCCCCGGCCACGGCGGCACGAGGGGCGTCGATCGGCCCTGGTCGAGGGCCAGCAGGCTGGCGCCGAGCAGCCGGTTGCTGAGCCGGTTGAGGGCCGTGAAGCGGAGCTCCTTCACCTCGTACGGCCAACCGAGGGCGTCGGCCAACCCCAGTGACTGGGTGGTGTGGCCGAGCTTGTCGTCGGCGAGTACCCAGACCGGACCGGGCGCCGCCGCCTGTCGCCGGGGGCCACCAGGCAGCCCGCGCGGCTCCTCGACGGGCTCGGGCCGTGGCGCCACGGGATCGCTGGCGAGACCGACCATGGCCGCTCAGGTGCTCTCGATATTGATGGTCAGCGTGCGGCGCAGGATGGTCGGATCGACGCCGAGCATCGGGCTCACCATGTGCCAGGAGTTCGTCGTCCTGACGAAGACCAGACATTGATTAGGCTGGAAGGGAAAAGTCTTCAGCGTCCGCACCTCGTCGAACTCGAGATAGCGGTTGCCGAGGTTGAAGCTCTTCGTGACGTCGCTGGGCCAGACGACGCTGGTGCCGCCGCCCCACGCCGAATCCCACTCCCCGGCGCCCACCATCGACAGCACCAGGGTCACCACCTTGGCCGGGTCGTCGGTGTGCGGTCGGATGCTGCCGCCGGCGCTCGGCATGGCGGAGAACTCGAAGCGGGCGCTCAAGCGCGGCGCGCTCGGCTGCGGGCGGCCGCGCCTGAGCGCCCGCAGCCGCTGGCGCATGCGCTCGCCGAACGGCTGCTCATAGAATGCGAGGTCGATCCCATGCCGACGCAGCGCGGCGAGGACCTCGCGGATGAAGGCGCGGCTCTTCACCTGCGCGTGAAAGCGCCGCCAGACCGGATGGCGGCGGATGACGCGTCGATAGGCGGCGCGATTGTTGACCTGCGAGAGCGAGTACTTCACTCCGAGGTTGGTCTTGGCGACGAAGTCGGTGGCGGTGGGGAAGCAGCGCAGCATCTCCGCGTAGGTGTCGGGGGCCAGAACGTCGGCGGCGATGCCGATCGGAAACGGCTCGTAATCGAAGCGCAGCGCGTCGAAGCGCAGTCGGACATCGGGCAGCCTCGACGCGACCCGGCCGGCGGCGCCCGCGTGCGCGGCACCGGGCGCGACGATCGTCGCGCTCATCGGGCGCCGCCGCCGCGAAAGACGCGGTCGCCGCGCAGCAGCCGCCCGTGCCGCGACTGCTGGGCGCAGAGCATCCACGCCACGCCCGGGCGCCGGCGGCTGGCAGCCTCGAGCTGCTCGCGCCACCACTCGGGAGGCTGCAGCGTCACGTGCGCGTTGGCACCGTTGGGCAGCGTCTTGCGGGCCGGGAAGCAGGCGGCGACGGCATAGACGAAGCGGCGAGCGTGGCCGAACAGGTCGTCGAGAATCCACGGCACGTCGTCGTCGGCGAGGTGCTCGAGCACGTCGGTGCAGATCACGCCGTCGTAGGCGTCCTCGATCGGGCCGGAGAACGGCTCGTAGCCGGGGTCGAAGCAGGTGACCTTGACCCCGCTCCAAGCCGGCATCGTCTTGCGTCGCGCCTCCGCCGGCGCGTCGGGATCGGCGTCGTAGAGCTGCGCCTTGCCCGAGCCATAGTCGAGGATGGTCGCCGCCCGGTGCTGCGCCGCCAGCGCCGCGATCGGCGCGATGTGCTCGCGCAGGGACTTACCGCGGTAGGTGTCGGCCGCGCTCAGCGCCCGCCCGCCGCCGCCGAGCCGATGGGTGTCGCGGTTGAGGGCGAGCAACTCGGCAAATCGCTGGCTCGGCCGAGTCTTGGTGAAGCGCGTGAACCCAGCCGCGTCGGCGTCGCGCTCGAGCTCGCGCCAGACCTCGACCAAGGGATGGTCGAGGTAGCGCAATTCACGCGGGAACGGCACCCAGGGCTGCGTCTGCAGGGTGGTGAAGTGGAGCAGCTTCGATTGCCCGGCGACGTACTCGCCGTCGCGCGCGTTCCACACGCCGGGCAGCGGCCCCCACAGGCCGGCGGCATGCACGGCGGCCCGGAAGCGTTTGTGCTTCTCGCCGCGGCGCCGCTCGGCAACGCGCCAGATGCGGGCCATCGGCTCGCAGTCGAGCAGCATCACCGAGTTCTCGCGCTCGGTGATGCCGAGTTGCGCTCGGCCGTCCATGTCGAGGTCGAAGAGTTCGGCCGGATCGGCCAGGTAGATCTGGTCGACGTCGTTGTAGATCGCCCGGCCGGCCCCCCCCGCCAGCTCGGGCACCGCGTAGCGATAGCAGGTGAAGCCGGTCTTCCAGGCGTGTCGATCGATGCCGGCGAGGTCCTTCATGAGATGGATCTCGTAGCGCCGCGCCGGATCGCGATGACGCATGATCGACCACACCAGCACCCGCTCGGCGCGGAACTGTGCCGCCTCGGTGCCGACGTAGATGCGCACCGGCGGCCGCGGGCTGGGCGCGACGCCGGGCGCGACGTCGAGGACGATCGTCTCCGGCCGCGGACGCGTGCCTGGCGGCCGATCGCCGTGCAGGCGCAACAGGGCGCCGATCCGACGATGGCGGAAGGTGGTCTTGAAGTTGTGCGCTGACTCGTGCGGCACGTGGCCCTCGTCGAATCCGAGGCCCGGGCGGTGCTCCCGCCACCGTCGCCGATAGACGGCGGTGTCGCGCCCCTCCGGGTTTTTTCCGTCTATACCAACCGTCCGGAACGGTCACAATGGCGAGGGCTGGGCGCCAGCCTCCCAGCGCTCGCGCAGCACGTCGCCGATGATCACGAGGTCTCCCTGGTAGGCGTGCAGGAGCGACAGGATGACCCGCTCGTCGAACTCGGCTTCGTGTCGCGGCGTGTAGGCGTTCGGCGTGGTCGCGTCGCCCGGGTAGGCGCCGGCCGGATGGCGAAACAGGTCGATGCCGGCGATGATCAGGCGCGCTGGGCGCAGCGCCACCGCCGTCGCCAGCATGTAAGCGCCGTTGGTGGGCGACATGCCGTGCCAATCGGGCTGCGGCACGAGAATGCCCAGCCGCTCGGCGGTGACGAAACGAAACGGCCGCGCGCCGCGCCGCAGCAACCCCGTCAGCACCAGGCGACCCTCGTGGCGGATCAGACTCGTGGCGATCAGCGCGCTGGGCACGCGGCGGACTGTCTCCGCCGTGCCGGTGAACACGACCACGGGATCGGTGAGGACCGCGCGCGCCTGCCAGAGATGATTGACCCGGAACAGGGCGTCGTAGTCGAGCTCACGCAGCCGGGGATCTTCCGAGGAAGGGCCGTTGCCGAGGCAGAGGATCGTGTGTGGATGGCCGAGATGCCGGGCGAGTTGCTCGAGCGTCGCGATGCGCGCGGCGCGGCGACCGATGAGCCAGCGGCAGCCCGGCCGATCGACCGCGGCGACCGCCAGCCGCTCGACGGCCCGGCGCGCCACATTGTGCTCGCTGCGCAGCGCCTTGACGTCGCGACGCAGCAGGGCACTCAGCGACGCGACGGCCGCCGGGATCGCGGACGCGTCGTCGGCGGGGGCGACGATCCGCGCCGCGTCGACGCCGGCCGCGCGCAAGGCCGCGGCACCGCCGGCGTCGGTGGCCACGAAACACTCGACCAGATCGCTCAGGCTCGCCGCGCCGCCGTCGCGTCGCCAGGCGCTGCTGGCCAGGACGACGATCGGCAGATGACGCCGCCGCGCCGCCCGCAGCAGCGCCGCCTCCGCGGACGCGACGCCGTCGAGGAGGAGCACGAGGCGCGCGTTGCGGCGCCGCAGCACGCCCGCGACGCGCCAGCGGGAGCCGGGCGGCGGAGCGACGATGGCCGTCGCCGCATCGTGCGCGCGCAGCCACGCGGCCAGAGCCGCCTCGCGCGGCGAGCAGATCACCCGCAGACGCGGGAAGCGTTCCCGCATCTGTCGCAGGATCGGTGCGGCCGCCGCGAAGGATGCCGCGGTCGAACCGATCACCCACAGGCTGCGCGGCCGCTCCGCCGACGGCGTAGCGGACCGAGCGTCGGAAGCATCTGCGGCGGCACCCATCAAGCGATGCGGCGGACCCGACCATGCGCCAGGCCAGCGAGTCAACCGGCGCGCGCCGCCGCCGACAGCGTCGCCTGCCCCGGCGTCCAGCCGCACGGCGTCAACTCGCCGGTGCGCAGCGCGTCGAGCACGCGCAGCGTCTCCGGCACGCTGCGACCGACCGAGAGGTCGTTGACGTTCACCCAGCGGATGACGCCGTCGGGATCGACGATGAACGTCGCGCGCAGCGCCACTCCCGCCTCGCGGTGGACGATGCCCAGCGCCTGCGCCAGCGCGCGGGTGTGGTCGGCGAGCATCGGGAACGGCAGATCGCGCAACTGCGGATCCTGCTGCTTCCAGGCGAGGTGCACATAGTGCGTGTCGGTGCTGGCGCCGAGCACCTGCGTCTGGCGGGCGCGGAACTCGCCCTCGTGGCGACCGAACTCGGCGATCTCGGTCGGGCAGACGAAGGTGAAATCCATCGGCCAATAGAACACCACCAGCCACTGGCCGGGGTGCGAGGCGTTGCTCACCTGGGCGAACTCGCCGCCGACGACGGCGGTGAGCTCGAAGCGGGGGAAGCGGTCTCCAACGGTCAACATGGGAAGTCCTTTCCGTGCTGTTCGGCTGCGCCGCGGTCAGCGGTCGACGGTGGCGCGCAGGAATCAGGCGTGCTTCTCGAAGGCCGACACCACCGCCGTCAGCAGGTCGACGGTGTCCGTGTCTCCGCCCTGCTCGGCCGCCACGCGCGCCACGCCCGTCCCGTCGACATTGCACGCCCGAGCGGTTGGATCGTGGCGGCTGGCCCGACGGTAGCGCATGCCGTTCGAGGTCGAACTCTGACTGGTTGCAGCGGTCACTGGTTTCGACTCCTTCTGACCTGCTGCGTGAAGCATCGACCGTGCCCGGAATCGAAAGGCCCACGCTGTTCAGCAGGAACGCCCGATCAACGAAGTATCGGTGGACCGGCATCGACATACCGGTGAATCACCGATATGTCGGTTCCATGCCAGAGGTTATCGATCTCACTGCTGATCTGCGCGAGTTGGTGCAGCTGGCGGCGACTCCGGATTCGGTCGAGGACCTGTTGCGACGCGGCCTGGACTGGCTGGCGCGCATCGCCCCGTACGATCTGGCGACCGTCTTCATGCTCGACGGCGAGCGGTTGCGGGTACGGGCGGCGCGCGGACCGTTGGCGGGGCCGGCGGTGCGCGGGCACGAGTTGGCGTTGGCGGACTTCCCGACCATCCGCGAGGCGCTGCAGACGCGGCGGGCGCGGGTGTACCGCGAGGACGACCACGCGCACGGCGACGGCGATCCGTTCGACGGCGTCCTCGACCTGCCGCACGGGCATGCCTGCATGGTGGTGCCGTTGTGCGCTGGCGAGCGGGTGCTCGGCGTCATGACCCTCGACCGCGCCCGTTGTGAGCCGTACCCGCAGGGGGTCGCCGATCTGGTCGAGGTCTACGCGCAGGTGTTGGCGATCGCCATCCAGCAGAGCGAGCAGGGCGCGGCGCTGGCACGCGTCGTCGCGCGCGAACGCGAGCACGTGCGCGTGCTGGAGGGCGAGTTGGTCGGCGAGGCGACGGCGGTGCTCGAGTCGAGCCGCAGTGCGGCGGTGCAGGAGCTGGTGGCGCACGCCCGGCAGGTGGCGCGCGCCGACACGGCGGTGTTGCTGCTCGGCGAGACCGGCACCGGCAAGGAGCGTCTGGCGCGCGCCCTGCACGAGTGGAGCGGTCGCGCCGGTGGGCCGTTCGTCGCCATCAACTGCGCCGCCATTCCGCCCGGCCTCCTGGAGAGCGAGTTGTTCGGGCACATGAAGGGCGCCTTCACCGGCGCCACGCGCGAGCGCGCCGGGCGCTTCCAGACCGCCAACGGCGGCACGTTGCTGCTCGACGAGGTCGGCGAGCTGCCGGCGGAGCTGCAGGCGAAACTGTTGCGCGTCCTGCAGGAGGGCGAGCTCGATCCGGTCGGCAGCGACCGCGCCGTGCGCGTCGACGTCCGCGTCCTCGCCGCGACCCAGGTGGACCTGGCGCGCGCCGTGCGCGAGGGCGGCTTTCGCGCCGATCTCTATTATCGCCTGAACGTCTTCCCCTTGCGCCTGCCGCCGCTGCGCGCGCGGCTCGAGGATCTGCCGCAGCTCTGTGCGGTGCTGTTGCGCGAGATGGCGGCGCGCACCGGACGGCGCGAGATGCGCGTCAGCGAGGCGGCGCTCGAGGCACTCGGCGGCTACGCCTGGCCGGGCAACATCCGTGAACTGGCCAACGTCCTGGAGCGGGCGGCGATCCTGGCGGCGGGGCACGAGATCACCGTGGCGCTGCTCGACCTGCCGGGACGGGTGCTGCTGCCCGCGCCGGTCGAGCCGCCGCCGGGTGCGACGATCCGGCTGAAGCCGCTGGTCGAGGTCGAGCGGGCGCACATCCGCCGTGCCCTCGACGCGACTGCCGGGCGCATCTACGGCCGCGGCGGCGCGGCGGAGATCCTCGGCCTGAAGCCGTCGACGCTGCAGAGCCGCATGCGCAAGCTGGGCCTGCCGCGCCTGCTGTCGTAGGCTGCGCGCATGCTCCCGCGCGTGCTCACCATCGCCGGCTCCGACTGCAGCGGCGGCGCCGGCATCCAGGCCGATCTGAAGACCTTCACCGTCTTCCGTACCTACGGCATGAGCGTCGTCACCGCGCTGACGGCGCAGAACACGCGCGGCGTCTTCGGCGTCGTCACCGTCGCGCCGGCCTTCGTGCGGGCGCAGATCGACGCCGTGGTCTCCGACATCGGCGTCGACGCCACCAAGACCGGCATGCTGGCGAGCGCCGACATCATCGCCGCGGTCGCCGCCGCCGTGCGGGCGCACGCCCTGGCGCCGCTCGTCGTCGACCCGGTCATGGTGGCGCAGAGCGGCGCGCGGCTGCTCGCCGACGACGCCTGCGCGGCGCTGCGGCGCGAGCTGCTGCCGTTGGCGACGGTGGTGACGCCGAACATCCCCGAGGCCGAGGCGCTGCTTGAGATGCGCATCCGCAGCCTCGCCGATCAGCGCCGCGCCGCCGAGCGGCTGGTCGCCCTCGGCGCCGGCGCGGCGCTGGTCAAGGGCGGTCACCGCGACAGCGCCGAGGCGATCGACGTGCTGTGCGACGGTGTAGAACTGCACGAACTGCGCGCGCCGCGTCTGGCGACGCCGCACACGCACGGCACCGGCTGCATCACCGCGGCGGCGCTGGCGGCGGAGCTGGCGCGCGGCGCGACGCTGCTCGCCGCCGCGCAGACCGCCAAGCGCTTCGTCACCGCCGCCATCGCCGGCGGCCTCGCCCTCGGCGGCGGCGACGGCCCCGCCGATCCGCTCGCCTGGCTTGACTAACCCCTGGTGGGCGGCCTGCTTTACATTCCAGGGCCGGCATCCCAAACATCGCCCATGGCGCGCGTACAGTTCGGAGTGATGTTGCCGCAGATCAAGCGCGGCTGGGACGAGACCCGGGCCGCGGCGGTGGAGATGGACCGCCTCGGCTACCACTCGGTGTGGGTCAACGACCATCTGTACGGCATCCCGATGCCGTCGATCCCCATCCTCGAGGCGTGGACGACGCTCGCCGCCGTCGCGGCGGTCACCAGCACGGTCGAACTCGGCACGCTGGTGACGCCGATCGGTTTCCGCAATCCGGCCCTGCTGGCGAAGATGGTCGCGACGCTCGACACCATCGCCAACGGTCGCGTCATCGTCGGCCTCGGCAGCGGCTGGTTCGCGCAGGAGTTCAGCGGCTATGGCATCGAGTTCCCGCCGGTGCAGGACCGCTTGCGCCAGCTCGACGAGGGCGTGCAGCTGATGCGCCGGCTGTGGAGCGAAGAACAGGTGACGTTCGCCGGGCGCTACTACAAGACGGAGGACGTCTACTGCGCCCCAAAGCCGCCGCGCCGGCCGCCGATCCTCATCGGCGGCGGTGGCGAGCAGGTGCTGCTCAAGCTCGTCGCCCGCCACGCCGACCTGTGGAACAACCTCGCCGTCAACCTCGGCCAGCTCGCCGCCAAGGTGGCCGTGCTGCACCGCCATTGCGAGGCGGTCGGGCGCGACCCGGCGACGCTGCGCATCTCGCAGCAGACGATGGTCGTCATCGGTAGCGACGCGGCCGATGCGCAGGCGAAGGCGGACAAGGCGCAGCGCATCTACGGCGGCCACATGGGCAGCGGCATCGCCGGCACGCCGGCGCAATGCATCGAGCAGATCGAGGCGCTGGCCCGGCAGGGCTGCTCGCTGATCATGATCGAGTTCTTCGGCCGCGACGTGCGCGAACCGGCACAGCTGTTCGCCGAGACCGTCATGCCCGCCTTCGCGTGAGCACCGGCCCGATGCCCAACCGAGCCGGTGCGCCGCGGCGCTCGGCGCTGCGCCTGCGCGCCGGGAACGTCGCCGTCCTGGCGCTGCTCGGCCTCGGCGCCATCGCCCACTGCGGCGGCTCGTCGGGCAACGGCCCCGGCGCGGCGGCGATGAACGACGCGATCTGGCCGATGCACCCGATCGACGCCCGCTTCCGCGGCGCCAACGCGCTCGGCCCGGGTGACGTCAACGGCGACGGCTACACCGACTACGTCACCAACTACGAGTTCGATCAGCGCTACGTGGTGCAGCTCCACCCTGGCCCCGACGCCGACCCGCGCCGGCCCTGGCCGAGCGTCGTCGCCTACTTCCTCGGCGGCCGGCAGAACGGCACCGACACCGAGAACGCCGCCCTCGCCGACCTCGATTGCGACGGCACCCTCGACGTCATCGGCGCGCAGGGCTGGCACACCACCGCCTGGTGGGAGGGCCAGGCGCCCGGCGTGCGCATCGTCTGGTCACCGCCGCGTGCACAGCTCCTCGATCCGGCGGCGTGGGTGGACGGCGGCCGGATTCCAGGCACGGTCGACGCCGGCCACTTCCTCACCGTCGACAGCCGCGACGTCAACGGCGACGGCGCCCCCGACATCCTGGTCGGCGGCCGCGTCCACAACGGCAACGGCGCCCGCGCCGGCCTGAAGTGGATCGAGGCACCGCTCGACTGTGTCGCGCGCCGCGACCTGACGCGCTGGACGGTACACGACATCGACCCCGACCAGCTCAGCGGGCACGGCTTCGTCCTCACCGACGTCGACGAGGACGGCGACCTGGACATCGCCGACGCCAACGCCGACTTCGATACGCCCGACGATGCGGAAACCGTGCACTGGTACGAGAACCCCGGCACCGGCAGTGACGCCCAGAAGGCGCCGTGGCGCAAGCACGAGATCTACCGGGGGCCGGAGTTCTACTTCAAACCGCAGGTCGCCGCCGCCGACCTCGACGGCGACGGCCACGAGGATCTCGTCACCGCGGTCGCCGAGGCGATCTACTGGTTCCGCAAGACCGGAACGCAGCCGGTGACCTGGCAGCGGGTGGTCATCGAGAAAGACCCGGTAGCGCGGCAGCTGCAGCGCCCGATCCGCGTCGTCGACCTCAACGGCGACGGCAAGCTCGACCTGCTCGGCATGGCCACCCATAGCGACGGCGTCACGCGCGGCGACCAGGCGAGCGTCTTCTGGATGGAGTACCGCGGCGACGCGCCGCGCGCCGACAACTGGATCACCCACCCGATCAAATGGGGCGCCGGCCGGCCGATGCAGCTCAGCGCCTTCGGCGAGAAGTGGGACCAGGTGGCGTTCGACGACGTCGACCGCGACGGCGACCTCGACATTCTCGCCAACTGCGAGGAGTGGTGGGAGGACGCGGTCGAACTCGTCGCCTATCACGATCCGCGCGTGCGCCCGACGAGCGTCGGCACGGTGTGGTTCGAGAACCGCCTGAACGAGCCGCCGTACCGCGTCGCGCAGACCGGCGCGGCGATCGCCGTCGACGCCGAGCACTTCAGCCAGGCGCGCGACGGCACCTGGTACAAGCAGTCGCGCCACGCCGGGTTCAGCGGCGACGGGTACGCGCAGGACCACAACTCGCAGACCCGCGGCGCGCGCGCCTGGGACGAGACGCGCGGCCTCGAGTACGAGATCGAGGCGCGCGGCGGGACCTACGCCGTATGGGTGCGCCGCCTGATTCCCGCCGACTGGGGCCGCCAGCTCGGCGGCGAGGCCTCCAACTCCGCCTGGCTCGGTGTCGACGGCGCCGCCCCGGCGATGCCCCTCGACGACCAGCCGGCCGCGCCGGACACCTGGGCCTGGGTGCGCGCCGGCCAGCCGCTGCGCCTGGCGCGCGGCACACACACGCTGACGCTACGCACCCGCGAGGGCGGCTACGCGATCGACCGCATCCAGCTGACGACCGAGCTGGACCGCGTTCCCGAATGAGCGCAGGGCGCGGCGGCGGCAGCTGGCAGGTGCCGGGCGCGGCGTAGCAGGCGCATGGTTCGATGGTTCGGACGATGCCGCAGGTCGCGGCCCGCGGGCAAGCGCGATGCGGATCGGCCGCCCCCCCAGGCGCTTGCACGCGCGCGCGCCGCCGTGCGCACTTGCCCGGCATGGCGACCTGGTTCGACCGCGCGCGTTTCGGCATGTTCATCCACTGGGGTCATGTCAGTCAGCAGGGCTGGGAGTTGTCGTGGCCGCTGGTCGGCGGCTCGCCGGTGTTTCCCGCCTGCCAGGACATCCCCGCCGCCGACTACCACGCCGGCGCCAGCCGCTTCTGCCCGCGCCCGCACGCGGCGCGCGACTGGATGCAGCGCGCCGCGCGCGCCGGCATGCGCTACGCCGTCCTCACCACCAAGCACCACGACGGCTTCGCGCTGTGGCCGACGCAGGCCAACGACTGGTCGATCGCGCGTACGCCCTACGGCGGCGACCTGGTGCGCGAGTACGTCGACGCCGTCCGCGCCGCCGGGTTGCGCGTCGGCCTCTACTTTTCGCTGTCGGACTGGCACCACCCCGACTACCCGCCGTTCACCGACGCCGACCGCCCCTATTCGTTCGGACTGGCGCCGCGGCCGACGCCGGCGCAGTGGGAGCGCTACCTGGCGATGATGACGGCGCAACTCGAGGAGTTGCTCACCGGCTACGGGCGCATCGACCTGCTGTGGTTCGACGGCGGCTGGGAGCGCGGCCTCGACGACTGGCGCTGCGCTGAGCTCGAAGCGCGCATCCGCGCCTGGCAGCCGGAGATCCTCATCAACGACCGCCTGCCCGGGCGCGGCGACTTCGACACGCCCGAGCAGATCGTGCCCGCCGAGCCACCCGGCCGCGCCTGGGAAACCTGCCTGACGATGAACGACAGCTGGGGTTGGAACCCCAGCGACACCAACTACAAGTCGGCCCGCGCCCTGGTGCACACCCTGTGCGAGACCGCCGGCCGCGGCGGCAACTTGTTGCTCAACGTCAGCCCGATGGCCGACGGCGCCCTGCCGCCGCTGCAGACCGAGCGCCTCGACGCCATCGCCGCCTGGATGGCCGCCTACGGCGAGAGCCTCGTCGACGCCGCGCCCGGCCTCGCGGCCTGGCAGCACTACGGCCCCAGCACGCGGCGCGGCGACACCCTCTACCTGCACCTCGTCCAGCGGCCGTACGAGAGCGTCACGGTGCGCGGCCTGCACGTGCGCCGCGTGCGCGCCGTGCGCGAACTGCGCAACGGCCTGGCGCTCGCCTTCCGCCCGCGCCTCGCCATCGCCGATCAGCTCTTCAATCCGGACCCCATCGGAGACCTGGTGATCGAGGTGCCCGACGCCCTGCTCGATCCGCTGTGCACCGTCCTCGCCCTCGACCTCGAGCCGCCGCGATGAACCGCTTCGCGCGCCGACTCGCCGTCGGCTTCGCCGCCAGCCTGGCGCCGCGCCAGGATCGGTCGGCGCGCCGGCCTACGAGCGCAGGCGGCTGAAGAACGCCTGGATGCGCGCCGCGTTGGCGCCCATGTCGCTCTTGCCGTCGCGCGACTTCGAGCGCATCTGCACGACGCTGGTGCCGTTCTCGCCGGGGCGCACCTGGATGACGAAGTCGTCCTTGAAGCGGAACAGCTTGGTCGCCTCGTATCCCTCGAGCGTATGGGCGGCGGCATCCTCGCGCGTGATGCTCCAGCCCTCCATGCTGCGGGCGGCGGCGGCGACCTGCTTGAACGCCTCGTTGGGCGGCGTCGCCAGCTGCACCGGCGCCAGGTCGGAGTAGCCCTCGCCCTGTTGCCGCGCGAACGACTCGCCGGGATAGGCCATGTCGCGGCCGGCGTTCTCCGGCAGGCTGGCGGCGTTGAGGAACTGCGGTGGATTGACGGTGTCGGTGGTGATGTCGTTGATGCGCGGCACGCTCGTGCCGGCGCCGTTGGCGACGTAGACGGCGAGGATCAGGATCAGCGGCGGCAGCATGCCGCCGAAGGTGGCGCCGCGCGTCGCCGCAGGTCCGAGCAGCAGCGCGATGAGTCCGAGCACCAGGCCGAGGACGCCGAGCAGCAGGCCGATGCCGAACAGGACGAAACCCGCGAAGGGCGCGAGCACCTCGAAGTGCGCCAACAGCGGACCGACGATCGCCGCAAGGACGGCCAGGCGGCCCAACCATGCGCTGACCGACCCCAGACGCGAAGTGTTGCCAGACATCGCTATCCCCCTTGCAGGCTCGGACGCGCCACACGCACGCCGCCGCGACTTACGCGCCGCCGGTTCGCGATGTCAACTGCGCGCCGGTTGCAGAGTCCGCCCGCGCCCTCTAGCGTCGGCGCGGAGGAGAGCGAGCGATGCAGGTGTCGATCACCTGGTGCGTACCCTGAAACTACTTGCCCCGCGCGACCAGTTTGGCCGCGTCGCTGCTGCAGGCGTTCGGAGCCCAGACTGAGCTGATCCGCGGCACCAACGGCGTCTTCGACGTCGTGGTGGACGGCGCGTTGGTGTTCTCCAAGCAGGCCGTCCGCCGCTTCCCGGCGGACGGCGAGGTGGAAACGCTGATCCGCGCCCGCGCCGCCTCGGGGGGCGGCGAACGCTGACGCGGGCCCCGGCCGCGGTCCGGGAGGTGCCGGCTGTCCGCTGGGCGCGCCGCACGCCCACCCCGCGAGACCTTTCAACCGGTTTCCGCTCAGCCGCGCACCTTACGGACGTCGCCCAACCGCAGGGTGAAGCCGGTGCGGTCGAAGTAGGTGAGCAGGCCGATGCTGAACTTGCGGCTGGCGCCGATCAGGTCGCGGAACTGCGCCGCGGTGATCTCGCCGCCGTGCGCGGCGGCGTAGGCGCGGATCAGGCCGCGCGCCCGCTCGACCGCGTCGGCGGCGAAGTAGAGATCGGTGTCGGCGCGCGCCACCGCCGCCACGCGTTCGAGCTCGGCGAGGATGGCGGGGAGGCGCGGCGGCGCGATGCCGAGGTCGGCGGCGACCTGGCGCACGTCCGGCGGCGTCAGCCCGGCCTCGGCGAGCCGCGCCGCCAACCGCGCGCCGAGTTCGGTCTCGGCGGGCGACAGGCCGCCCTGGTGCGTCGGCAGGCGCACGACGGTGTCCTCGCGCACCAGCGCGCTGTCGCGCGCGAGCTGCTCGACGACGGCGCGGAACACCTTCGGCGCCAGGTCGGCGGCCAGCGGCGGCGCCGCCAGTTGCGAGCGCAGCGACTCCATGTCCATGCCGCGCTGGCGCGGCTGGGCGCGGTGAAACGCCGCCAGCGCCTCGCGCACCGCCTCGCGCAGCTGCTGCCACTTCTCGGCCGTGGTGTAGGCCTCGGCGTGCGCGGCATCGGGCAGTGGACGCAGGTCCTTCTGCTTCGCCAGCAGGGCGCGCACCGCGGCGGCGCGCAGGTTGGCGGCGGCGGCAAGGGTGTCCGGCGAGACGGCGAAGGCGCTCTCGATCGCCAGCAGGGTGCGCAGCCGCTCGAGTGGGGTGGTGGCATCGCGCAGCGCCGCCAGGCGCGCCAGGCCGGCGGCGTCGAGCGCCCGCGTCGGCGGCTTGTGCGCGAACGGGTGCAGGACGAGACCGCCGCCGATGGTGGCGCGCGCGGTCGCCTCGCGCAGGACGAAGCGGTCGCCGCCGAAAGCCGCGATCGGTGCCCGCAGGACGAGCTGCGCGAAGGTCGCCTCCTTCGGCGCCAGTGCGTCCCGGCCGTCGAGCCAGACGAGGCGCCCCATGACCTCGGCGGTGCCGAGATAGCAGCGCACCTCGGCGAAGCGCGGCAGCGGCTGGCGCGCCGCCGGGCGCAGCTCGACCCAGGCGTCGAGGCGATCGGTGGTGCGGTCGAGCTCGGGATCGCAGACGACCTGGCCGCGCCGCACGTCGCCGTGCTCGAGGCCGGCGAGATTGAGCGCCACGCGCTGCCCGTACGCCGCCTCGGGCACCGCCGCGCCATGCACCTGCACGCCGCGGGCGCGCACCTCGGCGCCGCCGGGCAGGATGCGCAGCGCCGCGCCGGGTCGCACCACCCCGGCGGTGGCGGTGCCGGTGACGACGACGCCGTGCCCGTGCATGACGAAGGCGCGGTCCACCGGCAGGCGAAAGCAGCCCTCTGGCGCTGGCCGCACCAGCCCGTGCAGCGCCGTGCGCAGCGTCGCGCGCAGCGCCTCGAGCCCTTCGCCGCTGACCGTCGACACGTCGACGATCGGCGCGCCCTCGAGGGCCGTCCCGTCGAGCAGGATCTCGATCTCCTCGCGCACCGCGGCGCGGCGCGCCGCATCGACGAGATCGACCTTCGTCAGCGCCACGACGCCGCGGCGCGTGCCGAGCAGGTGCAGGATGTCGAGATGTTCCTCGGTCTGCGGCATGACGCCGTCGTTCGCCGCCACCACCAGCAGGACGCAGTCGATGCCGTGCGCGCCGGCCAGCATGTTGCGAATGAAGCGCTCGTGCCCCGGCACGTCGATGACCCCGACCGCCTCGTCGCCGTCGCCGAAGTGCGCGAAGCCGAGATCGATCGAGATGCCGCGCTCGCGCTCCTCCTTCAGGCGGTCGGTGTCGGTGCCGGTGAGCGCCCGCACCAGCGCCGTCTTGCCGTGGTCGATATGGCCGGCGGTGCCGAGAATCAGCTGCATGCGGCGCGTGTCGGCAGCAGGTCGGTGGCCTGCGCGACGCAGCGCAGGTCGAGCCAGAAGCGATCGTCGCGCACGGTGCCGATGATCGGCGGCTCGCCGGCGCGGAAGCGCGCGGCGACCGCCGCCGGCGCCACCGTCGGATGCCCAACGACGATGGCCAGCGACGGCAGCGTCGCCGTCGCCTGCGCGCCGCTGCCGATCTGCGCCGCGGCGTCGACGAGCGTCAGCGCGTAGTCCGGACCGAGGGCACGCGCCAGCAGGACCAGGGCGATCTCGCCCAGGGTGCGCAGCTCGGCCAGCGGGCGCGTCAGCAGGCGCAGCGTCGGCAGCGCCGCGGCGAGGTCGGGCGCCGTACGGTACAGGCGCAGCGTCGCCTCCAGCGCCGCCAGGGTCAGCTTGTCGCAGCGCAGCGCGCGCCTGAGCGGATTACGGCGCATGCGCGCGACGAGGTCGGCGCGGCCGACGACGAGGCCGCACTGCGGGCCGCCGAGAAGCTTGTCGCCGCTGAAGGTCACCACGTCGGCGCCCTGGCGCAGCCGCTCCCCCACCAGCGGCTCGCGCGGCAGACCCCAGCGGGCGAGGTCGACCAGGGCGCCGCTGCCGAGATCCTCCATCACCGGGACGCCGCGGGCGCGGCCAATCGCCGCCAACGCGTCCAACTCGACCGCCGCGGTGAAGCCGCTGATGCGGTAGTTCGACGGGTGCACCTTGAGCAGGACCGCGGTGCGCTCGCCGACGGCGTCGGCATAGTCGGCGGGATGGGTGCGGTTGGTGGTGCCGACCTCGCGCAGGGTGGCGAGACTCTTGGCGCACACGTCGGGGATGCGGAAGGCGCCGCCGATCTCGACCAGCTCGCCGCGCGACACCACGACCTCGCGTCCCTCGCCGAGGGTGTTGAGCGCCAGCAGCACGGCCGCGGCGTTGTTGTTCACCACCAGCGCCGCCGCCGCGCCGGTGAGGGCGCAGAGGTGCGCCTCGACGTGCGCGTCGCGCTCGCCGCGGCCGCCACTGGCGAGGTCGATTTCCAGCGCGCAGGGGCGCGACGCCACCGCGGTGAGGGCCGCCACCGCCGCCTCGGCGAGGGGCGCGCGGCCGAGGTTGGTGTGCAGCACGACGCCGCTGGCGTTGACCACCGGACGCAGCGTCGGCGCCGTCAGCGCCGCCAGCGCGGCGGCCGCGGCGGCGATCAGGGCCGCGGCATCGGCCGGCGCGCCGCCGCCGACGACGGCCCGGCGCGTGTCGTCCAACGCCGCGCGCAGGGCGTCGGTGACGGCGCCGCGCGCGTAGCGCGGCAGCAGCGACGCGACGTCGGGGTGGCGCAGGAGGGCGTCGACGGAAGGGAGCGCGCGCAGCGCCGACGGTGCCGACATGCGCCGGACTGTGCCGCGATTTCCACCTCGACACAACGCCGCCGCACACACTGTTGCCTCCCCCACAACGCATCACCGGCGAGGAGTCGCTTCCATGCCGCAGACCAGACCATCGCCACCGTGCCCCGCCTCTTCACCGACGGGGCGACGCCCGCCATGGAACGTGTGGCGGCGCGTCGGCGCCGCGGTGCTCGGGCTCTGGCTCGCCGCGCCGGTGGCGGCGCAGCCGCTCGATCCCGACCGGGTGGTGCTGCCCGGGCTGATCGTCGAGGAGTCGGCGGCGCGGCGCGATGCGCAGATCCCCGGCGCGCGCGCCCGGCGGCCGCTCGCGGCCGCCGCGGCGGCACGCCGGGCGACGCTCGCCGAGACGCGCAGCGCGGTCGATGCCTACGCCGCCGGTGCCGCCTTCGACGCGATCGCGCCGCTGCCCGGCGATGCCGGCGCGCCGCCGCCGTTCGACGGCGGCGATCCCGATCCTGACCGCCTCCGCCACAGTCCGCCGCCGCCGGCGCCGTGAGATCACGGCGCGGCGCCAGAGGAGTCGTCATGTCCCGCCATCGCCGCACGTTCGCCCTGCTCCTGTTCGCCATGCTTCCGCTCTGCGCCGGCAGCGTCGGCGCCGACACCGGATCGAGTCTCGGCGACCGCGGCGGCGAGGGGTCGACCGCCTTCACCGGTCTCGCGCAGGCGCCGGAAGCGAACCTGTTCACCGGGGCGCTCAGCACCGCCATCCCCATCGAGGTGCCGCCCGGGCGCGGTAGCCTGACGCCGCAGCTGGCGCTCCGCTACGCCAGCGGGGCGGGGGCGGGGCCGTTCGGACACGGCTGGGATCTGCCGCTCGGACGTGTCGAGCGCAGCTCGACCTGGGGCACGCCGCGCTGCACCGGCAGCCATACCGACGACTTCGTCCTGGTCCTGCCGGACGGCGCCGCCGAGTTGGTGCGCGAGACCCCGGGCTCCGTGTTCTACCGGCCCAAGGTCGAGCAGGCCTGGCTGCGCGCCGAGCGCAAGCAGAGCCAGAACCAATGGGTGGTCACCGACCGCGCCGGCCGCACCTACACCTTCGGCGACGCGGACGCGGCGCGCGTCGGCAACAGCACGCCACCGACGTTCATGGCCGAGGACGCCGACGGCACCTGCCGCCTGACCGCCGTCTGGGCGCTGACACGCGTCGCCGACCCGAACGGCAATGTCATCGACATCGCCTGGAGCAAGATCCTCAACACCCTCTATCCCGCCACCGTGCGCTGGGGCGCCAACCCGGCGGCGGGCATCGCGCACGTCTACACCGCGCGTTTTCTCCCCGAGTGGCGGCCGGAGCGGGATCGGCCGATCAGTCACCGCCTCGGCGTCGCGCAGCGGCTGATCTGGCGCGTCTTCGCCATCGAGATCGAGAGCGACCTGCCCGCGGCCGCGACGCCGGTGCGCAGCTACGCGCTGCAGTACGACGACGCGGCCGATGGCCAAACGTCGCGGCTCGCCGCCGTCGGCGTCAGCGGGCGGCCGACGCAGCACTTCGTGTACACCGCCAGCGCCGTCGGTCACGCCGCGGCCACGCTGGCGGTGAACGCCCCGGCCGGCGCCTACGGGCAGTTGCGCGTCGTCAACGAGAGCCTGGAGGTGTCGCAGACGGTCCTCGACATGAACGGCGATGGCCTGCTCGACCTGGTGCGCAGCGATGACGCACCGGCGGCGTCGTGGGCGGTGTACTGGGGCGCCGTCGACACCGCCGGGTTCCGCTTCCAGAGCCCGCCGACCGCCTGGCAGGCGCCCGGCAACTGGACGCACCTGCGCAACGTCGTCGTCGGCGGCGGCGGCTGCAACCAGAACGGCTGGAGCTGCACCGCAACGGACACCTTCGACATCACCGGCGACGGCATCCCCGACCACGTCGACGCCAGCAGCGCGACGAGTTGGACGGTCTACCGCGGCCGTGGCGTGCCGCAGTGGGGTTTCGACCCCGGCGTCGCCTGGCCGGCGCCGGGGCTGCGCTACATCCGCAAGAGCAAGGACGGCGACGTGTACCAGGATGTCGTCGACCTCAACGGCGACGGCCTGGCCGACCTCGTCGACAGCGGCGTTCCGGGCGAGGCGGCGCCGCACGCGTGGCTGGTCTACCTGAACACCGGCAGCGGCTTCGAGGCGACGCCGCTGCCGCGCTTCCCGGCCCCAGTCGCCGCCGTCGCCGAGCGCGTGCCGGGCGGCAGCCGGCATCAGCTCATCGACTTCAATGGCGACGGCCTGCCGGACATCGTGCGCAGCGGCTACTCGGGCTTCGGCGCGTGGATCGATCCGCGCTGCCAGGCGTCCGCGACCGCGCACGCCTCCTGTCTCGAAGTGTACCTCAACACCGGTCAGGGCTTCGGCGCCATGGAGCCGCCGATTCCGGTGCCGCTCGGCTACGGCGTGCAGGAGAGCATCGACGACGGCGATGTGGTGCAGGATATGTTCGACGTCAACGGCGACGGCCTGCCCGACTGGCTATACCGCCGCTTCAGTTACGCCGACAACCGCTACGCGCCCGAGTGGCGGGTGCTGCTCAACCTCGGCGGCACGCTCGAAGCGCTCACCTACGTCGCCCACGCGGCGCTGGCGCCACCCTACACCGAGGGCATTGCGGCCCGCGTGTGGAGCGGCGGCAGCGGCTTCTTCCGCGAACAAGCGGACGGCGATACGCGCGCCGACCTGGTGGACGTCAACGGCGACGGCTTTCTCGATCACGTCGTCGCCGGTGGCGCGCAGTGGGCGGTGCGTCTCAACGCGGCCGTCGAACGCCCCAACCTGCTCGGCGTCATGGAGAACGGCCTCGGCGGCACCAACACCATCACCTACCGGCCCTCGACCGCCTACGACAACCGCGGCGGCGATGCCCAACCCGATCTGCCGGCGATCCAGTGGGTGGTGGCGAAGATGCGGCAGAACGACGGGCTGTGCACGCCGCCCGCCAGCGCCGATCCGTTCACCGCCGGCGCGGCTCCCGCCTTCAACCCCTGCATCGACGCCGGGCACGAGCTGGTGGCAACGTTCCAGTACGAGGGCGGCCGCTTCGACGCCGCGACGCGCGAGTTCCGTGGCTTTCGCCGCGTCGTCCGCAGCGCCAAGCAGGGCAGCGCGGCGCCGGCCAACCTCACCGACACCTACTTCGCGCAGGACGCCGTGGCGAGCGGGCGCATCCTGCAGGTAGACACCTATGCCGGCGCCAGCACGCTGGTGCGCCGCGAGATGAACCTCTGGGGCTCGCGCGCCGTCGCCCCCGGTCGCTCGCAACTGTGGCTGGCCGAGAACCGTCAGGCCACCTACGACACCGCCTCCGGCGGCGTTCCTCTGTACATCGCGACCATCAGTGATCCGCCGGATGCCTTCGGCAACATCGTCCACCACCGCAGCGAGGGCCTGGCGGGGGCCGCGCGGGTCGACACGTTTACCACCTACGCGACGCCGCAGTCCGGATCGCTGGTGTACGACCGACCCGCCGCGGTGCGCATCGAGGACGCCGACGGCGTGGTCGAGGAGCGCTGGTTGCACTACGACGGCAGCGGCGCCGCCGGCCTGGCCCTCGGCAAGGTCGGCAAGGGCAACCTGAAACGCGTCCGCATGCGGTTGTCGCCGAGCGACGCGAACGGACCCGAGACGCGCATGCAGTACGACGCGACAGGCAACCTCACCCGCGTCACCGACGCCCTCGGCCGCGCCACCACCACCGCGTACGACGCGGCCTTCCTCTACCCGCGCACCGTCACGAATCCCGCCGGACACGTCACGACCATGGCGGTCGACTATCGATGGGGGCAGCCGACCCGGCACGTCGACGCCAACGGTGCCGTGACTGAGTTCGCCTACGACGCTGCCGGTCGGCGCATCTGCGCGGCGCGGCCGGGCGATGCGTTGCCGACCTGCTCGAGCGCGACCAGCTATCACTTCGCCACCCAGCCCGGCACGCTGTCGTGGATCGAGGTGGCGGAACGGCAGGACGGCCCGCATCCGCCGCTGTGGACGCGCCACTACTTCGACGCCCTCGGCCGCGCCCGGCACAGCGAGGCCCTGCGCGTCGTCGACGGCGCGACGACGACCGTGCGCAGCAATCAGGTCGTCTACGACGCCGCCGGCCGCGTGCGCACCCTCTTTCACCCCCACCTCGCCGCCGCCGAGGCGCCGAACAACGGTGCCGTCACCCAGGACTACGGACTCGACGGCGGACCGGCGCTCGACCCGCTGGGTCGCATCCACCGCACCGTCAACAGTGACGGCAGCGAGCGCCGCACCCGCTACGCCGGCGCCCGGACGCTGAGCTGGGACGAGGAGAACCAACGCACCGAAACCGATCTCGACCCGCGCGGCACCGTCGTGGCGCGCCGCAGCTACGCCGACGGCGCCCTCGCCGTCACCGTGCAACAGGCCCTCGACGGCAAGGGGCGCCTGCGCCACGTCTGGCAGAACGGCGTGCTGGTGAAATCGTACGAGTACGACAGCCTTGGACGTCGCACGCTGATGGTCGACGCCGACTCCGGTACCTGGCGCTACGGCTACGACGGCGTCGGCAACCTGCGTTGGCAGGACGACCCGACGCCGGGGCGGCACGTCCAGACGTGCTACGACGGGCTCGATCGACCCGTGCGTCGCTGCACCGTGGGCGGCGACTTCACCAGCCTGCAGTCGTGCATCTCGGCCTCGGCGTGCACCGATCCGGACCAGGCGACATTCGGTTACGACACCTTCGGCATCCCCAATGCGCTCGGTCGCCGCACCTGGGTCGTCGACGGCAGCGGCCGCACCGACATCACCGCCTACGACGCGCGCGGCCGCCGCCTGCAGGTGCGCAAGACGATCGAAGTCGACGGCGTCGCCGGCGAAGCGCGCTTCGCCTACGCCTACGATGCCAACGACCGCGTCACCAGCATCACCTATCCGGACGGCGAACTGGTGCGCACCGAGTATGACGACGCCGGCCAACCGATCGCGCTCTACAACTCGGCCAACACGTTCTACGTCACCGATGCCCACTACGACCTGCTCGGCCGCCCGACCCTGGTCCTGCACGCCAACGGCGTCGCCGACACGCGCAGCTACGGCGGCCCGGAGGTGCAGCATCGCCTGCGCGCCCTGCGCAGCGCCGCCCCGGGCGCGACCCTGCTGGATCTGCGCTACCCGAACTACAGCCCGCGCGGCCTGCTGCGGCAGATCGTCGACGACCGCGACCCGAGCGGCGTGCGCTCGAACGCACTGTCGCTGCAGTACGATGCGCTCGGCCGCCTGATCGTCGCCGACAGCGCCCACGACCCGGCCGACCGCACGCTGGCGTACGACGGCATGGGCAACCTCGTCCGCCTCGGCGACCGCATGCTGGCTTACGGCGCCGCGGCCCGACCGCATCAGCTCACCGCGGTCAGCCTCGGCGGGTCGACCAGCGCGGTGACCCACGACGCGAACGGCAACCGCGCCGGCAAGGGCACCGCGGCCTACGCCTACGATAGCGGCGACCGCCTGGCGCGCGCCGAGGTCGGCGGGCGCGGCGTGCGCTTCCTGCACGATGCCGACGGACGCCAGGTGGCCAAGGTGGTCGAGGACCTGACCCCGTCGGTGACGCGCATGTACGACCGCATCGCCGAGGTGCGCGACGGCTGGCAGACGAAGTCGTATTACCTCGGCGCCCTGCGCGTCGCCTCGCTGTCGAATTCCTTCTCCACCTGGGAACAGGCGTCGCTCGGCGGGGCGGTGTACGCGGCCGCGGCCACCAGCCGCTCCGGCGCTGCTGCTGGTGCTCGGCCGGCCCGCGCAGGCTCTCGCCGGCGCCCTGCTGGTGGGCCTGGGCGTCGCGCTGCTCGCCGTCTGGGGTCGGCGTCGCCCGGCAGTCGTCGGCCTGCGTGTGCGCCCCGGCCACGCCGTGGCCGCGGCGCTGCTGTGCGCGACCGGCACCCTGCCCTGGCCGCTGGTCATCGCGCCGCCGCCGGCCTTCGCCGGCGGCTACGCCGCCGGCGAGACGGCGCGGCACTATCACGTCGACCATCTCGGCTCGACGCAGGTGATCAGCAGCAGCAGCGGCACGGCGATCGAGCAGATCCGCTACCTGCCCTTCGGCGCCGTGCGCGGCCGTTGGGACGGCAGCGGCATGGCACTGAGCGGTCCGAGCGGCGTCGTCTCGCGCGACTTCGCCGGCTACCAGACCGACATGGTGTCGGGCCTCGCGTACGCCGGCGCCCGCTTCTACGATCCGGAGCTGGGCTCCTTCCTCACCCACGATCCGCGCGGCCAGTTCACCAGCCCCTACGGCTACGGCGGCGGCGACCCGATGAACTGGACGGACCCCAACGGCGAGTTCTTCGTCGAGTTGATCACCGCCATCATCGCCGGCGCCTTCGCCTCGGCCGCGCTCAACGCCGTCATCGCCGCCGCGCAAGGGGCACCGCTCGGCACCATCGGCAAAGCCGCCCTCGGCGGCGCCGTCGCCGGCGCGCTCGGCGCCGGCATCGGCATCGCCGTCGCCGCCGGGTCTTTGGGGGCCGGCGCGATGGCCGGCACCCTGGCCCAGAACGTGACCCTGCAACAGGCGCAGCAGGCGCTGGTAGAGGTCGCCTGGCGCGCCGCGTTCAGCAGCACCGCCGCCAACGCCGCCGGTCAGACCGCCGCCGCCGCCGGCGCGCCGAGCGGGGTCGTCATCGCCGCCTCCATCGTCGCCGGCTACGCTGCCTCTTACGGGTTCGACCATGCCTTCGCCCAGGATCTCGGCGGCGGCGTCGTCCGCCAGGGCGGCGGCCAGAACGGCGCCGCCCTGTGCAGCAACACCGCCGACCACTCCAGCATCACCGGCATGGCGGCGGCGGATGCGGGCTTTGGTGCGGATGAGGTGAGAACGATGGTGACGGCAAACCTTGATCGCGACCTGCGGCTGGCCAATAACCAGGATCACTTCGATTTCCTGACGCAACGGACGGCTGACAGCTTGCGGGAGAATGCGGTGGGCCTGGCGCAAGGATCGGATCCCGATGCGTTTCTGAGAGCCGCGGGGGCGGCGTCGCATCACCTGCAGGATCAATACGCCCTCGGCCATATCTTCCCCGGCACCAGCACCCTCGGCGGTCCGGTCGGAGCGCCGTTGCGCTTCCTCGTCCACAATGCCGTCGGCGGCGAGATCACCTTTCGCCAGGCCTCGTACGACGCGACGCTCAACTTGTTCCGCGATCTCCGCGCCGAGATCCCTACGGGGGCGTAATGACGCAGAGGGTTGTCGTCCTGCTCGGCGTCCTGCTCGTGGGCGTCGCACCCGGCGCGGCGGATGTCGGGCTGACCTTCCATCCGGCCCACTGGGTCGCAGACGACAGCGCGCTGCGCCCACGGTCACCGTTTCACATCTTCGAGTTCCAGGCCATGGCGTTCTCGTCGCCGCGTGACGGATGGATCGTCGGTCGGCGCTTCGCCCTGCACCTGCGCGGCGACGCGCTCGAGGTCGCGTTCCTCGGCAGCAGCGACGGCTGGCTGACGGGTGTCGCCGTCTCGCCCGGCGGCAGCGTCTGGATGGGCGGCTTCGGGTTTCCGGACGATCGGGTGCTGAGCGATCGCACCGGCGTCTGGCGCGACGAAGACGTCGCGCCGTGGGTCGGCACCGACTTCGTCGTCAGCCGCCTGCTCGCCTTCGCCGGCGATCGGGTCATCGCCGCAGTCAGCCCAAGCGGAATCCACCCCGCGCGCAGCGACGCCAGCCGAGGAGTCGAGGTCGGCCCCGCCCAGTACCTCGAGTTCGATGGTACGAGCTGGCGCCGCATCGAACTGCCATCCGACGGATCCTCGACGTGGCATCTGGCCTCCAGTTGTCAGCCGGCGGTTGGTCCGGCTTGGGTGGTGGGACACGAGCGTCCCCCGCTCGGCGGCGGCGTGCGGCCGCTGGTCTTGCGCTTCGACGGCGCCACCTGGACGCCGGTCGCGGCGCCGATCGCCGGCCGGTCGGGCATGGCGGCGCGCATCCACTGCGCGGCGGACGGCCAGGTGCTCCTCGCCGCCGCCACGGACGACAATTGGCGCGAGGCGCCGCCGCCCGAGACGCAGCTGTGGCGCTACGACGGTGCCTGGCACCGTCTCGACCTGCCGCCGCAGTTTGCCGGCGCCAGCTTCGTCGGCCCGACCGGGCCGGCCGTCGACGACTTCTGGATGGCCGTCAACAGCAAAGACACCGCGGGCGGCTGCGGCGCGCGCTTTCTCCACTTCCGCGCCGGCGCGTGGGAGATTGTCGATGGACCGTCGCTGCCCGCGCAGCGCTGCTACACGGTAACCGACCTGTTCCTCGGCGCCGCAGACGAGGGTTGGGCGATCGGCAACACCCACGGCGGTGGCCCTCTGCGCGGCGTCATTCTGCGCTACCGCGACGGCGCCTGGCGCGTCGCCAACTGGGACTGGACCCTCTGGGACCAGCCCCTGACCAGCATCCTGTTCGACTGAGCCTCGCCTGCAGCGCCGCGCGGCCCGCGCCGCGCGGCTCCATCAACCCGCGCCGTTGGTGGCCCGCCCCGGGCCGCGCGGCGCCTGACGGGAGGAGTGTGCCATGAACGTGACATCACCTGGGCATCGTGCCATCGCGCTCGCGACCGTGCTGATCGGACTCGCGGCGGTATCGCCGCCGACGACCGCCCCGGCGCTCGAAAGATCGGTGGCGCTGCGCGGCAGCGGTGGCTGGGAATCGCCGCTGCGCGGGAAGCCGCCGCAGCGCTGGGACATCGACGTCACGCGGCGCGGCGACGGCGTCATCGAAGGCCGCGTGACGCTGCAGGGATCGCCTCTGCTGCGCAGCGGCGCGCTGCGCGGCGCCATCGAGGGCCGCCGTGTGACCGGGAACATCCTCGACGACGCCGGCAACCACGTCGCCACCTTCATCGGCCGCCTCCTCCCCGCTGGTGGCTGGCGCGGTACCTACCAGGACCGCAGCGGCGAGATCGGCCGGTGGACCTGGGACGGCGGCCTGGCTCAGTAGTCGCCGTGGAGGGCGCCACCGGCGCGGCGCCCTCCACCCGGCAGCTGTCCAAGCAGGGTCAGGCGAGATCGAACAGCAACACCTCGGCCGCCGCCTCTGCCTGCAGCTCGACACGGGCGATGTCGCTCAGCGCCGCGCCGTCGCCCGTCGCCAACGCCTGCCCGTTGGCCGTGATCGACCCGCGCGCCACCTGCAGCGATGCGTGCCGCCCCGCCGCGAGCGTGTGCGCGACCGTCGCGCCGGCGGCGAGCCGGCCGGCGTACAGATCCACCGCCTGGTGCACCGTCACCGAACCCGCGCGCCCATCGCGCGCGGCGATCAGCCGCAGGCCATCGCCGACGCCGAACTCGACGCGGCGCTGCGCGTAGCCCGGTTCGCTGCCGGTCCGTTCCGGGACGATCCAGATCTGCAGGAAATGCACCGCCTCGTCGGCCGCGGCGTTGAACTCGCTGTGTCGGATGCCGGTGCCGGCGCTCATCCGCTGCACGTCACCGGGCCGGATGACCGAGCCGGTGCCGAGGCTGTCGCGATGCTCGAGCGCCCCGTCGAGCACCCAGGTGATGATCTCCATGTCGCGGTGCGGGTGCGTGCCGAAGCCGGCCCCGGGCACGACGCGGTCCTCGTTGATGACGCGCAGGGCGCGGAAGCCCATGTGTGCCGGGTCCTGATACCCCCCGAACGAGAACGTGTGCCAACTGTCGAGCCAGTCGAAGGTGCGGTGGCCGCGCGCGGCGGCGGGACGGACGGACATCATGATGGCCTCCTGTCGAATCGGCCGCCCATCATGGACATGGATTCGCGTTTGGTAAGGGGGGGGTCGGTTCAACGCTCGGCGACGCGCAACGGGGGTGCCGCATTGACAGCCGACGGCGGCGCGCCCTATCCGGGCGGCGTGGGACGCTGGCTCACTCATTCGAGCGCGGCCCTCGCCGCGGTCGTCCTGCTCGCCGGCGGGTGCGCGTCCGACCCACCCGCCGGGCGCGCCGTCGCGCCGTCGCGCCCACCACGCCTGCCGGCCGGCACGGCCGGCGTCATCCTGCAGCGCGGGCTCGATGCCGCCGGCGGCTGGGAGCGCTGGCAGCGTGCCCGCGACGTCTCGTTCATCAGCATGATCACCGTCACCGACCAGTCGCGCGATGTGGCCACCGACAGCATCGGCTGGTTTACCGCGCCGTCGCACGGCGCGGCGCTGGCGCGCATGGACGCAAGCGGGTTGCCGACCGAGATCCGCTTCGGCATCGACGCCGCCGGGCGCAGCATCGGCGCCATGGTCGCCGAGCAGTTCATCGAGCATGTCCGCTTCGACAACGGCTACCCGCCGGAGCGTTTCCGCGCGCCAGCGGAATCCGCCGCTCAGACGGCCGCGGCCGGGGCGCCGCGACGGGGCGCGTCGTGAGCCCCGCCGAGACCGCCGCACGCCGGGTGGTGACCGCCCTGCGCGGCGCCGGCTACCAGGCGCTCTTCGCCGGCGGGTGCGTGCGCGACGCCCTACGCGGCGAGACGCCGAGCGACTTCGACATCGCCACCGACGCCACCGCCGACGCCGTGCAGGCGCTCTTTCCACGTACCGTGCCGGTCGGCGCCCAGTTCGGCGTCGTCCTGGTCGTCGTCGACGGCCACCCGATCGAAGTGGCGAGCTTCCGCGCCGACGCCGAGTACCGCGACGGCCGCCGTCCGGTGAGCGTGCGCCCGGCGACGCCGCAAGAGGACGCGCAGCGCCGTGACTTCACCGTCAACGGCATGTTCCGCGATCCCGACAGCGGCGCCGTACTCGACTACGTCGGCGGCCAGGCCGATCTCGCCGCCGGCATCATTCGCGCCATCGGCGAGCCCACCGCCCGCATCGGGGAAGACTACCTGCGCATGCTGCGCGCCGTACGCCTGGCGGCGCGCCTCGGCTACACCATCGAGCCAGCCACCTTCGCCGCCATCCGCACCCGCGCCGCCGCCATCGTCGGCGTCGCCTGGGAGCGTATCGGCGACGAGATCGTTCGCATCCTGCGCGAGGGCGATGCGCGGCGCGGCTTCGAGCTGCTCGACGCCTCCGGCCTGCTCACGCACGTCCTGCCGGAGGTGGCGGCGATGCGCGGCGTCGCACAGTCGCCCGATCACCACCCGGAGGGCGACGTCTTCACCCACACCCTGCTGCTGCTGGCCCAGCTGCGCGACCCGAGCGAGACCCTGGCGCTGGGCGCGCTCCTGCACGACGTCGCCAAGCGCGACTGCGCGCAACGCCGCGACGACGGCCGCATCACGTTCTACGGCCACCCGGAGGTCGGCGCCGTCAAGGCGGTCGAGATCTGCCAACGCCTGCGCCGCAGCCGCGAGACCTGGGAGCGCGTCGACTACCTGGTCCGCTACCACTTGCGCCTGGTCAGCGCGCCGCACATGCGGCGCAGCACCTTGCGCCGCTTCCTCGCCGAAGCGGGGATCGACGAGCTGCTCGAACTGGCGCGCATCGACACCCTGGCGGCGAGCGGCGACCTCACCGCCTACGAGTTCTGCCGACGCGCCCAGGCGGAACTCGCCGACGAACCGCGCCTGCCCGAACCCCTCCTGCGCGGCCAGGATCTGCTGGCGCTCGGCTACCCGCGCGGCCCGTTGTTCGGCACGATCCTCACCGCCGTGCAGGATCGCCAACTCGAAGGGGAGCTGCGCACGCGCCAGGAGGCGCTGGCGTGGGTGGGCGAGCGCTATCCGCCTGTCGATCCGAAACCCTGACCCGCGGCGGCGCGGAGCGGGGGACGCTAGTCCAGCCGCCCGGCGAAGATGCGCACCAACTTGCTCGACCGTTGGCGCGAGCGGTCATCGAGATCGCGGTCCCACTGCCAGCGGTGCAGGATGTCCATCGCCTCCATGCACCGATGCGGCTCGGCGCCGGCGCTGAGCACCGCTTCGAGCTCGTCGATCACGCGGTTCGTATCCACGTTTGCCGCCATCACCACCTCCACTTCCACCGATGCGAGAATACGTCGACTTGCGGCATCGGGCCATGGAAAATCTTCGCCGCCGCCCCGCGTGGACCTGCCGCGGGCGGCGGGCTAGAGAAGACGACTTCATGCACCCGGCTGACCTCGCCCACGACACGGCGGTGACCAAGCTGGCCGTCGCCCCTGGTTGGTACACGGCTGAGTTGTCTAATGCGTGGGACTTCCGCACACCGTCGGGCGGCGCGCTGATGACGGTGGCGATGCGCGCCATGCAGCAGGAGTTGGCCGACCCCGACCTGCGGCCGCTGTCGGCCAACACGCACTTCTGCTCGCCGGTCCCGGCCGGTCCGCTCGAGATCCGCGTCGAGGTGCTGCGCCACGGCGGTGCGGCAGCGCAGCTGCGCGCCCAATTGTCCTCGACCAGCGTGCCCGGCCCCGGCCTGGAGGTGAGCGCCACCTTCGCGCGCGACCGCCCCGGCGTCGATGTCATCGACACCACGCCGCCGGCCGTGCCGCCGCCCGACCAGTGCCCGTCGCTCGCAAACGCCACCCTCATCGGCGGCCACCAGGCGCCCCCCTTCTTCGAGAACTTCGACACCCGCCTGGCGCAGGGGCACATGTGGTGGCGCAAGGACTGGCCGGCCGGCCCGGCGCGCATCGCGCGCTGGTTCCGCTACAAGACGCCGCAGCGTCTCGCCGACGGGCGCCTCGATCCGCTGGCGCTGCCGCCGCTCGCCGACACCATGCCGCCGGCGCTGATCCAGAAGCTCGGACCCGATCACGAGCCGTTCTTCGCGCCCAGCCTCGATCTCACCGTCCACTTCCTCGAGGACACCACCGCGGAGTGGCTGCTCACCGCCGTGCATGCGCGCCGCGCCCGTGCCGGCTCGGCGACGGCCGACGTGGAGATCTGGGACGACCGCGGCACCCTGGTCGCATACGCGACACAGATGATGCTGCTGCGTCGCATCGCCGACGCGTCGTCCGCGCGTGCCTGATGCCGATGGCGATGACCGACGCCGGCGTCCACCTCTCCGTCATCATCCCCGCATACAATGAAGCGGGGCGCTTGCCGGGCACGCTCACCGCGGTGCTGAGCTACCTCGCAGCGCAGGAATATCGCACCGAAGTGCTGGTGGTCGACGACGGCTCGCGCGACGACACCGCCCGTGTCGCGCGCGAGTGGCCGGCTTCGCCGACCGTGCCGCTGCGCGTCCTCGCCCACGCCGACGGGCGCAATCACGGGAAGGGCGCCACCGTGCGCCTCGGCATGGCGGAAGCCGTCGGCGCCTACCGGGTCTTCATGGACGCGGACAACTCGACCACGCTCGACCATCTCGAACGCTTTTGGCCGTTCTTTGCCGAGGGCTGCGACGTCGTCATCGGCTCGCGCGACATCGCCGGCGCGGACGTGGTCATCCGCCAGCCGTGGTACAAGGAGTTCGGCGGCCGCGTCGGCAACCTGATCATCCGCCTGCTCGCCGTGCCCGGCATCGCCGACACGCAGGCGGGCTTCAAGGCGTTCACGGCTCGCTGCATCGAGGACCTCCTGCCGCGCCTGACCATCGACCGCTGGGGCTTCGACGTCGAGCTGCTGGTGGCCGCGCGCTGCCGCGGATTCAAAGTCAAGGAAGTGCCGATCGTCTGGCGCAACCACCACGCCAGCACGGTGCCGGCCGGGGCCTACGTCGAGGTGCTCGGCGAAGTGTGGCGCGTGCGGCGCCAGCGCGCGGCCGGGCGCTACGCCTAGTGTCGTGAATCCGAAATCCGCGCCACATCTCGCTGGCTCTCGACCCCCCTGGCGGCGTTGCGCCGCCTTGGAATATGGCCCGATATTCCTGCGGCGGCGCGCCTCGCCAGGCGCGTCGATGGCTCACCGACCTGTAGCGGGGATTTCGGATCCACGACCCTAGCGAACCCGCTCCTCGGTGCTGTCGCGTGGCGGGGGCTCGGTGACTCTGCCACAGGTTACGCGGGCGCGGAGGCGCTCAATACCTGATCGTACACCGCGCGGATCGCCGCGGTGTGGCGGCGGTAGTCGTCGAGCAGGGCACGGCGCGCCCCGCCGGCGCGTTGCGAGGCAGCGTAGCCCAGGCGCAGCGCCAGGCCCTCGAGATCGCCGCGCTCTTCGTCGAGATCCGACATGGATCGATTCTCGACGACGCGCAGCCGACTCGACAGGCGCTGCAGGAACGTCCACCCCCGCGCCAGTGTCGTCGCATCGGCCGCCGCGAGGAGGTCGAGCCGCGCCAGCCGCTCGATGTGCACGGCGATCGGCGCCACCGCGAAGAGCTCGACGTGCGCCGCGCCGTGGCGCAGTTGCAGGGACTGCACGACGCTCTCGATGTCGAGGATGCCGCCGCGGCCGAGCTTGAAGTCGCGTCTGCGCTCGCCCTCGCGCGCCAGTTCCGCTTCCATGCGCTGGCGGACGCGGTGGATCTCGGCCGCCGCGTCGGCCGGCAGCGGTCGGCGCAGGATATCGAGCCGGCACGCAGCGAACGCCGCCGCCAGGCGCCCGCCGCCGGCGACGGGACGGGCGCGCAGCAGCGCCTGCCGCTCCCACACCTGTGCGCCGGCAGCGTGGTACTGCGCGAAGCCAGCCAGCGACGCGACCAACATGCCCTGGTTGCCCGACGGCCGCAGTCGCGCGTCGATCTGGTAGCAGGCGCCCTCGCTGGTGCGCGTCTGCAGGACCCAGATCAGCTTCTGCGCCAGTCGCGCGTAGTGTTCCTGCGCCTCCAGCATGCCGACGTCGTCGGCGCCGGGCGCGTCGTACAGGAAGATCACATCGAGGTCGCTGCCGTAGGTCAGCTCGCGGCTGGCGAGCTTGCCCATAGCGACGACGAGGAACTCGCCCGCGGCGGCGGCGGCGGCCGGCGCCGGCCCGCGCCGCGTCAGCTCGCGTGTCGCGACGTCGAGACCGGCTTCGACGCACACCTCGGCCAGCTCGGTGAGGCCGGTCTCGGCCTCCGTCGCCGTGATTTTGTCGGCGAGATCGAGCAGGCCGATGTTGACCAGCTCGCGGTGGTGAAACAGGCGCAGCGCGTCGAGGTCGCCCTCGGACGCCTCGCCGCCCCCCTGCGCCGCCTGATCGACGCGCAGGCGCGCCAGCGCCGCGCGCAGGGCCGCGCGCGGCAGCAGCAGCACGGTGGGATCGCTGAAGATCGGCTCGATCAGACGCGGATGCGTGGCGAGATAGCCGGACAGATACTCGGAGGCCGCGAACAGCGCCGCCAGACGGGCGACCAGCTCGGGGCGGTCGAGCAGCAGGGCGTAGTAGAAGCTGCGCGAGCCGACACCGCGGATGAAGCGGTCGAGGTTGTTGAGTGCCCGCTCGCCGTCCGGCGACGCCTCGATGGCGCGCGCGAACTGCCCCGCCAGTTGTTCGACCAGCCCGCGGGTGGTCGGCTGGGCGAGCAGCTGTGGCGCGTTGCGCTGGAAGAGATCGAGCAGCCGCTGCGTACCGTCGACGGCGAACAGCGCGGCGAAGATGGTGCGGATGCGCTGGCGGTGCCCCTCGAGCTCCGCCGCGCACGCCGCCGCCGCCTCGGCGCCCCTGAAGCCGAGGGCGCGGGCGAGTCGGGTCAGGTCGGCGGCCGCCTCGGGCAGGCGGTGCGTCTGCCGCTCCCCGACCATCTGCAGGCGGTTCTCGGTGCGGCGCAGGAACGCGTAGGCCCGGCGCAGGGCGTCGGCGGCGTCGGCCGGCAGCACGCCCACCTGCGCCAGCGCCGCCAGTGCGCGCTGCGTCGAGCGCTCGCGCACGTCGGGAATGCGGCCGCCGTGCAGCAGCTGCAGGGCCTGGGCGACGAACTCGATGTCGCGGATGCCGCCGCTGCCGACCTTGACGTTGAAGGCGCCGCCGCTGCGCTCGACCGCCTGCTCGACGCGGTCCTTCATGGCGCGGATGGCAGCGACGCCAGCGTAGTCCATGCTCGAGCGGTAGATCATCGGGTCGAGGGCGCGGATGACGCGCCAGCCGAAGGCGTGATCGCCGGCCACCGGACGGGCCTTCATGAAGGCGGCCTTCTCCCACGTCGCCGCCCACACGTCGTAGTAGTCGGCGAGCATCTCGCTCGGCACGACCAGCGGCCCCGACTGGCCCTCGGGGCGCAGGTCGAGATCGATGCGGTAGAGAAAGCCGTCGGCGTCGACGCGCGTCACCAGCGCCGCGAACTCGCGCGCGACGCGGCCGTAGTACTCATCCGGCGAGAGATCGGACGGGCCGTCGCCACAGGGCAGGCTCTCGAGCACGTAGATGAGATCGACGTCGGAGGAGTAGTTGAGCTCCTCGCCACCGAGCTTGCCCATGCCGAGGACGACGAAGCGCGGCGACACGGCGGGCCTGCCGTCGGCGCCGGCCCAGCGCGGCGGGCCGCTGCGCGCGGCGACGCGCGCCAGGGCGCGCTGCAGCGCCGCGTCGAGCAGCGCGTCGGCGAGGTGCGACAGTTCGCCCAGCACCACCGCGGTGGCGTCGACGTCGTCCGGCGCCGCCCACAGATCGCGCACCGTCAGCCGCGCCAGCTCGTAGTACTTGAAGCGGCGCAGCGCGCCGGCGCTGTCGTCGGCGGCGACGTCGGCGAGGGTGGCCCGCAGGCGCGCGGCGTAGTCGGCGGCCGGGCGCGCCGCATCGAGGTCGTCGGCCGCGAGGCGTCCGAGCCAGTCGGCGTGGCGGATCAGCGCCGGCGCCAGGAACGGCGCGGCGCCCGCGAGGGTCACCGCCACGCGCCACGCGCGCGCGTCGTCGATCCCGGCGGCGGCGAGGATCTCCGGCGCCAGCACCGCCGCCCGCTCGGGATCCGCCGCCGACTCGTACGGCATCGCGACCCCGTCGCCTCAGCGCCGCCGACGCGGCGCGCGCCCGCTCATGCCGTCGCCAGGAGACTGCGGGCGATCGCCGAGACCTGGATCTCGTCGGTCCCGGCGTAGATCTGCAGCACCTTGGCGTCGCGGCAGAGCTGCTCGACGCGATACTCGGCCATGTACCCGTTGCCGCCGAAGAGCTGCACCGACTCGAGGCATACGTCCATGCAGGCCTGGGCGCTGTACAGCTTCACCGCCGACGCCTCGGCGAAGCTTATGCTCTTGCCGTGCTGCGCCAACTCGATCTGCCGGAAGACCAGATTCTGGATATTCATGCGCGCCACTTCCATCTTCGCCAGCTTGAGCTGGATGAGCTGGAACTCGCCGATCGGCTTGCCGAAGGCGACGCGCGTACGGGCGTAGTTGATACACAGGGACAGGCACTCCTCGACGATGCCGAGGGCCATCGCGGCGACGCCGCTGCGCTCGATCGAGAACGTATCCTTGGCGCCCGAGCGCGCCGGCGCGTCCTCGGTCTCGCCGATCAGGCGGTCCTTGGCGACGCGCACGTCCTCGAGGAACAGCTCGCCGGTCGGCGAGGAATGCATCCCCATCTTGCGCAGCGGCTTCGACTGGACCAGGCCGGGCGTCCCTCTGTCGAGGATGAAGCTGAGGATCTTGCGCTGCCGCTTGTCGGTCTCGCCGTCGTCGAGCTTGCAGATGAAGACGATGGTGTCGGCATACGGGCCGTTGGTGATGAAGGTCTTGTTGCCGTTCAGGATGTAGCCGCCGTTGCCGTCGCGCCGCGCCGTCGCCTTCATGCCGCCGAACGCGTCCGAGCCGGAGTCGGGTTCGGTGATCGCCCACGAGCCGATGGTCTCCATCGTCAACAGTGGCAGCGCCCAGCGCTCCTTCTGCGCCACCGTGCCCTTCGACATGATCGCCGAGGCGGTGAGGCCGACGCTGACGCCCATCGCCGTCACCATGCCCGGGCAGTAGCGGCACAACTCGATGATCGGGATCAGGGTCATGCCCGGATCGTTGCCGCCATCGTGCTTCTCCGCCGCCGGGGCGCCGGCGCCCTTCGCCTGGTCGCGCGCCAGCTGCTTGGCAAAGCGCTGCTTCGCCACTTCGTCGATGCCGAAGGTCTGCAGCATCTTGCGCAAGATGGCATAGGGCGGCAGGTCGCCGTGCTCGAGCTCGTGCAGGTGCGGCTTGATCTCGGCCTCGATGAATTTGCGCACCATGTCCTGGATCATCAGGTGCTGCTCGCTCCACTCGATCATGTGCGGGACTCCTCGGCGGGGGTGATCGCGGAACCCTAGACAAAGGCTCCGCGGGTGGGAAGACAGGCGGCGCATGATCCCGCCGCGCTCCACGACCCTGCCGCCAGCGGCGATCCGCGTCGGCGGCTGGCTGTACGAGCAGTTGCGCCTCTCCGCCGCCGGGCTGACCGGGCGCATGATGGACGTCTGGCCCGACGTCGGACCCGACAGCGCCTGGCCTGCAACGCGCTGCCGACCATCCTCGCCGCCAACCACTGCTCGCACCAGTACTTCCAGCTCGCCAACCAGATCGAGTGCACGCCGGGCAACCGCGCCTTCTCGGTGCCGCACGGCACCGACCTGCTGTTCGGTCTCGCCACCGGCGACGGCCGCTGCGCCGCCAACCTGCACATGGGCTGGCCGCGCCTGGCCGGGCACCTGTGGCTCGCCGCCCCCGGCGAGCTGTGCGCGCCCCTGTTTGCGCCCTGCCGGCTGACCACCGCGATCGACGGGGTCCCGGTCCGCATCGACGAGGCGACCACGTACCCCTTCTCCGACGACGTGGCTTTCACCATCCGCACGCCGGCGCCGGTGACGTTCACCCTCACCCTGCGCATCCCCGCCTGGTGCGAGCAGCCTGCCGTCGAGCGCGGCCCGCTGGTCTTCGCGCTGCCCATCGGCGAGGACTGGCGCCCGGTGGCCGGCACGCCACCGTTCGCCGACTTCGAAGTGCACCCGACGACGCCGTGGAATTATGCGCTGGCGATCGATCCGGCCGCGCCGCAGCGTTCGATCCACGTCGAATCGCGCCCGGCCGCCGCCCAACCGTGGTCGCCCGCTGGGAGCCCGCTGGTACTGCACACCGGCGCCCGCCGCGTGCCGCAGCGGGTCGCCCGTGACGGCGTCGCCGGGCCGCTGCCGGAAGGGGCGTTCGCCACCGCGCCCGCCGACGAGGCGGTTCAGCTCATCCCTTTGGCGCGGCCCGACTGCGGATCGGCGTGCTGCCCGTCGTGCCGCGGCGAGCCGGACCGGCTGCCGCTCGCGCGTCGCCGCCGTCGTCGACGATGGCAACCCGCCGGGGACCATCTACCCCGTGCGCGCGGGGCGTTACTGGCCGGCCAACCCGGTGGCCATGGCCCACTCGCCGGTGAAGCGCTCGATCAGGCGGTCCCAGACCTCGGAGGGGTGCTCGGCGAACACCGCGTCGACGTCGGCCGGACCGATCAGCCAGTCACCGCGCGCCGCCTCGCGATCGAGCTGGCCGGCACTCCAGCCGGCGTAGCCGGCATAGGCGCGCACGCCTTCGCCGCGCGTGACGCTGTCGCGCAGCGCGGTGAGGCTGCCGCTGGCGAAGACGCGGCCGAAGATGCGCAGCGACGCCGGCGGCTCGTTGCGCGTGCGCAGCAGCACCAGCATGCGCTCCCGCCCCACCGGGCCGCCGAGATAGATGACGTCGCGCCGGCGCGCCAGCTCCTTCACCTCCGGCAGCGCGTCGCCGAGCGGGACCTCGGAGGGACGGTTGACGATGACCCCGAGGGCCCCGTCGGCGCTGTATTCGACCAGCAGCACGACCGCCTGCGCAAAGCTCGGATCCACCAGGGTACGGCTGGCGACGAGAAACTTGCCCTTCTCGAGCCGGTTGGCGACGCGCTCGCCGGCCGTCGCGCTGCCGGCGGCGGCGATGGCGAACAGCGCGAGCACCGCAATCGGGAAACCCCGACGCGATCCGGCCGCACCCTCAAGCCGCTGACTGCTCATCGCGCTGGAAGAATATCAGCGCAGTGCGTCATTGACGAGTCCCCTTTCTCCCACCGCGGCCGTTTGCCGGCCGCGGCGACCACGTGCCAGGGAGCGTCGATGCCAACCAAGCGCATCTGTACGACCGCCCTCGACGCGGTGGCCGACGTCCGCGACGGCGCTTCGATCCTCGTCCAGTCCTTCGGCCCGCCGCAGGCATGGCCGACCGATCTCCTGCTGGCGCTGCGCGAGCGGCAGGTAATGGACCTGACGATCATCTGCAACTCCCCCGCCGCCGGGCCCACCTCGCTGCAGATCCTCGGCGAGGCCAGGCAGATCCGCAAGCTGATCTGCACCTACGCCATCCTGCCCACCGTGCCGACCCCCATCGCCGAGCAGATCCGCGCCGGCACGGTGGAGGTGGAGTTGGTGCCGCAGGGCACCCTGGTCGAGCGCGTGCGCGCCGGCGGCGCCGGGCTGGCGGCGTTCTATACGCCGACCGGCGTCGGCACCGCCGTCGCGGCGGGCAAGGAAGAGCGCGTCATCGGCGGCCGCCGCTGCCTGCTCGAGACCGCTATCCGCGCCGACTACGCCTTCCTGCAGGCGCACCAGGCCGACACCGCCGGCAACGTCGTGTACCGTCGCGGCGGCCGCAACTTCGGGCCGGCCTTCGCCATGGCCGGCGACTGCACCATCGCCGAGGTGCAGGCGATCGTGCCGGCCGGCCAGCTCGATCCGGAAGCGATCGCCACGCCGGGCATCTTCGTCGACCGTCTGGTGGAGACCACGCAGCACTTCGACGCCGCCGTCATCCGCCAGATCACGATGATGGCCGGCCGCGTCCGCTCGATGGCGGGGCGCGGCGTCGACGGCGCCGCCGCGCTCGGGCTCCCGCCCGATCTCATGGCCATGCGCGTCGCCGCGCTGCTGCGTGACGGCGAGTACGTCAACCTCGGCATCGGCCTGCCGACGCTGGTGTCGAACTACATCGAGGGCCGCGGCGTGACGCTGCATGCGGAGAACGGCATCCTCGGCTACGGCGGCTTTCCCGCCGAGGGCGACGAGGACATCGACCTGTACAACGCCAGCGGGCAACTGGTGACGGGGCTGCCGGAGACGAGCTACTTCGACTCGACGACGTCGTTCGCCATGGCGCGCACCGGACGCGTCTCGACCATCGTCCTCGGCGCCTTCCAGGTGGCGGCCAACGGCGACCTGGCGAACTGGAACGTGCCGTCGACCGGCGTCGGCGGCATCGGCGGCGCGATGGACCTCGCCGCCGGCGGCGGGCGCATCATCGCGGTGCTCTACCAGTGCGAGAAGAGCGGCGCGTCGAAATTGGTGCCGGCGTTGACCTATCCCGCAACCGCCCTCGGCTGCGTCCGACACGTGGTGACCGACCTCGCATACTTCGACATCGACGCCGACGGCTTCCTGCTGCGCGAGCTGGCGCCGGGCCTGTCGCTCGACGATCTGCGCGCGGCGACCGCAGCCCCCTTCCGCGTCGCCAGCGACCTGCGGGATATGCAGTTCTGAGGTCAGGCCCCGGCTCCCCGAACCGCGGTCCTGGAGGGCGCCGCCTCTGCAGGGATCCGTCGCAAGCGATTCTCAGGGCAGAGGGGACCGAAGCGGTTCACCACCCGCCGCCGCCGCCGCCACCGCCGCCGCCGCCGGGCGAGCCGCCGCTGCGGCCGCTGCTCGCGCCGGGCGGGGTGGAAGACGAGGCGATGGCGCTCGACAGCGACGCGCCGACCATCGACGTGAAGCCGCGCGCGCCGAGGTCGTGCCAGGAGCGGCCATGGTACCAGCCGGGCTGGTAGGCGCCGCGCTCGCCGCGCGCCGCCGCTTCCGCCAGGACGTCGGCAAAGCGCTCGCTCCACGCGGGCTCGACGCCGAGCGCGATGGCGAACGGCAGCATCGCCTCGAACTGCTGTGGCGTCTTCGGCGGCGCTTGGCGCAGCTCGTCGCCCTCGGCGGTGGTGAGGTACATGCGGAAGCCGTCGATTGCGTCCAGCACCCGCTGCCCGTTTGCGGTCGGCTGCTTGAGCAGATGGACGAACCACCAGTTCGCCGCGGCGAGCAGCAGCAGCAGCGGCGCCGACCAGATCGTCGTCATCTGCGTCAGCGCGAACAGGCCGAACGCCTCGCCGGCCAGAAACGGCAGCGAGATGGCGGTCGCGACGACCGCGAAGAGGAGCGCGAAGACGCGCGTGAGGACGCCGACGCCGGGTCGCAGGGCATCGCGCCAGCCGCGCGTGACGTTCTCGACCAGGCTCATGCACGCGAAGCTCCAGATGCCGAGCCAGACCAGCATCATGGCGACGCCGAGGGCGCCCGCGCCGGGGCCGTACCAGCCGACCGCCAGCAGCGTCGCCACCGACAGCGCCACGCCCGGCCAGATCCAGCCCTGGTTGGCGCGGAACAGCTTGCCGTCGTACTCGAGCGCCAGGCCGGCCTGCAGCGCCGCGATCGCCGCGCGCAGCCGGCCGTGATTGGCCCGCTCGAGTGCCAGCGTCTCGCCCTTGGTCGTGAAGAGCGCGCCGTAGACGCGCCGCTCGGTAGCCGACAACGGCGTCGTGCGCTCGGCCAGGCTGGCGAGCGTGAAGGCGCCGTCCTGCTCGTCGATGCGCACCCAGCGCTTGACCGCCAGGCTGACCAGCGCGGCGGTGAAGCAGCGCTCGTCCCAGCCCAGGCCGCCGACGTAGCGCACGCCGGGCGCGTCGAGCTCGAGCGGTGGCGTGAACCGCGGAATGATGGTGCCGCGCGACGGATCGCGCCCGACCACCAGCCAGGCGCCGACGAGATAGAGCAGCACGATGCCGAGCCCGGCGGCGCCGGCGAGCAGGTGGCGGTTGCTCGCCAGCCACGCGTCGCGCTGCGCGGCCTCGCTCGGCGGCTGGATGAATCCCTTCGGAACGCTGACGACGATGGTCAGGCCCTCGTACGATCCGAGCGGCTGCGTGGTGGCAAACCGCGCCGCGCCGCTGGCCGGGTCGACGGTGGCGATGAGATTGCGATCGGTGGCGCCCGCCGGTCCGGTGTACCCCTCGACGCGCACCTGCGCGGGTGGGATCGACGCCGAGATCTGCACGGTCGCGCTGGCGCGCTCGATCGGGAACGCCCAACCGTTGCCGGTGGCGTTCCAGTACAGCTCGTCGTGGTCGGCGAAGAAGCCGAGCTGGCGGGCGGTGCGGTAGGTGATCGTGTAGACGTACGGGCCGGGCGGCAGGGTGACGTCGGCGTCGCCGATGTAGACGCGCACGCCGTTCTCCTGCGTCTCGCGGTGGGACGGCTCGGGTCGGCCGTCGCGGGTCACCGCCGCCACCTCGAACGGCACCTCGACGCGCGTCCCCCACGCGCCACCGTAGATGGTCGGGAAGTCGCGGTAGATGCCGCGCTTGATCTGCTCGCCGCCGGCGACGACGGCGATCGTCTCGGTGATGGTGAGCTGGCCGTCCACGGCGACGACGATGTGGCTGGCGAAGTCGGTGATGCGCTCGTCCACCGGCGCCGCGTCGTCGGCCGCGACTGCGGCCGCGAGCACGGCGCAACACAGCGCCGCCAGCACGCCGCGCGCGCCGCTCACAGCCGCACCGCCGGGACCTGGCGTTCGAGGGCGCTCTCGACCTGGAAGAACTCGTGCAGGCCGAAGCCGAAGGCGCGCGCTACCAGGTTGGGGGGAAACGATTCGACGGCGATGTTGTAGTCGCGCACCGCGCCATTGAAGTAGCGGCGCGCCATCTGCAGGTGGTCCTCGACCGAGGCGAGCTGCGCCTGCAGGGTCAGGAAGCTCTCGCTGGCGCGCAACTCCGGATAGGCTTCGACGACGGCGAGGAGGCCGCGCAGGTGTGCCGCCAGGGCGTTCTCGCCGTCCTGCTGGGCGCGCGTCGCCGGCGCCGCGGCGCGCAGCCGCGTCACCTCCTCGAGCACGCCGCGCTCGAAGGCGGCATGGCCGCGCACTGCGTCGACCAGCGCCGGGACGAGGTCGTGACGGCGCTTGAGCTGCACGTCGATGCCGCTCCACCCCTCGCGGACGAGATTGCGCTGGCGCACCAGCCGGTTGAAGGCGACCACCAGCCAGACGAGCAGGGCCAGCAGGAGTGCGAGGACGAGGCGGGCGAGCACGGCGACGCATCCTAGCCTCTGGGTGGAGGGCGCGGCTACGGCCGCGCCGTATCGGACGCGGCGCGGCGGTCGCCGCGCCCTCCAGCCAGGGGGAACTTCAAGCGTTCGTCACCGCCGCGTCACACCCCCTCAACATCCGTCCGCTAGTCAGTGTCCCCTCCAGAGAGGGCCAACAGTATGTACGGCAGCGACAGCGGCATGTCCCACCATCCTCACCGGGCGATCGACGGCGAGGTCGCCGCCATGCTCGGCATCGGCGGCGGCGAGTCGCGCTGCCTGCCGTTCGTCGGCGTCAAGGGCCTGATGCTGGCGATGCTTGAGGATGCGCTGCGCGCCTACCTCGGACCGCTGCCGCGGCGCCACGGCGAGGCGGCGGCGTGGATCGACAGCCGCCAGAGCCGCTGGGTGTTTTCCTTCACGACCGTCTGCGAGACCCTCGGTCTGGAGCCCAGCGCCGTGCGCGGCGCGCTGCGGCGCATGCGCGCCAGCAGCGCGCCGGTGCGCTCGATCGCCTTCGGCAAGAGCCGGCCGAACGCCCGCCAGGCAAACCTGCGCATCACCGCGCCGCGCAAGCGCCGCCGCCCCCGGCCCGACGCGCTGCCGCCGCTCGCGGCTCAGTCGAACGGCGGCTCGCTGTAGATAATCGACCGCGCCCCAGCCTTGGTCGGCGCGTCGGCGCTGCCGCCACCCTCGCCGGGCGCGGCATCGGTGCCGCCGCTCTCGCCCGACTTGCGGCGGCGACGCCGACGCGGTGCGGCGGCCTTCGCTTCCGGCGGCGCCGCTTCGGCCGACTCCGCCTCGGCCGCCGCCATCGGCGCCGGCGCCGCGCCGCCGCCGATGGCGCGCACGCGACCGTGCGAATCGACCTCGACCTCGCGCAACGTGCGCAGCCGCGTCACCAGACGAGCCGAGCCCGGCGGACGCGAGAAGCCTTCCTGCTTGAGCGCCTTCTCGAGCACGTCGAGGTTCACCCAGCGCCCCGGGTCGCCACCCATCAGGCGGCTGATGAGGCTGATCATCTGTTCGCGCGTGGCGCCGTGCGGCTCGTGTTCCAAGACCGGCGGCCGGGTCGGGGCGACGCGGCGCGGCTCGCGCGGCGCGGCGGCCCGCGTCGGGCGCGGCGCGGCATGGGCACGCGGCTCGGCCGCGTGGGCGCGCGGCGCCGGCGCATGGGCACGCGGCTCGGCGGCATGCGTGCGCGGTTCGGCCGCCTCGAGCGGCGCGCTGCCGCGCCCGCGCCGACGGCGGCCACCGCGCGAACGGCTGCGCGGCCGCTGCGGTTCCTCGTCATCCGACGGCGCCGCCAGCGGGGCGCCGCGCTTGAGCAGCAAGCGGTGGTAGGTGACGCCGGCCGCCGCGGCGGCATCGGCCACCGCGTCGAAGGCACGATCGTTGGAGACGATCTCCAGCAGGTCCCCCGGATGCGACCGCCCGAGCCAGCATCCGGCCGCCACCGCGATCCACAGATCGCTCCAGTCCTTGACGCCGAGGGCCGGCGCGCTGTGGACCAGTTGCGCGCCCATGAAGCCCAGGCGGCGCGCCAGCCGCTGGCTCACGGCGCGCCAGTTGCCCACCGCGGTCACTTCCGTCGGCTGCGCGACGCGGTCGATCTTCAGACCGTCGAGCACCCCGAAGAGCTCTTCCTCGTCACTGGTGTTCTCGACGTCGATGAACACCGCGCGGCGCCCGACGCGACCGCCGGGCAGCGCTTTCCCCCGCATCCGCGCCGCCCGCTGAACGACGCGCGCCTTCGGATGCACCAGCTTGCTGTCGGCCGCCGCCGCAGGTTTCTTGGCCGCGACCTTCGTCTTCGCCGCGACCTTCGTCTTCGCCGCGACCTTCGTCTTCGGTGCGGCCTTCGTCTTCGGTGCGGCCTTTTGGGCCGCTGGGCGGGTCGTTGCGCGAGGGGGCGATTTGGCCGCCGCGCGCTTCTTCACGGGTCGTTTGGTGGTTGCCACGTCCACTTACTGCCAGCCCGGGCCGCCCGCGGTCAAAGGGAGCGGGGTTCTTCTCGGCGGGGACGGGCATAGGGTAAGGAGGTGTCCCCTGCATGCAAGGAGTTCCACGCCTCACCGCCAGTGCATGACCACGACGCCGGCGGCAACGATCGAGGCGGCGCCGACGCGCACCAGAGCGCCCGGCTCGCCGAGCCACAGCGTGCCGATCAGGGCGGCGATGACGACGCTGCTCTCGCGCAATGCCGAGACGTGCGCCATGGCGCCGCGGCTCATGGCGTAGATGACGATGCCGTAGCTGAGCGTCGCCAGCACGCCGGCGACGGCGCCGCCCGGCAGCGTCGCCCGCAGCGCCGGCCACAACAGCGGACCGCGCCACCAGCGCGCGGCGGCGAGGAACACGGCCGCCTCGACGACGTTGAGCCAGGCGATGTAGCGCAGCGCCTGCGGCGCGCTGCGCCCGCCGAAGCCGTCGATGACGGTGTAGATGGCGATCATCACGCCGGTGGCGGCCGCGAACCACAAGCCGCGGCGATCGGCGGCGCCACGGCCGCCGAGCACCAGGCTGCCGATGCCGACCGACACCAGCGCGACGCCGGCGATCTCCCGATGGCTCAGCCATTCCCCCGCCGCGGCGGCCGCTCCCAGCGCCACCAGCGGCGGCGCCAGACCGCGTGCCAATGGATAGACCCGGCTCAGGTCGCCGAAGCGGTACGCGTTGATCAGGAAGTAGTAGTAGATCAGGTGCGTCGCCACCGATGCCAGCAGGTACACCCAACCGAGCGGCGGCGGCGGTGGCAGCACCGCGGCGACCGGCAGCGACAGCAGGCCGCCGGTGGCGATGATGGCGAGGACGCTGACGGTGCGGTCCGCGCCGACCTTGACGAACGAGTTCCACAGCGCGTGCAGCAGCGCCGCGAAGAGAACGGCGAGAACGAGGTCGAGAGGCACGGGAGGGTCGTGGATCGGATGAAGGGCGCCGCCCCGTCGGCGCCTGTTGCATGGAGCGATGGAGCCCCTTGCAACAGGCGCCGACGGGGCGGCGCCCTCCAGGAGCGTCAGGTCGCGGGGCCGAACAGCTCGTCGCGCGTCGTGCCTTCGAGCGCTGTTTGCAGCGACGCGAGCGCTTCCTCGGCCGTGGCGGCGAGGCCCATCTTGGCGTGGTCGAGGCGCGCCATGTGCAGGTCCACCGGCACGGCGGTGAAGAAGCCGTTCGGCAGGCTCGAGAGCATGACGAAGAAGGCGTGCCCGTCGGGGTCGCGGAACTGGAACCACTCGACCTTCTGGACGACGTAGGGGGTCTCGCTCATGTGGTGCTCCTGGAGAGTTCCCACTCGACCGCCGAATCGACGATCTCCGGCAGCTGCGAATGGCGCGGCTGCCAGCCGACGGCGGCGTGCAGGGCGGAGGGATCGGCGACCAGACTGGCCGGGTCGCCGGGACGGCGCGGCAGCACCTCGAGCGTCGCGGCGACGCCGAGGCGGCGGCCGATGGTCTCGATGACCTGCCGCACCGAGGTGCCGTGGCCGGTGCCGACGTTGAAGCTGACGCCGCTCGGCAGATCGGCCGCCGAGAGCACCGCGACATGCGCGCTGGCGAGGTCGCTGACGTGGATGTAGTCGCGCTCGCAGGTGCCGTCGGCGGTCGGATAGTCGTCGCCGTACACCTGCACCGGGCGGCCGGCGCGCAGCGCCGCGATGACGCGCGGGATCAGATGCTCCTCCGGCGTGTGCGCCTCGCCGACGCCCCAGGCCGGGTGGGCGCCGGCGGCGTTGAAGTAGCGCAGGGCCGCCGAGCGCAGGCCGAGCGCCGCGGCGCTGCCGTGCAGCAGGCGCTCGAAGGCGAGCTTGGACGAGCCGTAGGGAGAGGTTGGCGCCATCGGCGCGTCTTCGCGGATCGGCGAGACGGCGGCGTTGCCGTAGACGGCGGCCGTGGAGGAGAAGAGCAGCGCCTGCACCGGGTGGCGCGCGCAGGCCAGCAGCAGGCTGGCGGCGGCGGCGAGATTGTTCGCCCAGTACTTGTCGGGATCGCGCACCGATTCGCCGACGCTGATGTACCCGGCCAGATGCACGACGCCGTCGGGGCGATGGCGCCGCAAGACCTCGACCAGCGCCGCGGTATCCTCGCAGGCGACCGCTGCGTGGGCGAAGGCGCCGACCCGCGCGCGCGTCGCACACCGCAGGTCGTCGAGCACGATGGGCGTGTGGCCCGCCTCGGCGAGGGCGCGCGTGACGTGCGCGCCGATGTATCCGGCGCCGCCGGTGACCAGCACCTTCATCGTCAGTAGTGATCCTTCAGCTCGCGCGTCTTGGCGAAGACGTGCACGTCGTCCATCGGCAGGTCGGGGAACTGCGCGCGCAGCGTGCCGCGCAGCTCCCGGCTGCCGCAGCGCAGGAAGGGGTTGGTCGCCTTCTCCGAGGCGATGGTGGTCGGCGTCGTCGGCGCGCCCGTACGCTGCTGCGCCAGCACCCAGGCGTGCTTGTCGATCAGCGGCTGGTTCTGCGGTTCGAGCGTCAGCGCGAAGCGCAGATTCTTCTCCGTGTACTCGTGTCCGAACCAGACGCGCGTGTCGTCGGGCAGCACCGCGAGCTTCGACAGGGAGGCGATCATCATCGCCGCGTCGCCCTCGAACAGCCGCCCGCAGCCGCCGGCGAACAGCGTGTCGCCCGTGAACACCGCGCGGTCGTCGGAGAAATAGTACGCGATGTGGCCCGTGGTGTGGGCGGGGATGAAGATCACCCGCGCCGTCAGGCCACCCAGGCGCAGCGTGTCGCCGTCCTGCACCGCCTGCGTCAGACCGGGGATGCGCGCGTCAGTGCCGTAGACCGCCAACCCGGGCAGTGCCGCGAGCAGCTCGGTGTTGCCGCCGACGTGGTCGTAGTGATGATGCGTCGGCAGGATCGCCGTCAACCGCACGCCCTCGCGCCGCACCGCCTGCAGTACCGGCTCGGCCTCGGCGCAGTCGACGATCCCCGCCTCGCCGCTCGCCTCGTCGACGACGAGATACGCGTAGTTGTCCATCAGTTGCGGCACGATGACGACTTTCATGGCAAGCCTTTCCAGGACTCTTCACCGCGGAGACGCGGAGGCGCGGAGGTTTCGCCGAATCCAGGGAGCCTCCGTGCCTCCGCGTCGCCGCGGTAACGTCTTCTCAGGGCATCTGGTCCAGGTATTCCGACCACCCGTAGCCGACCTGCTCGCCGCAGCGCCACTCGGTGAGGCCCTCGCTGATGCGGGTGGTCTTGCCGTCGCGGCGGTTGCGCAGCGGCAGCATGCTCAGCACGCGGCCGGTGATGGAGACCGCGCCGGCGCGGCTGTGCAGCGTCAGCGCCAGGCGGTCGTGATAGTGGCCCGGCTCGCGCCAGTCGGTGTGCAGGGTCAGGCGGTCGATGAAATGGTTGGCGCCGTCGCGAAAGACGAAGCCGCTCAGCAACTCGGTGCCGGCCTGGGTGACGATCTGCGAGCCCATGAAGCCGAACCCGGCGTCGAACTGACCGATGAGCCAGCGGTAGTAGGCCGGCGACTGCCACGAGCGCGGCCCCCACGAGTGGTCGCGCAGGCCGAAGCCGTCGAGGGCGATGTCGGCGTCGCCGACGCGGAGGCGCCCGACGGCGCGGCCGTGTTGCTCGTAGTGACCGCGCGCGAAGACCATCTCGCCGCCCTGGTCGAGGCCGTCGCCGCCGTAGAGCGGGCTCAGGCCGTACCAGTCCAGCTCCAGCGACACGGCGCGGAACGGGTTTCCGGTGAAGGCTTGGCGCGGATCCTCGAGATCGAGCGGCTGGGCCAGGAAGAGCGCCTTGCCGTCGTAGCGCACGCGCAGGTGCTTGTAGGGCTCGACGACCTCGAAGCGCGTGCCGCCGGCGCTGAAGGCGGCGTTGTCGACGATCGGCGGGCGCTTGAAGTTGAACAGCGCCGTGCCGTCGGGCTGGTAGAGCGCGACCGTCGTCTCGGCATAGCCCTCGTTGGGGCGATTGCCGATGCGTACGAAGCCGCCGACGCGCGCCGTGCGGTCGTACACGTTGAAGTACATGCTCTCGTTGAAATTCGGCTCGCCGGTGTTGGCGTGCATGTCCTCGTCGGCCGGCGACAGCGCCATCAGTCGTCGCCTCGGCGCGGCAGGCGGCGGTACTGCGACGGATCGAGCTCGATGGTGCCGTCCTCGCGACGCGCGGGGCGGCCGCGGAACAGCGGCAGGACCAGGGTCGCGACGACGCCGGCGCCGATCAGCACCACGGTGGCGACGGCGAGCGAGAAGGCGAACACCGCGGCGAGCGGTATCGCGGCGACCGCCACCAGCCACAGCGGCAGGGCGATGCGGGTGGTCTTCATGCCGACGCTTCCTCCTTCAACTCGACGACGTAGCCGTCGGGATCGCGCACGTAGAGCGCGCGCGCATACCCGGTGGCGCCGAGGCGCACCATCGGCGTCTCCTCGACGAGCTCGACGCCGTGCGTCCGCAGGGCCGAGAGCACGGCGTCGAGGCGGTCGCCGATGCGCAGGCACAGGTGCAGAAACCCCGCCACCCGCTGCGCGGCGTCGGGGTCGTAGGTCGGATCGGGCACCAGGTCGATCAACGTGCCGGCGCCGACGCGCGCCGACGGGAAGGGCCGCGTGCCGGCGCGGTACTCGTCCAGGCACTCGATCGGCAGGCCGAGCACGTCGCGGTAGAACGCGACCGAGCGGTCGACGTCGCGCACGCGCAGGACGAGGTGGTCGAAGCCGGTGACGGTGACGGCGGCGGGCATGCGACGCGATCTTGGCAGCCGCGCCCAGGGCTGTCGAGGTAGCGCGTCAGGGCTTCTTCGCCGGCTTGCGCTTCTTCGGCGCCGGCTTGCCGCGCGTCATCTGGCTGAGGCGCGTCTCGAGCAGGCGCAGGCTGTGCTCGATGCGCTGCAGCTGGGGATTGTCCAGCAGCTCTTCGAGCAACGAGTGGCCCTTCTTGCCCTTCTCCCGGCCCTTGCCCTTGCCGCTGACGCCGCTGACCAGCTCCTGCACGCCGTCGCGCACGCTCTCCAGGGCCTCGCGGCCGCGCTCGACGCCGCGCTTGAGGTCGCGCACGGTCTCGTCGCCGAACTGCACCAGGCGGCGCAGCAGCGGCAGCGACAGCGTCCCGTCGCCGCCGCTGGTCTTCTTCTCCGCCTCATAGATTATCTGCGCCAGCGTCACGCGGGTGAGGTCCTCGCCGCTGTCGTTGTCGACGACGCGCACGTCCTCGCCGGCCTGCACCAGGGCGCGGATGGCCTCGAGGGTGACGTAGCGGCTCGCTTCGACATCGTAGAGCTTGCGGTTGCCGTAGCGCTTGATGAGGCGCACGGCGCTCTTTTCTGCGGCGCTCATGGGTGGCGTGGCGCTACCACATCGACGCGCGTAGCGGCAACAAAGCGGGCGCGGGCGGCACCACGCTTGACCCCCCCGGGCGCGGCGTTTAGCGTTCGCGCGTTCCTCCCCACCGCCCATGAGTCGCCGCTTCCTCGCCGCCGCCATCCAGCTCACCGCCGGATCGGATCTGACGGCCAACCTCGACCGCGCCGCCGCCCTGGCGCGCGACGCGGCGGCGCGCGGCGCGCAGCTGATCGTGCTGCCGGAGATGGCCGTCTGGCGCGGCGCCGCCGCGGCCGAGGCCGCCATCGCCGAGCCGATCCCCGGTCCGACCACCGAACGGCTGGGCGGGCTGGCACGCGAACTCGGCGTCGTCCTGGTCGGCGGGTCGCAGCTCGAAGCCGTCCCGGGCGAGGCGCGCGCCTACAACACCTCGACGGTGTACGGCCGCGACGGCACCCTGCTCGGCGCCTATCGCAAGGTCCACCTGTTCGACGTCGACATCGCCGAGCACGTCACGCACCGCGAGTCGGACACGCGCCTGCGCGGCGCCGCGACCGTCGCGGTGCGCACCGACCTCGGCACGCTCGGCCTCAGCGTCTGTTACGACCTGCGGTTTCCCGAGCTCTACCGCCGCCTGAGCGGCGCCGGCGCCGAGATCCTCTGCGTTCCGGCAGCCTTCACCTTCCCGACCGGCGCCCACCACTGGGAGATCCTGTTGCGGGCCCGGGCGATCGAGAACCAGTGCTACGTCATCGCCCCGAATCAGATCGGCCGCGGCCCGAGCGGCGTCCACGACTTCGGCCACTCCCTCATCGTCGACCCCTGGGGGACGCCTATCGCGCGCGCCAGCAACCTCGAGACGGCGATCCTCGCCGAGATCGACCTCGGCTACCTCGCCCAGGTGCGCCGCGAGCTGCCATGCCTCGACCACCGGACCTTCGCCAGCTGAAGCCGTTCTTCCGCGTCGTCTCGACCGACGAGGCGCGCGCGGCGATCGCGGCCCTGCCGGCGCTCGGCGCCGAAACGGTGGCGGTGCGCGACGCCGCCGGGCGCGTGCTCGCCGTCGACCTCGCCGCGCCGATCGATCTGCCGCATTTCGCCCGCGCCAACATGGACGGCTACGCCGTGCGCGCCGCCGACACGTTCGGCGCCTCGGCGAGCGTGCCGATGTACCTGCGCGTCGCCGGCACCATCGAAATGGGCCGCGAGGCGAAGGTTGCCCTGCGCAAGGGACAGGCGATGCGCATCGCGACCGGCGGCATGGTGCCGCGCGGCGCCGACGCGGTGGTGATGGTCGAGCACACCGACGAGGTCGGCGACGGCACGGTCGAGATCCACCGCGGCGCCTCGCCGTGGCAGCACGTGTTGCGCGTCGGCGAGGACATCCTCCGCGGTGCGCCGGTGTTCGCCGCCGGCCGCCGCCTGCGGGCGCAGGATCTCGGCGCGCTCACCGGCCTGGGCATCACCCGCCTGCGCGTCCACAAGCGGCCGCGCCTCGGGCTCATCGCCACCGGCGACGAGATCGTGCCGCCGGAGAAGGCGCCGCGGCCGGGGCAGGTGCGCAACATCAACCAGTTCTCCCTGGCGGCGATGGCGCGCGAGGCCGGCGCGGTGGTCACCGATCACGGCGTCGTCCCCGACCGTGCCGACCGCCTGCGCGCGGTCCTGGCGCAGGCGCTGGCAGGCGCCGACGTGGTGATGCTGTCGGGCGGCAGCTCGGTCGGTGTCAAGGATTTCACCACCGAAGTGATCACCGCGTTTTCGCGCTCGGAAATCGTCTTTCACGGCATCTCGGTGGCGCCCGGCAAGCCGACGATCCTGGCGCGCGCGCTCGGCAAACCGGTGGTGGGTCTGCCCGGGCACCCTGTATCGGCGCTGGTGATCTTCGACTTGTTCGCGGCGCCGCTGCTGCGCGTCATTGGGGGCGAAGCCCCGGCCGGGGTCTTCGCGGCGCGCGCGACGCAGCGGGCGCGGCTGGCGCAGAACGTCGCCTCGCAGCCGGGGCGCGAGGATTACGTGCGCGTGCGCCTCCGCGAGCGCGACGGCGTCGTCTGGGCGCAGCCGCTGCCCGGCAAGTCCGGCGCCATTTTCAACCTCGTCGCGGCCGACGGGCTGGTGCGCATCCCGGCCAGCGCCGAGGGCATCGATGCGGGCGTCGATGTCGACGTGCGGATGTTTGGCTGATGGATCCCGCCGCTCCCTGACTCTCCGCAGCGCGAGAGGGGCCGCACGCGATGCCGCGAAAGCAGATACCCACCACCGCCGTCTCCGCCGACGACTGTTGCGCGCCCGACGCCACGCCGTCGGCGCCGACGCACGGTCGCCGTACGCGCTACCTCAACAAGCAATCGCTCGCCGACACCCTACGGCTTTTCGTCGACGCCTGGCAGCCGCCGCCGCGAGCCGCCGAATCGATCGCCGCCGAGGACAGCCTGGGGCGCATCACCGCGGCACCGGTCTTCGCGGTGCGGTCGGTGCCGCACTACCACGGCGCGGCGATGGACGGCATCGCGCTGCGCGCCGCCGACAGCTTCGGCGCCAGCGAGGCCGCGCCGGTGCGCCTGCGGCCGGCGCGCGGCCGGCGCCTGCCGGCGCGGCCGTTCGCATACATCGACACCGGGCAGGCGCTGCCCGCCTGGGCCAACGCCGTGGCGATGATCGAGCACGTCTACCCGGAGGCCGACGGCGCGGTGTCGGTGCGCGCGGCGTCGCCGCCGTGGCAGCACGTGCGCCTGGTCGGCGAGGACGTGGTCGCCACCGAGGCGTTGCTGCCGCGCGGCCACCGCATCCGGCCCTACGACATCGGCGCGCTGCTCGCCGCCGGCCACCTCACCGTGGCCGTCGCGCCGCGGCCGACGGTGGCGATCATCCCGACCGGCAGCGAACTGGTCGAACCGGGCGCGGCGGCGGCGCCGGGAGCGATCACCGAGTTCAACTCGCGCGTCATCGCCGCCTTCGTCACCGAGTGGGGCGGCGTGGCGCGGCGGCGGCCGGGCGTGCCCGATGAGCGCCCGCGCATCGAGGCGGCGGTGGCGCGCGCGGCGCGCACGCACGACATGGTCGTGGTCATCGCCGGCTCCTCGGCGGGCGAGCGCGACTACACCGTCGCCGCGCTCGCCGCCCTCGGCGAGGTGCTGGTGCATGGCATCGACATCATGCCCGGCAAGCCGGCGATCTGCGCCCGCATCGGCGGCACGCCGGTGCTCGGCGTGCCCGGCTATCCGGTCTCGGCGGTGATCGTCTGCCAGCAGGTGCTGCGGCCGTTGCTGGCGCGCCGGCTCGGCACCGCGGTCGAGGCGCCGGCGACGCTGCGCGCCATCGTCCCGCGCAAGCTGCCCTCGAAGCTCGGACTCGAGGAGTTCGTCCGCGTCACGCTCGGGCGGGTCGGCGCGCGCATCATCGCGACGCCGCTCGGCCGCGGCGCCGGGGTCATCACCACCCTGGTGCGCGCCGACGGCATCCTGCGCGTGCCGCCGTTGTCGGAGGGCATCAACGCCGGCGAGGAGGTCGCGGTGGAGCTGCTGCGCGGCGCCGCCGAGATCGAGCACACGATCGTCCTGAGCGGTAGCCACGACCTGGCGCTCGGTATTCTCGAGGACTGCCTGAAGCGGCGCGCGCCGCAGCTGAAGCTGTCGATGACCAACATCGGTAGTCTCGGCGGCCTGGTGGCGATGCGGCGCGACGAGGCGCACGTCGTCGGCACTCACCTGCTCGACCCGAAGAGCGGCGCCTACAACCTGGCCGACATCGCCCGCCTGCTCGGCCGGCGCGCCGACGTCGTCGTCGTCAACCTCGCGGTGCGCGAGCAGGGTCTCATCGTGCCGCGCGGCAATCCGCGGCGGCTGCGCGGCCTGCGCGACCTCACCCGCGCCGGCGTACGCTACGTCAACCGGCAGCCCGGCGCCGGCACGCGCGTCCTGCTCGACTACCAGCTCGGCAAGCTGCGCATCGCACCGCGCCGCATCACCGGATACGAGCGCGAGGAGTACACGCACATGGCGGTGGCGGTGGCGGTGGCGAGCGGCCTGGCGGATTGCGGGCTCGGCATTCGGTCCGCCGCGACCGCGCTGGGGCTCGGGTTCGTGCCGGTGGAGCGGGAGGACTACGACCTGGTGCTGCGCGGCGACTTCGCGCGCGGCCCGGCGGGCACGGCGCTGCTGGAGGCGATCCGGGCGGCGGAGTTCCGCCGCGCGGTGGAGCAGCTCGGCGGCTACGACCTGGCGCGGGCGGGAACGATCAAGGCGACCGCCCCCCCGCGGCACCGATAGGATGGCGCCGGCGCGCGGCCCGCGCCGCGCTGCTCAGTTGCCGCCGTAGGCGTCGTCGGCGCGGCCGGCGAGGTGCTCAAGGACGCGCTGCTCGGCGGCGCGCACGGCCAGGCCGCGCATGAACTCCTGCACGTGGATGGCGAGGGGACCAGTGGCCAGTTGGGCGGCGACGTAGGCCGGCGACAGCCCGTCGACGGCCTGTTCCATCTTCACCAGCGTCGGCTCGGGAATCTCCGGGTACTCCGCCTGATCGAGCAGCTGCAGGGCGTCGCCGTAGCGCTGCGCGAAATACTGCTTGGCCTCGGCGCGCTCGGCGGCGCTGCAGTCGAGGTTGAGCTTGCTGGCGGCGCGGTCGAAGAGGCGATCGAACGCGTGCAGAACGGCCTCGCGGCCCTTGGGCGTCGTCATCGTGCCGCCAGGCTAACCATGATGGTCGAGCGGGCAAGGGCGGGGCGAAGATTTGCGTTGATCGGCGCGCCGGCCGCGCTAGCATCGCGCGCATGCTATCGCTCCGCGCCGCCGCTGCCTGTCTCGCGCTCCTGCTGGCCGGGGCCGCCGTACAGGCGGGGACCGTCTATCGGTGGGTCGACGAGCGCGGCGTCGTCCATTTCGGCGACGTGCCGCCGCCCGGTCAGCGCGCCGCCGAACGGAACATGCCGGCGGCGGCGCGGCCACCGACACCGGTGCCCGCCGCGGCCGCGGCGGGGGCGGAGAGCCCGAGCAAGGGCCCGGCCCGCGTCGTCATCGCCGACCACGAGGAAGTCTCGCTGGGCGGCGCGCAGCAGGCGGTGCGCGGCACGGTGAAGAACGAGGGCGGCGAAACGGCGCGCGGCGTCGTCGTCGCGATCCGCGTCTCCGAGCCGGTTCAGGGTGAGGACTGCCTGAGCGACGAGATCACCGTCGAACCGTCGTCACTGGCGGCGGGCGAGACGGGGACGTTCTCGGCCGAGTTCGACAACCCGTGTTTCTTCGGTCCGACCCAGGCGGACCTGCGACCCGACTGGGACTGAAACGCACTTTTTTCTTTGCGGCCCTGACGTCCTTCCGATATACGCTGCCGCAGTCTCGGGAAAGAGCAGCAATCGTTCCGGTTCGCCTGAACGTCCAGCCATGCAGCTTCCCGCACGACGAAGAGCAGAGAAGGAGGAAGCGCATGCCGCAGGGAACGGTGAAGTGGTTCAACCCGGAGAAGGGCTACGGATTCATCAAGCGCGATGACGGCGAAGATGTGTTCGTGCACTACAGCGCCATCGCTGGGGAAGGGTTCCGCAGTCTCGAAGAAGGACAACGCGTTGAGTTCGAGGTGACGGACGGCAAGAAGGGTCCGCAGGCTTCGAACGTCACGAAGGTCTGAAACACCGCGGGCGTCCCGCCGCGCGCGGGGCGCCCGCCGGTCACCCCGGGGAGAGCCCGGATGAAATCGTGTGAGTTGTGCGAGCTGCATCGCACCACGGCGTGGCACGCCGAGTTCGACGACCCGTTCCGGTTCGTGGTCATCGACTGCGACTCGTGCGACGTCGCCATGGCGGTGCTCGGCGCGCATCGCGCGCGGCCCACCGAGGCTGAGGCGGTGGTGATGCGCGAGCGCCTGGCGGCGATCGCCAACCGCCTCTACCCCGACGGGTGGTTCTTCGACGACCACATGCGGCAGATCCCGGACCACTACCACCTGCACGCGCGCCCCTTTCCGCGCTGGCTGCCACGCGGCCTGCGCTGAGTCCGCGCGGCGGGCGCGGCGGGCGCCCGGGCCTACGCCGCTTGGCCGCTGGTCGCGCCGCCGCAGGCCGGGCAGAAATTGGCCGGCGACGCGAGCGCGCCGCCGCAGTCGCCGCAGAAACGGGCCTGGAACGCGCCGTCCGCGCTCGGCCGCGCCGTCTCCAGCGCCGCGATCGCGGCCAGCGCCTGGGCGCGATAGCGCGCCGTCAGGCTGGTGAAGTCCTCTTCCGACAGCTTGCCCATGGCGCGGTCGAACTCCACCTCCTTAATGGCCGCCAACGCGTCGCGCTTCTCGCGCTCGGGCGGCGACAGGCTGTCCCCGTCGCGCATCGCCACGCCGCGGCGCGCCTGCAGGAGCGGCCAACCGACGAAGAGGGCGACGGCGACGACACCGACCCAGGTGAGCGCGTTGACAAGCATGCGGGGCCTCAGGCGTCGAAGTCGCGTAGTTCGCGGTCGAGTTGCCGATCCAGATCGCCGCGCGGCGCCGCCGCGGCCGGCGCGCCCGGCGACGCGCTCGGTGGGCCACCGCCGCGGCGCCAGCGTCGCAGGGTGAACACCACCACCGCGGCGCCGATGAGTAGGGTGACGAACGGCGCGCTCCAGGCGACGAGGTTGAAGCCGCGCGTGGTCGGAGCGGAGAGGATCTTCTCGCCGTAGGTCTGCTCGAAGTGGGTCAGGATGTCGCTCTGGGTCTTGCCGAGCGCCATCTGCGCGCGGATCTCCTGGCGCAGCGGCAGGGCGGACGGGCACTGCAGGTGGTTGCACGAGTGGACCGTGAGTCCGCACCCGCACTGGCAGGTCAGCGACTCCTCGAGCGCTTGAAAACTCGGTGCCGGCTCCGCCCATGCCGGTCCCTGTAGCAGCGCGACCAGCAGGACGACGAGCAGCCGCATCAGGAGCGCGCGCCTTCGCGCGCCGTCGGCCGCGTGACGGCGGCCGGCTCGCGCGCCGCGGCCGGCAACGGCCACATGACGATGCCGGTGCCCAGGGCCAGGGTGATGCCGCCCCAGTAGAGGAAGCCGATGAGCGGGTTCAGGTAGCCGATGATCGTCGCCAGTCGCGTCTCGGCGTCATAACTGCCCAGCACCAGGTACAGATCGGCGCCGAGCGTCGACCGAATCGCCACTTCCGTCGTCGGCTGCTCGGGCTTCTTGTAGAAGCGCTTCTCGGGTTTGAGGGTGTCGATCTGCACCCCGTCGCGGAAGACGCCGACATTGGCCGCCAGGTAGGCGATGTGCGGCGTGTCGCGCTCCTCGATGCCGTTGTATTGCAGCGTGTAGCTGCCGACCTCGAAGGTGTCGCCGGGGTTCAGCGTCACCTGCTTCTCGATGCGGAACAGGGCCGTGCCGGTGATGGCGGCGAAAATCATGACGATGCCGAGGTGGATGACGTAGCCGCCGTAGCGGCGCTTGTTCTTCGCCGTCAGCCGCAGCAGCGCGGTCAGGGCCGGCTCGCCCATCATCGCCTGGCGCGCCCGCATGCCGCGGTAGAACTCGGCGACGATGGTGGCGAGGACGAAAAACATGAGTGAGAACGACACCAACGCCCAGACGCCGTGGGCGCCGAGCGCGACGGTGGTGAGCCCGCCGACCAGGCCGGTCAGCGCCGGCCAGGCGAAGGCGCGCCGCACGCTCGACCAGGTGGCGCGGCGCCAGGCGATGATCGGCCCGACGCCCATGAGAAACAACAGTGCCAGCCCGAGCGGCGCGTTCACCTTGTTGAAGAAGGGCGGGCCGACGGTGATCTTCACGCCGCGCACCCACTCCGAGATGACCGGGAACATGGTGCCCCAGAAGACGGCGAAGGCGATGCCGACGAGCAACAAATTCTGGAACAAGAATGCCGACTCGCGCGACAGCAACGAGTCGAGCTCGTTCTCGCTGCGCAGCAGCGGCAGGCGCCAGATGAGCAACCCGACCGCCACGGATACGATGATGGCGAGGAAGACGAGGAAGAACGGCCCGAGGCCGGACTGCGTAAACGAATGCACCGAGGAGATGACGCCGCTGCGGGTGAGGAAGGTGCCGAAGATGGTGAGGGAGAAGGTGAGGATCACCAGCCACATGTTCCACACCTTCAACATGTTCTTCTTTTCCTGGATCATCACCGAGTGCAGGTATGCGGTGCCGGTGAGCCAGGGCATGAAGGCGGCGTTCTCGACCGGATCCCAGGCCCAGTAGCCGCCCCAGCCGAGCACCTCGTAGGCCCAGAGCGCGCCGAACAGGTTGCCGAGGCTGAGGAAGAACCAGGCGAGCAGGGTCCAGCGGCGGGTGGTGCGGATCCACGCGTCGCCGAGACGGCCGGTGGCGAGGGCCGCCATGGCGAACGCGAAGGGCACCGACATGCCGACGAAGCCGAGGTACAGCGCCGGCGGGTGGATCGTCATCCAGTAGTTCTGCAGCAGCGGGTTGAGGTCGCGCCCCTCCATGGCGGGGACCGCCAAGGTCTCGAATGGCGGCGTGATGAACACCACCAGCATCAGGAAGAAGCCGGCGATCGTCGTCAGCACCGCGGTGACGTAGGGCATCAGCTCGCGATTGCGCTCGCGATTCTGCAGCAGGACGACGGCGCTGAAGGAGGTGAGGATCAGCAGCCAGAACAGCAGCGAGCCCTTCTGCCCGCCCCACAGCGCCGCGACGGTGTAGTAGAGGGGCAGCGTGCTGCTGCTGTACGCGGCGACGTACTCTATGCGGAAGTCGCGCAGCACCAGCGCGTGCAGCAGGGTGCCGGTGGCGACGATGGTGCAGCCCCAGACCGCGAGCAGCGCGTGCTCGCCGCTGGCGACGACGTCGCGGCGCCCCGTCCAGGCGCCGGCCAGCGAGGCCGCCAGGGCGTACACGGAGAGGACGAGCGCCAGGTGAAGGGAGAGGGGTCCGACTTCGAGCATGGGGTCCTCAGGACTGGGCGGCCTGTTGGCCGGGGGCGGGCGTTCCCGGTGCGAGCTGTGGCTCGTACTTGGAGGGACAGCTGGTCAGCACCGTCTGCGCCTGCAGGATGCCGTCGACGTAGCGGCCCTCGACGATCACGTCGCGCCCTTCGGCGAACATGTCGGGCACGACGCCGGTGAAGGCGACCGACACCGTCCCCGGCACCGACGCATGCCCGGGCCCGACGAAATCGCCGATGACGAAGGCCATCTCGGTGCCCTTGGTGGTCGTCTGCTTGCGCAGCGAGCCCTCGGCGACGCGCCCGGCGACGCGCACGCCCTGGCCGGCCAACTCGTCCTTGCGCGGCAGGAACTCCGCGAGGGTGAAAAAGTAGGTCGACGACGTCTGCAGGCCGGCCACCATCAGGTAGCCGATCGACGCCGCCAGCAGGCACGCCCCGATGCCGAACTTGACGGAACGCTTCATGGGATGATGGAACGCTAGACGAACCGGTAGGGCGCGGCAAGGCGCCCGGGGAAACAACGGTGAGACTACTCCTCCGAGTCGTCCCGCGGCCCGACGCAGATGCCGCGCGTCGAGGCGCGGATGAAGGCCAGCAGATGCGCCACGTCGTCCTCCACCGGGCCGGCGGCGACCTCGGCCAGCGCGACGCTGAGGTTGCGCCGCGTGCCGAACAGGGTGGCGAAGGCGCGCTGCACGGCGCGGATGCGCACGGCGGAGAAACCGGCACGGCGCAGGCCGACGCGGTTGATGCCGCGCACGGTATGGGTCCAGTCCATGACGGCGAACGGCGGCACGTCGCGACTGGTGCGCGAGCCGCCGCGCAGCATGGTGAGGCCGCCGACGCGGACGAACTGGTGTACGACGCAGTTGCCGGAAATGAAGGCGCGATCGTCCACCGTGACGTGGCCGCCGAGCATGGCGCCGTTGGCGAGGATGACGTCGTTGCCGATCCGACAGTCGTGCCCGACGTGCGCGTGGCCGAAGAGGAAGTTGTCGTCGCCGAGCGTCGTCGGCCGCTCGATGGTGGTGGCACGGTTGATCTCGACGTGCTCGCGAATGATGTTCCGATCGCCGATGCGCAGCCCCGTCGGCGCCCCGGCGTAGCGCAGGTCCTGTGGCGCCCCACCGAGGACGGCGCCGGCGTGCACGACGTTGTCGCGGCCGAGCACGGTGTCGCCGGTCAGGTACGCGTGCGGACCGAGCCGGGTGCCGCCGCCGACGACCACCGGACCGTCGATGACGACATACGGCCCGACCTCCGCCGTCGCGTCGATCTCGGCGCGCGCGTCGATCACCGCGGTGGGGTGGATCGGCATCAGTCCGACCGACCCGACTCGGGATCGTCGTCGTCGCGCACCGGCTCCCCCGGCACGCGATAGCGCTCCGCCGCCCAGTTGCCGAGATCGACCATGCGGCAACGCTCCGAGCAGAACGGACGGTGCGGGTTGTCGGCCCAGCGCACCGCGGCGCGGCAGATCGGGCAGCGGACAACGAGGGCAGTCACGATGCGACGTTGTACACCACGGACCCGGGACGCGCGACTGCGCCCCCGGGTGGCCATCGGCGGCGACTTGTGATTCTGTTGCGCGACATGGCGACGGCGCCGAGCTTCTCGGGATTTCTGGTCCGCCTGCTGGGCTATCTCTTTCTCGCCAGCCTCGCCTTCTCGCTCGGCGAGTTGCACCTGCGCATGGGCCCGATCCAGGAGTGGATGGCGCACGTCGCCACCACCGGCGCCAACCTGTTCGGCGCCGGCGCCGCAGTGCAGGGGTCGATCATCACCGCCGAGCATGCCGCGCTCGACATCAACCACGAATGCACCGGCGTCTTCGTCCTCATCGTCTATGCCATGTTCGTGCTGGCCTATCCGGCGCCGTGGTGGCACCGCGTCAGCGGCATCGCCATCGGTTTCGCCGTGCTCACCGCCGTGAACCTGTTGCGGCTGGTCGGTCTGACGGTCGTGGCGAGCCGCTACCCGACGTGGTTCGCCTACTTCCACGAGTATTTCTTCCAAGGACTGTTCATCGCCCTGCTGGCATTCCTCGCCTCGCTGTGGACCGAACAGGTGCGCCGTGCGACCGTCGGGCGGATTTCTCCTTAGGTTCTTCGCCCTCGCCGCCGTGCTGTTCGCCCTGTGGTCGTTCGCCGGCCTCGGCGACGCGTACGGCCGCCTGACGATCGCGCTCGCCGGCCCGCTGGTGCGGCTGAGCAGCGGCTTTGCCATCGACCGCGTCGTGGCGACCCCCAAGGGCCTCGACGTCTTCATCCGCCGCGACCAGCTCGTCGAGCTCATGCCGCTGCAGCCGCGCGAGGTCTTCTCGGGGCTGATCCCCTTCCTGGCCCTGCTCGGCGCCAGTACCGTCGTGCCCTGGCGGCGGCGGCTGCGGGCGGCGGCGATCGGCGTCGCCGCCCTGCTCGCCTTCCACATGGGGCTGGTGCTGCTCGGCCCGTACATGACCGGGTATCCCCAGGCGCAGCTCGGACAGTGGTGGATGCGGCGCATCAACAGCGCCATCAACGTCTTCTACGGGTTCTACGGTCTGGTTGGCTACGCCGCCCTGCCCTTCATCCTGTGGTGGGTCCTGGTGCAGCGGCACGCGCAGGCGGCAGCCGGCGCGGCCCCCCCGCGCCGCGTCTGATCCGACGCGGCACCGCAGCGCCCGCCACGGCTCAGCGGCGGCGCGCGACCCTACACGCCGAGGTCGCGCAGGAAGGCCAGCAGCTCGCGGCTCACTTCCTCCGGCCTCTCCTGCTGCGTCCAGTGGCCGCAGTCGCGTACGAGGTGCGTCTTGCGCAGGTTCGGCACCAGCGCGTGCATGCCGTCGGCCATGGCGGGGCGCAGCACCGGGTCGAGCTCGGCGGTGATCATCAGCGCCGGCGGCGTGATCACGGCGCCGGCCTGATAGGCCGTCGTCTCCCAGTTGAAGTCGAAGTTGCGGTACCAGTTGAGGCCGCCGCGGAAGCCGGTGCGGGTGAACGCGTCGGCGTACACCGCGAAGTCCGCATGGCTGAGGAACGCGCCGTGCGGCGCGTCGGGCAGGCGGTCGAGCAGCCCACCGCTGGGCGGCCCCATCGCCGCCGCGCCCGTCGCCTGCAGCCGCGCCAGGCCGTCGCGGTCGGGCGACTGGAAGAACCCGGCCAGCGTCCGGCGCACCTGCGGATCGAGTTCGGCCTCGGCGACGCCCGGCGTCTGGAAGTAGAGGATGTAGTGCCAGTGGCCCTGCGCCAGCATGCGCATCAGCGTCGTCGGCGGCGCCGGCGGGCGCGCGAAGAAGGGCGTGTTGACCCCGACGACGCCGGCGGTGCGGTGCGGGGCCATGAGCGCCATCTGCCAGGCGACCAGCCCGCCCCAGTCGTGCCCGACGACGACGGCGCGATCGAGACCGAGGGCGTCGAGCAGCCCGGTGAGATCGCCGACCAGGTGATGGACCGAATAGGCGCGCACCTCGGTCGGCGCGTCGGTGCCGCCGAATCCGCGCTGGTCGGGTGCGATGGCGCGATAGCCGGCGGCGGCGAGGGCGCGCATCTGGTGCCGCCACGAGTACCAGAGCTCGGGAAAGCCGTGGCTGAAGAGGACGGGAAAGCCGGCGCCGGCCTCGGCGACGTGCATGGAGAGGCCGTTCACATCGACCTGACGGTGCGTGATCTCGCTCATGCGAAGGCCGCGAACAGTTCGCGGATCGCCTCCATCTGCCCGCCGCGCGTCGACGACGGCACCAGGATTGGCGTCGTCACGCCGGCGGCGCGCCAGGCGTCGACGCCGTCGCGGATGCGAGAGGCGGGGCCGAAGAGGGTCACGTCGTTGAGCCACCGGTCGGTCATCAGCGGCAGCAGGTCGTCCATGCGGCGCGCGGCGATCGCCTGCTGGATGGCGTGCATCTCGTCCGCGTAGCCGGCCTCGATCCAGTACTGCTGGTAGTTGGGCAGCGTCACATAGCCGCGCAGGACGCGGCGCACGACGGCGGCGCCCTCGGCGCGATCGTCGCAGACGACGGTCGGAATCATGTTGCCGACGAAGAAGTCCTCGCGCCGCGCCGCGGCGGGGAGCGCCTGCAGCGAGGACGGCATGTGCGAGCGCGCCGCGTTGGCCCACACGGCGCCCTCGGCGAGTTCGCCGGCGAGCCCGACCATGCGCCGGCGCAGCGCGGCGAGCACCAGCGGTGGCAGATCGCCGCTGCGCGCGCCGCCGCTGCGCCACTCGCCGACGAAGCGGCGCATGTCGGCCAGCGGCTTGCCCGTCTGCACCCCCAGCCAGGCGTTGGTCGGTGCGTGGCTGACGCCGACGCCGAAGCGGAAGCGGCCGCCGCTCACCTCGTGGATGAAGGCCGCCGTCTGGGCGAAGTCGGCCGGGTGGCGGGTGTAGATGTTGGCGATGCTGGTGCCGAAGTGGATCGTCTGCGTCGCCAGCGCCAGCGCCTCGCAGAGCGCCAGGCCGTCGCCGAAGCTCGGGCAATAGAGGCCCCTGAAACCGCGGCGCTCGATCTCCTGCGCCAGGTCGATGGTGGCCTGGCGCCGTCCGGGTACCGCCGCGAAGCTGAGAGCAGGTCGCGTCATGCCAGGGGCGCTAGCAGGTTTGCCGGGGGGCTGGGTAGCCATTGCGGCCGGCACCCGGACGTGGGAGAAGAAAAAGCGAAAGCGCTATGTCCAATACCGACCTCGACGGCCGCGGCACGCGGCGCAATCCGGCCAACCGCTTCGAGCCACTGCACCTCGAGCGCATCGGCAGCGACGATCTGGGCAGCGACGATGCGGACCTGGCCGCCGCGCTGGCCGCCGATCCGACGCCGACCGAGTTCTACCGCGACGCCAGCCGCACCATCCTGGCGGAGAACGACAGCCCAGATCTCGGCTTCCGCTTCAGCCTCAACCCCTATCGCGGCTGCGAGCACGGCTGCGTCTACTGCTACGCGCGGCCGTCGCACGAGTACCTCGGCTTCAGCGCCGGCCTCGACTTCGAGCGCAAGCTGATGGTGAAAACCGACGCGTCGGCGCTGCTGCGCGCCGCGCTGGCGGCGCCGCGCTGGCAGCCGCAGGTGGTGGCCCTGTCGGGCAACACCGATTGCTACCAGCCGATCGAGCGCCGTCTCGGCCTGACGCGCGGCTGCCTGGAGGTCTTCGCCGCCTTCCGCAACCCCGTCGGCGTCATCACCAAGTCGGCGCTGGTGACGCGCGACGTCGACCTGCTGGCCGACCTCGCGACGCACGGCGCGGCGCACGTCTCCATCAGCCTCACCACCCTCGACCCCGACCTGGCCCGCCGCATGGAGCCGCGCGCGGCGACGCCGCAGCGGCGCCTGGACGCCATCGCCACCCTCGCCGCCGCCGGCGTGCCGGTCGGCGTCATGACCGCGCCGATCATCCCGGGGCTCAACGATCACGAAATCCCCGCCCTCCTCGAGCGCGCCGCCGCCGCCGGCGCGACCAGCGCGGCGTGGACGCTGCTGCGCCTGGCCGCGCCGATCGACCAGCTCTTCGTCGACTGGCTCGAACGCCACTACCCGGACCGCGCCCTGCGCGTGCTCGGCCGGCTGCGCCAATGCCGCGGCGGCGCCCTCAGCGATGCGCGCTTCGGCCGCCGCATGCGCGGCGAGGGCCCCTATGCGGCGCAGGTGCGCGACCTGTTCAGCCTCGCCGCGCGCCGCCGCGGCCTCGACCGCCGCCTGCCGCCCCTGCGCACCGACGCCTTCCGCGTGCCGCCGGCGGCGGGGGACCAGCTGCGGTTGTTCTGAGCGGCGGGCGTTCGGCACTTCCAATAGCTCGGGGGCGTTGGTAACGCTCGACCATGCCCAACAACACCCGCCTCGTGATCGCCGCGCTCTGCCTCGTGCTCGCCGCGTGCGGCGGTGGCGGCGGCGGCCAGCCGCCGCCGGCGACCACGTTCTACGTGCGCGCCGGTGGCAACGACGCCGCCGACGGGCTGAGCGCGGCGACCGCGTTCCAGACCATCGGCAAGGGCGTTGCGCTGCTCGGCCCGGGCGACACGCTGATCGTCGGCCCCGGGGTGTACGCGGAAACGCTCGACATTTCCGGCGTCCCCGGCACGGCCAGCCAACCCGTGACGCTGCTCGCCGACGCGAGCGGCGCCCAGACCGGCGACCGCGCCGGCGCCGTGCGCATCGACGCCGACGAGGCGATCTACGGCCTGCGCGTCTCGCAGTCGCCCTACGTGATCATCGACGGCTTCCAGTTCGAGCGCGCGCGCGGCGACAACGCCACCGCCATCCAGGTGCGCAGCGAGTCGGCCAACGCCGTCATCCGCAACTGTGTGTTCACCAGCAACGCCGACGCCATCCGCATCGTCAACTCGAACGACGTGCTGCTGTTCAACAACCTGATCGTCGGCAACAGCAACCGCGGCATCCGCATCGCCGACGGCGCGGTCGGGGCGCGCATCATCAACAACACCATCGTCGACAACCGCAACCGCGGCGTCGCCATCGGCGGCACCAACGAGGCCGGCGTCGCCTGTACGGGCGCGACGCTGCGCAACAACATCATCCAGGACAACAACAACGTCAGCATCAGCGTCGACGACGGCCCGCCGACCTCGCTGACCGGCTACACGGGCGACTACAACCTAGTCTACTTCGGCGAACTCACCGACCAGACCAAGACCTACCGACCGACGACCATCATCGGCGCCAACGACATCAACGAGAACGCGCGCTTCACCGCCGCCGCTGGCGGCGACTTCTCGGTCGACCAGGCCGCCAGCCCGGCGGTGGACGCGGGCACGGGCAGCATCGGCGACACGCTGCTGAGCGCCCTTTTCGACCGCTCGACCGCGCCCGACGGCTCGCCAGATCGGCCGCCCGTCGACCGCGGCTACCACGCCCCGGCGCGCTGAACCCCCAGCGGAAGTCCTAGGCCGCGGCGCGCCAGAGCACCCGGTCGTCGCGCTCTTCGCTCGTCACCCGGCCCGCCTGGCGCAGGTACTCGAGGTGCGCCAGCGTCTCGAAGGTCGCCGGGAACTGGTAGGTGAGCGGACTGTCGCTGTCGAAGGCGAAGGCCTGCCGCGCCACGTCGTAGGCATGCAGGGCGTCGTGGCGGACGATGTCGAGCATGTCCTGCAGCCGCGCCACGTGGTGCTGGATGATCTGTGACGCCCGCTGCCGGTGGTCAGGAAAGACGCCGCCGTGCGCCGGCAGGACGAGGTCGACAGCGAAGCGCTGCACCTTCTCCTGCGACGCCAGAAAGTCGCCGAGCGGGTTGCCGGTCGAGCCCGGCGCGAACCCGACATGCGGCGTGATCTTCGGCAGCAGGTGATCGCCGACGATCATGGCGCGCTCGGCCGGCAGGTAGAACACGCAGTGGCCGGGCGCGTGGCCGGGCGTCCAGACGACCTCGACGCGGCGCCGGCCGATCATGATCACGTCGCCGTCGGCGAGCGGCAGATCCGGCGCCGTCGTGGTGTACAGTCCGCCCCAGAGGTCGCGCGGCCGCGGCACGTTGGCGAAGCGCTGCAGCGGGAGGCCGTGCTGGAGAAAGAAGCGCACCGCCTCGGCCGGCCGCTCGCGGGGCAGAAAGTGCAGCGCCCGTTCGTACTCGGCCGGATGCAGGTAGAGCGTCGCGCCGGTCAGCTCCTTATGCGCCTTCGAGGCGCCGAAGTGGTCGGGGTGGTGATGCGTGCAGAGGATCTTCCGCACCTGCGCCGGCGCGACGCCGAGCTGCGCCAGGGCTTCGCGCAACGTCGCCAGGCTGTCGGCGCTGCTCATGCCGGTGTCGATCAGCGCCCACTCGTCGCCGCCGTCGACCAGATACACGTTGACGATGGTCGGCTTCATCGGCAGCGGCAGGTGGAGCAGGTGGATGCCGGGCAGCACCTCGCGTAGCTTCGCGTCGGCGGTCACGCGCTCACTCGTGCAGGCGATCCTGGATGGCGAACGTCACGTTCATCTTCACGTGCCAGCGCGCCACGGCGCCGGCTTCGACCGTGCCGCTCACCTGCGTCACCTCGACGCGCCGGATGCCCTCGATGGTCACCGCGGCGCGCGACACCGCCAGATTGACAGCGTCCTCGATGCTCGTCGTGGAGGTGCCGATGAGCTCGATCGTCTTCTCCACCATGGCCTCGCCCTCCGAGCGGTCGACGCTATGCGAGGCGGGGGAGAGGGTCAATCGACCCGCCGGGGGTGTGTGGTCGCGCCGGCGACGGCTACATACCCGGTGGAGGTGGACACATGGGCAAGCGGGTTCTCATCGTCGGCGGCGTCGCCGGCGGCGCGTCGTGCGCGGCGCGGCTGCGACGGCTCGATGAAACGGCGGACATCGTGCTGCTCGACCGCGGCCCGTATGTGTCCTTCGCCAACTGCGGCCTGCCGTACTTCGTCGGCAACGTCATCGCCGACGAGGGTGCGCTGCTGGTCGCCTCGAGCGAACTCTTCCGCCAGCGCTTCAACATCGAGGTGTGGACACGGCACGAGGTGATGGCGATCGACCGCGTCAACCGCACGGTGCGCGTGCGCGACCTCGACGCGGCCGGCGGAGCGGCGGAGCGCGACGAGCCGTACGACGCGCTGGTCCTGGCGCCCGGCGCGGCGCCCATCCGTCCGCCCCTGCCTGGCATTGACCTGCCCGGCATCTTCGCCGTGCGCACGATTCCCGACACGCGCCGCATCCGAGGCTGGATCGAGGAACACCGCCCGCGCCGGGCGTTGGTCGTCGGCGGCGGCTTCATCGGGCTGGAGATGGCCGAGAACCTCGCGCACCGCGACCTGCAGGTGACGATCCTCGAGAAGCTGCCGCAGGTGATGCCGCCGCTCGACCCGGAGATGGCCGCCACCGTGCGCGCCCACCTCGAAGCGCAGGGGGTCACTCTGCATCTCGGCGACGGCCTGGCCGGCTTCGTGGCGGACGGCGACGGGCTGGCGGCGCGCACCGAGGCCGGCGCGCGCCTGGGCACCGATCTGGTCATCCTGGCCATCGGCGTGCGTCCCGAGACCGGCCTCGCCAGCGCCGCCGCTCTGCCGCTCGGCGCGCGCGGTGGCATCGCCGTCGACGCGCAGATGCGCACCGCCGATCCACACATCTGGGCGGTCGGCGACGCCATCGAGGTGCGCGACACGATCAGCGGCCAAGAAGTCATCGTGCCGCTCGCCGGCCCGGCCAACCGCCAGGGCCGGCTCGCCGCCGAGTCGATCTGCGGCGGCGCGCGCGCTTTTCGCGGCGTCCAGGCGACCGCAGTGGTCGGCGTCTTCGGCCTCACCGTCGCCTGCACCGGCGCCAGCGAGAAGGGCCTGCGGCGCGCCGGTGCCACGGACTATGCCTGCATCTACCTGCACCCCGGCCACCACGCCGGCTACTATCCCGGAGCGCGGCCGATCCACCTGAAACTGCTCTTCAGCGTGCCGGACGGACGCATCCTCGGCGCGCAGGCGGTCGGACTCGAGGGCGTCGACAAGCGCATCGACGTCATCGCCACGACGATCCAGCTCGGCGGCACGGTGCGCGACCTCGCCGAGGCCGAACTCTGCTACGCGCCGCAGTTCGGCGGCGCCAAGGATCCGGTCAACCTCGCCGGCATGATCGCGGTCAACCACCTCGACGGCCGCATGCCGCTCGCCGACTGGCTCCGCCTCGGGGCCGAGGGCGCCTGCATCGTCGATGTGCGCGAGCCGCACGAGTTCAGCGCCGGACACATCGCCGGCGCCGTCAACCTGCCGCTGTCGCAGCTGCGTACGCGGCATGCCGAGCTGCCCTCCGACCGGCCGCTGCACTTGTACTGTGGCGTCGGCCAGCGCGCCTACTACGCGACGCGCTTCCTCGCCCAGCACGGCTACCGCGCCGCCAACCTCTCGGGCGGCTACACCACCTACCAGGCCCTGGTCGCCGGCGGCGTGCTGTAGCGGCGTAGCGGCGGCACCGGCGCCCCCGGCTCAGTACCCCATCATGCCGAGGAAGTCCTCGAGCCGATTGAGCCGCATGTACACGTTGCGTCGCTTCTCCTCGCCGATGGTCGAGGTCGGCCGGTCCGCATAGTCGTGGCCGGGGAAGAGCACCGTCTCGTCGGGCAGCACCTTCAGCGTGTTGACCAGGCTGTCGTAGAGCTGCGCCGGGTCGCTGCCGGGCAGGTCGACGCGGCCGCAGCCGCCAATGAACAGCGTGTCGCCGGAGACCAGATTGTGATCGACGAGGAAGCACTGCGAGCCCGGCGTGTGCCCCGGCGTGTGCAAGAAGCGGATGCGCTGCGCGCCGAGCACCAGCTCGTCGCCGCCCTCGCACAGCGTCAGGTCGGTGCGCGACAGGCTGCACACGCGCGGCACGTAGTCGGCCTCCTCCTTGTGCACGTAGATCTTGATCTTGGCGCCGCGCTCGAGCAGCTCGACCGGCCCCTGGATGTGATGCCCCATCAGGTCGCCGCCAATGTGGTCCGGATGGAAATGCGTGATCAGGGCGCCCGTCAGCGTCATGTCGTCGGCCTCGAGCACCTTCAGGATCGCGTCGATGTCCCACGCCGGATCGACGGCCACCGCCTGGCGCGTCTCGGTGTCGCCGATGAGGTAGACGAAGTTCTGCATCGGCCCCAGCGGCAGTTGCTTCAGATACAGACTCACCGTCCCCTCCGCGTCCGTGTCGCTAGTCCGGCTTCTTGCGCGCCGCCGCCGGCCGCGCCTGGTTGCGCAGGCCGCGTTCCCACAGGAACTCGCGCTCGCCGCGCTGCACGCCCACCCAGCGCGACAGGACGAAGAGCAGGTCGCTGAGACGATTGACGTACGGCACGACGTGCGCGCCGACCGGCTCCTCGCGCGTCAGGCGGATGATCTCGCGCTCGGCGCGGCGGCAGACGGTGCGCGCCTGGTGCAGCACGGCGCTGACGACGCCACCGCCGGGCAGGACGAACGACTTGAGCGGTTCGAGCTCAGCCTGGCACTCGTCCATCAGGTGCTCGAGGGCGGCGACGTCGTCGGCGCTGGCCTTGTACATGCCCGCATACTCGGACTCGGGCGGCGTCGCCAGCTCGCTGCCGAGGTCGAACAGCTCGTTCTGCAGGCGGCGCAGGATCGCCTCGAGCTTGTCGCGCACCGGTGCCGGCGGCGTCTCGGCGTTCAGGCTGCGGGCCATGCCGAGCACGGCGTTGAGCTCGTCGAGGGCGCCGTAGCATTCGACGCGGCGCGAGTCCTTGGCCACCCGCTCGCCGCCGACCAGGCCGGTGGTGCCGCTGTCGCCGGTACGGGTGTAAACGCGCGTGATATTGATCGCCATGCGGAGCCGAGGCCTAGCACGCCGCCGCGCGCCGAGGTAAGGGGCCGCGCCACTAGGGCGCCGGCGCCTGATCGGGGCCGGAGAATGGCGGCGCGAAGACCACCAGCGCCAGCGCCGGGGTGTCGCCGCCGTTGACGAAGTAGTGCGGCGTGCCGCGGGGGATGAAGGCGCCGTCGCCGGCGCGCATCGGCCGCGCCACGCCGGCGAGCCACAGCGTGCCGGCGCCGCGGGTGAGGATGACCGTCAGGTCGTAACGCGTGTGGACGTGCGGCGCCTCGCGATCGCGGATCTGCACCGCCGCGACGCTGACGTGGGCGCTGCGGCGCAGCGGTGTGACGCTGATGTTCTCGCCCGCGGGCAGGGGCGGCGGCGCGCCGTCGCCGTCGGGGAGCAGGAAGGCCGGCGGCTGCGTCGGCGCACAGCCCGCCAAGCCGGCGAGGGTGGCGACCATCACCATGCGCACGATCGTCATGACAGCCTCGTAGCGCGGCACGGACACGGCGTCACGCACGGCGGCTGCGGTCAGAACAGCGACAGCTGGCGGCGGGCGCCGGTGAGCGTGTCGAAATCGGTGCCGAGAAAGCGCAGGATGGCGTCGCCGACCGGTTTGAGCTGATGCGCGACGTAGTGCGGATAGTCGGGCGGCGCGGTCTCCTCGCCGGCCGGCTCCGGGCCGTTGGCGGTCATCGTGTAGACGACGATGCGACCGGCCTGGTCGCCGAGCTTGCGGGCGGCGCGCACGTGCGGCGGCGTCGTCTTGGTGTAGGCGGCGAGGTCCTTGCGCACCGCCTTGCGGTAGGCGAGCGCGTCGTCGTGGCGGCCGGCGCGCAGGTCGGCGACGAAGGCGCGCACGAAGTCGTCCACCGGCTGGTCGGCGAAGACGCGCTCGAGCAGACCGAGTTGGAAGCGCTTGCTGACGGCGCTCCAGTCGCGCCGCACCGACTCGAGGCCGACGAACTCGACGCGCGTCGCGCCGTCGGCGGCGCGCAGCAGGCCGGCGTAGCGCTTCTTGCTGCCGGTCTTGCCGCTGCGCACCTCGGGCAGGAAGAAGCGCAGGTAAAGCTTCTCGAACTCGAGTTCGAGATGGCTCGCGCAGCCGTAGCGCGCGTGCACGAGGTCGGCGACGGCGGCGCCGATGGCGGCGCGCAGCGTCTCGGCGCGGGCCAGCGCCGCGTCGGGGTCGGCGACGCCGGCATCGACGAAGAGCGAATCGGTGTCGCCGTAGATCACCCGATAGCCGTGCGCGCCGGCGAACTCACCGGCGGCGCGGATGAGCTGCTGGCCGAACTGCGTGATGGCGTTCGACACCGCCGGCGAGAACAGCCGGCAGGAGCCGGCGCCGAGCACGCCGTAGAGCGAGTTCATCAGGATCTTGATCGCGTTCGCCTTCACCGCCTGCCCGCCGCCCTTGGCGAGGGCGCGCTCGTCGGCGAGATGCTCGACCAACTCGGGCAGAATGCCGCGTTCGTCCTGGCGGAAGCGGGCGCCGTTCGGCGCGGTGACCGCGGCCGTGCTCGCCGGCGCGTCGGCCGCGAGCAGCGTCAACGGGTCGAGATTGAAGGTGCGGATGATGCTCGGGTAGAGGCTCTTGAAATCGAAGACGAACACGTTGCGATAGAGGCCCGGCGCCGACTCCATCACGTGCCCGCCGGTCAGGCGCACGTCGGCGCTCGTGCGGCCGACCGACGGGGCGACGCGGCCGCGCCGGCGCAGGGCCGCGAGGTAGAGCGAGTCGACCGAGGCGATGGCGGCGCTGACGCGGTCGAGGGGCATGCCGGTGAGCAGGCTGCGCTCGACCGCGAGTTCGATGAGGCCGGTGCGCGCCAGGATGTCGCTGACCAGGCGCGCGTCCTCGAGATTGTACGCCACGAAGCGCGCGGTGTCCTCGTGGTAGGCGTGCAGGATCGCCTCGGCGCGGCCGTCGCCGGCGATCAGCTTGCCGCGGCCGAGGATCGTCTGCGCGGCGGTCTCGAGCTTGAAATCGGGCAGCCGGATGAAGGCGCCGTGCAGCAGCGCCAGCCCGTCGAGCACCAGGCGGCCGGCGACGATGGCGCGTGAGGCGCGCGTGTAGGATCCGTCGCGGCGCAGCTCGAGCGGCTCGTCGGTGCGGCCAAGGGTGAAGGGAATGCCGTAGTGCTGGGCGCGGCGGGCGAGCACCGCGAGGTCGAAGTCGACGACGTTCCAGCCGGTGATGACGTCCGGGTCGAGCTCTTCGACATAGGCCAGGAAGCGCTGCAGCAGCGCGCGTTCGGAATGCACCGGCTCGGCGTGCGGAAAGGCGTGGCGGTGGACGAGCAGGACGCGGCTGAGGGCCGGGGTGTGCAGGGCGATCGACAGCACGTGCTCGGCGCGCGGGTCGGTCTCGATGTCGATCGACAGCACGCGCAGGGTCGGCGTCCAGTGGCAGGGTGTCAGGTCGGGGTTGCGGAAGAGCCGGCCGCAGCGACCGTGCGCCTCGCCGTGGCCGCCGAGGCGCACGGCGCCGCGAATGCCGCGGTCGATCAGGTAGCGCGAGGCGAAGCGCAGGTCGGCCTCGAAGCAGGCGATGCCGGCCGATTCCAGGCGCGTGCGCAGCCCGATCAGCTCGCCCGGCTGCGCCGCGGAGACGCGCAGCACGGGGGCGGCGGCGAAGGTGCGCAGCGCCGTCTCCTCGAACGCGAGGCCGGGCACGCGCGCCGCGGCGCGGCCGCGATCCGCCGCGGCGACGAAGAAGTACGGACGCAGCCGGTCATCGACGATCAGACACGGCTCGCCGGTCTCCAGGACGCCGTGCAGGTGGACCTCGGCGACGCCGTCGCGGGTCTGGGTCGCCGGCGTCAGGATGAACGCGCGCACCGAGACGCTATACCATATGCGGAGGGCGTGGCTGCGCCGCGCCGTATCACGTGCGGCGCGGCGCCGCCGCGCCCTGCGTGGGCGGCGCGGCCCCCGCTCAGTCCGGGTCGGGCAGGCTGAGTTGGCGCGTCGTGCGGTCGATCGCCCCCACGACCGGCACATCCGCCTCCGACCCGGCGCCGAGTTCCTTGAAGCGCCGCGCCGACACCAGCACGCGCGTCTCGAGCGAGCCGACGGCCTTGTTGTACGCCAGCACCGCCCCGTCGAGCCCCTTGCGCACGGCCTCGAAATGCTCGGCAAATTTGACCACCCGCTCGTGCAGCTCGCGGCCGAGGGCGCTGATCTGCTGGGCGTTCTCCGCCAGCTGCTCCTGGCGCCAGCCGTAGGCGACGGCGCGCAGCAGCGCGATCAGCGTCGTCGGACTGGCGGGGAGGACCTTCTGGTCGACGCCGTACTCGATCAGCGCCGGGTCGAACTGCAGCGCGGCGCTGAAGAACGTCTCGCCGGGCAGGAACAGCACGACGAACTCCGGCGTGCCGTCGAACTGGTTCCAGTAGGCCTTCTGGCTGAGCTTGGTGATGTGGTCGCGCACCTGGCGCGAGTGGGTGCGCAGGTGCAGCTCGCGCTGCGCGTCGTCGCCGGCCTCGAGGGCGTCGAGGTAGCCGCCGAGAGGCGCCTTGGCATCGATGACCACCTGCTTGCCGCCGGGCAGGCGGATGATGACGTCGGGGCGGACGCGGCCGTCCTCGTGCGACGCCACGCGTTGCTCGTCGAAGTCGCAGTACTCGAGCATGCCGGCCATCTCGACGACGCGGCGCAGCTGCATCTCGCCCCAGCGGCCGCGCACGGCCGGGGCGCGCAGGGCGCGCACCAGGTTGGAGGTCTCGGACTGCAGCTGCAGTTGCGTCCGCGCCAGCGCCGCGACCTGTTCGCCGAGACTGGCATGCTGCCCGATGCGCAGCTTCTCGACGTCCGCGAGCCGGCTGCCGACCTGCTGCAACGAATCGTGGATCGGCGCCACCAGATCGGCGATCGCCTGCTGGCGCGCCTCCAGCGCGTGCGCGGCGCCCTGCTGGAACTCGCCCATGGAGGTGCGCGCCAGGGCGAGAAAGGATTCGCTGTTCTGGCGCAGGGCCTCGGCCGACAGCGACGCGAACGCCTCGCGCAGGTGCCGCTCGGCGTCCTGCAGTGTGGCGAGTTTGTCCGCGGCCGCGGCACGCTCGGCGGCGGCCTGGGCGGTCAGGCCGGCCTGGTCAGCGCGCAGCCGGGCGAGCTGCTCGCGCAGCGCCGCCGCCTCGACGCGGGCGGCGTCGCGCTCCTCCTCCACCGCGCCGACGCGGGCGGTGCGCTCCTCGAGGCGGGTGCGGATCTCGCTGACCCGTGCCGCCGCCTCCGCCAGCGGGCGGCCGGCGCGGGCACGCGCGATCAACCAGCCGAGCAGCAGGCCGGCGAGCAGCCCGGCGCCGAGAGGCAGGGCCAGCGCGGCGGCGTCGAGCGAGCGCAGCAGGGCGAGGGAGTCGGACACTCTGCGGAGAGTGCCATACTTGCCCCCTGGCGCTGAAGAGCACCGGCGCGGGCAGAGCCGCCGCGCCCCGCATCGGCGATGCCTCGCATGGGTTTACGCGCGGCGGGCGGTCGGGCTATGGTTGCAGGATGCACATCCCCGAGGCAGGGATCGCCCGACTGGCCGGCGAGATCGTGCGCGTCCTCGTCAAGCCCGGTTTCATCGTGCTGAAGGCGACAGACAAGCAGGTCGCGGAACGCGTCCGGCGGCTGATCCTCGACAATCTGCGCGCCGAGGAGGCGCTCGAGGAGGAGGCCGAACGCATGGCCACCAAGCTCGGCCGGCAGGGGCTGGGCATGGATCAGAACAAGCTCATCGAGGGGATCAAGCAACGGCTCGCGAAAGAACGGGGTTTTACACTCTGATGCGCTTCAGTGAGGGCCGACAGTCGTATCTCGCGCACGCCATCCTCGAGACCCTGCGCAAGGAGGGCCTGGCGGAAGTCGCCAACGAGCGCGTGGCGCTGCAGCACATCAAGCGCGCCCTCGAAGGCGAGCGCGAGCACGACGCCAAGCTCGACGAGATCGTGCAGCGCAAGATCCAGTCCCTGTCGCGCAAGGTGCCGGCGGGCGGCCGCGAATGGGACATTCTGTATCAGCGCTACATGGACGAGGAGCTTCGCAAGCAGAAAAAGTAGCGCGCCCGGTTGACACATCGGGCGGCGTGCCTATTTCAGCCGCGGTCGAATGCCGGCCGCGGCGTGCGTTCCCGCCAGGCGGGCACGGCCTCAATCCACAACTCGAAGACGGAAGGAAGGAGAAAAGGGTATGAAAATTCGCCCGTTGCAGGATCGCGTCATCGTTACGCGCGTCAAAGAAGAGGAAAAGACCAAGGGTGGCATCATCATCCCGGACACCGCGAAGGAAAAGCCCCAGGAGGGCAAGGTCATCGCGGTCGGGAAGGGCAAGGTCAACGACGCCGGCAAGCTCGTGCCGCTCGACGTCAAGGCCGGCGACCGCATCCTGTTCGGCAAGTACTCCGGCACCGAAGTGAAGATCGACGGTGAGGAGCACCTGATCATGCGCGAGGACGACATTCTCGGCGTCCTCGAGGGCAAGTAAGCGCGCGCTGCGCGGGAGGAATCATGCCGGCAAAGATCGTAAAGTTTGGTCAAGACGCGCGCGATAAGGTGTTGAAGGGCGTCAATCTGCTCGCCGACGCCGTCACCGTCACCCTCGGCCCCAAGGGCCGCAACGTCGTGCTCGACAAGTCGTTCGGCGCCCCGACCGTCACCAAGGACGGCGTCACGGTCGCCAAGGAAATCGAGCTCGAGGACAAGTTCGAGAACATGGGCGCCCAGATGGTGAAGGAGGTCGCCTCGAAGACCTCCGACGTCGCCGGCGACGGCACGACGTCCGCCACGGTGCTCGCCCGCGCCATCTTCGCCGAGGGCGCCAAGATGGTCGCCGCCGGGCACGATCCGATGTCGATCAAGCGCGGTATCGACAAGGCCGTCACCGCGGTGACAGCGGAGCTGAAGTCGCTGTCCAAGCCGACCAAGGACCAGAAGGAAATCGCCCAGGTCGGCACCATCTCCGCCAATAACGACCCGACCATCGGCGAGATCATCGCCGAAGCGATGAACAAGGTCGGCAAGGAAGGCGTGATCACGGTCGAGGAGGCCAAGAGCCTCGACACCACGCTGGAAGTCGTCGAAGGCATGCAGTTCGACCGCGGCTACCTGTCGCCGTACTTCGTCACCGACGCCGACAAGATGGAGGCGGTGCTCGAAGACGTCTACCTGCTGATCCACGAGAAGAAGATCAGCGCGATGAAGGATCTGCTGCCCGTGCTCGAGGCCATCGCACGCACCGGCAAGCCGTTCATCATCATCGCTGAGGACATCGAGGGCGAGGCGCTGGCGACGCTCGTCGTCAACAAGATTCGCGGCACCCTGCACTGCTCGGCCGTCAAGGCGCCCGGCTTCGGCGACCGCCGCAAGTCCATGCTCGAGGATATCGCCATCCTCACCGGTGGCAAGGTCATCGCCGAGGAACTCGGCATCAAGCTCGAGAACATCACCATCAACGACCTCGGCCGCGCCAAGCGCGTCGTCGTCGACAAGGACAACACGACCATCGTCGATGGCGCCGGCAAGAAGGGCGACATCGAGGGCCGCATCAAGCAGATCCGCGCCCAGGTCGAGGAGACCACCTCGGACTACGACCGCGAGAAGCTGCAGGAGCGGCTGGCCAAGCTGGTCGGCGGCGTCGCGGTCATCCGCGTCGGCGCGGCGACCGAGATCGAGATGAAGGAGAAGAAGGCGCGCGTCGAGGATGCCCTGCACGCGACCCGCGCCGCGGTTGAGGAAGGCATCGTCCCGGGCGGCGGCGTCGCCCTGATCCGCGCCTCGTCGGCGCTCGACGGCCTGAAGCTCAACGCCGAAGAGCAGGTGGGCGTCAACATCGTCCGCCGCGCCCTCGAAGACCCCTGCCGCTGGATCGCCAGCAACGCCGGCTGGGAAGCGGCGATCGTCCTCGATCGCGTCAAGAACGGCAAGGGCTCCTTCGGCTTCAACGCCGCCAAGGAGGAGTTCGAGGACCTCATCAAGGCCGGCATCGTCGACCCGACCAAGGTCGTCCGCATCGGCCTGCAGAACGCGGCCTCGGTCGCCGGCATGCTCCTCACCACCGAGGCGCTGATCGCCGAGAAGCCGGAAGAGAAGGGCGCCGGCGGCGGTGGCGGCATGCCGCCGGGCGGCATGGGTGGCATGGGCGGTATGGGCGGCATGATGTAAGTCGCGCCCCGCGCGCCTGAAACGACGAAGGCCCGCTGCCGGTACCGGCAGCGGGCCTTCGTGCGTCTGGGGTCCGCGCACCGACGCGTCGGGCGCCGGCCGCGTCAGCGGAAGAGCGGCACGCGCGAGACGGTGAACTGGTTGATGCGCGCCCGCGCGCTGCCGTAGTTGCTGCCGGCGTGGTCGGCGCCGAAGATCAGCGGCGTCCCCTGGCTGAACTGCAACTCGCCCGGGTACTCGTTGCGCCCGACGATCTGATTGTCGACGCTCGCCTCGGTGCGACCCTCGCCCCACGAGAATTCGATCGTCCGCTCCTGGTTCGGCTCCCAGTCGGAGATCTTGTAGCTGATATCGGCTTCCTTGCCGGTGTTGTCGCGCAGGATGAAGCGCAGGTACTCGCCGTTCTTGACGATCTCCAGGCCGTTGTTCCAGGCGTGCTCCTCGCGGATCTGCACGATGGCGTTGTCGGTCGCGTCCGCACCCGCCCAGTCGGGCTTGATCGTGAAGGAGATGCTGCCTTCCTTCGACGCGTTGCCGGCGTTGGGGAACTCGACGCGCCCGTTCTCCGGGATGACGATGCCCTCTTCGCCGTCGTCGGCCTCGCGCACCTCGCCCTCGGCCTGGCCGGCCTGCTCCGAAATGTCATCGGTCTTGGCGACCTTCAGCGCGATGTCGTCGCCGTTGTCGACCGGCGGCGGCGCGTCGAGATCGCTCTTGGTCGGCGGTCGCGCACTGAGCGAATCGACGATGTCGTCCTTGCGCTGCGGCCGCGGTCCGAGCCCGCCACCGGCGCCGCCGAGGATGCTGGCCGAACCGCCCGCGCTACCGCCGGCGCTGCTGCCGGAGACGCCGACCGACCCGCCGCCCGCACGCGCGCTGCCGGGCACGACATCGGCCGCCGCCCCCTTGCCGTACCCGCTGGCGCCGCCCGGCCGCGTGCCGCCGCCGGCACCGGGGCGCGCATCGGCGTTGAAGCCACCCAACCGCGCCCGGCGCGCATCGGCAGCGGCGCCACCGCCCCGCCCGGCTCCGTCGCCGCTGCCGGCGGCGCCGTCCGCGGCGTCGGCGCCGAGTGTGCCGCGGCTGGCCACGATCTCCGTCTCGTCCGGACCGCCGGAGAAGAACTGCAGGCCGAAGAATGCCAGCGCGGCGATGACGACGGCTACGACGATGACGTTGGAACGTTCCATGCGGCCCCTAACCCCCTCTGGGATACTTTTGGATGCTGGCTGTCGCCCGCCGACGTGTCAAGGCAGCAAGCGCCCGCGCACACGCCCGCGGCGGGCTGCGTTTGCGGGCTCGGAGTCGCGTGCTAGCGTCCGCCGGTGGACCCGCTGTACGACCGCGTCCTGGCGTACATCGACGACGCCGCGGCTGACCGCTTCGAGGATCTCGCCCTCGCCGTTTTCCGCCATCAGTTCACCCACTGCGCGGCCTACCAGCGCTTCTGCCTCGGCCGCGGCGCGACGCCTGACGGCGTCGCCGACTGGCGCGCCATTCCGCCGGTGCCCATCGTCGCCTTCAAGCACGCCGAGCTGCGCTGCGGCGCCGCCGCACGCACCTTCCTGTCGAGCGGCACGACGCAGGGCGCCGAGACGCGCTCGCGGCACGCCCTGCCCGACCTGCGCCTGTATCAGCACTCCGCCCTGGCCGGCCTGCGCCGCTTCTTCTTCCCGGACCTCCAGCGCCTGCCGGACCGCCCGCGCCTGCCCGACCGCCCGCGCCTGCGCCTGGTGTCGCTGGTGCCGCCGCCATCGGTGCAACCCGATTCGTCGCTGGCGCAGATGATCGCCTGGGCGATGGAGGCCTTCGATGAGGGCAGCGGCGCCTGGGCGGCCGACGCCGAGCGCCTCGACCTCGAGCGCCTCGTCGAGCGCCTGCGCGCCAGCGAACGCGACGGCGAACCGCTGGCCCTGCTGACCACCACCGGCGCCCTGATGCGGGCGCTCGACGCCCTCGCCGCGGACGGCCGCGCCTTCCGCCTGCCGCACGGCAGCCGCATCATGGACACCGGCGGCGACAAGGGCGCGCCGCGTCGGCTGTCGCGCAACGGGCTGCTGCACGCGGTGTGGAACGCCTTCGCCGTGCCGGGCTACTTCGTCGTCAACGAGTACGGCATGGCCGAGCTGTCGAGCCAGAGCTACGACAGCGTCATCGCCGACCGCGTCGCCGGCCGGCACGCGCCGCGCCGCAAACTGGCGCCGCATTGGGCCCGCGTCACGGTCCTCGATCCGGTCACCCTGCTGCCGGCCGCGCCCGGCGCGCACGGACTGCTGAGCCACGTCGATCTCGCCAACGCCGGCACCGCCATGGCGGTGCTCTCCGAGGATATCGGCGCAACGCTGCACGACGGCTTCGTCCTGCATGGCCGCGCCCCGGGCGCGGAGGCGCGCGGCTGTTCGCTCAGCGCCGCCCTCTGGGATGCCGCCTGATGACCGGCCGGCACCCGGCGACCGCCGCCACCCCCACCAACGCCCTGGCGCGCGACGTCGCGGCGCTGCGCGCGGCCCGGCCCGCCCTCGCCGCCCGCCCGCGCGCCGAGGTCCTCGCCAGCCTCGCCGACGTCGTCGAAGCCTGGCTCGCCCCGCAATCCGTCTGGATGGCGCGCGCCGTCGCCGCGCTGCCCGCCGCCACCGGCTTCTCGCCAGCGATGATCCGTCACGCCCTGCCCAGCCTGCTGGAGCCGCTGCGCCGCCTGCCGGAGCTGGTCGCCGCCGAGGCGGGAGCGCGCTGCGGACCGGGTCTCATTCTGCACGTCCTGCCCGGCAACCTCCCCGGCCTGGCCGCGGTCCCGATGGCCCTGTCACTGGCGGTCGGCTCGACCGCCCTGCTCAAGCCGGGGCGCGGCGATCGCGTCTTTCCGACCCTGTTCGTCGAGTCCATCGCGGCACACGACCCGCAGCTGGCCGCCGCTCTCGCCGTCTACTACTGGCCGGGCGGCGAGCGCGCCAGCGAGGACGCCGCCCTCGCCGCCGCCGACCTGGTCGTTGCCGCCGGCGACGATGCGGCGATCGCCGCCCTCGCCAACCGCGCCCGCGGCCGTTTCATCGGCCACGGCCATCGCGTCAGCTTCGCCGTCGTCAGCCGCGAACAGGCCACCGATGTCGCCGCCGCGTCCGCCCTGGCGGAGGATGTCGCCACCTGGGACCAGCGCGGCTGCCTGTCGCCGCAGCTGTGCTTCGTCGAGGGCGAGCACGACGACGCCGCCGCGTTCGCGCAGCGGCTGTTCTCCGCCCTCACCGCCCTGGCCGACTCCCTGCCACCCGCCCAGCTCGAGATCGGCGAGCGCCTGGCGATCCGCCGCTGGCGCGATCGCGCCGCCTGGGAGTCGTTCGGCGGCGAACCGTGCGTCCTGCATGCGCTGGCGGACGAGGCGGGCGGCAGTGTCGTGCTGGATGGGCGGCCGCGCTTCCAAGCCTCGCCGCTCGGCCGGTCGCTGCGGGTGATGCCGGTGCGGCGCTTCGAAGACATCACCGCCCTCCTCGCCGCGGCGCGGCCGTGGCTTGAGTGCGCCGGTCTGGCGGCGCCGCAGGCGCGTTGGGACGAGCGCGCCGCCGGGCTGCGGGCCGGCGGCGTTCATCGGGTGTGCCGACTCGGCGAGATGCAGCGACCGCCGCTCGACTGGCGGCAGGGCGGGCGGCCGCGGCTGGCCGATTGGGTGTTGAACGATGCAGCCTGACGACCTGCGGCGCGCCTTTCTGCGCCATGTCTGCCAGACCTCCGAGTCGCCGCTGGGACTGGTCGTGGCGCGCGCCGAGGGGGCGTCGGTGTGGGATGCCGACGGGCGGGAGTACCTCGACCTCCTCTCCGGCATCGGCGTCGCCGGCGTCGGGCACTGCAACCCGGAGGTGGTGGCGGCTGTGCGCGACCAGGCCGAGCGTTACCTGCACGTCATGGTGTACGGCGAAGCCGTGTTGGAGCCGCAGGTGCGACTGGCGCAACGCCTGGCGGAACTCGCACCCGGCGACCTGTCGACGACGTTTTTCTGCAACAGCGGCGCCGAGGCCATCGAGGGCGCGCTCAAGCTGGCGCGCAAGGCAACCGGGCGGGCCGGGCTGGTGGCGTTCGGCGGCGGCTACCACGGCGACACCCTCGGAGCGCTGTCGCTGTGCGACAGCCCGCGCTACCGGGCGCCGTTCGAGCCGTTGCTGGCCAACGTCGCCTTTCTGCCGTTTGACCGCGTCGAGGATCTCGCGCGCATCGACGAGCGCGTCGCCGCCGTCGTCGTCGAACCGATCCAGGGAGAGGGCGGCGTGCGCGTCCCCTCGGCGGAGTTCCTGCCAGCCCTGCGGGCGCGCTGCGACGCAGTCGGCGCGCTCCTGATCTTCGATGAGGTGATGACGGGCCTGGGGCGCACCGGCGCCTGGTTCGCGGCCGAGCACTGGGGCGTCACGCCCGACGTCCTGGTGCTCGCCAAGGCGCTGGGCGGCGGGCTGCCGCTCGGCGGCTTCATCGGTCGCCCGGAGTTGATGAAGAGCCTCTCGCACGATCCGCCGCTGGCGCACGTAACCACCTTCGGCGGCCACCCGCTGTCGTGTGCCGCCGGCCTCGCCGCGCTCGAGTTCGCCGCGCGAGAACGGCTGCCGGCGCGCGCCGCCGCCGTCGGCGAGGCCTGGCGGGCGCGCCTGGCGGCGTCGCTCGGCCCGGTGCTGCGCGCCGTGCGCGGCCGCGGCCTGCTGATCGGGCTCGATCTCGCGACGTCCGAGCACACCCGGGCGTTCTGCCGCGAGGCCTTCGCGCGCGGCCTCATCCTCAACTGGACGCTGCACCGCGATACGGTCGTGCGCCTGGCGCCGCCGTTGATCATCTCCGAGGCGGACAGCACGCGCGCGCTCGACGCCATCGCCGCGGCGCTCGCCGCCGCCGCCTGAGCCACGGCGCCCGTGCCGCTCAGCGGCTGAAGGGGAACGCCAGCGGGGTGACCAGCACGGTCACCAGCCAGATGAGCAGATTGAGCGTGCCGCCGAAGCGCACGAAGTCGCTGAAGCGGTAGCCGCCCGGGCCGTATACCATCAGGTTGGTCTGATAGCCGATCGGCGTCGCGAAGCCGCACGAGGCCGCGATGGTGATGGCGACCAGGAACGGCATCGGGGCGACGCCGAGCCGCGCCGCCGCGTCGATGGCGATGGGGAACGCCAGGACGATGGCGGTGGTGTTCGAGAGCACCTCGGTGAGCACCATGGTCAGGCCGTAGAGCACGATGAGCTGGACGAGCGGATCCGGGCCGGCCAGCGCGACCAGCGACTGGGCCAGGAAGGCGGCGGCGCCGGTGCCCTCCAGGGCCTTGCCGAGGCCGAAGGTGGCGCCGATGACCACCAGCACCTGCCAGTCGATCGCCCGCCGCGCCGCCGTCGCCGAGCAGCAGCGGGTCAGCAGCATCGCACCGGCGGCGAGCAGGGCCGCCTGCAGCATGCCGAGACGCAGCGACTCGAGGGCCGGCAGCTCCTCGCCGAGCGTCGCCATCAGCACCATGCCGAGCAGAATGGCGAGCGCCAGCCCGGCTTTCTCGCTGCGCAGCGGGCTGGAGTCGGCCAGGGCGCTGACAAGGAAGAAGTCGCGCGAGTTGCGATGCTGCTGCACGAAGGATGGGCGCGCTTCGAGCAGCAGCGTGTCGCCGACCTGCAGCACGATGTCGCCGAGCTTCTGGCGCAGCCGCGTGCCGCTGCGCGCGACGGCGATGACGACGGCGTTGTACTGAGTGCGGAAGCGGGCGGCGCGGATGGTCAGCCCGACCTGCGGGCACTGGTCGGAGACGACGGCCTCGATCAACACGCGGCCGGCGCGTTCGCCGGCGAGCTTGAACACCTGATCGGTCGCCGGGGCCAGGCCGCGGATGCGCTGCAGCTCGACGACCGCGTCGACGACGCCGACGAACACCAGCCGGTCGCCGCCCTGCAGCCGCAGGGTCGGCGGCGGCGCCGCGATGATCTCGTCGGCGCGATCGACCTCGGCGAGATACATGCTCTGCAGGTGGCGCAGGCCGGCGTCCTCGATCGACTTGCCGTCGACGCCGCCGCCCGCGACGACCATCATCTCGACCGTGTAGGCGCGCGGATCGTCGCGCTCGTCGAGCGGCGGCCGCCGATCCGGCAGCAGCCAACGACTGCCGACGGCGATGTAGGCGATGCCGGCGAGGGCGCACGGCACGCCGACCCAGGCGAGGGTGAAGAATCCCATGCCCTGGTCGAGGCGGCCCGCATCCACCGCCTCGCGCATCAGGCCGGCCGCGACGACGTTGGTGCTGGTGCCGATCATCGTGCACAGGCCGCCGAGGATGGTGGCAAAGCTGAGCGGCATCATGAACTTCGACACCGGCAGGCGGTGCTTCTTGGTCCACTCGCCGACCGCCGGCACCAGCGCCGCGACCAAGGGCGTGTTGTTCATGAAGGCCGAGAGGGTCGCGGTCGGCAGCATCATGCGCAGCTGCGCGGCCATGAGGGAGCGCGGCCGGCCGAAGATGCGCTGCGCCACTTCGCTCATGACGCCGGTGTCGCGCAGGCCGGCGACGACCACGTACAGCACCGCCACGGTGATCAGGCCCTCGTTGGCGAAGCCCGAGAACGCCTGCGCCGGCGTCACGACGCCGAGGACCAGCAGCAGCGAGAGCGCGCCGACCATGACGACGTCGGCGGCGTAGGAGGTTAGCGCCAGCGTCGCCAGCACCCCTCCGAGCACCGCCAGCGTCACCCACGCCTGCCATCCCAGTTCGGTCATCGGCTCCGGTTTCTAGGCGTTCTCCCCGCAACTTGCGAGGTCGCCGACGTGGCCGCTCCGGCCGGCGGCGCGACCGACGCTCAGTAGAGGCGTGGCTCGCCCGGCGGGCGGGTCTTCCAGCGCTTGTGGAACCAGATCCACTGCTCGGGGTGGCGGCGCAGCATCGTCTCGATGACGGCGGTACAGCGCTGCGTGTTCTCGATCGCGTCGGCCTCGCGGTCGCCGGTCCTGACCAGGTCGATCGGCGGCAGCACGACGATGCGATGGCGCTCGCTGGCGCCGTCGCGGATGAGAAACGCCGGCACCACCGGCGCGCCGCTGAGCATGGCCAGGCGGGCCGGCCCGGGGGTCGTGCAGGCGGGGAGGCCGAAGAAGTCGACAAAAACGCCGTAGCGGCGCGTCTGGTTCTGGTCGGCGGGAATGGCGACGATCTGCTTGCGGTGCAGAGCGCGCAGCGCCGCCTTGGCGGCGGACTTCTTGGCCAGCGAGACGGTGCCGGCGCGCGCACGCAGGTCGGTGATGACGCGGTCGACGAGGGCGTTGTTCATCGGCCGGTGCACGAGCGTGATGGGGTGGCCGAGCAGGCCGTGCGCGTACGCGAGCAGCTCCCAGTTGCCGACGTGCCCGGTGAGGATCAGCGTCCCGTGCGCGGCGGCGCCGGCGAGGGTGGCGCGCCACTGCGCCTCGTCGTCGAAGCTGACGTAGTCGCCGAGTGTCTCCGCCGTCAGCCGCGGCAGGTGGCACACTTCCGCCACCATGCGGCCGAGGTTGCGCGCCGACGCGCGCAGGATGGCGCGATGCTCGGCGGCGCTGCGCTCGGGAAAGGCGAGGCGCAGGTTGAACAAGGCAACGGCGCGGTCGCGGCGATCGCAGAGGTAGATCAGGTCGCCGAGCCAGGTGCCGACGCGCAGCGCCCCGCGCCGCGGCAGGGCGCCAATGGCGGCGAGGACGGCGCGGACGGCGAAGAGCTCGATGCGGTCGCCGAGGGCCGGCGTCGGGCTCCCCTCACCCTCGCCCTCTCCCGGGGGGAGAGGGGTGTTCACGCCACGGACTCACCGAAGACGGCGATCTCCTTGGCCTTGAGGGCGGCGTACACCTCGGCGTCGATCTTGCGGTACTTCTCGATCGCCGCCTCCGCCTTGCTCTCGTCGCCCTGCTGGCGCGCGATCTCGAGCAGCTTCAGGCGGATCCAGGCCATGTGCCACTTCTCGTCGTTGGTCACTTCCTTGAGCACGGCGAGCGTCTGCTCGTCATTGTCGTGCTTGGTGAGGTGCTCCTGGTAGCGCGAGAAGGAGCGCTCCTCGACGACGACGGTGAGGGCGAGGATGTCGAGCAACGTGCGCGGCACGGTGCGCAGGCCGACGCGCGTCTGGTAGCCGTCGGAGATCTTCATCGGCTTGGCGCCGAGGTCGTTGATGCGCTTGGTCCACAGCCAGGCGTGGCGCGTCTCGTCGTGCAGGTGCAGCGACAGCTTCACCTGCGCGTCCGGATCGTCCATGAGCTTGATCAGTCGCATCAAGAGACTGGCCCCATGCAACTCGGCATCGCGATAGTAGCTCAAGAGCTCGATCAAGCGCGGATCTGCTTCAGCCATGCCGGTTCTCCTCAACCCCCTGCAAAACATTATTCTGGTATTCGATCCGGGTGTCGAGATCAAGATTGGGGACCGGCCGGCGGCGCCAGCGCTTGTGCCACCACACCCATTCAGTCGGGTAGCGGCGGATGTGCGCCTCGATGATCTCGCTGAAGCGGCGGGTCATCGTCAGGGCGTCCTGCAGGCGGTCGCCGCTGCCGGGCGGGTACACCGGCGGGTGGATGACGAAGTGGTGGCCGCCGGCGGCGCGGCGGCACGCGAAGGCCGGGATGACCGGCAGGTTGCGGCGGATGGCGAGGGTGGCGGCGGCGACCGGCGTGCGCGCCGGACGGCCGAAGAACGGCACCGACAGGGATGGGGTGAGGATGTCCTGATCGATCAGCATGGCCAGCAGGCCGTGCTCGTGGAAGATCTTGACGATCTCGCGGCTCGAGCCGGGGCTCTCGCGCAGGATCGGATTGACGCCGTTGCGGCGGCGGAAGTCGATCAGGAGCTGGTTCAGACGCGGGTCGTTCAGCTGCCGCGCGATGGCCGCGATCGGCACGGCGCGGGCGGCGAAGAACGCCGCCAGCAGCTCCCAGTTGCCGATGTGGCCGGTGATGACGATGGCGCCACGGCCGAGCGCGCGCACGGTCTCCCAGTGCTCCCAGCCCTCGATCTCGGCGTAGCGCTCGAGCTGCGGGCGGATCTCCTCGATCTTTGCCACTTCGACCAGGCAGCGCGCCGCGTTGCGCAGCGCCGCGCGCGCGATCGCCTCTTTCTCCTGCGGCGACTTGCTATCGCCGAAGGCGATGGTCAGTGACGCCAGCGAGCGCTCGCGCGTCTGCGCCGACCAGTCGTAGGCGAGATCGCCGACGCGGTCGGCGAGCGCCAGCGCGCGCGCCAGGCTCAGGTGGCGCGGCAGCCACAGGGCGACGCGGGCGGCGTGGTAGGTGAACCCGTCCTTGCGACGGCGGACGGCGCGACGCAGCCGGTGCGAGCGCTTGTAGAGGCGGCCGAGTGGATTCACTCAGGCGACGCCGGCCTTGAGAATATCGTGCAGGTGCACGACGCCGAGCGGACGCCGCGTGCCCGGCGCGAGCACGAACAGCGCCGTGATGCTGTCGCGCTCCATGTCCGCCAGCGCGCGCGCCGCCAGCGCGTCCGGCCCGATGGTCTTCGGATGCTTGGTCATCAGGTCGCGCGCCGCGAGGCGATCGATGGCGCGGGTGCGGCCGAGGCCGCGGCGCAGATCGCCGTCGGTGACGACGCCGACCAGCTGGCCGCGCGCGTCGAGCACGCCGGCGAGGCCGAGGCGCTTCTGCGAGATGACGACCACCACCTCGGCGAGCGCGGCATTGGCGCGCAGCACCGGCATCTCGGCGCCGGCGTGCATCAGGTCGCTGACCTTGAGCAGGCGTCGACCGAGGCTGCCGGCCGGGTGCAGGGCGCCGAAGTCCTCCTGGCGGAAGCCGTTGCGCTCGAGCAGGGCGACCGCCAGCGCGTCGCCGAGGGCCAGCGCCGCGGTGGTGCTTGAGGTCGGCGCCAGGCCGAGCGGACAGGCCTCCGCCGGCACGCTAGCGTCGAGGACCACGTCCGCCGCCTGCGCCAGCGTCGACTGCGGCGCGCCGGTGAGGGCGATCAGCGGCAGGCCGTGCCGCTTGAACAGCGGCAGCAGGCGCAACACCTCCGCGACCTCGCCGCTGTACGAGAGCACCAGCACGACGTCGCCAGGGCCGACGATACCGAAGTCGCCGTGCACCGCCTCGGCGGCATGCAGGAAGGTCGCCGGCGTGCCGGTGCTGGCGAGCGTCGCGGCGATCTTGCGACAGATCAGGCCGGACTTGCCGATGCCGGTGACGATCACCTTGCCGCGACAGGCGGCAAGAAGCTGCACGGCGTGCGCGAAGCGCTCGTCGAGCCGCTCGCGCACCGCCTCCAGGGCGGCGATCTCCACCCCCAGCACGCGCCGGGCGTGGGCCAGCGCGTCGGATGCGCCACCCGTGCGGCGCTTACGCGACGGCGGCATCGATGCGCAGCAGCTCGTCGAGCAGCGCCGGCAGCGCCGCCAGCGGGTAGGAGTTGGGGCCGTCGCTGAGCGCGCGGTCGGGATCCTCGTGGGTCTCGAGGAAGATCGCGTCGACGCCGACCGCCACCGCCGCGCGCGCCAGCGGGCGGATGAACTGGCGCTGCCCGCCCGAGGCGCCGCCCTGGCCGCCGGGCAGCTGCACGCTATGGCCGGCGTCGTAGACCAGCGGGTAGCCGAGCTCGCCGAGCACGGCGAGGCTGCGCATGTCGGCGACCAGGTTGTTGTAGCCGAAGCTGGCGCCGCGTTCGGTGACGAGGAGCTGCTGGTTGCCGGTCGAGGCCGCCTTCGCCAGCACCGGCGCCATGTCCCACGGCGCCAGGAACTGCCCCTTCTTGATGTTCACCGGCTTGCCGGCGCCGACGACGGCGAGCAGGTAGTCCGTCTGCCGGCACAGATAGGCCGGCGTCTGCAGCAGGTCGGCCACCGCCGCGACCGCGGCGACCTGCCCGGCCTCGTGCACATCGGTCACCACCGGCACGCCGAGCTCGCGCCGCACCTCGGCGAGGATGCGTAGGCCCGCTTCGAGGCCGGGGCCGCGCGCGCCGTCGAGCGAGGTGCGATTGGCCTTGTCGAAGGACGACTTGTAGACGAACGGCATCCCGCGCGCCGCGCAGATGTCGCGCAGCGCCGTGGCATGGCGCAGGGCGCTGTCGCGCCCCTCGATCATGCAGGTGCCGCCGATGAAGGCGAGCGGCTGGGCGCCGCCGATGCGGATGGCGCCGATCTGGACTTCACGTCTCACGAGGGGGTCGAAACCACAATTCCGCCCCGTGCGCTACCGAGCCGCGCGCGGGCGCCGGGCCGCACTGGCCCGGCGCCCGCTGCGCGACCTCAGTCGATGGCGCAGGGGAATGGGAGGACGCCCGGGTAGTCGACCGTGAGCGTGCCTTCCTCGACGGCGTCGACCAGCGTGTCCGGCGCCGCCATCGCCTGTGCCAGCCAGTCGCGCATGACGATGCCGTCGACCGCCTGCGAGGTGAAGAGCGTCTCGCGCGTGGCGATGACGTGCGTGCTGGTGGGGATGGCGGGCAGGAAGTAGCGCAGGCCGGTGGTGCCGGCGGTGTCGCAGTATGCCTGCCGCGCGGCGTTGATGAAGCTGACGGCATTGGGGAAATAGGTCGTGCTCACCTGGGTGCTGTCGACCTGGTTGGAGAGGACGAGGAACTGCTGTTCGGGAACTGCCTTCAGGCGCGGCGCCGAGGCCGCGTAGAGCACCGGTCCGACGCCGCAGTTTCCGGCGAAGCAGTACGGCGGCAGGTACGGTTTGGCGGACCAGCCAAACGGCGGCGTGGTGCTGGTCAGCAGGGCGCCGAGGGCGGCGATGCCGAGCGGCTGCCCGTTGTCGATCGCCAGCGCTGCGTCCGGCCATGCCGCCGTGTGCGCCCACTGCAACTCGTCGAGCACGTAGTGGTAGTTGTAGAGCGTCCCGAAGCCGCCGGCCGAGGTGCCGCCGAAGAGCATGCGGATGCGGTCCGGACTGTAGCCCTGCGTGGTGGTCGCATCGAGTTCGCGCCACAGCACGTCGCGGACGACGCGCAGCGCCGCGCGCACGTTGGGGGCGCCGAAGCGGTGCACGGTGACGCTGGGAAAGGTGCTCGTCGCGCCGCCGCCGACGAAGACATCCTGCGTGCAGTAGGGAAGATAAACCTTGGTCCAGTTGGCGAACGGACTGACGAGCGGGTCGTTGGACATGATGCCGCTGGTCTCCGGGGTGTCGCTGACGGCCTCGAACAGGTCCGCACCGACCGCGGCGCAGTCGCCCTCGAAGATGCAGACGCCGCCGCCCTGCATCTGCAGGACGACGTTCTCGACCGGCTGGCCGGCCGGGGCGAGGCGAATCCAGAAGGCGTACTGGCTGCCGTCGCCGCAGCGCGTGCCGTACTCGGCCCCGTCGAGGACGACCTGCACGTAGGTGCCGCGCGGGGTGGCGGGAAGGTCGTCGCGCGGGCCGCAGTCGAGCGCCAGCGGATCGCTGTCGGGGTGTGCCAGGGCGGTCATGCAGCGCGCCTGCCCGGCGGCGCGAGCAAGGTACTCCGGCGTGTCGATGGCGATCTTCGCCGCCAGCGAGTCGGGCGCGCCGCACGCGGCGGCGATCTGCGCCGCCGCGGCGGTCTCGAGGTCGCTCAGCTTGGCGGCCGTCTTGGCGGCGTCGCAGTTGCCCTTCTTGCGCTGCTTGTCGACGCAGTTGTTCTGCGTCTTGGCTCGCCCGGCGAGCAGTTTGGCGCCCTGGTCGTGCACCGCCGCCAGACAGCTCTTGCCGGCGGCGTCCGCCGCCGCGTAGGCGGCGCCCTGCGGGCCGCCGAAGCTGCGCGAGGCGAGCGAGGCGGTCTCCGCCACGCAGGCGTCCTGCAGACGCGTCGTCAGCCCGGCAACGGTCAGCGTCGGCCCGAAGCCGGCGCTCTGCACGTTCGCATCGCTGGGGCACTTCTTGGCGACCGCGGCGGCAACCTTTTCGAGCGCCTTGGCGACATCGGCGTCGCCGGCGGCGCACGCCGCGCTGCCGGCCTCGTAACACTTGCCCTCGAGCTTGGCGACCTTCTTGACGCAGCTCACCAACGCCTTGCCGGCGGCCTTCTCGCAGCTCAGCGCCGGGTCGGCCGCGGCGCCCGCCGTCAGCGGCACCGCCAGCATTACGCAGAGCACGGCGAAGCCGTGCGTCGATTTCATGCTCATGATTCCCCCCTTCTGAACGACGACCCTGCGCGCATCCCGTCCGCAAGTGCAAGCGATAACGTGGCGAGGCTCCACGCGCTCCGGTTGGCCTTGCTGCGAAAAGGAATCCTCAACGCAGAGATGCCGAAGCCGGCGAGGGGCAGAGAGAAGTCGGACGAGCGTCGCGCGTCCAGAACCCAACCAACGATGATGCCGAGAAGCGCCCGCCCCAAGGCAGGCCGCCGCCGCGCTGGCTGTGCGTTCTCCGCGTCTCGGTGTTGGGATCTTTTGTCTGCGCAAGGTTGGCTTCCGAGGCGTGCCCCGACCGCCCTCATTCCAGGGCGACGTCGAAGCCGAGCGCCAGCGCATTGGCGCGGATGCGGTCATCACACGAAGCCACGGTCAACCGCGCGATGGCCTGATCCCACGCCAGGACGGACGCCAGGTGCAGGGCGTCGAGCGTCCGCACGGGCTCCACCGGGAAGGTCTGTCGCGCGCGCGACAGGACGCTCGCGTCGAGCACGATCTCGTCACAACTCGCGAGGAAGTCGTCGATCCAACGCCTGGCCTGACCGTACGCTCCGGCGCGGAACCGCCGCTCTGCCAGCGCGCGGCGGAGGGCGCGATCCGCTTCGACCCAGGTCAGCCCGGACGTCACCAGACGATCGGCGGCAACGAACCGCCGACGCAGACCAGTATCACCTTCAAGCGCCACCCGGAGTAATGCGCTCGTCTCGACGTAGAGCGTGGGCACGCCCGCTCAGTCGCCGCGGTCGGCATCCAGGAGTCGGCCGGCTGTCCCCGCGGCGAGCCGCACGAGACGGCCCTTTGCCCAGGGCCGATCGGCGCACGCAGCCGGCCGCAAGATGCCCCGCTCGACCAACGCAGCCAGGCGGGTGGCCGTACCCCGCTGCCCTTGCGCGCCCGCTCCCTTCGCGGCGGGGGACGGCGCCGACACTTGAGCGATCACCTGCCCGCGGTCGGTCACTAACACCGGCCGTCCGCTCCGCACCTGTCGAAGATATCGGCTGAGTTCTGCTTTGAAGGCGCGGATGCCGACTTGGGCCATGGCGGGACTGTAGTCTCATGAGACTACATGTTGCAATGGATCGATTGCGAGACAGGACTCGGGTCCGCGCGCCGGGCGAACCTGAGAGACCGGGCCAGGGCATCGAGGACTATCCCCGCCCGTAAAGCACTGGGCACAGGGGATATCCCCCGCGTCGCTACACGGCGACGAAGGTTTTCGCCGTCGAAAGCGTCGAGGTGCCCGTCATCGAGCGATGACGAGCGGAGGGATATGTGGTGGCGTCCGTTGCTCGCACGCCATCACCCCGAAGCCATGAGGCGACGGCTCAACCGAACGCCCGGAGTCGTTGACGAGCAATATTTACTGCAGTACGGTTCCCCGTATGAAGACAACCTTCGATATCCCCGAAGAGCTTCTGATCCGGGCGAAGAAGCATGCTGCGGAGCAGCGCCGCCCGCTGCGGGCTCTGGTGACGGAAGGGCTCCGCGCGCAGATCGAATCTACGGGCCGCGCCGGATCCAGGACGAAGGCGAAGCGAAGACCGATTCGCTGGGTGACGGTGGCGGGAAAGTTGGCCCCGGGCCTCGATGTCGCGGATCGAGAGAAAATGACCGATTGGCTGCGGCGCCATCCGTGATCGCGGTCGACACGAATCTCCTCGTCTACGCACACCGCAGTGGCCTGCCGGAGCACCGACGCGCCAGACAAGCCCTCGAGCGGGCCAGTACCGACCGGCGCGGTTGGGGGATTGCCCTCGCGACGGTCGCGGAGTTTTGGAGCGTCGTCACGCATCCGGCAGCGGCCCGGCCATCCAGGGCCGACGAGGCAGCCGCGTTTCTCACGAACCTCACCAGGGACGCCGACATGCAGGTCTGGACACCGGGTCCACGCTTTGAGGATCGCCTACTTCAGCTGGCAGCCGATGTAGCGATCATGGGCGCGCGCATCTTCGATCTGCAGATCGGTCTGACCGCATTCGAGCACGGAGCCTCGGAACTGTGGACCCACGACCACGGCTTCGCGAAGATTCCGGGTCTTCGCATCATCGATCCGCTCGCACGCTGACGTTTCGCGCGGCCTCAGCCTGTCGGGGTCGTCCGGCCGCCGCTCGTGCGCAAGGAAGCGGAGTCCGGTCGCCAGGCGTTAAGTTCAGTTAGAATTTCAGTCCACCGGCCGCGCCCACCGCGGAAGATGGGCCGTAATGCGCGACGGCCGAATCCCAAGGTCGCGCGCCGGGCGCGTAGGCCGTATGAGCTGGCCATTTCACCTAACGCGCGGTATCGGCCGCGCCCTCGGTGCCATCTCACGGTCGCCGATAGAGAGTTCGGGTGCATACGAGCGTGACGGTGAGGCGCGCGCGATCTGCGCACCGCGCAAGCCCTTCGACTACCTGCACCTCGTATGTCCCTTCTGAGCGCGCGTTGGGAGGGCGCTGGGCGATCGTCGAGCGGATAGCCGGGACAGTCGGGAGGTGCTGCCGGACCATCCCCGATCGCACACGTGCCACCGTCACCGCGGGCTGTCGCTTCGAGCGCGCAGCCGCCAACGTGGCGGCGCGGCTATCAACGGCGGGGCCACGGCAGGGGGAACGTCGCTCGCTGACGCGCGCCGCTGCCGGCGTCGCATCTGTCGCGCCCCGCCGTGCCTCCCAAGGCTGATTCGAGCCGGCCAGCCCTGCTCACGGCCCCTGCGGCCGTCCATCCGCACGCCATTGCTCCGCGCCCGCGAGGTCCGATACATCGCGATCATGTCGAATTCGCACCTTGAAAGGGCTATCCGCTCGCGCGCCGCCGCGATCGCCGGGTGCTGCTGCTTAGCTCTGCTGCTCGCCGCCTGCGCAGGGGAACGGACGCCGCCCATCTCCACCGCGCCGGAGCGGCTCGCGGCGTGTCCGCCGTCGCCCAACTGCGTGTCCAGTCTGGCGTCCGATGCGGACCATCATGTCGCGCCGCTTGCCTATCGCGGCGACCCGGCGGCCGCGATGCGCCGCCTGCGCACGGTGATCGCGGCGATGCCGCGCGCCACCGTGGTCGCGGCCAGCGACAGCGCCCTGCACGCCGAGTTCCGCAGCCGCCTGTTGCGCTTTGTCGACGACGTCGACTGCGTCGCCGACCCCGCCGCCGCGGTCATCCAGATCCGCTCCGCGTCGCGCGTCGGCTATTCCGATCTCGGCGCGAATCGCCAGCGCGTCGACGCCATCCGCAGCGCCTTCGAGACGACCCCGCGCTGACGGCGCCACCAACAGGATCGAACAGGGCGACACCCCAGCCGTCATTTCGGCCCTGCGCATGGCTCGCCGGCGCGCCCGCCGCCCAGCGGCCGCGTCCGACCTTGACCGGCTGCCGCGGCGCGGACTATCGGCGCGGCGGGGCGGTCGCCGGCGATCGCGCCGGAGCAGGACGGCGCCGCGGTCAGCGCGCAACGCCGCAGAGGAGGGATCGTGGAGCGCGAGCTGGATCTGAGTGGGGAGCTGACCGTCTTCGTCCTGACGGTGGGGGCGGCGAGTTTCGCGGAGTGCATGCGGCGCCTCGACGCGCAGGACTGCCGCGTTCACCGCGAGGTGATCGACCACGTGGCGCCGATGAGTCGCGCCCTGCAGGGCATGCTGGACCGCTGCCGAACGCCCTTCTTCGTGCAGGTCGACGAGGACATGCTGCTGTATCCACACGCGATCCGTTCCCTGTACACGCGGCTGACGGCAGCCGCGCCCGAGGTGGCCATCCTCACCTGCCATCTGCTCGACGTCCATGCGGAGCGGGTGATTTACGGACTCAAGGTCTATCGCCACGCGATCGTGCGCGACTACCCCTACGGCGACATCGAGTCGTGCGAGTACGACCAGATTCGCCGCCTCATGGCGGACGGTTTCGTCGATCTGCGGCTGCCGATCGCGGACCACTTCCGCCCGTCGGAGGCGACTCTGGGCGAACACGGAACTGCCTGGACGCCGCGCTCGGTGTTCGAGCGCTATCTGACCCTCGAACGCAAGCTTCGCCGCCACAGCGAGGCGGCGCCGACGACGTCGGCGACCTGGGTCGATGAACAGGCGCGCTGCTTCCTCACGCGCTACCTCGAATCCGGCGCGGAACTCGACCTCTACGCGCTGATGGGCGTGCTCGCCGGCCGCCTGGCACCCGTCGGCGGGCGCGGCCGGGAGAAGGACTATCGCGACTACGACGACCTGCCGGGCTTCCGCGCCCTCGTCCAGTTCGTCGAACAGGCCGCCGCCGCCCGCCCCTGATACCGGCGCAGACCAACGGACCTGTGGGGTGCGGACCTGGCCCGTAGCCTGGGCCGAGGACATCACCGGCGGCGGACAACAGACCACCGCCGCGACAGGCGAACGCTTCGCCCCGACGCCGGCCGACCTCGCGCAGACAGTCCTGTCGATGCTCGCCCACCCGGAGCGCTTCGCGCCGGCGCGCCACACGCCGACCCTGGCGGACTCCGCCAACCAGCTCGAACGCCTGCTCGCAGACGGGTGAGCGCACGGCGGCCGGGCTAGGGCGCGGCGCCCTACTTCGTCGCTTCGGCGAACAGCGACAGGTAGCCGCCCTGATCGTCGCGCAGGTCGCGGTAGTCGATGCGCAGAGGCTCGTGCGGGCTCTGGTTGAAGTCGCAGCGCCGCACCGCGGCGAAGCCGGCGCCGCGCAGCAGCTTCTCCAGCGTGTCGAGGTCGAAGCCGTAGCGGTGCCGGCCGCCCTCCTGCAGCGCGTACATCAGATGCTCCAGCGGCGTCGTACACGTCACGGGGTGCACGGTGGCCTGGATGCGGAAGAAGGCCGCGTTGTTCTCCACGTAGGCGCGGATGATCTTCTCGATGCCGGGGACGACCAGCCGCAGCGTGCCGCCGTGCACCAGCAGTCGGTGGCAGTGCCGCACCAGCGCCAGCGCCTCGTCCGGATACGCCAGGTGTTCGAGGAAGTGCGAGCAGTAGATGTACTCGGCGGAGCCGTCCGCCATCCCGGCCAGCCCGTGCGGCAACTCGAGCGGAACGACGCCGTCGCGCGCACACGCATCGAGATTGACCCAGCCCGCCAGCAGGTGCGCGCCACAGGCGAGGTGCAGGCGCTGGCCGGAGCGTGGCGAGATCATGCGCTCGATTGTGGGCCATACCTGGCTGCCGCCGCAACCCGGCGAGAACAATCCGCAGCGCGGCGCGGCGCCTTGTGGACGATCGCGTCGCGTGTCACTCAGACCCGATCGGATGGAGGGCGCGCGATGTTCTTCGAAGAGCTGAAGTCGGGTGGCTGTCGGGGGTACCTGCTGGCCTGCGACGCGACCTGCGCCGGCGTGCTGGTCGACCCGGAGCTGTCGCAGATCGATCGCATCCTGGCGCTACTCGAGAAGTCGGGCACGCGCCTGCACTATATCGTCGACACGCACACCCACGCCGATCACTTCTCCGCCACGCACGAACTGGCGCGCCAGCTCGGCGTGCCGACGGTGATGCACAGCGCCGGCGCCGCCCCGTACGTGGACGTCCGCGTCGACGACGGCGAGACGCTGATCGCCGGGCAGCTGAAACTGCGGGTGTTGCACACGCCCGGCCACACGGCGGATTCGATCTCGCTGGTCCTGCCAGACCGCGTCCTCACCGGCGACACGCTGCTGCGCCTGGCGACCGGCCGCACCGATCTGCCCAGCGGCAACGCCGAGGACCTGTACGACAGCCTCTTCGACACGCTGCTGCGGCTCGACGACCGCCTCGCCGTCTATCCGGGGCACAACTACAAGGACCTGCCGGTGACGACGATCGCCCAGGAGCGGGCGCAGAACCCGCGCCTGCAACAGCGCGACAAGGACGCCTTCGTCGCGCAGATGCAGGCGCTCAGCCTGGCCATGCCCGACCACCTCACCGAGGCGCTGCGCACCAATCGCACCGGCGGCAAGACGGTGGCGCAACTGCTCGACGAGGCGGCGCGCCAGATCGCCTTCATGTCGATGGAGGACGTGCGCGCCCGCTCGGCGCGCGGCGCCGCCGATCTCGTGGTGCTCGACGTGCGCGAGCGCGACGCCTTCGACGCCGGCCACATTCCCGGCGCCCGCCATGTGCCGCGCGGCCAGCTCGAGATCCGCATCGACCAGGTGCTGCCCGACCCGAGCGCGCGCGTCGTCACCTGCTGCGAGCTCGGCAAGCTCTCGACCCTGGCCGCGGCGACGCTGCGCAGCATGGGCTTCAATCGCGCCGTCGCCCTCGACGGCGGCATGACCGCCTGGCGCGAGGCGGGCTATCCCCTCGAGGCGACCGCGGCAGCCGGCTGACGCCTCCCCGCCGATCGGCTCGCATCAGCGAGCCGCCTGACATATCCAATTTGGTTGATGTTGCCGACGACGCATCAGCCCGCCCCGCCCGCCGCCGCGGCGCCTCGGGTCGGCGTCGAGGTCGACGGCCTCGGCAAACGCTACGGCGACGTCGAGGCGGTGCGCGGCATCTCGTTCCAGATCCACGCCGGCGAGGTCTTCGGCCTGCTCGGCCCGAACGGCGCCGGCAAGACGACGACGTTGTCGATGTTGTCCACCCTGTTGCGTCCGTCGCACGGCGACGCGCGCATCTTCGGCAAGAGCCTGGTCAACGACGTCGCCAGCGTTCGCCACCTGGTGGGACTGGTGCCGCAGCATGTCAGTCTGTACACGAACCTGAGCGCGCGCGAGAATCTCGTCTTCTTCGGGCGGATCAACGGAGTCGCGCGGCGGCAGTTGCCCGGCCGAGCCGACGAGATGCTCGACCTGGTCGGCCTGCGCGGGCGCGCCGACGAGCCGGTGCACACCTACTCGGGCGGCATGATGCGGCGCCTGAACCTCGCCTGTGGCCTCATTCACGCACCGGGTCTGCTGCTCCTCGACGAGCCGACGGTGGGCGTCGATCCCCAGTCGCGCCAGAACATCCTCAGCGCCGTGCGCGCCCTGGCGCAGCAGGGCATGGCGGTTCTCTACACGACGCACTATCTGGATGAAGCCGAGCACTTCTGCGATCGCATCGCGATCATGGACGAAGGACGCATCGCCGCCGTCGGCAGCCTGGCGGAGCTGCTCACCATCGTCGGCATGGGGGAGCTGATCGAGCTGGACTGGGAGCCGAGCGACACCGATCGGGCCCGCGTCGCCGCCATCCCGGACGTCTCCCAGATCGAGACGACCGACGGCGTGACGCGCATCTTCGTCGCCAACGCGCGGCGCGCACTGGTCGCACTGGCGCCGATCATCGCCGCCTGTCCGGGCGCCGTGGACGGACTCGAGATCCATTCCGTGAACCTCGAGCGCCTCTTCATGCGCTTGACCGGGAAGGCCCTGCGTGACTGAGCGCCGCTGTCCGCCGTGGCTGCTCGTGGCGATCCTCCTGTGGCCCGGCGTCGCCGCCGCCGTGCCGAACGACGGACCGACCGCGACCGTGCGCGACGCGCTGGCCAAGGCCACCGCGATCTCGCGCACCGACCAGACGCGCGATCAGCAGCTGGAGGGGTTGCGCACGCTGGCGCGTCAGCTGGTCGACACGCGCCGCATGGGCCAGCGCGCCCTCGGCAGCGCCTTCAATGACCGCAGCCTGGAGCAACAGGAAGAGTTCCTGCGCCTCTTCGACGAGCTGATCGTCCGCGCCTACCTGCAGAAGCTGCTGCTGTTTCGCGACCCGAAATTCCGCTTCCGCCCGGAAGATCGACGCGGCGACCTCGTGCTGGTGGTCACCGACGTCGTCATGGGCAGCAATGCCTACGAGATCGGCTACGAGATGCGCCAGGAGCAACAGCGCTGGCTGGCGACCGACATCGTCGTCGAAGGCATCAGCCTGACCAGCAGCTACTCGGATCAGTTCGTCAGCGTCTTGAAGACCCGCTCATTCGATGAGCTGCTGGCGCTCCTGCGGCGCAAGGTCGACCACTTCCAGGCGCAGGCCGCCAAGTAGGCGCGCCGCGCGGCGGCGGGTCAGCGCGCCGCCTGGCGCCGGCGCAGCAGCCAGAGGCCGACGACCAGGCAGAGCGCGCCCTGCGCCAGCATGACGGCGACGGGCGTCGCCGTCGCGGCCAGACCGCGATCGCGCAGGATGAGGTCGGTCATGCCGTACATCGCCCAGGTCGGGAAGAAGCACTGCCCGAGGCGCTCCAGCCAGTCGGGCACCAGGCTGATCGGCCACCACAACCCGCCGAGGGCCGCCAGGGACAGGGTCGTAACAAGGCTCAGCGGCAGCGTCTGCTCGCGGGTCCTGGCGACGGCCGCGACCAGCAGGCCCAGCGCCGCGGCGGCAAACGCCAGCGCCGCGCTGAGTCCGATCAGCGCCGCCATCGACGAACCGAGCGAGATGCCGAACAGCAGCCGCCCCCACCACAGCAGGGTGAGGGCCTGCACCCAGCCGACGAGCACGCGCACCCCGAGCTTGCCCAACGCCAGCCGGGGGAAGGGCACCGGCGCCACCAGCAGGCGCGTCATCGTCCCGCCGCCGAGCTCGTCGTGCATCGCCGCCGCCGTGCCGAAGACCGCGGCGAGCAGGACGAACATGACGGTGAAACCGGGGACGTTCTGCTCCAGCGCCTTGGGCGACAGCCGCGTCCCGGTCAGGTTCTGCTCGCGATAGACGAAGGGCGCCTCGTGCAGCGGGTCGGCGAGCTCGGCCGCTTCGCGGTCCATCACCAGGAGCAGGGCCCGCAGGTCGTTGAGCGCCGCCGCCTGCGCGGGATCGGTGAGCAGAGTGACTTCGCTCGGCCGGCCCTGCAGATAACGCTTGCTCATCTCGGCCGGGAAGACCAGCGTCGCCGGCGCGCGATGCAGATCGCGGACCTGACGCTCGGCCGCCGCCCGGTCCATCTCGACGACGGTGGCGTGCTGGCCGAGGATCTCGACGAAGGCGCTGGCCGCCGGGCCGCCGTCGAGATTGACGACCGGAAGCAACGGCAGCGGGGGGTGCGCACTGCGATAGCGGGCCTGGGTGATGACGGTGATCAACAACAACGGGGCGATGAGGGTCAGGATCAGGGCCGAGCGATCGCCGCGGAGCTGCCGCAGGTCTTTCAGAAAGATGGCGAGCATGGCGTCGGGAGGGCTCAGCGCGCCCGTTCAGCGCGCCTCATTCAGCGCCTTCTTGGCGACGGCGAAACAGCCCGATGCCGAGCGCCATCGCGGCGAGCGCATAGACCACCAGCGCGCCCAACGGTTGCACCAGCGCCTCCAGACCGCGCCCGCGCAGCGCGAGATCGTTCATGCCGCTCATCGCCCAACTCGTGTACGCCACCGCGGACGCCACCTGCATCCAATACGGCTGCGTCGATTCCGGCCACCAGAGCCCGCCCAGTCCGGACAGCACCACCACCAGGCCGAGACCCAGCGGCTGCACCTGCGCGCGCGTGCGCGTGAAGACGCCGACCAGCAGACCCGTCGCCACCGTCGCCAGGATCACCGCGCAGATGAGCACGGCCAACGCCAGCGGCGCATTGCCGAGCGGCACAGCGAACACCAGGTGGCTCCAGACGAGGAGAAAGGCCAACTGAATCACGCCGACCACGAAGCGGGCGGCCAACTTGCCGAGCAGGATGCGCGTCATGCCGGTCGGCGCCACCAGCAAGCGCGCCAGGGTCCCCCCGGCGCGCTCGTCATGGAGGCTGAGGGAGGTGCTGAAGATCACCCCGACCAGCGTGAACATGATCGAGAACCCGGGGAGATTCTGTTGGAACGGCGTGACGCTGAGCTGATTGCCCGTCAGGTTCTGTTCGCGGACGACGATCAACTGCGGCGCGAACGGATCCGTGTCCGAGGCCAGCTTCTTCTCCATCAACAGCAGGAGCAGCTTCGCGGTCCGCAGGCTGCGCTCATCGGCCGGATCGGTGAGCAGCTCGATCTCGGTCGGGATCCCGCGCGGGTAGTTGTCGCTGAGCTGCCCGGGGAGGACGATCGCCGCCGGGCCGCGGCTCAGATCGCGGACGAAGTGCACGGCGTCATCGCGGCCGAGCTCGACGACGGTGGCGTACGCGCCGAGGGCCTGCATGAGCTGCCGCGCCACCGGTCCGCGATCCTCGTCGACGACCGCGATACTCACCTTCGGCCCGCCGCGTCCGCCGAGCAGCGCCGAGGCGAAGATGCTGATGACCACGACGGGCAGTACCAGCGTGAAGACGAGCAACGTGCGATCGCGCAGAATCAGCCGCAGATCCTTGAGGAAGACGGCGATCATCGCGACGCGACGCGCGGGCGTCGCGCTGGCTCCGGGCGCGCCGGCTCGGTCAGGCCGAACTCGGCATGGTAGTCGGCGAAGCGCTCGGCAAGCCGGTCGGGGTCGAGCCCGAAGTCCTGCGGGGTGTACACATGCGCGCCGTGCGCATTCTTCGGATGCCGCAGCGCCTCGTGCCGGTAGGCGTTCTCGATCTCACTCGGGAAGTCGAGCCCGAAGCGCTCGTACAGGGCGCGGATCGTCGCCACGGGGGCGTGGCTGAGATCGGCCAGGCGGACGTCCGCGAGCCGTCCACTGGCGATGCGCCGCCGGCTGGCGAGCCCGCGCTGCATGCCGCGCGCGTAATAGTCCTCCCAGAAGGCGCCGTGCGCGCGCAGGTCGAGGCGCCGGACGAACTTCGAGGTGGTCATCGCCGACAGGCTGCAGTTCGACGGCAGCGCCTGGCGCACGTCGCGGTGCATCTGCACGCACCGCGCGTCGGGGTAGGTCGCCAGCAATGCCTCGAGCGACCACAGGTGGAAGGGGCACTTCAGCACCCAGCGCCGACGCGGCTGCGCCAACGAGAGGATCTGCAACTGCAGCTTGTGCTCCGCGTAGACCGGGCGCAGGTCCTCTTCGAGCAACGCCAGGGCGTAGTCGTAGGCCTGATAGGTGTTGAACAACGTCGTCGAACAGCCGGCGTTCTCGAACAGGAAGAAGCACTCTTCCGGATAGTCGACCTCGATGTAGTGCGCCTGCGCCTGCTCCGGGACGATGAAGCGGTTGGTGCGCAGCAGGAACGCGGTCGCCGCCCGCCGCAGCGTCCGGTCCCGGCGCGGGTCGCGGGCGAAGGGGACGGGGAACTGCATCTCCCAGGTCCGCGGCGCGCGATGGGCGGGATCGGCGGTGAGCAGCGAGTGCAACAGGGTGGTGCCGGTCCGGTACCAGCCGAAGATGACCAGCGGCGCCTCGATCGGCACCTCGCGAACTTCTGGGTGGCGGCGCACGAAGGCCATCCGCTTGAGGTGGTTGACGAACTTCGTCTGCAGGTAGATGCGCAACGAGACGCGTCCCCACGGGCTCAGGTTCTCATTGTGCTGCAGCGCCTCGGCGCAGCGCCGGAAGCGCCCGATCGCCGCCTCGTCGCCCCAGTCGTCGAGACGCGTGATCACCTCGGCGACGCGCGCGAAGGCCTCGAACGAGACATCCGGAAACTGCCCGCCGAGCGGCGCCAGCAGGCGGTTGAGGGCCTTGACCGGCCGGGTGGGCTCGCAACGCAGCGAAGGCAGTGGGGGGCGCGCGGCGTGGACGGCGGGCTGCATCGAGTTCAACGCGACCGGGACGGCGCGCGGTCAGCGGCAACTCGTCCCACATCACCAGTTGACAGGCAAGCGACGGGAAGTCCGGAAGGTCTTCGGAAACTTCATGGAAAGTGGCCGAGAATCGCGCCGGACGCGGCACCAGCAATGGCGCCTGCTGCGCAGCGCGACGAGAGCGAACTCCAGCGACGCGAAGGGGCGCGCCGCCGGCAGTTCCCAGTTCTGGATATTTCCCGGCGCCTACCCTTGGCGCGTGCGGACCCGCCCCAATGGCATGGTTGGTGCTGATTCTCATCAGTTCGAGAGGGAGGGAAATGCCGGCTGGTCTCGACAGGGAATCGCTCGAAAGCGTGCTCGCGGCGCTGACGGAGTTCGCCGCCCACAATCTGCCGCTCGAGAAGCTGCTCGAACTCGATGCGCGCGACGAATTCCCGGAGGAGATCGTGCGGCGCATGTGCGGGCCGGAGCTCGGCATCCACCTGCTGTTCATCCCCGAGGAGTTCAACGGCATGGGCGGCGGGGCGTTCGACACCTACCGCCTGTGCGAACAGATGGCGCGTATCGACCTCGGCATCGCCACCGGGCTGTTCGCGACGTTTCTCGGCAGCGATCCGATCTCGGTTGGCGGCACGCCCGAGCAGCGCCGACACTGGCTGACGCGCATCGCCGACGAGGGCCTGATCATGGCCTACGGAGCCACCGAACCGGCCGCCGGCAGCGACCTGGCGGCGCTGCGCACGACGGCGGAGCGGATCGAGGCCGACGGCGCCGTCACCGGCTACCGCATCAACGGCCGCAAGCAGTGGATCAGCAACGGCGGCGTCGCCGACGTGTACACCATCCTCGCCAACACGCCCGGCGGGCCGAGCTGGTTCGTGGTCGAGAAGGGGGCCGCGGGTCTGACGCACGGCAAGCCGGAGGACAAGCACGGCATCCGCGCCAGCAACACCGCGGCGCTGGCCCTTGAGGACGTCCGCGTCGATGCCGACCGCCTGGTCGGCGGCGCCGAGGGCCAGGGCCTGCAGCAGGCGCAGATGGTGTTCGGCTACACGCGCGTGATGGTCGCCGCCTTCGGCCTCGGCGCCGGCTGGGCGGCGCTCGACGCCGCCGTCGCCTATTCGCTCGAGCGCATCCAGGCGGGCACGCCGCTGGCCGAGAAACAGGGCTACACGCACAAGCTGATCGTTCCGCACGCGGTGCGCCTGGAGATGGGGCGCGCGGTGATCGAGGAGACCGCGGCGCGCCTCGACGGCGGCGCCGAGAACCAGAACACCGAGGGCGCCATCGCCAAGTACCTCTCTACCGAAGCCGGCAACGCCGCCTGCGAGGCGGCCATCCAGGCCCTCGGCGGCTACGGCTACACCAAGGAGTACCACGTCGAGAAGCACAAGCGGGACGTGCGCATCACGACGATCTACGAGGGCACCTCGGAGATCATGGAGATGACGATCAGCCGCGACCGCTGGCAGCTGCATCTCAAGACGCGCGGCCAGCACTACCACGAGCAGGCGAAGCAGATGGAGGCGTTGCACCGCGGCGCCCCGGCGGTCGGCGCCGATGTCGCGGCGCTGGCCCTGCACGCGCTCGCCGAAGTCATGGAGCGGGCCCGGCTCGGCAAGCTGACGCGCAACCAGCACATCCTGTTCCGCCTCGGCGAGCTGATCGCCCACGCCGAGGGCGCCGCGGCGCTGTCGCGGCGCGCCGCGCAGGCCGCCGCCGGCGCGCTGCACGGCAACGCCGACCACCGCTTCGATGCCGCGGCGCTCGCCATCCTGGCCCGCATCGCGGCGCGCGACACGGCGATGAAGGTCGCCAGCGACGGCGTGCGCTGGACGCGCGGCGCCGACGGCCTCGACGAAGCCGACCTCGCCGCCTTCGAGAGCGCCGCCGGCATCGGCGCCATCCATCGCGTCCAGGCCGGCCTGCTGGCCGACATGGATCGCGCCGCCGACGCCCTCTACGGCCGCACGGCGGCGGCGCAAACATGACAAGCGTTCAGCCGCAGAAACCGAGCCTCGCAGGACGGCACCGCATGCGCCGTCCTGCGTGGCTCGGTTGCTGTGGGTGAATCCGGCTCTGGGGATTCTGTTCGATGGAAGACACTGCTGGTCGTGCAATTGCCGTCGTCGGGGTGGGGGCCATCCTGCCCGACGCGCCCACCGCGCCGGTGTTTTGGCGCAACGTCATCGAAGGCCGCTACAGCATCAGCGACGTGCGGCCCGAGCGCTGGGACCCGGCGCGCTACTTCGACGCCGACCCGCACGCGCCGGACCGCACGTACTCGAAGATCGGTGGCTGGGTGCGCGACTGGGAATGGGATCCCGTCGCCTGGAAGCTGCCCCTCCCGCCGCGCGTCAGCGACGCCATGGACGAGGCGCAGAAGTGGGCCGTCGCCTGTAGCCGCGAGGCCCTGACCGACTATGGGTGGCCGCAGCGGCCGCTCGACCTCGACCGCACGGCGGTGATCCTGGGCAACGCCATGGCGGGCGAGAAGCACTACCTCACCGCCCTGCGCATCGCCTTTCCGGAGTATGCCGCGGCGCTGCAGGATGCGCCGCACTTCGCCGCCCTGCCGGCGCAGGTGCGCGCCGCCATCGCCAGCGAGTGCCACACCCGCTTCACGGACGGCCTGCCCGGCATCAGCGAGGACACCATGCCCGGCGAGCTGGGCAACATCATCGCCGGCCGGGTGGCGAACCTGTTCAACCTGCACGGGCCGAACTACGTCGCCGACGCCGCCTGCGCCTCGGCGATGGCGGCGGTGAGCGCCGCCGTCGAGGGACTCATCGAGGGCGATTACGACGCCGTCCTCACCGGCGGCATCGATCGCAACATGGGCGCCTCGACGTTCGTCAAGTTCTCCAAGATCGGCGCGCTCTCGGCGACCGGCACCCGCCCCTACGCCGACGGCGCCGACGGCTTCGTCATGGGCGAGGGCGCCGCGGTCTTCCTGTTCAAGCGCCTCGCCGACGCCGAGCGCGACGGCGACCGCGTCTACGCCGTGCTGCGCGGCGTCGCCGGCGCCAGCGACGGCAAGGGCAAGGGCATCACGGCGCCGAACCCGGTCGGCCAGCGCCTGGCGGTCGAACGCGCCTGGCGCAACGCCGGCCTGGCGCCGAACACCGTCAGCCTGGTCGAGGGGCACGGCACCTCGACGCGTGTCGGCGACGTGGTCGAGGTCGAGGGCCTCACCGCCGTCTTCGGCGCCGCCGGCCTGCCGGTCGGCAGCGTGCCGCTCGGCTCCGTCAAGTCGAACATCGGCCACCTCAAGGCCGCCGCCGGCGCCGCCGGCGTGCTCAAGGCGGTGCTGGCCCTGCACCACAAGCAGCTGCCGCCGAGCATCAACTTTGCGCGCCCCAATCCGAACATCGACTTCAGCCGCTCGCCGTTCGCCGTCAACACGGCGCTGCGCGACTGGCCGGCGCCGCCCTGCGGCGTGCGCCGCGCCGGCGTCAGCGCCTTCGGCTTCGGCGGCACCAACTTCCACGTCGTCCTCGAGGAGTTCAGCCCCGGCCGGCTGAAGAGCAACGGCCGCGCCGTGTCGTATGCCGGCCCCGCCGCGACCACGCCGGCCACCGCTGGCGCCGGGGTCGGAATGGACCGCGCCGCCCCGTCGGCGCCTGTTGCATCGGCTCCCGGTGCCGCCATCCACGAGGCATCGACGGGGCGGCGCCCGCCGTTGCGCGGCGCCCTGGTCATCGGCGGCGCCAGCGCCGCCGAGCTGCGCGCGCGCCTCGCGGGCGTGCTCGCCGCCGGCACGGCGCCGCCGCCGGCGCCGCCCGCCGCCGCCGACCTCGCCGCGCCGCAGCGGCTGGCGATCGACTACGGCGATGCCGCCGAGCTGGCCGACAAGGGCGGCAAGGCACTCAAGGCGCTGGCCACCGACAACCAGGCGATGTGGAAGGCGCTGCGCGCGCAGGGCATCTTCCGCGGCCACGGCGCGCCCGGCAAGGTCGCCTTCCTCTACACCGGCCAGGGGTCGCAGTACGTCAACATGCTGGCCGAGCTGCGCCGCCGCGAGCCGCTCGTCGCCGCGGTGTTCGCCGACGCCGACCGCGTCATGACGCCGCTGCTCGGCAAGCCGCTCTCCGACGTCATCTTCGTCGACGGCGGCGACGCGGTGGCGGTGGCGCGCGCCGAAGAGGACCTGCGCCAGACCGCCATCACGCAGCCGGCGGTGCTGGCCGCCGACGCCGCCCTGACCACCCTGCTCGCCGCCTACGGCGTCGCGCCCGACATGGTCATGGGCCACAGCCTCGGCGAGTACGGCGCGCTCGTCGCCGCCGAGGCGCTGCCGTTCGCCGACGCCCTCGAGGCGGTGAGCGCGCGCGGCCGCGAGATGAGCAACGTCTCGATGGGCGACAACGGCAAGATGGCCGCGGTCTTCGCGCCGCTGGCGGAGGTCGAGCGCATCCTCGCCGCCAGCGACGGCTACGTCGTCATCGCCAACATCAACAGCCGCGGCCAGTCGGTGGTCGGCGGCGCCAGCGACGCCGTCGACCGCGCCATCGCCGCGTTCACCGCCGCCGGCCACACCGCCGTGCCGCTGCCGGTCAGCCACGCCTTCCACACCCGCATCGTCGCGCCGGCGAGCGTGCCGCTGCGCGCCACGCTCGCGCGCCTGCACCTGGCGCCGCCGCGCCTGCCGATCGTCGCCAACGTCGACGGCGCCTTCTATCCGAGCGGCGACGCCGTCGTGCCGCAGATGCTCGACATCCTGGCGCGCCAGGTCGCCGAACCGGTGCAGTTCATCACCGGCCTCGAAACGCTCTACGCCGCCGGCGCGCGCGTCTTCGTCGAGGTCGGCCCGAAGAAGGCGCTGCACGGCTTCGTCGAGGACGTCCTCGGCCCGCGCGGCGATGTCCTGGCGCTGTTCAGCAACCACCCCAAGCAGGGCGACATCGTATCGTTCAATCAGGCCCTGTGCGGTCTCTACGCCGCCGGGCTCCCGCGGCTCCCGGCGCCGGCCGTGCAGGCCGGACCGCCGCAGGGGGCGGCAGATCCCCTCGCCTCGCTCTTCGCCGACTTTCTCGCCCGCGCCCGCGACCTCTACCCCGAGGGCGGCGGCGCGCCGGCGGCGGCGGTGGAGTCGGTGGTCGTCTCCGGCGCCGCCCTCGGCCTGCCCGGCACGCCACGCGTGTTCGACGACGAGAACCTGGCGACGCTGCTGCACGGCGCTCAGCTCATCGACGTCATCCCCAGCCGCCTGCGCCACGCCATCCTCGACAAGCACATCACGCGGGTGGTCAAGAACGCCGACGGCAGCGGCAGCTTCGAGGAGATCGCCAGCCCAGCCGACGTCATCAAGCTGGCGGCGCGGGCCGGCGCCCTCGACCTCAGCGCCGAGTTCGGCGTCTCCGCCGAGCGGGTCGCGGCCTACGACGTCGACACCATGCTGGCCATCGGCGCCGGCCTCGACGCCCTGCGCGACGCCGGCATTCCGCTGGTGATGCGCTACCGCACCACCCACAAGGGCACCCTGCTGCCCGACGGCTGGGTGCTGCCCGAGGCGCTGCGCGACGATACCGGCATCGTCTTCGCCTCCGCCTTCCCCGGCTACGACGCCTTCGCCGACGAGATGCAGCGCTATCACCAGGACCGCGCCCGGCGGCAGGAGATCGAGCACCTCGACCAGCTGCGCGGCCGCCTGGCCGCCGGCGGCGACGGCGGCGGCGGCGGCCTGGCGGTGTCGGAGATCGACCGCCACATTGCCGAGCTGCGCGACGAGATCGCGCGCCATCCCTACCGCTTCAACCGCCGCTTCCTCTTCCGCGTGCTGTCGATGGGTCACTCGCAGTTCGCCGAGCTGATCGGCGCGCGCGGCCCCAACACGCAGATCAACTCCGCCTGCGCCAGCACGACGCAGGCCTTCGCCGTCGCCGAGGACTGGATCCGCGCCGGCCGCTGTCGTCGCGTCATCGTCATCGCCGCCGACGACGCCACCAGCGAACACATGCTGGAATGGGTCGGCGCCGGCTTCCTCGCCTCCGGCGCCGCCGCGACCGACGCCGAGGTCGAGAACGCGGCGCTGCCCTTCGACCGCCGCCGCCACGGCACCCTGCTCGGCATGGGCGCCGCGGCCTTCGTCTTCGAGAGCGGCGCCGCGGCGCGCGAGCGCGGCGTGCAGCCGATCTGCGAGGTGCTCGGCGCCGTCACCGCCAACAGCGCCTTCCACGGCACCCGGCTCGACGTCACGCACATCTGCCAGGTCATGGAAGGCCTGGTCGCCGGCGCCGAGCGGCGCTGGGGGATCGCGCGCCAGCAGATGGCGCCGCAGCTGGTGTTCATCTCGCACGAAACCTACACGCCGGCGCGCGGCGGCAGCGCCGCCGCCGAGGTGCACGCACTGCGCGCCGTCTTCGGCGCCGGCGCCGAGCAGATCGTCGTCGCCAACACCAAGGGCTACACCGGCCACCCGATGGGCGTCGGCATCGAGGACGTCGTCGCGGTGAAGACGCTCGAGACCGGTCTGGTGCCGCCCATCCCGAACTACCGCGAGGTCGATCCGGAACTCGGCACGCTCAACCTGTCGCGCGGCGGCGCCTACCCGATCCGCTACGCGCTGCGCCTCGGCGCCGGCTTCGGCTCGCAGATCAGCATGACCCTGCTGCGCTGGGTGCCGACCCGCGACGGCCGCCACCGCGCCCCGCAGGAACTCGGCTTCGCCTACCGCATCGCCGACCAGGCGACGTGGCAGGGCTGGCTCAACCGCGTCGCCGGGCAGTCAACGGCGCAACTGGAAGTGGTCGACCGCACCCTGCGCGTCAAGGCCGGCGGCGCCGCCGCGCGGGTCGAGCCGCTCGTCCGCACGACGCAGCCAGCCGAGAGCGCCGGCGGCCCGCCCGCCGTGTCGCTCCCAGTTCCGCCTCCCGCCGCCCCAGCGGCCGCGCCGGCCGCGCCGGCCGCGCTCCCTGCCAGTGACCCCGTACGCGACCGCGTGCTGGCCCTGGTCGCCGAGAAGACCGGCTACCCGACCGACATGCTCGATCCCGAGCTGGACCTCGAGGCCGACCTCGGCGTCGATACCGTCAAGCAGGCCGAACTCTTCGCCGCCGTGCGCCAGATCTACGACATCCCG